>JAAEAZ010419907.1_pt1 | contig 14623 bp, 11 predicted proteins | sample 7277811 | NCBI WGS metagenome assembly JAAEAZ01 (sample SAMN13876997, study PRJNA601929) | soil metagenome | isolation source: soil | host: Panicum virgatum | place: USA: Fermi National Accelerator Laboratory | collected 2010-11-19 | reverse complement strand
GAACCGGGCGCGCGGACGCGGGGCGATTCACGACCATCGTGGCCAGCACGATCACGATCGCACCGGCACACATCCGCGCGGTGATCGTCTCTCCGAGGGCGAGATAGGCAGCGAGCATCGCGAACATCGGGCTCAGGAACGTGACCGTGAGGGTCCTGGTCGGCCCGACCTCGGCCATGAGCTTGAAGTAGAGTAGATAGGCGACCGCACTGCAGATCAAGGCCAGCGCAGCCAGATAAAGCAGGGTTACTGAAGACACGTGGCCGGGCGTGGAGCTGGCCGCGTAGAACGGAAACATCAAGAGCCCCGCTGCGAACTGGCTGCAACCCGCCAGCGCAAGCGGCTTGAGGTGCTTCGCGCGACGCTTGATGAAGATTCCGGACAGCGCATAGCAGACCGCAGCAGCCAGCGATGCGAGCACGCTCACCAGGAAATGCGGCGCCTCGGTCGAGATGCCACCCGAATACGTGAGTAACGCTACCCCGAGTATGCCGAGGGCCATCCCCGCGATCTTGAACACGGTGAGCCGCTCGCCGAGCCAGATCGCCGAGAACAGGCCACCGAACACCGGTGCGCTGGAGTTGAGGATAGCCAGGTACGACGCGGGGAGGCTGATCGCGGCAAACGAGACGAACAGGAACGGCAGCCCCGAGTTCAGGACTCCGATGATTGCGTAGAGCAGCCAGTTCTCCTTCCAGCCGACATGCCCCTTCACCACCATGATGTACACGAGGAGACCGGCGCCGGCGATGAGGATGCGCAGATCCGCAGTCCCGATGGGGCCGAAGATCGGCGCGATCTGCCGCGTGAAGATGAACGAGGATCCGGAAATACTGGCAAGAATAAATAATATCAACCAATGCTTCGGTTTCATGAGACGTCTCCTGTTTCGGTCATCGGGCCTGGACGCGAGTTGCATGCTCGCGGTCGAGCCACCGCGCTGTAGAGATCCTGGTGCGGCAGATTGCTAGTAGCTGATACGCATGGTAATCCCCGCCGCAACGAGGGCACTCCGGATGTTCTCATAGTACGGGAAGGTCGCAAACGTGTTTGCTCGGCTGTCGAACCCTCCGAACCGCTCGACGAGCGCGCGGCGCTTGTCGCGACCGGCCTGGGCCTGGGCCCGAGGATGATGCGTCTTTTCGAGGTATTCCAGCTTGTTGATGCCCACGATCATCTCCCGCAGCGCCACGATCACGCCGTCCAGCCCCTGTGGGAGATCCATGCGGCCAGCTCCATCGTCGCGGAGCGCGCCGCGCTCGTGGAGGTAGCCGTACAAGAACTGCGATCCCCGCGCATCGTAGTTGCGCTGCGGATCGTCCTGCAGCGGGTAGCGAAGCAGACGCTCGGCGAGGATGAGCTCAGCGTGAAGCTCGCCGTCCTCGACGCCATGCTCAGCTCCGCGATGAGCAGCCAGGCAGGCGAGCGCGTCGCAGCGGACTTCCTCCAGGCCCGCGGTGCTCCGCGTGCTCTTCACGCCCAGGTTTTCCGGCAGGGGGAGGTGGCCCCGGCGATGAAAGTACTCGTGAAGGTGAACCCAGGCCACACAGCCTCGCGCGATCGCGCCGTCTGAGGCGCGCTTCAGGCGGGCAAACGCCCGTGGGCTCGTGCCGAGGTTCAGGATCGCACGCGTGATCTCGAGGTGGCGTCGCACGAACCGATCGATGAAGTAATACGCGCGGTGCCGGGGCGTCACCGCCTCGGCCGTCAGGAAGTTCTCCGGGAACAGCGCGACCGAGAGCTCGAACTTGAAGCCGGCCGTCGCGTCGCCGAGCCAGATCGGCCGCACCCCGGGGTTGGGGTAGGCGCGGGCGAAACCCTCATGCACGGCCATGTGATCAAACGAGAACGCGTCGAGCAACAGGCTCGGGTTGTACGCGGCGGCGAACACCCCCAGCATGAGACCGGTATCGTCGTGCGCGGTGACCGCATCGCGCGTGGCCGCAAAGTCCCACACGCCGTCCTTGCCGCGCCCGCAATCTGCCAGGAAGCTCGCGACCACGGGGTGATCGCGGTAGGGCGCGAGCGCCGTGATGACGTCGTCCACGAAGGCCCGCGGCCAAGCCTCGATCTCGGCGTCCGGAGCCGTCGCACGAACACGCCGCAACGCATCGACGACCCGATCGGCGAGGTCACGCATGAGCGGTCTCCTTCGGTGCGTCACGCGATAGCGCCATGACCCCGAAACTCCGGCGGGTCGGTGTGAACACCAGGACGTTGCGCGCCGCGCCGCGCTCGAGGCACGACAGGTTGATGAGCACGTCGGACGCCAGGCAGTGGCCCAGCCCCTCCGTTCCGACCACGTGCTCGGCAGCGACCCCGAACAGCCGCGCCAGGCGGTGGTTGAACACACGGTTGATGTTGTGCGTGATGATGTGATCGAACGGAACCACGGAGCCGTCCATGAAGCGCGCGCGCGCCCGCTCGGCGAACCGGTCGAGGTTGAGCTCGAGGTCCATCAGGTCGTTCGGTTCGCGCTCGGCGGAATGCTCGATCGCGGAACGGCCGATGGCAAAGCCGGCGGCCCCGCGCTCGACCACGCAGCTGGTTGCCCCATCGCTGTGGATGTACGCGTGCTGCAGGATCCGCGGCACCCCCGCGTCGCAGACGCGGTCTGCGAACACGATCAGGACGCGCTTGGCCTGCCCGGAGGCGACCAGGCCCTCCGCCGTCCGGAGCGCCAGAATGCAGTCGCCACAGTTCTGGAAGCAGATCCCGTGGACATGAGCGCGATCGAGCTCGAGCAGGCGCAACAGGCAGTGAGAGATATCGGTCTGGTGATCTTCGGCGCGCAGCGAGTTGGAAGCAAACACCAGCACGTCGATGTCCGATGCGGTCAACTTCGCGGCGTGCAGCGTCGCCCGCGCCGACGTCTCGGCGAGCTCGAGCAGGCTCCGCCGGGCACGGTGAAACCGGTTGACACCGCGCACGGCGAGCTGGAGCAGGATCTCGCGACTCACCCCCTCGGCCCTCAGGCTCGAGATCGGCACCTCCTCACCGAGACAGCTCGCGATCGCGTGGATCGCGATCATGGCGCGGGCTCCGCCTGGAACGGCATCTCGGTGAGCCACGCGCTGGGAGCGGAGCCGTGCTGGATCGACAGGAGCTCGCGACGAACCCGGGCGGCCAGGTCGGCGCTCCCGCTCGGTGCGATGCGGCGCTCGCCGTCGAGGAGCTCGACGATGGGCTGAACCCCGAGCGCGGTCGAGGTACAGAACACTTCTTCGAGGCGACCGGCCTTGCCGGCCACGAGATCGTCGAGCTCGATGCTGCGCTCCTCGACCGGAAGCCCGACCCGCTCCGTCAGGATCGCCATGACGCTCCGGCGCGTGATGCCGGCGAGCACGGTGTCGCCGAGCGCCGGCGTGATGACCCGCCCCGACACGAGGAAGAACACGTTCATGGTGCTCGCTTCCTCGACGATCGAGTGCGCGGCGCAGTCGAGCCACAGCACGGCGTCGGCGCCGTGCGCCCTGGCGCGGATGGTCGGGAGCAGCTGGTGCGCGTAGTTCGCGGCGGTCTTGCTGGCGCCGAGCCCGCCGGGCGCCGCCCGGCTGTACCGGCGTTCGACCCACAGGCGAAGACCGGCCGATTCGAACGCGCGCAGCGGCGCGGTGAGGACCGCGAACACATGACGCGAGGACAACAGCGGCATCACGTGATCGTCGGTCCCGAAGATGATCGGGCGAACATAGAGGGTCGAGCTCGCGAACGGCTGTTCCCAGCCGCTCCGCCGCGAGATGACGGCACCGAGCGCTTCGCGGAACAGCTCGCGCGGCGGCGCCGGCATGCCCAGACGCTCGCACGAGGCGGAGAGCCGCGCGTGGTGGTCATCGAGGCGGAACGCGAGCGGGCCACGGTGCTCATGGCGATGGGCCTTGCACCCCTCGAACACGCTCTGTCCGAACTGGATCGCCATCGCGCCGGGATGGATAGGCATCGCGGATGCCGGCACGACCCTGCAGGTGCTCCACTGGCCCTCTGCGTAGTCGGCGACGGCCATCATGGGTGACCATCCACTGAAGATCGGAGGAGCCATGACTCACACCTCCGGTTGCCAGTCGACCAGCGCGCGGCGATCGCTCTTGCCGTTGGCGGTCAACGGGATGCGCTCCACGACGTGGATGTGCTTCGGCCGCATGTACGACGGCAACAACCCGCACAGATGGTCGCGCAGCGAGCCGGCAAGCTCCTCGGCGGGGCGTTGCGATCGGCCGACCACGAAGGCGCGCAGCACGGTCCGCTCGTTGTCCGAGATCGCCACCACACATGCCTCGGCAACCTCGGCGTGCCGGGCCAGCGCCATCTCCACATCTTCGAGCTCGACGCGGTTGCCGTTTACCTTGATCTGGTTGTCTGTGCGCCCGATGAAGTAGAAGGTGCCGTCCGCGTCGGTATAGCAGATATCCCCGGTACGAAACACACGCTCCGGGAGCTCGGGCCGGAGCGGATGGCCGGTCAGCTTGCGCTGGGTCTCCTCGGGGTTCGACCAGTATCCGGAGAACAGGATCTCGCCGCGCAGGACCAGCTCGCCCGCCACGCCGGGCGCGGTGACCAGGGCGCCGCTATCGTCGATGAGCAGCATCTCGACCTCGGGATGGCCGCGCCCGACCGGCAGATGCTTGAGCGCGGGCGGCAGCGGGCTCGGAAGAAACGTGAAGCTGCACGCAATGGACTCGGACTGTCCGTAGATATTGAAGATCCGCACGCCCGGCAGCAGGCGGTACAACGCCTCGATCAGGTCCGGGGGAAAGTGCTCGCCGGCAAACACGATCCGCCGCAGGCTCGACAGCGTGGCGATCTCGTCGGACGCGTGGTGCAGCATGAGCTTCCACAGCGTGGGGACGCCGCTGAAGTGCTTGACCTGCAGTGCGCTCAGCTCCAGCACCATGAGCGCCGGCCGCCGGATGTAGGCCATGTTGGGGATGACGAGCGTGCCCCCGGAGCCGAGACACAGGCCGATATCCAGGAGGGCGTAGTCGAACTGGAGCGGAGAGGTGGTCGCGTAGCGGTCCGCAACCGAGATCTCGTAGGAATCGATGAGGCCGCGCAGAAACGCGACCGCCGCCAGGTGGCTCATCGCGATCCCCTTCGGACGACCCGTGGAGCCGGACGTGAAGAGGATATAGGCGAGATCGGTGGCGATGCGTCGCTGGCGATTTCCGGCGCCGCAAAACGTGATTCCTGTCAGGTCCAGCCGCGACGCGGCCTCGAGTCGCCGGGCCGGGATCGGCAGCGAAGCAGGCTCCACGTCGGAGACAACCAGGACGCAGGTCGGTGCGAGCTCGCCGGCGATGCTCTGGATGCGCGCCGCCGGCTGGGTGGGCGAGATGACCGTGAACACGGCGCCGACCACCGAGCACGCGGTCATGAGCGCGATCGCGTCCGGAGTCGTCTCGGCCACGATCAGGATACGGTCCTCGAGCCCTGCGCCGGCCCGGCGCAGCTCGGCGGCGAGCTCCTCGGTCCGCGCGCGCAGCTCGCGATAACTCCATCGGCGTTCGCCGTGCAGGATGGCCACGACGTCGGGCAGAGTTACCGTGTGGCGCAGAATGACCTCGTGAAGAAATTTCATCATTGCCTCAGAATTCGATGTGTAGCGGTTCCCGGCGCTCCACGTGCCCAGCGAGGTTCATCATCTCGTGGAGCACCTCGCCATCGCGAAGCCGCTGCTTGAACGCGCGCTCCTTCCGGTCCTTGAGCTCGGCCGCCTTGATGATGACCCGCGAGTGCGCCCGAGGGACCACGACCAATCCATCGCGGTCGCCGAACATCCAATCCCCAGGTTCGAGCTGTCCGTCCACCAGTGACAGCGCCGCCGGCACGGGCGCCGCCCCACCGACGGCAGCGGCCATCGGGGTGGCGCCGTACGCCCACAGGGGCATGTTCAGAGGCTCCGCGTCCTTCACGTCGCGCACCCACCCGAAACACACGATTCCGGCAACGCCTTGGTGCCTGGCCGCGCTCATGATGATGTCGCCCAGGAGCGCCCGCGGCGGCGACGCCACGGCCTCGTCATGGACCACCAGGATGTGCGCGGCGGGGATCGCGGCCAGCGCCTGAAGCACCGGGAGGATGGCACCCTGCGTCCGCACCGGAAACACCGGTCCGGCCAGGAGCAAGCTCGGAGCGAAGTTCACCAGCCGGGCCGTCGGGACCCAGCCGTGGCCGCGGCAGCGATCCCAGACCACACTCGAGGACAGCTTCTGGGCGGCCTGCGCGACCGTCGAGGTCCGGTCCTCCATCAGGCTCGTGCCCCGGCCGCGTAGCGCTCGTAGATCGCGCCGATGGTGCGAAACGAGGCCAGCCGAAAGTCGTCGATGTCGATGTTGATGTCGAGCACATCCTCGACGTAAATGATCAGCTCGGTGATCAGGAGAGAGTCGACGATACCCGAGTCGATGAGCGGCGTGTCTGCGCCGACGTCCGTTGCGTTCACCTTGGATTTCGTGATGATGAAGGTCCGGAGATGCTCGATGAACTGGTCGCGTTTTATATTCATGCTGACTCACGAATGTAAGTTGGGTAATTCAGCTCTGCAGATGTGCGATCGGTCACGACGGCGGCATTGCGTGGTCGTCGATCAACTGCATGCTCTTCAGGAAGTCGAGCATCGAACGGACGCGCCGTTCGGCGCGCGGTGATCGCGCGAAGTGCTCGACACCTCTCGTCGAGATGAGCGCGTCGCGAACCTTCCCCGCATCTGGAACGCCGACCATTCGATAGATCGAGAGGTTGTGATAGTCGATGTGGCGCGAGGCGATGTATCGCGCGATGTGGCTGCGAACGGCCGCGAGCTGGTCCGCCGGCTGGGCGGCGAGGATCGCGGGAGCGATCTCGGTGATGAGATGTCGGCCGAACGAGATGTGGCGGGCTTCATCCAGCACGTGATAGCGATTCACGGCCTGGATGAGCGCCGGCAGGCTGGGGTCGCGCATCATCACCTCGTTCATGCCCTGGCCGAGCTCCTCGAAGATGAAGACATGAACGAAGGTCATGAGATCGGCGAGCGCATCGTCTTTCCACAGCTCGCCCTGCGCGTAGGGATAGAGGATCGGAAAGAACCGACCGTGGAGGTGGCAGAACTCGGAGAACATGTAGATGTGATTGTTCTCCTCTCGTAAGAAGTGAAAGATGTACTTTCGGTAAGGCTCGAAGCGTCGCTTCAACATGAGCTTGGCGACGTTCGAGATCACCTCGCGTTCGCCAGAGCTCGAGATCGAGCAGAACAGCGAGAATTCGAGCTGCGAGAGCTTCAGGCGCTGACTCGCGTCGAGGTCGTCGTAGCAGGGCGTTCCATGGAGCGACACGAGGCTTTCGCTCATCCATGGCTTGTCGTCTTCGGGGGTCACCGCAAGGTCGATCGTGGCCAGCGGATCCATGGCCTTCTCTACGGATAACCTGCAGAGCGCGTGCATCGCCTTGAAGCTCGTCCTAGTCATTGATTCTGTTTCTCGCACTTGACTTGTCTTGGCCGTGGCCGCCGATAGAGCCCTATCATGTATATCCATGACCGCTCAGGATGCATGTCAGAAAAATTCTGACAGCTATATTGATGATCGACGATGGTCGACGATCACCGGCGTGAACCGGCAGGCACGTCGCGCCGTGAGGCCGTGCAGATCAGCCAGATCGGGGCCACTCACGGTGGCGAATTAGTCGTGTCCTGACCGGCGGCCTTGCGCTCGGTCAGGTTGGCCTTACGCATGGCGTCGACGATGAATCGCAGAACCAGCGCGAGGACCATCTCCCGTGAAGCGTTTTGTGTCTTGCGATAGATCCGCTCCCAGTACGTCCCGACGGTCTGGGTCGCGCACCCGAGCGATGCGCTGATCTCCTTGGTGCGGTGCCCGGTCGACGCAAGCATGACGATCTCACATTCGCGTCGGCTGAGGCCGTACGCACGCCCGAAGTCCTCGAGAAGCGCCTTCAGTATAAGATCGCTCTCTCCATCACTCAGGTCGTTGCCCGTCACTGCCACTGCCTCCTGGTGCATCGCCTTCGCCGCGCTGCCCGCGCGCTCACGCCAGAAGGCCGACAATCCCGTATACGTGTTTGCGTTTGAGGTGAAGCGTTGATCACGGTCGTCGGATGGGACACATCCTGCGCGATGCTCGAGCGTCGCCCGGCTCGGCATGAACGAATGAACAGCTTATCGAGAACGATTATTTCTGACGGCCGGCAGCCGCCTGCCGCTGTGGCGTGGCCGGATGGAGAACGAACATGCGTCAAGCGACCCGGCGACCGCGAACATCGGTCTCGGGAAATCCGTATCGCCGCGAAGCAGCGTGATGGACAGCGACTCTCCGTGTTCGTCAACGCGACTACAAGGGTGATAGAGCAACATGCCGGTGCCGCGCCTGACTCGCCGGCCCCCGGCGTGAACACGGCGTCACCCGCGAGGCGCATGCCGTCATCTATCGTGGTCCGCCGTTGGGTGTCGATCGCGGCCCGCGGCGCCGCGGCTACCGCGAATATGTAGGATCCGGATCGCTTGCGTCGCCTATGCTGGGTACGCGTTGAGGTGAGGAGGGAGATCGAGTGCAGGGTGTCGGCCGTGGCCGGGCCTGGGTGGGCAAGGACGGCGGTGTGGTCGCGCCGTAGACCGGCCCGCCTCCGAGAGGTCTCGCTCCGGGACGTCGCGCGACAGTGACAGCTGAGTGGCGCGGCACGTGCACAAGGCATCGCGCACACATTCAAGCGGAGCTCTCGTGACGACATACGGTGGGGACCTGAATCGTTCAGTCGGAGGTGAGGACGATGACTACGCCACGCATGCGCGCGAGCCTTGGTGCGCCGCGCCGTTGCCGGCGTGGCCCGCGCACGACCGGCGCGACAAGCCACGCGCGACGGCGGCACGCTCACCACGCTCGGCGGGCCGTGACACGGCAAGATCTGGCACCGTCGCACCGAGGTCCACGCGGACGGCCCATCGAGCCCCCGGGCCGGCGGTCGCTCCCGACGACAAGCGCCCCGCGGCGCGCGGGGGGCGGGCAGATATCCAGGCGGCGATCGCGAACGGAGACATGCGGAGTGCGTTGACACTCCTCATGGATCAATACGGCGACAGCGTGTATCGCTTCGCCCATGCAAGGACGCGCGATGGCTACCTGGCCGACGACATCCGCCAGCAGGTGTTCCTGGAAGCCTATCGCGACCTCGAGCGCTTCGCGGGCCTGTCCTCGGTGCAAACCTGGTTGTTCGGCATCGCGCGGCACCGCTGCCTCGACGCCATGAAGGCCCGCGCGCGGTGGGACAACCGGTTCAAGAACGACTCGACCACCGACGCCGAGCTCGACGATCACGATCACGATCACGGCCCTGGTCGCGATCTCGATCGCAGCCGGCTGGTGCGGATCCTCGAGGAGGGTCTCGGCAAGCTCGCGCCGGTCGCGCGGGCGGCCGTGGTACTGCGCTACCAGGAGGAGCTGTCGTTCGACGAGATCGCGGCGATCCTCGGCGGTCGAACCGGCGCGCTGCAACAGCGCGTCGCACGCGCGCTCCCGGTCTTGCGCGGGTACATCGAAGCCCAGCTGTAACTACTTGAAGTTCGAGAACATTCAACTTGTGCCAGGCGTGCCGCGCCGGCGTGCCAGGAACTATCCCCGTGATCTTCCTGGGTTGTTCTGGCGCGCGGTAAGCTGTTGTGTCGCTGCCGCCGGTGAGCCCGCCATTGACCAACACCGCCACGCTCCAGCTCCCCTTGAACGGTAGCTCGTCCGTACGCTTCGTTCCGCAGCTGTTCTGCGTCCTGGAAGCCGGACGCCCGCTGGCCGCGGCCTCCAGGCACACCCTCGACGACCTCGACGAGGTCAAGCTCGTTCGCGGTAACCCGCGCGCCCACAAACGGGACCAGCGCGTCCTGACCATCACGATTCCCGATCGGTGGTTGTCGTCGGTTCATGCCGGCATCACGCGCACCGATGTCGGCTACGTGTTCAGCGATCTGCAATCCAAGAACGGCTCCAAGCTCAACGGCGCCCCGGTCAAGTCCGCGATACTCAAGGACGCGGACATCATCGAGATCGGGCAGACCTTCTTCATCTACCGCGAGCGAGCTGCCCTGCTCGACGTGGATGTCTCCGATTTCTCGATCTCCGCCGAGCAGACCATCGTCGGGCTCGCCACGCTGCATTCGACGCTCAACGCACAGTTCAGCGACCTTGCCCGGATCGCCATGTCCGAGGTGCCCGTGACGATCCTCGGCGAGACCGGCACCGGCAAGGAGCTCGTGGCGCGCGCGGTCCACGAGATGTCCCGCCGAGGCGGCATGTTCGTCGCGGTCAACTGTGGTGCCATCCCCAAGGACCTGGCGCCGAGTGCGTTCTTTGGACACACGAAGGGGGCGTTCTCCGGCGCGAGCGCCGACAAGGTCGGCCTCATCAGGTCCGCCGAGGCCGGGACGCTGTTCCTGGATGAGATCGGCGACCTGCCGCTCGATCAGCAGGTGGTGCTGCTGCGCGTGCTCCAGGAACGCTCGGTGCAGCCGGTCGGCGCCGTGGCGGCCCGCAAGGTCGACTTTCGCCTGGTGGTCGCCACCCACCGCGACATCGCCGCTGCCGTTGTAACCGCCCAGTTTCGCGAGGATCTATGGGCGCGGGTCTCGGGCTTCGTGCTGCGGCTCCCCCCGCTGCGCGAGCGGCTCGAAGATCTGGGCCTGATCCTCGGCGCGCTGCTGTCGCGCGAACGCGGCCGAGGCGCCTCGAAGATCACGATCCGGAGCGATGCCGCGTACGCGCTGCTTCGCCACGGCTGGCCCAGGAACATCCGGGAGCTGGAGCAGTGCATGCGGGCCGCGCTGGCGCTGGGCAGGGGCGACATCATCACGCCTGCCGAGCTACCTGAGTGGATCCGTGGGCCGTTCGGGCCGCCCCCCGGGGCAGACCTGAGCAGCGTCCGCAACGGCGATCCCGCCGAGCAACCCGGCGCCGGCAACGGCGACCCCGCCGAGCAACCCGGCGCCGGCAACCGTGATTCTGCCGAGCAACTCGGCGCCGGCAACGGCGACCCCGCCGAGCAACCCGGCGCCGACCACGGCGATCCCGCCGAGCAACCCGGCGCCGACCATGGCGATCCCGCCGAGCACCTCGACGAGCTCCGGCAAGCGCATCTGCAGAAGCTGCTCGAACAGCATCACGGAAACATCAGCGAGGTCGCACGGGTCATGGGGAAGGCGCGCAATCAGATCCAGCGCTGGATCAAGCGCTACCGGATCGACATCGAGCGCTACCGCCGGCCTTGAAGGTCGCCTGCTACCGCAACCGCAGATCGGTGTTGCGGGGTGCTACCGAGGGTAGCAGCTACACCTGAACGGGCGCACCGGGTAGCATGATTTCCGGGTATCCGGCGACCTCCCATGTGTAATCGACAAGGCACACTGTATTGCGATGCCAGATCGAGCGGCACGGCCCGTGCTCCTGCTCCGTACGGCCGGCTCCGCAGTCCGGGCTCTTATCGTCTTCGAATAGGTGATTTCAATGAAGAACCCCGCGACCTTCGTGCTTGACGACTACGTCTCACCAAAGATCATCGCCGGTCCACATGCCTCGGAAGCGTCGCGCACGGCCGCGGCCGCGCTGCGCAACGACCCGATCTATCAGGAGTTGACGCGTCGATTGAAGGCGCTAGGGTTCTTCGACGCGTCGCCGTGGAGCTTCGCGTGGCGGATCGCGCTGCTCGCGCTGGCGTACGCCGGCGCGTTCGCCTGGATGCTCGCGGCGACCGGGCCGGCAAGTCGCGCGGTCGCCTGCTGCGTGCTCGGGTTCGTGTACCTGCGCGGGAGCTTCCTCGCCCACGACGCCGGTCATGGCGCGATCACCAGGAACCAGCTCGCGGTCGGCATCATCGGGCAAGTGTTCGGCAGCTTCCTCGGCGGCTACTCGTTTGCGTACTTTCGCCGCAGTCACGACCTGCACCACTATCACTGCAACGAGATCGACCACGATCCCAACACCATGGCGAGGCTGTTCACGCTCAACGAGGAGTCATTCTCGGGCAAGACCGCCGCCGCGCGACTGACGACCCGCGTGCAACACATCGTGATCCCTGTGCTCTATCCGCTGTGGAGCTTCTCGTTCCGCGCGGACGGCATCTGCTACGTCCTGCGCAACTGGCGCAAGGCGTGGGTGGACGCGGTAATGCTGGTCTGCCACTTTGCGCTGTGGTTCTCGCTGCCGGTCTACTACCTCGGCTGGGGCGGCGCCACACTCTGCTACATCGGGAGCACGGCGCTCACAGGCATCTACCTCGGCATCATCATTCCGGTCAACCACGTCGGAATGCCGACCATCGATCCCGGCGGGCCTGCCGCGCGCTCGTTCCTGCTGCAACAGGTGAGCACGAGCCGCAACACCACGTCGTCCGTGATCAGAGATTTTCTCACGATCGGCCAGAACTCGCAGATCGAGCACCACCTGTTCCCCTGGGCGCCCACGTTCAAGCTCGGCCGCGGCCGCAAGATCGTTCGCGAGTTCTGCCGCGACCATGGGTTCCCCTATCGCGAGTGCTCCTACACCACCGCGCTGCTGGAGGTCCAGCACCACTTCGCGCGGCTGGCCAGGATGGCCGCGCACGTCCCGACGAGCGCGACCGTCGAGTGCCCGGCGGTGCATGGACGAGACAACATGCTGCCGCGACCGTTGTAGTGCGCTCGGTTGGCACGACCACAATGGTGGAAACAGCGCGGTAAGCAGGCCGGCGCACGCACGCGGTCCGGCGAGAACGCGGGCACGCTCGCTTACCGGCGATAGGGCCCCCCGCTCGTCGGAGACAGCGGACGGCGGGATCCCGCATCGCCGGCCGTGGCAACACTCAACCACCTGTGCCTTGCAGCAAGTGGCGTGGAAGCTACGCCTCGCGGAGAGCCCTTCGCCTCGCGCTCGCGTTGGCGTATGACGGAGCTCGACGCTACGAGGGACGGCGCTGGAGTTGATCGAGCCAGTCCTTTGAACGTACCAGCTGCAGCATCTCCTCGTCGCGCGGCCCGGGCTTGGCGGCCGGCGATCAGCGACGGGGCGGCGAGTCGAGGCTGCACGGCGACGCCAGGTTGGTCATGCGATCGAAGTCCTTGATCCCCGCCTCGGCCATCCAGCGCTCGGACGCCGCCACCAGCTCGCGGCCTTCATCACCGCCGAGCAGCGCGCCCAGGCGGCGACGCGCCGCGGCGGCGACGAACACGATGTGCGTTGCATCGGCCCGGGTCACGGCCTCGCGGAAGTATGTCACCGCGGTCTCGACGTCGCGGTCCTGCACCGCCAGCGTCGCGCCGAGCATGCGCGCCAGGATCCTGGTGTACTGCGTCTTGCAAGCCAAGAGCGTCGCGATCGACCTCCGGGCGATGCGCTTTTGCGATGGATCGCGGATCGCCTCGGACAGCGCCATGCGCCCGACCATCCAGGCGGTGTCGCAGCGATAGCCCAGGATGCGCTCGATATTGGCGCGCTTGATGCCTTTCAGGTGCTGAGCATAGAACTCCTTGTCGATCGGCACGCCCTCGTAGATGGCGATCTCGACCCGGGCATTGAGCTCCATCCAGTGCTGTGTGTGATAGCCCTGGGTATACGAGCTCCATGTACCCATCTTCAGATCCTCGCGCGCGCCGGCCGGATCATCGCCGGCAAGCCACAGGACGTTGCACAGCCGGCTGATCGTCGTACGGATGTAGACGTTGCCGCGCTGCTCGGCGTCCCGGACGAAGCGCGCGGCATACGTCCGCAGCCGCGCGAGGTCGCCCATCTTGAGCAGGCTGTAGATCACGAAGAATCGCGCGGACGACAGCTCCCAGGCGGCGTTGGCCGTCTGGCTGACTTCATCCCGTCGACCTGGTAGCGACTCCTCGCTCCGATCACACTGCTCGAACGCTTCCTTGAACTCGCGATCGATGGTCAGATAGGCATGCGCTCCGAGCTGCAACTGTCGGAGGGCCGGGAACAGCGGATCTTCGTGACTCCGGATGAGCGTGTCTGCGCGTTTGATGAACGCGGTGTGTCGGTTGCCTCCCTCACCGGCGCGAAACGCTGATTCTAGAACGAGAAGATACATGACAAAGTCGCGCGCGCCGAGCGTCATTGCCAGGTGCAGCCCGCGGATCACGAAGTACGCCGCACGGACCGGATCGACCAGGATGAGGCCGCGGCCGGCCGCCTTGTACAGCGCGAGCAGCGCGAGCTCGCGGGGTGGAATCTCGGTCTCGTGACGATCGGTCCAGCGCAGCCCGCGGAACACCAGCCGGGCCCGGTACCAGGCGATTCGCAGGATCGCCTGGATCTGCGATCCGGGCACATCGTGCCCGTGCTCCCGGAACAGCGAGAACAACAACGTCGTACCGCGCTCGACGAGACCGCTCTGCATGAGCTGGTCGGCGACCTGGATCCGGCAGGTGAGCTGGGTGACCGCGTCGCCGCCGTCCGCGGCCTTCAGGTACGCCTCGGCGGCGTCCGGACCGCGCCCGGCCGAGGATAGCGCCTTTCCGAGCTTGATGAGGATCTCGCGGCTCTCGGCGCCCGACCAGGCCGTGAGGCGCAGCGCGGCCTCGTAGAGGTGGATCGCCTGCTCGAACGCCAGGCCGGCCAGCGCCCGCTCGGCAGCCTCCAGCGCCTTGCATGCGGCCTTGTGGAGCTGGCGT
>JAAEAZ010339406.1_pt1 | contig 14630 bp, 11 predicted proteins | sample 7277811 | NCBI WGS metagenome assembly JAAEAZ01 (sample SAMN13876997, study PRJNA601929) | soil metagenome | isolation source: soil | host: Panicum virgatum | place: USA: Fermi National Accelerator Laboratory | collected 2010-11-19 | reverse complement strand
TCACTGATTCCATTATCCCGATTCACAGCAGTGACGATTCCACCGATGATTGTATTCCCTTTATCATAATCCTTGATTAATCTGCCGACGAAATAATTGGTGAGCGGCTCTACCAATTCTTCCCGATGATTTTCACCCAAGGCGATGTCAGCCATTTCAGGATTCGTAATGCTTTCAAGAATTCCGACAGATAAACCTGTTTTTGTTTTTCCGCTAAACTTAGCCGCTCCGAGAATTGAAGTGTTTGAAGGAATATCGGCAAATTCTCCATCAGCTAAAGAAGGATAACCATGCGGTGAACCACCAATACGGCGCGAATAAAAAAGAATATCCGAATCATACTGTCCTCCTGCAGCAGAACCAGTGATTTGGTAATTAAATACATTCCTGCTCTCCATAAAGAAGGGTCTGCGTTCTTCAAAAAATATTTCATATCCGTCCAGCCGCACCGATCCAGGATCAGCTTCTACTTGTCCGAAATCTGGATTGATGGTAAAATCTAGAATCATGTCGCGGGTGACACCGATTTTTCCATCAAGACCTGCAGAAAATTTACTTTTTGATCCGTCCAAAAAAGGATTGCCCGGTACTTTTTCAAATCGTTCTGTTTGTGCCAGTACATAAGGTGCAAGTTCAACCTGTCTTTTATTAGGAAGATCGGTTAGTCCATGCAATTCCCCGAATTGGCTTACCCAACCTGAAGCATTTTGTGGTACGTGTTGCCAGGTTGATTTTTCTTCTTTTCGAAATACGCGTCGCGTCACTTGTATGCCCCACACGGGATCTTTCTGATTTCCATATCTCAATTGACTGAAAGGAATACGCAATTCTGCCGTCCATCCCAAACTATCAATATTTGATATTGCATCCCAAACAGGATTCCAGTTTGCATCCCAGTTGTTGCCATCATCTGATACAAACTCGTCATTCTTTACACCGCAAACGGAGAAAGTAAATGAGAATGCGGTGCGCAGATCATGATAACTGTCGATATTGATCTCCACCCAGTCTCCTGGAAATTCATCTCTGCGGCCCATGCGGCAAACGATACTGTCAGGACATGAATCATAAGCCCTGTAAGCGAGATAGAGATATTTACTGTTATGCAGAATTTTAAAACTTGTTTGTTCAGATGGAGCAGCTCCATTATCAGGTTCATGCTCGATAAATGAAGTAGCCCATTCAACTTTATTCCAGGTCTCTTCATCAGGAATGCCATCCAATTTGATGACATCATCACCGATGGATTGAGTTTGATATTGTCGCCTTTCGATTCCTGCAGAAGTAAGATTGCTCTTGGTCTGCATGTCCTGGGAAAAACCCCGAACGTTGCAAGCTAAAATGCATATAAATGTGAGAATATACCTGGTTTTACCTTCCATAAAAGTGCTGCAAGAGATATAAGCAAAGACATGAGGGAGGAGTCCAAGGTTGCAAGGTTCGGGAAAGAATAATAGGATAGTAAAAAATTAGCCTTAGAGACATCAATCATAGATCAAGCGATCTATTTTACAGACTATATTATCTGTAAAACAGAGCTTGTTATTGACAGGCAAAATAAAGTGCAGGCATCCGCACTTTCATGTTAAAAACCGCTAATTAAGGTACCCTTCGCTTTTTGCTAATTGCTAATTGCTAATTGCTAATTGCTAATTGCCAATTGCTAATTGCCTATTGCCTATTGCTAATTGCCTATTGCTAATTGCCTATTGCGTTTCAGTCCCAGGAAGCTCCACCATAAGAACTGACGTATCGGTGATTTTCTGAAGACCATGCATCGATCAGATCCATGTCTTCTTTATCAATTTCAAAATCAAAGACGTTGTAGTTTTCCTGCAGCCTGTCCTTTTTTGATGAAGAAGGGATTGCGAGAATATTGTTTTTCTGCATCATCCAGCGCAGAATTATTTGTGCAGGCGTTTTTGAATATTGATGCGAGAGATTTACCAATGGTTTGAAATTGAACATTTTTCCTTTGGCAAGCGGGCAGTACGCGGTGAGTGGTATATGATGTTCAATCATCCATGCATGTAAATTTCTTTGATTGATCCAGGGATGAAATTCAACCTGGTTGGTCACAATAGGTGCTCCCATATCGATGGTTGTTTTTAATTGAGCAATATTAAAATTGCTGACACCAATGTTTCGGGTGAGTCCTGATGTTTTTGTTTCAATAAGCAGAGGAATATAGTCCCGCACCGGAATGGAATCATGAGGCCAATGGATCAGGAGAAGATCAATGTAATCCGTATTTAATTTATGGAGGCTTTCTTTTACAGAGGGGATGAAGTGATTCTTCTGAAAATTCGATGGCCATACTTTGGTAACGAGATAAATATCATCTCTTGATACATTTGACTCACGAATGGCTCTTCCTATTTCTTTTTCATTTTCATAAAGTTGTGCTGTGTCGATAAGCCTGTATCCAATGGCAAGAGCATCGGAAACAATATCAACTGCCATATTCCCAGTGAGTCGATAAGTTCCTAGTCCAAGAGCAGGAATTGGCGTGTTGTCGAGAGTGATATATTTCATGCTTTCTCTTTCAATAAAGATAAACGCAATGTGATATCCTTAAGTTAACGATACTCACAGGCCATCAATTAGATTTAATGACTTGTCTGCTGATATTTCATTATTGAATGGATATTTCTCCAACATCATATTAGATACGAAAAATCCTGTCCAAATAATAATAATCTTTAATGTGTTTACCGTGAGCTTACTTACAAGAAAACAACACTGCAAGGCGATGTTATTACAACTATATAAATATGAACAGCTTAAAATGGCTTGGTTTCAATGTAAAATTATTCAAAATGAGACCTTAATGTTAAGTTATTGTAATTAAATCAGTTGGATATCCTCATATTTGCATCCCAACAATATAATTATGAAACCGCAGCCTTATCATATTGTCCGGAATTCGAAGATTCATGGCAAGGGCGTCTTTGCCAAAAGGCCTATCCGCAAGGGTACCAGGATCATCGAATACACCGGTAAAATTATTTCAATAAAGGAAGCGGATAAAATCGGCCCGCAGATGATTGACGGTCATCCACACACCATGTTATTCACCGTTGATGATAAAAGAGTGATCGATGGAAATACAGGAGGAGATGCTAAATATGTCAATCACAGTTGCAGCCCTAATTGCGAAACTGTCCAGTATGAAGATGATAAGATCTATATTGAATCATTGAGAAGCATTCCAAAAGGAGAAGAGCTCACCTATGATTATCATCTTATCGTAGAAGGAAAGATCACAGACAAAGTCATCAAAGAATACATTTGTTACTGTGGTTCACCCAAATGCCGCCACACCCAAATAGCCGCTTCCATCATCAAAAAATATAAAAAGAAACTGGCTAAAAAGAAAGCCAAGGAAGCTGCAAAGGCTGCAAAGAAAGCTGCAAAAGAAAAAGCAAAAGCAATAAAGCAAGCTGAAAAACATAAAGTGAAGGAAGCTAAGAAAGTAGAGAAAGAAAAAGTAAAAGCAGCAAAGAAAGAAGAGAAAGAAAAAATAAAAGCTGCAAAGAAAGCTGCGAAAGTAAAACAGAAAGCATTAGAAAAAGAAAAGCAGAAACCGGTAAGGAAAACTAAAAAAAAGGCCAAGGCTAAGGCTAAGGTAAAATAAGAAGCATTGAGGCTCTTGAATCTATTATATATGATTAATAACAGGTCACGAACTGATAAACCACTCACCACTCACCACTCACTACTCACTACTCACCACTCACTACACACTACTGACAACTGACATTTGGATTAGTTTGGCTATCTCTCCTTCTGTTGAAATTCCTGAAATAACTCCCTGAAATTTAATTTCCCGTTATTTCTTTTGAGGTGATCGATAAACATCATCGCTCGCTGGATGCGGAGATCTGTGTTCTTCACCTGGTTGACATAATAGAGGATATTCCGCTGTTTGCCTGGTGTGAGTTGATCAAAAAATTTATTTCCCGCTTTGTCCTGTTTCAATACTTCCTTTAATTCTTCCGAAAATGGCAGTCCATATTCGCTTGTATCCGGTTCAAGGAACACATTTATTTTGCTTCCTTCCTTCAATTTAAAATGGTCTCTTATTTTCTTATTGATATTAATAAAAAAGACACCATCTCCGGCAGGCATGATCGCACATTGAAAGGAATGTTCATCATTCAATGTACATACCACACGCTTATTTCCCTGTTCCTTGAAATGTAATGCAATAGCTTTCGGGACCTTGATATGATAGGTCCACAACTTCGTATTGAAATTCTCCAGTCTTGCAGTAAAGTCCATTCTTCCCGATTTACTTTGTCTTCGCTTAACGACCGTAAAATTACACAATTGATGTTTCGGCTTCGCTCAACATTGAAGTTTAATATTTCTATGTGCTTTTCTTTGTGAACTATGTGTCTTTGTGGTTCAAAAAAGGTTTACCTAAACTGCCACATTGCCATATTTCCACATTACCACTTTGCCACATTATCACATTTCCACATTACCACATTGTCACATTATCACATTGTCACATTATCAAATTGCCACATTATCACATTGCCACATTATCTTGCTGTCATAATCTTTCAGCTCATGAAAACACTTCCCTGGAAAGGCGTTTACTCCGCAGTGACCACCAAATTTACTTCCGAAGGAGCACTTGATCTTCCGGCCTTTCTCCAGAATCTTAGTGCGCAAATTGATGCAGGTATCGATGGCATCATTATCGGCGGTTCACTCGGTGAAAGCAGTACCATCACGCATGACGAACGGATCGAAATGTTATCTGTTGCACGGAGTGAATTTGGCAACCGAATTCCTTTACTGATCAACATCGCTGAAGGATCAACACGCAATGCCATATCCCTTGCACAAAGAGCTGAAGCTTCCGGTGCCGACGGCCTCATGGTTCTTCCACCGATGATGTACAAAGCAACCGATACCGAAGTGGTTGACTTTTTTGTTGATATAGCCACCTACACAGGATTGCCTTTACTTCTTTATAATAACCCCGTTGACTATAAAATAGAAATTACTCCATTGATGTTTGAGATATTACTCAAGCATGATACCATCCAGGCTGTAAAAGAAAGCACGAGGGACATCACTAATATTACCAGGCTAATCAATTGGTTCGGAGACAGGCTTAAAATTTTAACCGGTGTCGATACCATTGCAATGGAATCACTGATCATGGGAGCTCACGGATGGGTAGCCGGACTGGTCAATGCATTTCCTGCAGAAACAGTCGCTATCTACCGCCTCATCAAAGCGGGACGATTCGAAGAAGCACGCGATATCCATCGTTGGTTTCTCCCCATCCTCGAACTCGATGTCAGTCCGCAACTCGTACAGAATATTAAACTTGCAGAATCCATGACAAAATTGGGAACAGAACCTGTGAGACTTCCAAGAAAAATATTGTCGGGAACTCATCGTGAACTTGTCCTCCGCATCCTTGAAGATGGGATCGCATCACGCCCTGATCTGCCTGATTATTTATCCTTATAAAATAAACAACACCATGATCACAGATAACATTATCGGTTTTGAGTTGTCCGCCCAATCTAAAAAACTGATTTATGCATTTGACCCATATCAAATGAAATATTTGCCAGAAGGATTTTCTGTTGCCTCGTCTGAAGAAGTGGATAAAACCATGATAAAAGCTTATGATGCTTGGCGTATTTACCGGAATATTGACTCAGCTCAAAAGGCAGTCTTTCTGTCCGCCATAGCTGATGGAATTGAAAAACTGGGTGATGTGCTGGTGCAAAGAATTATGCAGGAAACTGCTTACACGGAGGCAAGAGTTTTGACAGAGCGACGTCGTACTTGTGCTCAATTGAGAATGTATGCTGAAATCCTTCAACAAGAAAAATGGAGAGATATAATTGTTGACGAAGCCTTACCCGACAGAGTTCCGGTGCCGCGTCCTGATCTCAGAAAAATGAATTTGGCGATTGGCCCGGTGATTGTTTTTGCCGCAAGTAATTTCCCTTTAGCATATTCTACCGCTGGTGGTGATACAACATCAGCCCTTGCTGCAGGATGCCCTGTCATTGTCAAAGCTCATGAATCGCACCTTGGTACAAATGCATTGGTTGCAGAAGTCATCATGCATGCTGCCTTATCTACGGGCATGCCTGATGGAGTTTTTTCTTCACTCAACGGCGATGGAATTGAGACAGGGCAAATTCTCGTGAGTCATCCGCTGACAGCAGGAGTTGGATTCACCGGGTCACTGAAAGGTGGAAGAGCATTATTTGATCTTGGATGCAAACGGGAAATACCTATTCCTGTTTTTGCGGAAATGGGAAGTGTCAACCCGGTTTTTTTGTTGCCGGGTAGAGTAGCAGCTGCTTCATCCATGATAGCTACTCAACTTGTTGATTCAATGACCAATTCTGTTGGCCAGTTTTGTACCAAGCCCGGCCTGATGATAGCTGTCAATAATGATAATACTCAAAAATTGATAGGATTGATCGAAGGGTTATTGCTGAAGATACCTCCGGCCACCATGCTCAATGAAAACATTGCACAGAATTTTCAGAAAGGAATTGCTGCCGTAAAGGTTGAAAATGGTGTTACTCTTTTTCAAAATTCTTCTGGTCAGAAATTGACAGCTTCTCCTGTCCTGGCAACAGTTAGTGCGGATATTTTTCTTTCACATCAACAATTACACCAGGAGATATTTGGACCGTATTCGATGGTCATATTGTGTGCTGATGTTGATCAAATGATGAAAGTTGCTCAAGCACTTGAAGGCCAACTTACTGCTACCATTCATGTATCAAAAGATGAAATGGAAATTGCACATCAATTCGTTGAAATCCTGGTGGAAAAAGCCGGACGCATTATTTTCAATGGTGTTCCGACAGGAGTTGAAGTCGGTGCCCCAATGACGCATGGAGGCCCATATCCCGCAAGTACGGATAGCAGGTTTACTGCTGTTGGACATGCTGCAATTCGAAGATGGTTAAGACCGGTGACGTATCAGAATTTCCCTGAAGAATTGTTGCCATTAAATTTGAAAAACAATAAAATGGTAGGTAAATAATTATTTACCTTTGTTAAACACACCAGTTAAATGAAATGCTCTGAACTATTAAGGTTACTCAGGCAGGATGGGTGGTATATTGTATCACAAAAAGGATCACATTTGCGATTGTTGCATGCATCCAAAAAAGGAATCATCTTTTTTCCATTTCATGGAGCTAATGAAATGGCTAAAGGAATGGAAATAAAAATAAAAAAATCAGCAGGGTTAAAATGAAAAAAACCAAAAGGAAATTCAGATTTATTGTCGAAAAAACAAGGACTGGCTTTTCAGCATACAGCGATATTCATCCTGTCTTTACAACTGGCAGAACATTTACAAAGTTGAACTCAAACATATTAGAAGCCATCAATTTTTTTTTAGAAGAAGAGGAGATTTCGGCAGGTCCTGAAAATATTGTAATTGAAATTGATTTAAAACAATTCTTTGAGTATTACAGGGTGATCAATGCGAAGTTTCTTGCGGAAAGAATTGGAATGAATGAAACTCTTTTGTCTCAATATGTAAAAGGCAGGAAAAAGCCATCCAGAAAGCAGGTGGAAAGGATTATTAACGGAATTAATGAAATAGGAGTTGAATTATCAGAACTAACGATGGTTGTCAGGGAACCGAAACGTTGAATGTTTTTTCTAAATTAATTCAGGATCAGAGCATTCTAATCATTTTTTAGCTAAAAATTCATATTAAGACTTATCTATATACTATCTTTCGCATCAAACCCAAAATGAACGACATGAAAAAATCCAACATCTTCAGACTTATGATTGGCCTGATATTTTTTGCAGGTGCTGTCATTCCGCAACTTACTGCACAGTCGGACACAATAAAAGCAGTAATGGTTGAGGAAGTAGGAATGATTCCTCCTATCAACCCTGACAGACCAAGTCAGGCCGATGGAGCCTATGTGACACCGAAAGGTTATTTTGAAATGGAAAATGGATTTTCAATCACGGACACTGATCCGGGGTTTCTCTATTATTATCCCTCCACGGTTTGGAAAGTTGGGGTGAATCAGAATTTTGAAGTCAGATTAATCACTGAGTATATCGATATTCAACATGAAGGTTTAGCAGATGTCCATGGATTATTGCCGATACAAGTTGGTTTCAAAGCGAAATTATTAGATGAACATGGTGTCATACCACAGGCCGCATTTCTTGGCCATCTTTCACTGCCTGGTGTAGCATCTACCCAGTTTCAAACTGACTACTTTGCACCCTCCATGTCACTTGCGTTTCAAAATAATATCTCACAGCGATTCAATGTATTTTATGATTTGGGTGCCAAATGGGATGGACAGGATCCAAGGCCAACATTTCTTTATGCATTGGGAGTAGGGGCCAATGTTATTCATGGATTGGGTGTCTACATTGAAGCATATGGTGATTTACCACAACAGTTGGAAGATGATTATCATCACCGGCTTGATGGAGGAGTAAGTTACCTGATCAGCAATGACGTCATGGTCGATCTCTCCGGCGGAATTGGTCTCAGTGATAATGCCCCGGAGAAATATGTGGCTATCGGATTTTCTTACAGGTTCAAGATGTGAGGTTGATAATGTGATAATGTGACAATATGATAATGTGACAAGCAACAAAGCCTTGGTCAATAGTCATAGGTCTTCTAAATACTAATTGTGAAAAAATTCTTTTACCTGGGCATTATCGGATTGATTCTTTTTGAGATCGGTAATGTCTTTTTTATCATTCCCGTTCCCGGAAGCCAGGATATGAGGAGCATTGCCCTCGCTTATTTTCTTCATTCACATCAGTGGATTTTTCGGATTGCATTTGGCTTGTTGATCATGGCTGGATTAAAATCAGCATTGAATGGCTCCTTGATCCTTGTATTCATTTCATTGGCCGTGGCTGGGGGTTTTGTTTATGAAACTAATTATAAAATGGAAGCTGACCATATGTTTTATCAGCCTAAAAAATTGATCCTTTTACCTGCATCTCAAAATAAAGTTGATCTGGATAAACTCATTATCGGGGTTGCGAGCCAGGATGAAGCCAAAGCATATCCCATTCAATTTATTGGTTTTCATCACCAGGTCCGGGATTCAATCGCAGGCATGCCTATCATGATTACGTATTGCACAGTTTGCAGAACAGGTCGTGCGTTCAGACCATTAGTGAATGGAAAAATGGAAAGTTTCAGATTGGTGGGTATGGATCATTATAATGCAATGTTTGAAGACAACACAACAAAAAGCTGGTGGCGCCAGGAGTCAGGTGAAGCGGTTGCAGGTCCTTTAAAAGGCCAGAATTTATATGAATGGCCCTCATCTCAATCCACGCTAAAAAACTGGCTCGTTCTTCATCCCAATAGTCTCATCATGCAACCTGATTCCAACTTCCAGGAACAATATGATTCACTGGCCAATTATGAATCCGGTAAAAGAATCGGCCGGCTTACAAGAAGAGACACTTCATCATGGCATGATAAATCATGGGTGGCAGGCGTTGACTGGATGCACCATAGCAAAGCTTACGACTGGAATGTTCTGGTAGAAAAGCAAGTGATCAATGATGTCATATCATCACAACCTGTTGTTATTATATTAGCCGATGACCATCAAAGTTTATTTGCATTTTTGAAAAATGTTCCCGGCCAAATGATCACGATCAGGAACGATACATTGTCTGATGGAGTGTATACATACAATCTTTTAGGTCACTCATTGAATGATCCTTCAAAAAAATTGAAACCAACCCAGGTATACCAGGAATACTGGCATAGCTGGAAGTTTTTCCATCCCGGTACACAACAATACCCGGAAGTTTCTACTCCGAAAAAGAGACATTAATCCCTGCCCAATTTTGGCCAGAATCTGCACCAACGGACACACTCTAACTACGTGTAATATCAGCCAGTTATGACAATGTGGCACACCTAGGTGTGGCACACCCTTTTTTTTACCCTTTTTATAATGTTTTTGTTGCAACAAATTTTGAACAATTCGATTTGATAAAACCCAAACTGTTGATGTGAATTGTCAGATGCGCGACAATTAGCCATTTAGCTTTCAACCATTGATATTTAATTTTGCCAAAACAACTTTCTGCATTGTATTTTTTTGTGATTTCATTTAATAGTGAAATATAAAATCTAAGGATAATCTAATGATTAATCCTGAAGTGAAACTATATCTGATATATCTTTGTCACATCAAAAAGTCAATGTGAGATTAATTTTCCTGGCTGCAATCACCTACATACCCATTTTGGTTTTCGGCCAACACTATGAGGATACATTGACTACTGAAGCACTCGATAATGTGGTAGTGAAAAACTACCGCATTGCCGGGATGCTTCCTTAAATTCTGTACGGTCCGAAACTTTTCTCATTAAACTATAATATACGATGCGTCCTCTGTTTTATCCCGGCCCGGAGTTTTTAGTTCCGAGGGCATCAGTGTAGTATTTACACTCGGGATAATTATTTAAGAAGGAAATTGCATAGTACCCCGCCAATGTGTTGTGCGTATTTTGTGCAGCACGTTGGCTTCTTAATTTATAGCTGAGGGTGGTTTACTCATTGTACATTTGTAAGACACAACCATGTGAATAAATGAGGAGTGTTTTTCAATGTACTGATGCCCACACCTGTGGAAATCCTGTGCGCCTCGTCAAATCGGGCGGGCCAATTTTACATGGCGATTCCATCCATGAAAAGCGCCTTCACTTTCTGAGAGAATATGACTGGATCAGGAAAGGATTGATGTTTGAGCCGCGTGGCCATGATATGATGAGTGGCAGTATTCTTTATCCTCCGCAAAATCCTGCTCATGATGCAGCAGTTTTATTTATTGAAACTAGCGGTTGTCTTCCAATGTGTGGCCATGGAACGATCGGAACTGTTACAATTGCAATAGAAGAAGGCTTGATTATTCCTAAAATACCTGGTCAACTCATTCTTGAAGTGCCTGCAGGAATCATTCATGTGACTTATCGTGAAGAAAATAAAAAAGTAAAATCAGTTTGCCTGACGAATATTCCATCTTACCTCGCTGCATCAGACCTTGCAGCTGATTGCCCTGATCTCGGCGAATTAAAAGTAGATGTTGCTTATGGCGGAAATTATTATGCGATCGTCGACAAGCAAATAAATTTTCCCGGGATAGATGAAGTTGATGCAGACCAATTGATTTCCTGGGGAAGGGCACTACGGGATGATATTAATGCGAAGTATGAATTTATTCATCCGGAAAATAATGTGATACGGGGTTGTTCACACATCCTTTGGGCCGGCGATGTTATGGATCCAAATTCAACTGCAAGAGGAGCAGTTATCTATGGGGAAAAAGCAATTGACAGGTCGCCATGCGGAACTGGGACTTCGGCACGCATGGCGCAATGGCATGCCAAAGGGAAATTAAAAATCGGTGATCATTTTATTCATGAAAGCATCATCGGTAGTCAGTTTACAGGGATCATCACAGCTGAAACAACTGTAGGAAAATATAAAGGAATTATTCCGTCGATCGAAGGTTGGGCCCGCATTACCGGATACAATACCATCATCATCGATGACGAAGATGATCCTTATGCTCACGGTTTCCAGGTTATATGAAGGAAGTAGTCATTGTAGGAGGAGGCATCATCGGATGTTGCTGCGCATGGTATCTGCATGAAGCAGGAATGCAAGTCTCAATAATTGACAAAGGTGATTTTGCTGATGGAAGTTCTTTTGGAAATTCAGGCATGATCGTTCCAAGTCATTTCGTACCATTAGCGTCACCCGGAATGGTATCAAAAGGGATGCGATGGATGATGAAAAAAAGCAGCCCGTTTTATATCCGGCCCAGGTTGAATTTAGAACTTGCTCAATGGCTTTGGCAATTTTACCGTTCCGGAAATAAGAAACATATTGCTGCTGCGGCGCCTCTTCTCCTCGATATGCATATCGAAGGGCGGGAGTTTTATGCGCGATTGAATTCATCCGATGGATTCAATTTCAATTTCGAAATAAAAGGTATCCTGATGATGTATCAGACTGCAAAGGGCGAACATGAAGAAGCTGAGCAGGCTGAGATGGCTCATGAGTTGGGCATTGAAGCAAATATTTATTCACAAGATTCTTTAAAGTCAATAGAACACAATATTCATATTGCTGCAAGAGGCGGAGTACATTATCCTGGTGACGCACATCTTTCTCCTCATGTCCTGATGCAGCAATTGATGATTCATCTTCATCAATCAGGCGTTGAATTTATTCCTCAATGTGAAGTGACCGGGATAAAAGAGGAAAATGGGGGAGGGCCTACTTTGTTTTGCAAAGATGGATCTTCTCTGAAATCAAAACATGTTGTGATAGCAACAGGAAGTTGGTCAGGGCTGCTGATGAAAAAATCGGGATACAAGCTTCCAATGCAGGATGGAAAAGGATATTCGATGACCATTCAAAAACCAACAAATAAACCTTCCATTCCCGCCATTCTCACGGAAGCAAGAGTAGCGATAACTCCGATGGGAGATTCGCTTCGTATTGCCGGTACGCTTGAGATCAGTGGAATGGATGACCGAATCAATCCACATAAAGTAAGATCAATTCTTGATGCTGCCGGAAGTTGCTATCCGGATTTAAAAAACCTTGAAGCCGGGCCTGTTTGCTATGGATACAGGCCTTGCCCTCCGGATGGAATGCCATACATCGGCAGGTGGAAAGCAGGTTCATCAATTATTTTAGCCACCGGTCATGGGATGATGGGACTGAGCCTGGCTCCTGCGACAGGAAGGATGGTGAGAGATATCCTGATCCATAACAAGGATTTTAATTCAAAATTTGAGCCGAATCGGTTTGAATAAGAGTGGACTTTAGAAAATTTATTAAATACGGGCCCTGAGATATACTGATTTATAAGTATTTTTAGTTGCTGAACAATCGAGGAAATTTGCACTATTAAGGTTCAGCGGACACAATTTGGATATTTGAAATTGAAATTTTAGTATTTTTTTTTGAATAGAATTTTATTGACTTTGAAAGTTTAGATGGAAATGCTAACATCTAAAACTTAATAATATTAATTTATAAATATTAAACCAACAAAAAATGTCGCCTCGATTATTATTTGATTCCATAGGCCATAAAAACGTTTTAAAGTTCCGGGCCACTTTTCATTTTGGATGGTTTCTTTTGGTCTTTTCCTTTGTCTCTTGCAAAGTGAATATCCCCCCAAAAACAATCAGTATTGTTCTGAAGGAATTTAACTCCGATAAACCTGTCAATGGTGAGAAAATCATTCTATTCAAAAAAAATGCACCCATCGATTCATTTTATACCGATGTAAATGGATATACTTCATTCGAATGGAAAAAGCATTTGCCTAAACATGCAGATTCCATTGAAAATTATAGGCTAAAATGGAGTCATCAATTTGGTACAAACCCTCCTGTGAAAGATTCTTTAAGGCTTAATAAATATTTGCCTTTCTATAATCTCTATCTCTCAGGGCCAACTTTACCTGAAAGGCAAACAAAAACAGATTCAGGATATGTGGCAGACATGCATTATCATGTTTCCATGCGGGTCCATAACCTATTCGGTCATTGGTTATATGATCAAAATAATTGTGATCAAAATGGCAACTATTGTCTTCCTGAAGGCATGGAATGGTATAGAGATTATAAAAAATTGAAAGTCATGAACGATGGCAAGTTGGTGCCTCACTTGCTGGATGGTTTCAATCAAAAGGAAATCATGTCCCTTTACCAAAGCAAAGATTGGATTTATTCAAAGAATGGTTCCAATTTGCTTTCCCAATATACACAGGCCACTTTTCCCCATATGAAAGAAGGTCATGTAGTACTGGCGTTTAATGCTTTTTCTCCATGGGAGCATAAAATTTTTGATACCCATGTAAAGCGTTTTGCCGCTGGCTTGTTTGTTACCGGTGCTCCTATGAAATGGATGAACAGAATAGGTAAAAAGAACCACATCACCCACTGGCAAAACTTCAACAATGAATACCGCATGTTTACAGCGCAGGAACCTGAATTGCACAAATTACGATGGCGATTTTTTTATAGTGGGGACTCGACAGATTTGACACAGGATTCGGCAACAATAGTTGCTGTAGTCGAAGGTGCGCATATTTTGCAGGATACATTTTTTCCGGATGAAGTGAGCTATAATGATATCAAATCGAACAGAGCTAAAGAGGATTATAAGAAGAATCAGCTTGATAAGATTTTAAAATATTCATTTTTGAAAATTTCAAATGACTCTCTGTGCACGATAGGTAAAATTGATTTCTTAATAGACACTCTCAATATTGATAAAACCTGGCGGGACTCAATCATTAAAAAATGGAATTTTAATAAAAACGTAGCAGATCAAATTAAGCCATACACCGCAATGGACAACATCGCAAAATATGTCAATTCAGTCCTGATGAATGAACTGATGGGAAATATACGCTCATTAAAACATCTTAATGGCCCTCCTATATGGATGATTAATATTGGTCACCAGGCTTATAATGGCATGATCGGTCATGCACCTTCAATAGATCAGGGTAAATTTTTGGGTCACTTGATCGCAAAAAAAAATTACGATATCCGTGTCAGTGATGACCCTT
>JAAEAZ010031750.1_pt1 | contig 14728 bp, 10 predicted proteins | sample 7277811 | NCBI WGS metagenome assembly JAAEAZ01 (sample SAMN13876997, study PRJNA601929) | soil metagenome | isolation source: soil | host: Panicum virgatum | place: USA: Fermi National Accelerator Laboratory | collected 2010-11-19 | reverse complement strand
GCTCGAGCCGCACCCGGTCCCACCGGCCGTGCAGGGAGCGAACGTCCAAGCTGACCTGCGAGCGGCTGCGCGCGAGGTCCTCGTTGCGGTCCGCGATCGCGCGCACCACGTCGGCGAGGTCCAGCTCTTCGAGCGACAGCGCGAGCTGATCGGAAGCGAGCAGCCCGACGTCGAGCAGGCTTGCGACCAGGTTCGCGAGCCGGTAGCCCAGTCGCTGGATCGATGCGAGCTGGTCCAGCGTTACCGCGGGGTGCTGGGCCAGCAGCACCCCGAGCTCCGACACGAGCACCTGCATCGGGGCGCGGAGCTCATGACCCGCGATCGAGATCAAGCGGTCACGTGCCGCCATCCCGACCAGCGCCTCGCGGTGGAGCTCCGCCTGCGCGCGCTGCTCGCTGAGATCGGTCGCGACCACGCACAGCACGTCGACATCGGCCACGGACGCCGCGCTCCCGGTCAATTGCACCGTCAGCGTACCGCCCTGGGGTTGGATGAGGCCCACCTCGATGCGCGCCGGGCCGCGTTGCGCGCGCTCGAGCATCGCATCGATCGAGACCGCGGCGTCGGAGGGCACCAGCCCGCGCAGCGTCTGGCCGCGCAGCGAACCGGCGCCGGGCCCCATCGTCAGCTCCGCGAAGCGTGCATTGTGGTAGCAGATGATCCCGTCGCGGGACACGAGCGCGGCTCCCTCGCCCATCGCCTCGACGAGCGCGCGATAGGCGTCGTCCGGGTCCCGGAACGTGAACACGCCATGCCCGTTCGCACCGTTGACCACGACGGCGTCGACCCGACCGGAGCGGATCGCACGCAGCGTCTCGGCGGCTTCCTCGCGAGAGATCGTGACGTCGTCGATCTGGAGCGGGTGGCTATCCACGCCCGCCCTCCGTCAGGTTCACGATGTCGAGGCCGAGCAGCACCCGATCCACGTTGGACAGATCGCCGATGATCTTCCGGAGCGGCGGTGGCAGCCTCCTGACGAGCGTGGGGATCGCGAGGATCTCGTCGGCCTTGGCCAGCTGAGGCTGCTCGAGCAGGTCGACCACCTCGATCGCGTAACGCCCGCCGAGGTGAACGTCGCAGATCCGCTTCAGGTTCGAGATCGCCGCGATCGATCGCGCGCTCTGGCCGGCGACGTAGAGCCGCAGCTGGTACTCCGGTGACCGCTGCTTCGCGGCGCGCGACCCGTTTGGCTCGGCTGGCTTCGCCGGTTTCGCCGGCTTGGCGGGTCTAGCTGGTTTCGTCGGTCTATTTCCCATCGCGTGTCCCATTCGACCTCGGTGCGTGCCTGCTGACCGACATCGCACGCCGGTCGCCGCCGGCGCGTTCTCCGCGGCGACGCCGTTCACCGGTCACGCGAGCGAGATCACCCCCGACCGTGCGTAGCTGGTCCTGGAGCGCGGCGATCTGCGTCTTGATGGTCTGTCGCCGGACGGCGAGATCGCTCTCCACGCGCATCGTCTCTGCATGCCTGAACAGCTCGTCCTCGCGATCGCGCGCCTCCTGTCCGAGCCGCGCGGAGCCGGTCAGGACACCGTGAACGCCGAGGTACGCGTCGCGCAGCTCGACGCCCGAGCTCGTGAGCAGGAATTCTCGGACCTGATTGGAATGCTTCATGCCGCGCGACTTGAGGATGACCAGCGTCCGGTTGCGCTCGCCGTTCAGCTCGAGATCGCGCACGACCAGCCAGCTGTCGATCAGCGACGATACGCCGATCTCGGCCCGCTCGAGGGCCTCGCCCAGCGTGGTGAGACTGGTGAACATGGCCGTGATGCCGCTCGCCTTGAAGAAGTCGATGAGCCGGACCAGCATGGCATTGGTCTCGTTGCGCGTTCCCACCGCGATCAGGTTGCTGATCGGATCCATGACGATCGCCTGCGGGCGAACTTTCCGGACCAGCTTGTGAATCGCCACGAGGTGCATCTCGAGCCCGTGGCTCGACGGCCTCGCGGAGTGGATCTGGAGCAGACCCTTGTCGATCCACGGTCGCAGATCGAGACCGATCGAGCGCATGTTGCGCACGACCTGCGCCTCCGACTCCTCATAGGCAAAGAACAGACAGCGCTCGCCGCGGCGGCAGCTGGCACCGACGAAGTGCGACGCGAGGCTGGTCTTGCCGCTTCCCGCCGTGCCCGAGACGAGCACGCTCGTACCGCGGTAGAAGCCCTTGCCTCCGAACATCGCGTCGAGCGCCGGCACGCCCGTCGAGATCAGATCGTCGCTGACTGCGTGTTCCAGGCCGAGCGACGTGATCGGCAAGACCGACATACCCTGCTCGTCGATCAAGAACGGGTATTCGTTCGTGCCGTGCGCCGTGCCGCGGTACTTGACGATGCGCAGCCGGCGCGTCGTCACCTGCTCGTGGATCCGCTGGTCGAGCAGGATCACGCAGTCCGAGACATATTCCTCGAGCCCGCGCCGCGTGAGATGTCGGTCGCCGCGCTCCCCGGTGATCACCGCCGTGACGCCCTTGCCCTTGAGCCAGCCGAACAGCCGGCGCAGCTCTGCGCGCAGGATGGCGTCTTCGGAGAATCCGGAGAACAGGGCCTCGAGCGTGTCGAGCACCACCCGCTTGGCTTTCACGGTCTCGATCGCGTGGGCGATCCGGATGAATAGACCGTCGAGGTTGTATTCGCCGGTCTCTGCGATCTCGCTGCGCTCGACGCGAACATGATCGACGAGCAGCTGTCGGCGCTTCACCATGTGGTCGAGATCGAACCCGAGCGAGCGCACGTTGTCGCGCAGCTCTTCGGCGGTCTCCTCGAATGCGACGAACACGCCGGGCTCGTCGAACTGCGTCGCGCCGCGGACGAGAAACTCCATTGCAAACAACGTCTTGCCGCATCCGGGCGTACCGCAAACCAGGGTCGGCCGTCCGCGAGGCAGGCCCCCACCGGTGACCTCGTCGATCCCGCCGATGCCGGTGGGTGCCTTCGGGATCCCGTCCGGCGGGGACCTCGCGGCCCGGCGCTGCCCCACGGGCCGATTGTTGTGCGGGCGCATGCGAGCGCACGATAGCAGATCGGTCTCGCTCGCGATGCCAGCGTACGGTCACGATCGTCCGGTCCGCGGCTTCATGCGCCGCGCACCTGCGCGAACCACATGGCTCGATTCCCGGGATCGTCGTTACAGCCTGCGCAGTGGAGCTCGACTCTCCAGGGGGGCCCCCAGGCGCCTCGACCTCCATGCATGAAGGCGGTCTCACCAGCGGTGCGTCGCGAGCTCCTCGGAGGTGCAGACCCTGCGTGTGATGCCCGGTACGTAGTTCTCCTTATTGTGGGAAGCGTTCGGACCACCCATTCTGGCCTCGAAGCGTGTCGACGGAGCACGTCGGCCGAATGGAGACCCATGCGAGACCCAGAGAGCCCAGGACCAGCGCGGCGACTGCTCGACGACCGCGAGGCGCGGCCATGCCTCGGGAGCCCGATCTCGTGGGACTTCGATGGCCAAGAGACCGAGCCGCGGCTCGCGCTCGGCACGCACGAGATCGATCAGGTCGGGCCGATCCGCGACGTGAGCAATGGCGCCGCGCTCGACCTCGCCGCGATCCCGCGCGCGGTCCTCGTGTTCGATGCGAACGGGCGAATCATCGACGTCAATCCTTTTGCAGAGGCGTTCGTCGGCTACACCCGCCTCGAGCTCGTCGGCACGCCGGTCGACCTGGTTACCTCGAAGCTCGCGAGCGCCGAGCAGCTCGGCGGGATCCGCTTCGTCCCTGCGAGCGCCGGCGCGTGCGTCCGTCATCGCAACGGCCGCGCGATCCCGGTCGAGGCGCTGCTGTGTCGACACGGCGAGCAGTCGACCGCCGCGATGCTGCGCGCGGCGGAGGCCACGGAGGCAGGCTTGCGCGAGGACGACGTCGCCCAGATCGTTCACGATCTCAAGAGTCCACTCGCGACGATCGCGCTGGAGACGTACCTGCTCGACGACAGGCTCGCGCGCGGCAATCCGTCGGACGCCCGCGCCTCGCTCGCGCGGATCACGCACAACGTCGAATTCCTCGACCGGATGGTGCAGGACCTGCTCGATCTTTGCTCGCTCGACGCGGGTCGCCTCGAGCTCCATCGCAGGCCGACCGAGCTGCGCACGCTGCTCGAGCGGATCATCGAGCGGGTCGTCCCCACGCGCGACCGCGGGCGGGTGGTTCTCCTCGCCGCGGAACCGATAACGACGTCGATCGACGATCTGAGGATCGAGCGCGTCGTCGCGAACCTGCTGCAGAATGCGCTGAAGTACGCCCCGAAGGTCTCCGGCATCGTCGTCCGGCTCGCGGCCGCGAACGACGCGATCCGGATCTCCGTGAGCGATGTCGGTCCGGGCATCGCAGCCGCCGAGATCGGCTCGGTGTTCGACAAGTTCCGGAGAGGGAGCATCGGTGGCTTTCACGAGGGCTCGGGTCTGGGGCTCTACGTCAGCAAGAAGATCGTCGAGGCGCACGGCGGCCGGATCGACGTCACCTCCCTGCAAGGCGCGGGATCGCAGTTCTTCTTCGAGCTGCCCGCACCATGATCGCGCCGCCGGCCGCCGACCGCGTGAACTCCGCCCCCGTGGTAGCTTGATCCATGGCGAGAGCACGACGAACCTCGCCGCAGCCCCAGCGCGTGGTCGGCGTCGGCGCCTCGGCCGGCGGGCTCGACGCGCTCAAGCAGCTCGTTGCGAGCGTGCCGGCAGACACCGGGCTCACGTTCGTCGTGCTCCAGCACCTGCCGCCGTCGCAGGTCGGCCAGCTCGCCAGCCTGCTCGCCAGCGCCACGGTCCTCCCCGTGATCGACGTTGCCAACGGACACCGGATCGCGCCCAACACGATCCTGGTCGTGCCCCCGCACACCTCGGCGTGCTTGTTTCGCGGTGCGCTCGTGCTGCGTACGGCGAAGCCGGGGGTCCGCCCGCGCCAGCCGATCGACGCACTGTTTACATCGATCGCCGACGTACTGCGCGAGAACGCCGTCGGCGTGGTGCTGTCGGGAACCGCGCGCGACGGCACCGAGGGCCTGCGCGCGATCCGGGCCGCGGGTGGGCTCACCTTCGCGCAGGACCCATCGACCGCGCAGTTCGACGAAATGCCGCGGAACGCGATCGCCGCCGGGGTCGCCGAGATCGTGCTGTCGCCGGCACAGATCGGCGACGAGCTCGGCAAGATCGCGAAGCTCGGACCCCGTCCGGGGGTTGCGCTCGAGCGGTCGGCGACGGCAACCGGCATCGATCGGATCCTCGAGCAGCTGCGCGAAGCGAGCGGTATCGATTTCTCCAGCTACAAGCGCACCACGATCGAGCGCCGGCTCGCGCGCCGGCTCACCAAGCACTACCTGGGCTCGCTCGACGAGTACAGCTCGTATCTGACGGCGCACCCCGACGAGGCGAGCGCGGTCTATGAAGATCTCCTGATCCACGTCACCGAGTTCTTCCGCGATCGGCCGATCCTCGATCGGCTCGCCGAGCAGGTGTTCCCCGAGCTGCTGCGCAGCAAGCCGGCCGCGGCGCCGGTGCGGGTCTGGGTGCCCGGTTGCTCGACGGGCGAGGAGGTGTACTCGCTGGCGATCTTGCTGATCGAGCTGTGCGGCGAACGGAGCCGGCCGATCCAACTGTTCGGCAGCGACCTGAGCGAGCGTGCGATCGAATGCGCGCGGCAGGGACAGTACCCGGAGACGATCGCGGCGCAGGTCGGCGAGCAGCGACTCGCCCGGTTCTTTCGTCGCGAGGAAGGTGGCTACCGGATCAACCGCGACGTCCGCGAGCGCTGTGTGTTCGTCCGCCACGACCTCGTGACCGATCCGCCGTTCTCCAAGCTCGACCTGGTGAGCTGCCGCAACGTGCTCATCTATCTCGGCCCAGCGCTGCAGCAGCGGGTACTCCCGATCTTCCACTACGCCCTCAATCAGCCCGGATATCTCTTGCTCGGCCCCGCCGAGACCGTCGCTGGCTTCGAGGCGCTGTTCCAGCCGATCGACGCCGACGTGCGGATCTATTCGCGCAGGCCAGGACCGCGGACGAGCCTGACGTTCCCGATCGCGAGCCAGCTCGGCCGGCTGCCGACGCGCCGGCCCGACGTCGTCCGCTCTGCGCTCGACGTGCAGCGCGAAGTCGATCACGTGCTGCTCGCCCGCTACGCGCCCGCCTGCGTCCTGATCGACGAGAACCTCGATGTCGTGCAATTCCGTGGTCGGACGGGGGCGTATCTCGAGGCCCCGCCCGGCCACCCGCAGCTGAACGTGCTCAAGATGGCGCGGGAGGGTCTCGCATCGGAGTTACCGCTCGCCGTGCAGCGCGCGCGGCGCAGCGACGCGCCGGTGCGGCAAGACAATGTCATCGTCCGCGAGCGCGGCCAGGACCACCGGTTTCACCTCGAGGTCGTGCCGCTGCGCGGCGCAGCCTCGGCAAAACGCCACTTCCTCGTCGTGTTCGAAGCTGCGTCAACCCGGCCGACTCCGTCCACGCGCCGCGCGCCCGGCAAGCTGCGGCCGCGGGAGCGAGGGGAGCTCGAGCGCGTTCGCCAGGAGCTCGACGCGACGAAGCAATATCTGAGCTCGGTCGTCACGCAGCATCTCGCCACCAGCGAAGAGCTCAGCGTCACCAACGAGGAGCTGCAGTCCGCGAACGAGGAGCTGCAGTCGACCAACGAGGAGCTGCAGACCGCCAAGGAAGAGCTGCAGTCGACCAACGAGGAGCTCGAGACGGTCAACGAGGAGCTCCAGCGCGGCAACGTCGACCTGCGCGGGGCCAACGACGACCTCGTCAACGTGCTCGCGAGCGTCGATATCGCGATCATCATCGTCGACACCGAGCGACGCGTGCGCCGGTTCACCCCGAAGGCGCGCGCGATCATGAAGCTGATCCCCGGTGACGTCGGGCGCCCGATCGCGGACCTCCAGCCGAGCGTCGAGGTCCCCGGGCTCGACGGCATGATCGCGGACGTCATCGAGACGCTCGCGGTTCGCGAGGCGGAGGTCCATCACCCCGACGGCACGAGCTACCGGATGCAGATCCGACCCTATCGCACGGCGGAGCACACGATCAGCGGCGCCGTGATCGCGTTCGTCGACATCACCACCCTGCGCGCGGCGCGGGACTACACCGCCGCGATCGTCGATACCGTGCCGAGCCCGCTGGTCGTGGTCGACGACCGGCTGCTCGTGCGATCGGCGAACCCAGCGTTCTGCGCGATGCTCGACACCACGGCGCATGAGCTCGCCGGGCGCGCGCTCCTCGACGTCGGCGAGTGGCGGCCACCGACGCTGCGGGCCCGCCTCGAAGCCGTCATGATCACCGGCGCCGGCTTCGAGAACCTCGAGCTCGAATTTCGCAGTCGCGCCCGCGACCTCGTGTTGCGACTCGGCGCGCGCATGCTGCCGGCGGCCGGCGGCCAGCTGATCCTGGTCGCGATCGCGGACATCACCGAGCACCGCCGACTCGAGCACGCGCGCGCGGCGGCGCAGCGCGAGCGTGACTCGTTCCTCGACGCCGTGTCTCACGAGCTGCGCACGCCACTCAGCGCGATCCTGTTGTGGGCCGCGGCGCTGCGCGACCTCGAGGACACCGATCCGCAGCGCCTGCGGGCGATCGAGACGATCGAGCAGAGCGCGCGAGCGGAGGCCCAGCTCGTCGACGACCTGCTGGATCTCGCGCTGTCGCGGACCTCGGAGCTCGCCGTGAAGCTCGTCCCGGTCGATCCGTCGACGATCGTCGAGGCCGCGATCGAGGCCGCGCGGCCCGATGCAGACGCCAAGCGGATCGCGATCGAGACGACGCTTGGCCCGCGGGGGGAGATCGCCGCCGATCCCCGCCGCCTGCGTCAGATCGCGTCGAATCTGCTCGGAAACGCGATCAAGTTCACGCCGGAGGGTGGCAAGGTCGCCATCGCACTCGCGCACGACCGCGGAGCGATGGAGCTGCGCGTTCGCGATACCGGACCCGGCATCCCGCCGGAGTTTCTGGCTCGCGCGTTCGATGCATTCTCGCAAGCGGACCCATCGATCACGCGAGCTCACCAGGGCCTCGGCATCGGCCTCGCACTCGTGCGACACTTCGTCGTGCGGCAGGGTGGTACGATCGACGTCGCCAGTCCCGGAGCAGGCCAAGGCACGACCTTCACCGTCCGTATTCCGGCGCCTCCGTAGTAACGCACACATGCAGACTCGACCACGTGATCGGCGGCGAAGCAGCTGCGCGTTGCCATGAAATCGCGGTCCGCGTCGGCCTGAATCGATGGTAATACCCGCCATGCTGAGCGAGTTCGTCAAGGACCATCGAGATGAGATCATCGCTCGGTGCCGGATCCGAGTGGCCGAGCGGATGGCGCCCAGCCCGACCCAGGCGGAGCTCGAGCACGGGATCCCGCTGTTCCTGCGCGAGCTCGAGCAGACCCTCGACTGCGAGCTCCACCACCGTCCCCGAGCCGCCACGGCCGCGGTCCAGCACGGCCGGGACTTGCAGCGCAGTGGGTTCACCATCGCGCAAGTGGTCCAGGACTACGGCGACGCCTGCCAAACGATCACCGAGCTCGGGATCGAATACAACGCGCTGATCAGCACAGCGGAGTTCCGCGTGCTCAACAAGTGCCTCGACGACGCGATCGCCGAGGCCGTCACCGAGTACGAGCGCCAGCACGCGCTCGACGCCGTCGCCGACGGCGCGCGTCGCTCCAACGAGCACCTCGGCGCGATCGCTGACGAGCTGCACACGTTGCTCGGCAGCGCGATGCTCGCATTCGATGTCCTCCGCGCCGGCAGCGTTGGTATCCGGGGCAGTACCGGCGACGTGCTCGGGCGCTGTCTGGTCGAGCTGCGCGACCTCGTGGACCGATCGCTCACCGAGGTTCGCCTGACCGCCGGGACCGCCCGGCACGAGCACGTCGCCGTGGCGCGATTCATCGAGGGCATCGAGATCTCGGCCGTCCTCGGCGCACGTGCGCGCGGCCTCAGGCTGACCGTGACCGAGGTCGACCCGGAGCTCACCGTGGAGACCGATCGTCAGATCCTCTCGTCGGTCATCTCTAACTTGCTCCAGAACGCGTTCGAGCACACGCGACCTCACACCCACGTCTGGTTGCATATCCACGCGACGGCGGATCGTGTGCTGTTCGACATCGAAGACCAGTGCGGCGGGATGCCACCCGGCAAGCCCGAGCATCTGTTCGAGCCATACGAACAGCAGAGCGACGACCGCACCGGGCTCGAGCCCGGACTCGCGATCTGCGTTCGCGGCGTGCAAGCACTCCGCGGCGCGATCCGTGTTCGCAACCAGAACAGCGGCTGCGTGTTCACCGTCGACCTACCGCGGTCGCAGGTTTGATCTGCCGAATCGGAATGAAACTCGTGTCTATCGCGATCAGGCGCCGGGCGGCGCCGCCGCGGGCGCGCGGGCCACGAGCTCGGAGATCGGGACGGAGTCGATCGCAGGGGCGGCGCTGTCCCGGTGGAGGGTGACCACCACCGCACCGTGATCGGACTGCCAGGACGGGATCCGATCCGGGCACAGATCGCCGTCCACCAGGTGATCGGTGAACAGGCGGACGTACTCGACCCTGGCGAGGTGTGAGGGGTTGCGGTCGTAGAACTCCTCGCTGAGCAGGATGTGATCGAGCGCCTCGTAGCGCCCGTTGAAGATGTGCGTGTAGTACGTCCCGTTCAGGCTCTGCCGCGACTGCAGCTCGATCGCGTCGTAGCGCATCCGGTCCCAGAGCCGCTGCTTCTCCTCGGTTTTATGGGTAGCTCCTTTCGATGGTCGATGCGCTGCAATGCGCGCCCCCGAGGAGCGAGGGGCGTGGCCCGAGGAAGCGCGCAGCGCCTGCGCCCGCCGGGGCCGAGGCCGCACGGCCAGCGCGAACTCCGCGGCCCGCACTCGGAGCAGCCTCCGGGGCGCCCCGAACCCGCTGTCGAGCGAGGCTCTCGCGCAGGACGTCGCACACCGCTGCGCGGTCGCCGGCGCCGCCCGCGCTCCGTTCGACGACCGCTCCCTCGCCGCCGGGAAGCCGAAGTGCCTGCGGCGACTCGAACGCAACAGGTGCGCCGCTGCCGCGGACTGCGCTACGCGTGGCCCATCACCGCCTCGGGCGGCCGCGCCGGCTTCACCGCGTGAAGCGCGAACAGCTTCGCGTCGAAGAGCGGCACGATCACGCTGCCTTCCGACGGGGTGTAGCTGGACAGATACCACAGGTCGGGACCGGGGTATTCGATCAGGTTGATTTTGATATCCTCCAATCCTTTGATATCGAGGGACCAGTGGATCCGGTGGTGACGCTGAGAATCGAAGGTGCGCCACTGGGTCGCCTCGACCTCCTGGCTCCTGATCGCCATCCTCGTGCCCCCCTCTCGGTCGCCCCAGAGATCGAGCGAGCAGACGTTCGGATCCAGCCCGACCTTACCCTTCATGTGGCCCGGCTTGGACTCCTCGACCTTGAGGCAGATGCCGTGGGCTCCGAGCACGGGCTGGCACAAGTACATGGAGACGAGATCGAGCTTGCGTGGTTTCAGCATGAGGACCTCCCGGCCGAGGCTGGTGCCTCGACGCGATGGAGAGCAGTGCAATGCGAGTGCCGCTCTGAGGTGCCGTGAGCGCGGCCCCCCGCCGCGTGCACGCGCAGGAGGTGCACGCCGGGCTGCCGCCCTTGCGCGAACACGTCACTGTTCGGGCCGGATGCTGCTCGTGCAGATCGATGATGCGGTCGATCGTGTGATCGGGCTTGAGGACCAGCAGGCGCACCCGCGGGTCCTTGCCCTGCCTGGCGATGGCGACCAGGCGCAACGGCGCTTCCTGGTACTCGGCCGTGCTGCCGTGCAGGCGCCACTCCACCGCGTACGCCTGATGTCCCGCCTTCTGCTTGGTCAGCTTGAGCTTGATGTCGCGAGGAGGCATCGCCATCTCGGTGCAGATGGTGCGATCCCCGAACTCGTCCCGTCGCTCAATCGCACTTCAAGATCGCGACCCCATACGCCGGCAGCTCGAGTTCGACGAACGCGCGGCCATCCGGCGCCCGCCGCACCTCGAGCGTCGCGCTCGGCTGGAGCAGGTTCCGCATCCGGCGCCCCGGCGGGCTCAGGCTCGCGTCCACCGTGACGCAGTCGGTCCGCGGCGTGCCGCAGATGTTGAGCGCGACGAGCACCTCGTCGGCGTCCAGCACGCGCGAGGCCGCGAGCGTGCATGGCGCCGCCGCCGGGAAGCCGAAGTCCCGCCCGTTACCCGAGATCTCCCGTGGGTAGTAGCGGCCGTAGCGCAGCGCCGGCTGCTCGCGCCGGATCCGGGCGATCGCGCGGATGCCCTGGTAGATCGGGTGCTGCTCGTCGAAGACGTGCGCCCCGGCCGTGCCGAACGCGCCCCACTCGCCACCGAACATGCACTCGCGCACCGCGGCGTCGCAGTCGCCGGCGCCATCGAGGCCCACCTCGGAGCCGTAGTACAGGCAGGGGATGCCCGGGCTCGTCAGCAGGAACGCCGCCGCCTGCACGCCCTGCTGCCACGGCGCCCCCGCGAGGAAGCGGCGGTAGGGCCGCGTCATCTGGTCGTGGTTCTCGACGAACGTCACGAAGTAGCCGGCGGCCTCGCCGTGATCGGCGTACTTGGTGCGGAGCTCCTCGTAGCGGAGGCGCAGATCCTCGGGGCTGCGGAAGCCCTTCAGGACCTCCTCCAGCATGAAATAGAGCGGGAAGTCGAGCGCCGCGTCGAGCGACGGGAACCGCTCGTCCGTGCCCTCGATCCGGGCGTTGCGGCCGAGGTACTTCTCGATCACCTCGTCGCCGCCGACGATCTCGCCGAACAGGAAGAAGTTGTGCTTCCCGATCTCCCTGGCGTACTCGCGGATCGCGTTGCAGAAGATCGCGACCGCCGAGCTCTCGAGGTGCTTCACCGTGTCGAGGCGGAACGCGTCGAGGTCGGCCGCGACGATCCAGTACTTGTAGATCTTGATCAGCGCGTCGAGGATGGCCGGCCGGTTGACGTCGAGCTCCTTGAGCGTCGAGAAGTCGCCGTCGCGCGCCTCGGTGGCATCGTCCCAGTGCCGGATCTCCCCCTTGCGCTTGAACGCCTCTGGATCCTGGAGCTCGGCCGGCCAGATCGCGTCATCGCGCTGGAAGCCCGGCGCCGGATCGTGCTCGCGGAACGCGCCGAACGGGAAGCGCCTGCCGCCATCGTAGTAATATCGATCTCCATTCGGGTAACTCCACACGTCGCCCGTGTGGTTCAGCACGATATCGGCGATGACGTACATGCCCCGGGCGTGCGCAGCGGCGGCGAGCGCGCGCAGGTCGTCGAGCGTGCCGAACCGCGGATCCACCTGGAGGAAGTCCTGCGCGCCATACCCGTGATAGGTGTCGTCGCGATCGATGGGGTTCTTGACGAACGGGCTGATCCAGATCGCGGTGCAGCCGAGGTTCTTGATGTAGTCCAGCCGCTCGACGATGCCCTGGAGGTCGCCGCCCTGGAAGCGGCCGCCCGCGCCGGGGTCCCGCCGGACCGGCGTCTCCTGGCGGCGCAGCGGCGGCGCGTGATCGCCATGCTTCTGGAAGCGATCGATGAGCAGGAAGTAGATGACCTGATCGCGCCAGTCGATCGGCGAGGGGTGCAGCTTGCGCTGCGGGTTGAAGTCGAGCTGGCGGGTCGAGTAGAGGTACGCGTCCATCATCGCGACCACGTTCAGTGCGAACACCGTGCCGGCGCCGCGCGGTCCTTCCAGCGCGGCCTCGGCGCCAGGCCCCGAGTAATCGCGCAGCCATTGCGCCGAGTCGGGCTTCCCGACGCGCGCCATGCACCTCGACCCTCCGACGCGGCGCGGGGCTACACGCCCGGCGGCCTGCGCGGGGCCGTGCCGGTCAGGACGCGCAGCCGCACCAGCGCACGGCGCGCGGCGCGGAGATCCTCGGCGCGTGACGTCACATCGACGAGGACGGGTTCGCATCGCCGGCTGCGCGCAGGTCTTGCGTCCGGACGAGGCGCTCGGTGCACCGGGTGCCGGCACGAATCAGATGTTCACGGTGACCGTTTTTGCCACGGTGGTCGGCGCGACGGCATACCTCACGTCACAATCCTGATCGACCTTCATCTGGACTTGGATACGCGCAAGTGAGTCGGCCCCAAAATCGAGCTTCTTGATGGTCGTTCCATCGAGCGTCTGCTGTGCCCGATCGAAGCCGAACCACCCGACCCCGTAGCGAAGCTTGATCTTGGCCCCTGCCGGCCCACGAAACATCACTGTCGTGGACGCGTTCCAGAACGTCTCCAAGGTCCGCCAATCACCTCGTTGGACGTGTTTGTAGCGTTCATACATAACGGCCTTCCCTTCTTTGTAGGCGGTAGCTGTCATGGTCAGACGTACCTGTCGAGGTCGCCGGATGGCAAGCCAAACGCCCGACCGTGGCTCCATCATCCGTTCCGCCCACTCGGCTACGATAACACCGCCCCCGGTGCGCCAGGCCGGGGTGCTCTCCGAGAGTGCAGCCATGCACTCCACGGACTGACAAGCATCGTGTCTATCGTTGCGCCACACCTTCGAGCCCAACGTCATCCGCGGCACGTGGTGCCAAGGCCCGGTGCTTCTCCATCGCCGCCGTGACCTTGGCGTTGGTGTGACACCTGCCAAGTCCATCGACCATCCTCGCGCGAGCCGCCCTGCTGCGAGCCCTGTAGCCCTCCGCTGCTTGCCGGTCCTGCTCCGAGCTCGATGCCTGGGCTTTTCGCAGGAATGCCGCATGATCGGCCATGAACCGGCCTAGCTTGCTGGCCATCAGGTCGCAGTTGTCCTGGTTGTCGTGAACGATAGAGGCCATCTCGTCCGCCAGCCGGATCTCCTTGTCATGGATCTCCTCGGGCGTATCCTCCGCATACACGGCAGCGAACATCGTGGCGATGAGCGATAGCGCGAACGCAACTCTGACGACGGTCTTCACGGCTTCCCTCCGCTCCAGGCTCATGCATCGTCGAACGAGCAAGTCCTAGGCCACCCCGCTGCCCAGGGCAGCTCGATGACATCCGCCGGCCGACGTCCAAGGTCGCGGAAACGCAGGGCCCGGGAGTCCGGAGATCTGGACTGGTCGTTCCCCGCTCATGACCAACTGGCACAAGCGCGCATGATTGTGCCATCGCCGCTTGCGAGTGCCATCGTCGCTTGCGCAGCGTGCAGCGTGCAGCGCCGCTGCTGCTGATATTCAGTCCGCCGCGGGCAGCCGCATCGTGATCACCGCGCCGCCGCCGGGCCGCGGCGTGAGCGTGACCTCGCCGCGGAGCGCCGCGGCCACCGAGCGGGCGACGCCGAGCCCGACGCCGACCCAGGCGCCACGGGCCTGCGTGCGATAGAACGGCTCGAACGCGTGCTGGGTCTCCTCCGGGGTCATCGCGCGGCCGTTGTCGCTCACCGCGAGCACGACGTCCGCGTCGCGCTGCTCGACGCTCACGATGATCTGGTTGGCCGTGTTGGACAGCTCGGCGTCGAACCCCGATCCCGAGAACAACAGGATCGCGAGCACCGCCTGCCCGATCCGCGACTCCTCGCCATTGACCCGGCGGACCGGAAAGATCTGGCGGATCACGCGGGCGCGCGGCTCGAGCGTCGGCGCGGCGAGCCGCAGCGCCGCGGACACCACGGCGGCGAGGTCGATCGCGGCGGTCGCGCCGCGGGTCGCCAGCGTCTGCAGGGCGCGCACGTTGCTCGCGATCCGCTCGGCGCTGATCGTGATGTCGTCGAGGTGGCGCATCGCCTGCGGCTGCGCCGCGGTGGGCAAGCTCGAGACGAGATGCCTGCGCAACG
>JAAEAZ010064787.1_pt1 | contig 15040 bp, 10 predicted proteins | sample 7277811 | NCBI WGS metagenome assembly JAAEAZ01 (sample SAMN13876997, study PRJNA601929) | soil metagenome | isolation source: soil | host: Panicum virgatum | place: USA: Fermi National Accelerator Laboratory | collected 2010-11-19 | reverse complement strand
TACCACCTACAGAGATCGGACTTGTTCTTTCTATTTTTTTCTGACCCAAAGGATTTGTCACTGTGAGATTGACAGGATGACGATCATCGATTTTTCCTTCGGGATCCCAAAGAATAAAATTGAGATGAACACTATCTCCCGGCCTCCATACATCGCGCTCCGTATACAGATATCCGCGAAGACCTTCCTGGTATCCTGTACCTCCTGCATTGAATTCACTCATCGACAATGCCAATCCATCCGCCATGCGCAGATATCCTTTTTGATTTCCGTCAGTAGCCACTACAAAAAATGCCTTTCGTGGAATATCCACTGAGACATCTCCCGTGCTTGAAGTCTGTGTTTTAACAAGAAGTTGTTTTTGATAGTCAAATATCTCAATGGTCATACCTGACTTTGGCTCAACAGATCCAAGTGAACTCGCATAAACCCAGATATGCCCTTCATCATTTTGTTTAGCAGTAAGACCGATATCCGAAGCAAGAATATTTCTGCTGATAAATCTTTCCGGTCCATAGTAAGCAGGATAACAAGGATCATCCGTTTGCTGCCAGTCGAAATCTTCATAATCATAGTTGTATTTCCAGATTGAAGTCATCTCACCATAGGCTGGCTTTTCTGGTTCCACCTTTTCATCTTTGATGCAATCGAGATAAGTATCGGAACCTCTGAAACCTATTCTCACCTGGTAAATACTTCCTGGTGCCATTGTGACAAGCGGCCCTAGATCCAGTGCATACCTGGTCCAGATATACTTATTATCATGATCAGATATTGAAGTCAGGTCAATATTTTTTTGCAAAATAATCCGGCCAACAGGATCAAGGTTGTATTGATCCTCGAGGTCACTCTGTTGCAGGTATTGAAGAATATTATTTTCAAAAATGCGCAACACTTCCACCTGGACTGACCTGAGGTTAATGGCCTGGAATGGAAAAATAATTTGCTTGTTGCCGGGGGTAATGATACCTGTTCCTACAAGTTTCAACGCAGGCTTTGCATCCTCGAGCGATAATTCCATAGTCACAAGTTTTCCTAACTCTTTTCCGCTGGCGGATGAAATTTTCTCACTCAGTTGAACGGAAAGTTGTCCTGTCATTGATTCATCCGGATAAATCGAAACAACATTATCTTTTTTCCTCACAGTAAATCCTTCTGAGCTGCCATTGATCGTGACCAATCCTTTCAGATCCTGGTCGGGATTTAATTTTTGAGAAAAATAAACGCCGATTTTTTTCTCACCCTCGCCACCCGGTTCAAATGATAATACGCTGAGAACATCTCCTCTTGGAATATCTATACTTCTCTGCCCGGTTTCCTTTGATCCTAATGACTCACCATTCCATCGGAAATCCACCTTGGCATCAGGAGCTATCGCATCGATGACAAAATCATGTGAATGTCCGTCTGCACTGTGAAACCATGTGATAGGTGACACTTTTCCTATAAATTTTATTGCGAGTGCTTTTTCCAATTGTTGAGAATCGACATTGACTGATGTGGTGACACTGCCTCTCAATAAATAGCTTGCAGAATCGCCATCAAACTGTGGGACAAGTGGTTCAAATGAGACAGTCATTCTGACAGGCTTGACTTCAAAATCAAAAACGATCCTCTTCATTTTTGGATCTACATCCTTGATAGCTTTATCCAGGTTGACTTGCAGTTGATAGGATTGCCCGGGTTGCCAGCCATTTGCGGGTCTGAAAGCCAGTGTCATGTTGTCCTCCCAGTATGCATGGCCTTTCACATCCGGATTAAAAGCAAATATTGAAGCCGTCTGAGTGGTGTCCGGAGGAACAGCAAATCTTATCCTGACGGGATCCGAAACATCAATGACGGCGGGCACCCTGGCAGCTATGTAGCGACCTATTTCTTCTGAAGAATAAGATGTGGGTTGAAAACTTTTTTTGCAGGATACCAGGAGCGTAAGGATAGCCAGCAGGCTCAATACCCGGGAGAGGTGGTTCATATCGTAGAGTTTTGGTTGGTTTAGGGCTATAAATTTAACTTTCTAAATCTTTTGAAAGTCAAATCTTTTTAGGTCAATTTTCTTTTACGCTAATTGAAGTTTTTAACTTCAATTTTATATCGGCGAACTCCATCTAACCAGGATCAGAATCAAGCAGTTTATTAACTGCATTTAGAAGACAAAAGATCATCATGCTCCGAATATTATTCCGTATCTTCCAAATCGAATTTTTCCATGCTCTTTGAATTTTCGGTTTCTATTTATGATTTTCTCTAGTTAAAATTTCAATATCATGAGAATTTTATCCGCAATATTCATCTTCTCCGTCTTAATATCCTATGCTTCTGCCCAAAATTTCTTTACCATTGATAATATTCACCTCCCGGACAATGAATACTTCACCGATATTCAATATTCGAACAGCCGGTACTATGCACTGAGTACTATCACAGAAAAAAATGAACCCTACAGAACTTTAAATACATTATTTATTTTCGACGAATCAGGTCATCTCATCGGCAACACACAGGTCGGCGAATATGATGAACAATATTTCAGGATTGTTTCCATTGATCATAATAAAATAAAGCTTATTGGAACGATAAAAACAGATTCCTGCTCTTCCATCCTTACACTTTCTGAATATAATTTTTACACAAATACGCTCACTCGTTTAGCCCAATATAACCTTTGCGAAGAAAAGCATATCCATTCTATAAGAATTGTTCCCGGTCTTGATGACAAAACTTTTTTTGAAGCTGTATATTCCCCTGATGAATTAGACCAATCGGAGTTTGATCATCGTACATTATTTTTTGAACTAGACACCAATTCTATCCATATCATTCCTGATTTACAGGATCATCAAAGTCACATTTCCATCGATTTTAGCGAGAAAGGCTATGTTGTGAGATGGGGTTTCGTCTGCGAATACTATGATCGGAATTTTAATCACAGGTATCAATACAATAATAACACCAGCGGATTTGAACCTGAATTAAACTCATATATACAGCCTCTCGTCAATCATTATTTATTGGAGCATATCCTGTTCAAAGACGAGGACCATCGTATAAGTGAAGAAATTAGACTGATCGACAGTAATCTTTATACCAAAAGATTAGCGATTATAGATCCTCAACCAAATTCATATGGAGTAAGAATACCTCTTTATGGTGGTATCGCTATCGGAAGTTATAATTGCCTCTGGGCTACCGCTAATTTCGGGAATCAAAACAACCCCATTTCAAATTACTTCTCGATCACAAGATTAGACAGCGATCTTAAAATCGTTTGCGATCACTTTGTCGGATTTGATGCTATCTATAAAATCATCGGCATCACAGCCTTTGAAGACAATGGCGCAATCGTATACGGATATAAAATGCCTTACGGAAGCGATGAATCATCGGGTGACAAAGATCTCTTCGCCATGAAAGTGGGTAATGATTGTGAATTATTAACCACCGCGACGAACGGACCTCAGTCAACAATACCATCAATTTCCGCATATCCAAATCCAGGCATTAACGATCTGACTTTTTCAATCAATGGGTTTGACCCTACTACATTGAGGGTTGAACTTACAGATGAATCAGGTCGGGTATTATTCACAAAAAAAGACTTAACAAATTACATTCAGGTTCCGGAGTTTCCGGCAGGACAATATTATTATCGCATCCTTCAAAAAGACAGGCTACTTGGTACGGGATCATGGGTGAAGCAGTGAGAAACGTGAGAAACATGAGATGCTCTAGTTTTCGGAATTTAGTTACTGAATTTTAATTGAAACAGATTTTCCTTTCGTACCTACGGCACGAGTATTGTATTTATATCCTGTTGTTACCAACCTTTAGCCCCGATGGGGCTATTTAAAACTTCATAATTCATAACTTGTGCTGAGCGTGCGGTGAGGTTGCGAGATAGGCAGTCGAAGCATTCCTTGTTCATTATTTATTATTCCATCGCCCGTCGATCAGTTGAGCTAAAATGTAATGACTGACAGGATCCATTTTTTTAAACTTCTCAATCCGTAGCTCGTTATTCGTTATTCTGAATTCCCCCACCTTGTTACCTGTTGAGTTATCCTCTTACGGCTGTTCAGGCCTGGGGACCCAATAATTCATAATAGAACTAAGCAGTTCTGATACATTATCTTTGTCCCATGGCTGATTTTAACCTGATAATGCCTAAGATGGGCGAAAGCATCATGGAGGCTACGATCCTTCGCTGGCTTAAAAAACCCGGTGATATGGTCGCCCTCGACGAAACCATCCTCGAGATCGCTACGGACAAAGTCGATAGCGAAATACCCTCACCTGTCGCAGGAAAACTGGAGAAGATCATCTTCCAGGAAAATGCAGTCGTTCCCGTTGGCCAAACAATCGCCATAATCTCCACAGAAGCTAAAGTCTCAGCTTCAAAAGGAAATGGCGCTGCTCCTCCTCCTGAAAAAGAAAAACAAGCAACACCTCCACCACCTGTCTCTAAACCAGAAGTAAAACTTAATCCGGTTACATCACCCACAAGGCCACCGGTTGTGCCTTACATTCCATCCGCGCAACCAATCACCGGCAATCTTGTGTCCAATTCAGGTGGAAAATTCTACTCTCCCCTCGTCAGAAGCATTGCCTCGTCGGAAGGAATTGCGCAGGCTGAACTAGATAACATCAATGGCACAGGACAAGATGGAAGAGTAACCAAAATTGATATCCTCAATTACCTGCAGAACAGAGTTTCTCCATCTGCCTTAGATATCGCGCCACAAGTGAAAGTTGAAGCTGTGGCCACACAAAAAACTTCTTCTTTCTCACCGAGTACAGATGGAATGACAGAAATTATTGAAATGGATCGGATGCGCAAACTTATTGCCGAGCATATGGTCCGTTCAAAACATACTTCACCTCATGTCACTTCATTTGTAGAAGCTGATGTGACAGAACTAGTGTTGTGGAGAGAAAAAATAAAAGATGATTTTCAAAAGAAATACGGTGAGAAAATAACATACACCCCTATTTTGATCGAAGCAGTTGTAAAAGCTATCCGCGATTTCCCGATGATCAATGTTTCGGTCGATGGCGATAATATTATTCTCAAAAAATTTATCAACATCGGCATGGCCACCGCTCTTCCAAACGGCAATCTCATCGTCCCTGTCATCAACAACGCTGACGGCTATAACCTGATGGGCCTGACCAAAGCCGTCAATGATCTCGCTGCAAGAGCCAGGTCAAATAAACTTAAACCGGAAGAAGTTCAGGGTGGCACATTCACCATCACCAACGTAGGAACATTCGGAAATGTCATGGGCACACCAATTATCAATCAACCACAAGTCGCTATTATGGCCATGGGTGCCATTCGCAAAAAACCTGGTGTTGTTGAAACAGATTTTGGAGATCTCATCGCGATAAGACATTATATGTTTCTTTCACTTTCCTATGATCACCGTGTCGTAGATGGGTTCTTAGGTGGATCATTTTTGCGGAAGGTAGCCGACTACCTGGAATCTTTCGATCCTCAGCGAGAGATATAATCCTTCATACATCCTCGTGATAAAAACAGTCTCCATACGCATTGCCATCTGGCTTCCGATAGCCTTCTGCACTATGGTGATGGATTCGAATTTATACAGCCAGTCTTCAGGATCAAAACATGAAGCCAATGAATTTTTTGATGCAGGTCAATACAGGTCTGCATTGCGATCTTATCGACAAGCGGGACTTGATCATTCAACGGATAAGAAAATTCAGCTTAGAGTAGGCATCTGTCTATATGAAATCAATGATATCGATAGTGCCATACCCATATTCCAGGGATTGATCGACGAAGGAAAGACTGATGCAGATGTTTTTTTATACATGGGGAAATGCTATCAGTCAAAAAATATTTACCCCCAGTCAACTTCTTTTTATAAATCATTTATTGAAAAATCAAAACCTGATCACCCGCAATATCAATGGGCTAAAGACGAACTAACCCGCTGTGCTAATGGTGCAAGACTCAAATTCGGAGACGAAGAAGCCTATGTGGAAAATGCAGGGACAGGTATCAATACACAATATGATGAATATGATGTGAAGCCAAGTCCTACATCTTCTGACAAAATTTATTTTACTTCAAATCGAACTACAAATACTTCATCAGAAGTAGTCAATGCAAATACCGATATCTATAGTGTTTCACTTATCAACGGTAATTGGACCACTCCCTCGCCATTACCTGCCAGTATCAATACTCCTGCTTATGAAGAAGCATGTGGATTCAGCAAAGACGGACAGATATTATATTACCTGGGCTCTGACAGAAATGTATTCAGGATAAAAACAGATACATTTTCTTACGAGGAAGGAATTGTTTACCAGGGGATATTTAACGGACCATACAGGGCAGATGGCGGTGGTGCCGATCTTACTTTTTTTAATGACTCGATTTGTTTGTTTTCTTCCGATGCATTGGGTGGTTATGGTGGCTATGACCTTTATATTTCAATTCTTCAAAATGGAAACTGGTCTACGCCAGCTAATCTAGGTTCAACTATCAATTCATTTTACAATGAACGTTATCCTTTTCTGACAAAAAACGGGCAGACTTTATTTTTCTCATCCGACAACCTTGAAAGTATGGGAGGATATGATGTCTTCCGCACCGTGTTTAATCCCGATCTCCTGACGTGGGCTTTACCTGAGAATCTTGGCTTCCCTATCAATTCGTCCCTTGATGATACACACATGGTGTTGACTTCAGATGGAATGGCAGGGTATGTGAGTTCAAACAGGAAAACAGGTTATGGGGGCATTGATATTTACAGGGTATTTTTTAAGCAACCTGTTCGGGCTAATCAACAGATTTCAATCGTTCCGACCTTCTATCAATTACTTCTCCTGAAGGGTCCGGATCAGGTGTCGACGGATCAACCCTATCAGCCACCTGAAAAGAAAGAATATTTTATTTCGCATTTATTCATTGATGAAAACGGTGAGATACTGACGCCCCAAAACATAAAAAAACTTGACCTGCTGGCCAATCTAATGATCATTTACCCTCATATCAGCGCAGAATTAAGTGGATTTGAATTACCCTCTGACCATAAGACGTTTAATTTATATTTCTCCATTAAAAAAGTGGAAGATGCTGCCGATTATTTAGTTAAGAAAGGTGTGCCACGAAACCGGTTGGTACTGAAAGGATATGGTTCATCATTTCCGTTAGTCCTCAATTTGCCGGATCATCCCAACAGCCCGGTTTTCATGAAATTGAATCACCGAATGGAAATTGGACTGCACTATTATGAAAGTGAACCTGTCATCACTCATCTTGAAAATATTCCTGTACCTGAAAATCTGCATGACCCCAGGGGTGATAAATTTTCTTTCTTACGACATGACCTTTACTATAGCATCCAGATTGCCTCCGTCCACCAGATTCTTCAAAATCCCAGCCTTGACTCACTCGATGAAATGTTTATTGAGGTGGATAATTCACAAGGCAATTATATGTACATGAGTGGTATGCTACTTTCATTCCAGGAAGCTGATGGAAGATTAAAGGATATGATCTCTATCGGATTCCCCGATGCTTTTATCGTTCCTTATATTGATGGCCTCCGTATTAAAAAAGAAGATGTTCCCGGCCTCGCTCCACAATACCCGGATTTGATGAATTATTATGAAAAAATGAATAAATAAATTCCCACCTTTCAATCGTAATTCGTAATTCGTAAATTGTAAATTGTAATTCGTAATTCGTAATTCGTAATTCGCAATTCAATAATATCCTTCTGCTTTTAAATACTTCGCTATATCTTCCCCTTCCTTCACCAGGTAAGTTTGAAATCCAAGTTTACTTCCCGCATCAATATTTTCGGGAAGATCATCAATGTACAATGTCAGTGAAGGTGTCAAAAATGTTTCGTCAATGACATGTTTGAAGATGGAAGGCAATGGTTTGCGATCGCCTACCAGGTGAGAATAATAGGCCTGGTCGAAATATGTGTCTTCAAAGTTGTCTACCTGATGACTTTTTCTAAGATGCTTATGCACCCAATCAATATGCAGCTCATTTGAATTACTGAGCAGGTATACATTGAAATGATCACGAAGTCGCAGGAGCATTTCAAGACGATGAGGAGGTATGCCTACCAACATACTGTTCCATGCTTCGATAATATCAAGTGCTTGTACATTATTATTGCTTTGGCTCAGCAGTGTATTAATGAAAATATCAGAGGACACTCTGCCACATTCATAGTCAATAAAAACTTTGTCAAGGATATTCTTATCAGCGTCTTTTCTAAGCAAACTCTTGAGTATCTCATTTGTCCTGGGAATGTCAAGATCAATGATCACATTGCCGAGATCAAAGAGGAGATTATGGACTTTTTGAGGCTTCATAAAAATTACGTTAATTATGGACTTAATTATTGATTTACAAATATTTATATATAATATGAATTTTTAAAGTTGACGTATGTTACAAACATATGAACCAAAGATTATTCTGTGCATTTTCACCTTTCATCTTCCTGAAGTAAAATACCCGTAACCTACCATATACAACCCCGTGATCGCAATCAATACCCCTACCACAACCTGTATCCAATAAACATATTTCCCTTTGATGCCCTTTACAATCTTAGGTGAAAGCCATGCTTTCATAAAATCACCAAAAGCAAGAGCAATCATAAGACCGGTATAATACCACGCAGGATTCCCCGTCTGCATGTGTAAAAAAATAGCCACCCCTAACCAAAAAAACAAAGTCACCGGGCTTAATGTATTCACTACAAAACCACCAATGAATGCTCTCACATATCCGGCTTCGGAATCTTCATTTCCGGTTAAAACTTTTTCGCGTTTCATCCGGATCATTAGTAATCCCATAAGAAGCAAGCCAAATCCACTGAACAGGTACATCCAAAAACGAACAGAAGGTGTTTCCGACCATTCCGATAATGTTCCTGTGAGTGAAAAGGTGAAGCCGATAAAAATAAAATCACTGATCCATGTTCCTGCCGCAGCCCAGACACCTGCCATCCTGTTCACCTGGATACCATATTTTAAGATTATCATCGTGACCGGCCCCAACATAATGGTCAATGTAAGACCTGTCAGAAATCCTTCACCAAACAATACAAGGGAGGAATATAGATTCATATACCAGTCCTGATTCCTTTTTGAAAAGAACTGGCATCAATCTCATAATGTCTCATCATAAGGCGCAAAGATAACAACACATCGAAAGGCAGAAGAGGAAGAAGAGGAAGAAGAGGCGGAAAAGGCAGAAGGGGCAGAAAGAGTGATCTTTGTAGACTAGGTTTTTCGCAGTTACGAAAAATTGGGGAGTGAATTTTCTAAGAAAATTTACGGGGTAGAAAAAGCAGAAAGCTGTTTATTTATTTCTGCAAATCTTAGGACACTGCAGGAATCCTATGTAATAAACAATCCCAGCTCTCAATGAATAATACTGATCATTATCTTTACTCACACCTCTTTGACGACCGGGTGTGCCAATGGGTTCTATGCCTAATTCGCCGGATCGATCAGATAACCTCACGGCTGTATCTCCTCTTCTTGCTGCCAATGCATTCATATCCGGGTAAGTTTTACTGACATCATCCAGGTAATCCGTTCCGCATTGTCGTCCACTCAGTTCAATATTGAAACTCCACTCATAATTAAAATCCATTTTAAATCCCATTCCATAAGACATTGAAGGTGCAACCAATGAATACTCATCACCTAAAGCCTGGCCTTCAGTGCCCAGATCTCTTAGCCCATACCAATTCCCATCCAATTTTGCTCTTGGATTGTAATAAATCATGGCTAACCCGGCAAAAATATATGGCGTGAAATATTGATTTCGGCTCCCATGCACATAATTGAAGAAGTTGAATTCGAAATCAAATGAAGCATCGACATAATCCGTCTTGAAACTCAGGTTACGGGATTTCTGAAAAGAGTTTTCAGAATACTTATCATTTCCTAAAAGTTGTCCTGCCCCTAAGTCAAATCTGATGGAGGTCCTTGTATTAAAATTATACCTGGACAGAAAGCAAATTGAAGCTCCCGGAGACTTTAGTGAATAATTTGGATTGATATCACCCACGTAATAACTCACACCTGCCAGGGCACCCAATTCGTATCCTTTCTGACTGTAAACTTGTAACTGTGCAATGACAAGAAAGCAAAGTATAATGTATCCCTTCATATTCTGATTTGGCCCGCGAAGATAGTTCTTAACGCATTTATTGCGATTTATCGTATAATTCCGGGAAATAAACTATTGCAAATATCAAGCCATTTTTTTAATTATCTTATTGTAATTTAGGTTTTTAAACATTAAAATAATATATTATATTATCCTCTTTTTAATGTATTGGCCTGCAGGGTCACTTCTCAATTCAATATTCCTTGTTCATTATTCTGAATTCCTCAGAGTCCTGCTGCCTTCGAAATCTCCAGCATCCTGTCAATACTTGCCCTTCCTTCCTTTAATACGTATTCAGGAAGTATGATTTCTGGTTGTTCATACTTCAGACACAAATAGAGCTTCTCCATGGTATTTCTTTTCATATGAGGACACTCATTACAGGCACAAGTATTCGTGGGTGGTGCAGGAATAAATTCTTTGTCCGGGCTTCCAATCTCCATCTGGTGAATGATACCCGGCTCAGTAGCTACAATGAATTGTTTGGCAGGATCAGTCTTTGTAAACTTAAGAAGCTGGCTTGTCGACCCTATAAAATCCGCAATGTCCAGCAGATGATCTTCACATTCCGGATGAGCTATCAATTTTGCATCAGGATATTGAATTTGCAGCCGTGATATTTTTTCATGAGAGAATATTTCATGGACCATACATGTACCATTCCACAATATCAATTTACGTCCTGTTTTCTTTTGAAGATATGCACCAAGATTTCGGTCAGGTGCAAATATGATCTCTTTATCTTTTGGCACACTGTTGATGACTTGTACTGCATTAGATGAAGTACAACAAATATCTGTTAGCGTTTTTAGTTCAGCAGTGCAATTGATGTAAGAAACGACCACCGCATTCGGATGCATTTCTTTGAATTTTTTAAATAATGGTGCCGGACAGGAATCTGCCAACGAGCAACCTGCTTTCAAATCAGGTATCAATACTTTTTTTGAAGGCGAAAGAATCTTCGCTGTCTCCGCCATAAAATGTACACCCGCAAATGCAATGATATCTGCGCCCGTGACAGCAGCCTGCTGAGATAATCCAAGGCTATCTCCGATATAATCCGCAATATCCTGGATAGGTGATTCCTGGTAATAATGCGCAAGAATGATCGCATTCTTCTCCTTTTTCATCCGCTTGATCTCACTCACCAAATCCAGTGAAGGATCAATATCAATATCCAAAAAACCCTGTGTTTTCAGGGGCTTCAGGTCAATTTCTTCCGTAAAAGTTGTTGTCATTTAATTCCCAAAAGTTTATTGCAAAACAATATTAATGCCTTATTGGTTGCTTTTTAAAATGAAATAAAAGTACTCACGATTCACGGATCACGAATCACGGTTTCATCGGATTAAAAACACCGCCGGCACTTTATGTATCTCCGGCCAGCCAATTTTTTTCCATTCAACTATTTTTTTTGTCAGCACAAAACCATCTTCACTACCCAAACCAGCTGCCATACAAAAACTTCTATTCTGATCAAGATATTTTTCGGCTGCCTGGATTACCTGTCCATTCCTATAGGGCGTTTCAATCCATATTTGTGTAGCATCATCACGATCAGCTCTTTTTTCAAGGTCTTTAAGCTGTGATGCCAACTCATCTTTTTTAGCACTCAAATAACCATGAAATGAAAATCGCTGCCCTTCCAATCCTGATGCCATCAATGCCATCATAATACTCGAAGGACCTGACAGAGGGACAACTTTTATCCCTAACCGATGTGCCGCACTCACATAAAGATTACCCGGATCTGCTATTGCAGGAAGCCCGGCTTCAGACATGATACCGATATCATGACCTTCTATTGCAGGTTTCAACATCAGATCGATCTCGTTTTGTGATTGCACCGCTTCAGGCATTTCTTCAATGATGAGCGCATCAATTGCTTTTATTGGTTTACTCGCACTCAGGTATCTCCTTGCTGTCCTTGACCTTTCAACAATAAAATAATCAAGGGAATGCATGATCCTGATCACGTCGGGTGAAATGCTTTCAAGGCCATTTTCATTGATAGGAGATGGCAGCAGAATCAGCCTGCCTTTCAGTTTGGCCATATTGATATCTTTGGACCTTTAAAAGTAACTTGTGGAAGTGACATACAATATCAAGATCGATGCCTTTGAAGGTCCGTTTGACCTTCTCTTATTCTTTATCGAACGAGACGAGCTTGATATATATGATATTCCCATCGCCAAGATCACTGATGATTTTCTTGGCTACGTGCATACGATGGAAAATCTCAACATCGACCTTGCCTCCGAATTTATCCTGGTCGCTGCAACATTGATGCGTATTAAAGCCAAAATGCTGATCCCGAGGAAAGAATTGGATGAGCATGGCCAGGAGATTGATCCGCGCGAAGAACTCATTCAAAGACTCCTTGAATACAAAGCTTATAAAGAAGCCACCGAAGACCTTCGCCGTAAAGAAGAATCAAGGTCCATGTCATTCCCCCGCGGCAATGTGGAAATAGAACTTCAATCCTTAGCTGAAGAAGCATTGGCAGACGCTGAACTGGAGAGTCTCACACTCTATCGTCTTTTACAGGCTTTCAAACGTGTGATGGAAAGATTCGAATATGCAAAATTGCATCCTGTTCATACGATCATCCAATACACTTACACTGTTCCCGAAGAACAAGCTTCAATCACTTTCAAACTTAGTTTAAAACCAAGACTTGATTTTGTAGATATATTTTCAAATTCTGAAAACAGAATTCACGCCATCATCACTTTCCTTGCATTATTAGAAATGATCAACAGCCAGTTGGTGCGCATTATCGCCGGTGAAAACATCAACAATTTCTGGATCGAAGCCCAACATGAAATAGCTCAATCGGAAATAACTCAATCAGAAGAAGAATAATTTAATTATCTGTGCCTTCTTTTTTTCGCCACGAATTACACCAATTAACACTAATTAATTTTACTTGGTCCGGAACAAATTCCATAACTTAAATGATTCATTTTCGTAATTCGTAATTCGTAATTCGTAATTCGTAATTCGTAATTCGTAATTCGTAATTCGTAAATCGTAAATCGTAAATCGTAAATCGTAAATTCTCCCTCTTTTCTTCGGCTTCTTCTTAAGACAAATCTTTCTCCAGGGCTTCTTTTTCCTCTTCCTCTTTCCTATCTTTGCGCCACATTTACACCTTATTTCGATCCTAACTATAAGAATATCAACCAATTATGAACGTCGGTACGATTAAACAGATTATTGGCCCAGTAGTGGATGTAAGTTTTGCCGGAGCAAACAGCAAGATTCCGGATATTCTCAATGCTTTGGAAATCACCCGCCCCGGCGGAGAAAAAGTCATTCTCGAAGTCCAGCAACATTTGGGAGAAGATAGCATCCGGGCAGTGGCTATGGACAGCACCGATGGATTAATGAGAGGAATGGACGTCGTCGACACAGGTAAAAACATTACCATGCCGGTCGGCGAACAAATCAAAGGCCGCCTGTTCAATGTTGTTGGCGAAGCAATCGACGGGATAGGACCGATTGTAAAAGATGACCGCTCCTACCCTATCCATCGGAAACCACCGATGTATGATGAACTCTCTACAAGCAAGGAAATACTTTACACCGGTATCAAAGTTATTGACCTGATCGAACCTTATTCAAAAGGAGGAAAAATTGGGCTTTTCGGAGGTGCAGGGGTTGGAAAAACTGTATTGATCATGGAATTGATCAACAACATCGCGAAAGGATATGCCGGTATCTCTGTTTTTGCAGGTGTGGGTGAACGTACACGTGAAGGAAACGACCTTCTTCGTGAAATGATCGAATCAGGTGTTATCAAATATGGTCACGAATTCAAAGAAAGTATGGAATCAGGTGGATGGGATCTTTCCAAAGTTGATATGGAAGAACTCGGAAAATCGCAGGCCACTCTTGTTTTCGGACAGATGAATGAACCACCAGGTGCACGTGCGCGCGTAGCATTATCCGGACTTACTGTTGCTGAATATTATCGCGATGGTGATCTGAGTGATCCTGCAGGAGGCCGTGATATTCTTTTCTTTATTGACAATATTTTCCGTTTTACACAAGCAGGATCAGAAGTATCCGCTCTTCTAGGTCGGATGCCATCAGCGGTAGGTTATCAGCCAACACTTGCTACCGAAATGGGTATCATGCAGGAAAGAATTACATCAACAAAGAGAGGTTCCATCACATCTGTTCAGGCCGTTTATGTCCCTGCAGATGACCTGACAGACCCTGCTCCTGCTACGACATTTGCCCACCTTGATGCGACAACAGTATTAAGTCGTAAAATCGCTGCTCTGGGTATTTATCCTGCAGTAGATCCGCTCGATAGTACATCAAGAATCCTCGACCCATTGATCATCGGTGAAGATCATTACAACACCGCCATGGATGTGAAAGGAATTCTTCAACGTTATACCGAACTTCAGGACATCATTGCCATCCTTGGATTAGAAGAACTTTCCGAAGAAGACAGACTTGTAGTTCATCGCGCACGTCGTATTCAACGCTTCTTGTCTCAACCATTTTTTGTTGCAGCACAATTTACAGGCAAGCCTGGTGCTTTAGTTCCGATTGAAGAAACCATCCGTGGATTTAAAATGATCCTTAATGGTGAAGTAGATCAATATCCTGAAGCAGCCTTCAACCTGAAAGGCTCAATCGATGAAGTCATCGAGGAAGGAAAACAAATGTTAGCCGAAGCAGCTAATTAAATCGTGAGTGGTGAGTGGTGAGTGGTGAGTGGTAGATACCGAGGGCTCTTCGATCATTCGCGTTCGCGGCGATAATGGCGCAGCGGATCGCCCGCGGCGTAGAAAGCAAACAAGACGGCGGTGAACTTCTGGAACACCTCTGCGTCGAACGCAG
>JAAEAZ010245075.1_pt1 | contig 15134 bp, 1 predicted proteins | sample 7277811 | NCBI WGS metagenome assembly JAAEAZ01 (sample SAMN13876997, study PRJNA601929) | soil metagenome | isolation source: soil | host: Panicum virgatum | place: USA: Fermi National Accelerator Laboratory | collected 2010-11-19 | reverse complement strand
GTGATTTGAGGATCAAGTGGGTTCTGCACTATTATAGTTTGGAGACATGTACTGCTATTACCACAATGATCTGTTGCTTTCCATGTACGGAAAATCGAAATTCCTAGTGGTGCCGGCCCGTTTATTGTTACATCATTGAATGTAGTTATAGGAGCAACATCACAATTATCTGTTGAAGTAGCCGAACCAGTATTAGCTGGCAAAGTGCTTGCGATGCACTGAATAGTAAGATTAGCAGGACATGTAATGATAGGTGGTGTACTATCATGTATTGTAATAATCTGATTGCAGGTAGTGGAATTACCACAGGCATCTTGCGCTTTCCAAGTACGGGTAATGCTATATGCCTGCGGGCACCCGCCGGCAACTGTCACATCACTTGATGTCACAGCAAATGTGGAACAATTATCTGAAGCTGTTGCAGTCCCTGTATTGGCAGGCAAAGTACTCGCTGTACACTCGATCGTTACATTGGGAGGACAGGTCATTGTCGGAGAAGTACTGTCATGAATGGTGACTACCTGGTTGCAGGTACTGGAATTACCGCATGCGTCCAGCGCTTTCCATGTACGAATGATTGTATGATTCTGAGGACAATCACCTGGTAGATTAACATCAGAAGATGTAATCACAAACGTCGAACAATTATCTGACGCCGTACCGGTACCTGTATTGGCAGGCAATGTACTTGCTGTACATTCAATGGTCACATTAACGGGACATGATAAAGATGGTGGAGTAAAATCATCCACCGTGATCGTTTGATTGCATGTACTGGAATTGCCACACGCATCCAATGCTTTCCATGTACGGGTAATAATTTTTTCTTGCGGACATATGCCGGCCACTATAGCATCAGTTGAAGTAATCGCCAATGTTGAACAATTGTCTGATGCCGTAGCGTTACCAGTGTTTGCTGGTAATGTACTTGCTGTACATGAAATCGTCACATTCACCGGGCAGGATACTGATGGAGGTGAGGTGTCATGCACGATTAGAGTTTGAATACACGTGCTGAAATTACCGCAGGCATCTGTAGCTTTCCATGTACGTGTTATCGTTTTCTCCTGTGGACAAATTCCTGTGACGATGACATCAGTTGATGTAACGGCAAATGTCGAACAGTTATCTGTTGCAGAGGCAGTTCCGGTATTGGCAGGCAATGTGCTGGCTGTACAATCCAATGTTACATTGACAGGACAAGTCACAGTTGGTGGTGTATTGTCGATTACGGTAATGATCTGATTACATGTGCCGGAATTTCCGCATGCGTCTGTCGCCTTCCATGTTCGCGTGATGGTTTTTGCCTGTGGACAACTTCCTGTGACAATCACATCGGTAGACGTGACTGTAAAAGTCGAGCAATTGTCAGTGGCAGTGGCAGTACCTGTATTAGCAGGCAAAGTACTGGCTGTACAATCCAGGGTTACATTAGTCGGACATGTCAAAGTAGGTGGAGAAGTATCATGCACCACAATGGTTTGATTGCATGAACTAGAATTGCCGCAGGCATCAATCGCTTTCCATGTACGCGTTATGGTTTTTTCCTGTGGGCAACTTCCGATCACAACCACATCTGTTGACGTGACTGCAAGTGTGGAACAATTATCTGTAGCCGTAGCTGTTCCGGTACTTGCAGGAAGAGTACTGGCTGAGCAGGCTATTGTCACATTTACAGGACATGAAATCGAAGGAACTACATTGTCAACTACTGTAATGGTTTGTGTACAAGTAGAGGAGTTTCCACATTCATCAAATGCTTTCCATGTACGTGATATGGTTTTATTCTGCACGCAGACAGGCGATATAGTCACTGCATCAATATAACTTATGGTTGGAAAAATTGAACAATTATCTGTAGAGGTAGCGCTTCCTGTATTTCCGGGAAGTGTGCTGGCTGTGCAGGGTATTGTAACATTTCCCGGGCAAAATATAGTTGGATTGATCAAATCCTTTACAATGATGGTCTGAATGCATGTACTGCTATTGGCACATTGATCAACTGCAGTCCATGTCCGGATAATACTGCATTGAGGATTTGTAGGTGAATAAACAAAAACATCAGAGTATGTCAGTGTATTTGTGCTACCACAATTATTGGTTACTGGTGGAAAGCCCAGGTTTGGATTGGTTGGTAATATACTTTCCGAGCATAAAATTTGCTTATCCATACAAGTGATCATCGGCGGAACATTATCATTCAGCGTAATATTCTGCAGACAGGTGCTGCTATTTCCACAATGATCAGTAGCTGTCCAGGTACGTTTAATGGTATAGGCTTGCGGACATGTTCCTGCGACAGTGGCATCAGTAAAAGTAATTGTCGGGCTGGGATCACAAAGATCAGCTCCTGTTGCAGTGCCAGTATTTGCAGGTGATGTATTAGCGTCACAAGCTATAGTGATATTGGGTGGACAAGATGTAATAGGTGCAATAAGATCTTTTGTAGTGATGACCTGGATACATGTTGCTGTGGTAAGGCATGCGTCCGTTGCAGTCCAGGTACGATTGATGATGTGGTTCTGTGGACAAGAGCCGCTTAAAGTCACATCCGAATACGTTACCGTAGGCGCCGCGCCGTCCGGATCTGATGCAACCGGATTTCCGGTATTAGCAGGTAGTGTGCTTGCTGAACATGCAATAGTCACATTCGCAGGACACGTGATGACAGGAGGAATATTTTGAGTTAATGTATTTCCCAGGAACGTTGAGCTTGCACCGTCAGCATTGTCAGCGGTTACATGAGCAGTATTGTCGTGTATTCCTGCCGCGAGATAATCTACTGTTAAAATAAGTGTGACAGTGTCTCCGGGAGGCACTGCGAATGGTACCCATTGAAAACCATTTGGTGCGAGATCAGGATCACAATCAGTTCCTACGCAAAATTTAATCTGCGGACCTGTGTAGACGATGTTAGTATACCCATTGGGAAATGTATCTGTGACAACTACATTAGTTGCAGCACTTACAGATCCTAAATTAATGACTCTAAACCTGAACTTAACTTTTCCGTCACAAATAGGACCTAATACATCTTTAATAATTTTGATGTTGGTTCTGCACAATTCCAGGATAAAAGCCTGAAGATCTTCTGCAAGAGTCTCAAAATTTCCAATAGAATAATCTGAGGTGCCTAAAGTGTTAATACCACTTTGATACAGGACAAAACCACTCATTCTTTCCAGGTTCAGTGCATTTGCATCTCCGACACCTAACATGAACATGTGAGAGCCCTCATTCTTAAATTTATTAGCATATTTGACAGGGTTAACAATTGCAGCACCAGTTGCCCCACCACAATTAATAGAATTTCCTGAAGCATTTGTATACTGATTAGGTTCTCCATCCGTAAAAAACAAAACAAGGTTTGGATTGACTAAAGGATCTGCTTTTTTCATTGCATCATGCCAATTCGTTCCTCCACCAGGTGAGTAGGTTTGGCCGTGATAAGGTACGCCGTTAAAATAGCCCGTAATACTGTCGATATAAAGTGAATTGACGATGTGATAATCGTTGACTAACCTCCCTAAATCAGAAAATTCGATCAAAGCAACTTGTGCATCCTGGCCATTAAGGGCATTGAGAAAAGCCAGGACGCCAGCTTTTACCTCAGGAGCATAATTTATAGGGGTACCAATTGATCCTGACTCGTCAAGAATAAAAATAACTTTCATCGCATAACATCCGGTATTAAGGGCAGGGTTAGGTGTCGGATCCTGAAGTAAACAAGGTCCGCAGAGAGCTATATTAGCATTGCAATCAGTACATAGCGCGAGGGGATCACTGTCCACGCATACAACCACAGTCCCACAAATACCTGAACAATCCACCGACTGAGAGGATCTCACATAATAAGTTAATGTCGATGGTGATGCAGGAGCTGTAACAGTGAAACTATTTCCGGTAGTTGTTTGAAGAGGGCTGCCAACACCGCAACCCGCTGTATAAAGTTGCCATACAAATCCAGGAGCAAGAGTACCGGTAATGGAAATAGTAAAAACCTGGTTAGGCGAAACTGGATTTGGAGCATCAAGCACAGGTGCGGCAACAGGAGGAGTTGATCCACAACAGAAAAAACAGGGACCAAGAGCAATATTATTTGCATCCATCTCTATCCAATTGTTGGTTGCATCAGATTTGAGTCCGCCGGATCCATTATCGTTCGTGATGGCAGTCCTTAAGTTCGGAGCTGTATCTACATATGGTGTACAATCATACTTGGCATTATCAACTTCTGTATTAAATCTTACAATGTCATCCGCGCCTAAACCGGTAGGTAGTTCAGATTCTTCGTCAGTATCAACTGCTCCGTTAATATTATTATCCATTTGTATCATGCACACAAACGTGCCCTGGCTTCCTGAAGTCGGTTCGGGAAGTTGATATATTGATAATTGGTCCCCTGTTGAATTGATACCGTTTACACCCAATTCCATTCCATCTGGATCCCCTCCTGCCTGAATAACTACCGTGCCGACCACGACACCATAGGCATTTGTCGCACTCCAGTCGTTTGCACCACCGACATCATTGAAAAAAAACTCTGTACCGCATGGATAATCTGAGTTAAATGTGAAGCTGATAGTTCCTTCACCATTGGTGTCAGCTCGATACCCGGTAGTATTACTCCATCCCCTATCTGTTATATAAATAACTGTACCTGATACCACCCCGGTAAGAATGACAAAGGAAAATGCATCCGCATCATCTGATTTATACCCGGTAAACATGATATCCCCTGGCGCAAAATCTGTCTGAGCCAAAACCCTTCCACTCATTAGAAAAAACCCAAGCAACAGGCAGGCTATAACCTTGATTTTGTGCGTCATTGAATTGGGGAAAAGATTTCCAACAGAAATATAGGTCTCCGGGTGATCACAATTTAATACGCAATAGTCCTGATGCCGACAATTGGTAAGATTAATATCCATTGTGAAAGTTATAAAGCACTTAAGGAATTGGTTTTGAATAGGAGGGTGCTACTCAATATTTGTACCAGTCAAAGAGACGAAAATATATCTTTTTTAACTTATTGTGTTCATCCCAAAGTCGGGTTGAGTGGTAATTTTAACCATTTCATCCGCTAAAGAAGGTATTTAATTTGAATTCGAACTCTAACTTCAATAGTTCCCGCCCTTTATGTATATCAATTTGACCTATTTTCAAATAATAAGGCCTTTGCCGGCAAACCCCGCAAAGGCCTTATTATATTTCCATTAACCTTAAAATTATCTGATCAGGACCATTTTCTTACTGGCTGAATAACTTCCACTTTGCAGTCGGTAATACATGACTCCTGTCGAAGGAACATCCTTAGCTGTGAGCACAATCGTATTATATCCGGCATTATAATTTCCACGTATGGTGGTTACTACCTTACCGGTAACATCAAAAATCGAGAGCTCAGCCGGTCCGTCTTTCGGTAAATCAAAGCCTATTGTGGTCTGTCCATTCCATGGATTTGGCCTGTTCTGATACAAATTGAAATCAGTTGATGCATTGGAATTACTATAGGCAAGTTTGAACTGTAAAATCTCTCCATCAGGAGTATAACCCTCAGCCGACGTCACAAGACTTGTCAACCTGATCTTGTTACTAATTTTTCCAGGAGTCAAGACTTTCCATCTCAGCATGAAACTCATGTTTTGTTTGGGCTTGCCATCCGTCAAAACTTCACCATTCCAACTCATTGTCGTTATACCATTACCAAGGAGTCCTACATTACTGTCATCAATCTGAATCTCGCCACTGCTCACCCCTACATAGTCAAGTCCATCAGTTTCAAATGTCCATTGGAATCCATTTACGATTTCAGGGAATGTGAGTTTCAATTCAATGATTTCACCAACTTTAGCCTCATCCTTCGTTTCAGCTTTGATCTCTATCAATCTTTCAGCTCCGCGAGGTATAACCTGGAGTGCATTCGCCTTCACAGTATTATTCACATCTCCTATTTTGACAGCAATAAAGTCATTATCTGTACTATTCCCCTGCCAATGTTGGATAAATAAGTTTTCATTAAATAACCATGGATTTGCAGGATCCGGTATGACATAGTTCTTGTCAATAAATCGCCAGCTATCATTATTAGGCAGCTCCGTATATAAGCCAAGAACCAGTTTTCTCAAATCTAAAATATCCAGGGCGCTCACACTCTTGCTGTTATTGGCATCCGCAGCTATGTATTCATAAGGGCTTGTAAATAATTCCTTACCTAACAGATGCTTTTGAATCTGAACAAGGTCAAGAGTACTGACTCCGTTTTTGTAATCATCATTACGCTGAGGAGTAATTGTATAATCCTGACCTATTGGTAAATCTGTGAATTCAAATTTGCCATTACCTGAGGTAGTATAAGACGGGAACAGTTGCTGCGGACTTGAAACATTGACAATTACCTTTTCAACTGCATCATTATGATCGGTAAAGATTTCTCCCGAGAGCATACTTTGCAATTGACCACAGAAATTATTGTTGTCAGTGACAACTATTGTCGTTATACACAAGTCTTTGTTTCTTTCATTCCATTCAATCTGTCCATCACAGTTAAGATCAGATCCACCGTCTGCAGCCCAAATTTCTACATTCATTTCAGCTCCAAATACAGGAACATTATCGCATGTATATGTGAATGTCGGTTCATAAGTGGTACCGCTAAAACTGAATAAGAGCTCATCACCCGGAGTGCAGTCATCATAACTGGATGCATTGAAATTACTTGCGGAAATAGTCACTGAACCCTGTGGTCCCATCACTACAGTACTTATGCCATCGATGCAGACCGGAGTTGGTTTTTTACAATCCTCCAGTCTGAACAGGTAATCACAAAAGTTCACATTACCACATCCATCTGCAACAGTCCAAACGACCCGGTGATAATCACCACACAGTGGACTGTTATAGGGCAAACCATTTTGAGCGATCGAGGGTATCGAACTTTGTTCTGTATCAAAACTGATATCCACTTCATGATTCGCATTAAGAGTTGCAGATGTAGTCGGCACCATTTGTATAAATGTATTTCCATTAAACGGATACACTTTTACATCATAGAATATCATCGCACTGCAATCTTCATGCACTCGTTGAGTCATGGTGACATGCACACTGCAACTGGAGGCATTAGGATTGTTCTCTCCCAGGAATATTTGGTTATTAGAAGGTAACCGAATACCCGGATCATTAGTACATAATGCAACCGGCTCTTCAGGACAATTCACAAACTCCGGCTTTATGCCATCCATTACTTTTATGGTTTGGGTGTATGACCATAATCCGCTACCCGTATTTGTATTGTATTGACACCAATCAATGACTTTCCATTCTCTCAGCACTTTATAACAAGCACTGTCTGCAAAATTGTATCGTGTGTCTTCATGGCTAATGCCTATAATGCTGCAGTTATCATCAAAGATGGTCGGTTCACCTGTACCTGACAGATTACTTGGACATGTGTTCAGTAAAACATCGCATGGCCAGATTACCCCATCATTTGGATCATCGTTATTGCAGGTTACATCATTGATATGATATGGATTGAAATCAACTACCCATATCCGTTGCAGGCATGTTCCGGATGTGACACCATCGTACGCCCTGAATCGCCGCTCGATCAACTTCCTTGCTCCTGATGGAGCGCCGATTGGAAATGAAGCACCTGAACAATCATCAATAACGCTAACATTAACTGAGAGATCAGATTCGCAATTATCCGTTGCCCAACCATCAATTCCCCAATTATGAGGCTGATGGAAATCTGTATTGCCGGGATCATTGATGATGATGTTCTTTCGGTCTGTTGGAACGTGCCTGAAGGCATCGTACACATTTCCAAATATTGCACTGAGTGGATCTTCGTCGAGAGAGCCGTCATTATTTCCATCAGCATCGACAAAAGTTCCCTCCTGTACATCTAATAAATATGAACAACTAATTGTTACATCAGGTGGGCATACAATATTTGGTGCCAATTTATCCTGTACATCGACCAGTACCATACAATAGTTGACATTGCCGGCATCATCAGTTACTTCAAGCTCAACCATTATATTCCGTGTACCTACATCACAACATCCGAATGGTACACATGGTCCACGGTCTGTGCCGCGATCCTTGCCATTGACAGCCGGGAAACCTCCGGGTATTTCATCAACGCAGGCACCTCCTGTAGTCCAGTCAAAGTCAATGCAGCTTTCCATTCTCCTGGCTCTGAAAGTAACAGGCCCACAATTGTCAAAACTTCCATCATTGAAAACTGATGCAGGAATAAGTGTTATTCCATTCGGCCTTTCACTCGTCAGGCTGATGACAGTATGCTGTTGGCAACTCACTACCGGAGGCACATTATCAATGACAGTGATATTCATCGTGCAGGTACTGGCATTACCACATTCATCCTTGACAACCCACTTGACAGTATGTGTCCCCTCCATCAGTTGATTGATGACTGTATTTTGACCTACTGTAACTATTGTACCGTCACTCGAAAAGAGCTGATAACTCGTTACTTTACTGCAAGCATCAACAGCGATCGGTTTAGGAACGACCACATTAGCATAACAATTCCAAACATCTGTTCCAACAGTTAAATCAGGTGCGCATGTCAGCACGGGTCCCTGGTGATCGGGGAGATTAATGCTTTGAGGAAAGAACACAGTCCGGCTTGTACACCAATCAGACACTCGCCATGTACGTATGATTTTTGTTCCATTTCCACACAGCCTTACAATCACATCTTTATAAGTCACGGATAAGTTGCACACGCCTGCCGGAAGATCCAGGTTCATTCCATTTACCTTGGGCCATCCTGTCACGGTTGGATCTGAACTACCTCCGCACATTCCGTTGTAATCCGGAGGAAACATTAAAGTCTCCAATGTAAGTGGAATGATATGGAATTCCTGAAGACAGGTAGACATATTACCACTTGCATCTGTAGCTTTCCAGGTTACCTGGATTGATCCTTGTGTACAATAATCAAAAATCAGGTTCGTGTTGATGATGTCAAGTGATGTACCGCCGCAATTGTCGACGACCGTGGGACGTATATTTTCCGGAATGTTACCATCTAGTATTTGTGATATCTCCCTGCATGTGATATTACATTCAGCATTATCATTGTTTACCGGGCAAACACAATTGATGACAGGTGGAAATTTATCTTCCACAGTCACTAAACCCCAACAACTTTGACCACTGCATGTATTTCGAATGAGCACCTTAAAAGTCTTTCCGACATCCTCCCAGGTAAATGTTGCATTCGGGATGATATTTCCTAATAAATCCATAATGATTACGGTATAGCTGTTATCACCAGCCTGGTCGCCTGTCAAAATCATACCACTCGTGACCACTGTTCCGCATGCATTATCAATAGAAAGATTAATGTGATCAAAGCATGCCAGCGGATTTGTTCCCTGGCTAAACACATTGAATGTCCCCGTTGCCTCACATCCTTCTCCAAAAATAACAGTGAGAGATATTACAAATGGCCCTCCGGCAGGTCCATTCCACAAAACTGCAATGGAAGAGTCTGTATTTTCAATGATTGTGCCTCCGCTTTGAAGAAACCACTGATATGAAAATGAAGGATTAAAATCGTCAATAGAATAAGTGGTGATAGTTCCGGGACATACAAATTTAGTTCCGTGGATAACAGGTGGTATCGGAACGCATATCAAAGCAATGCCATGGTCATCTTCTCCGGGTGGATCATTTGTATCGTCCTCATCAGGCACACTATCGACATCACCAGCGCTGACATCAACTCCATTTGTGTCAAAAACCTGGTCTATTTCAGCACCATTTGTATAAACACCTGCGGCAATGTTTGCATTGGCTTTGAGTGTGATTTGAACTGATACATTTTGGGCAGGCATTAATCCTCCCGCGCTTAATGCTCCATTTCCGATAGAAAGTATAATGGTGGCACTTTGCCCGGTACTTCCTGCAGTTCCACCTGTCCAATCCGGATCATCCAGCATGAACCCAATGGGGATGTAGTCGATGATTTTTATTGACCCAACGGCTGCAAGTCCTTCGTTCGTCACCGTAATGGTGAAGACAACATCATCCCCTGCGGCAATGGTACCCTGGCCTGCATTCAATGTTTTGGTGAGGGATAAATCGATATTACATCCGCTGCTGACCTCGATCGTTTGAAGACAGGTCGCTGAATTGTTACATGCGTCTGTTGCCGTCCAGGTTCGGTGTATAGTGTATTGCTGATTACATTGACCTGCAACTGTCATATCATTGAACATCACAGCAGGTGTACCTCCGCAATTATCCTGTCCCGATGCCATGCCGGTATTAACTGGTAAAGTACTGTCCGTAAAACTGATAGTGATGTCAGAAGGACATGTTATGCCGGGAGGAATGATATCATTGACAAGGATGACCTGGGAGCAGGTTGCTGTATTACCACAAGCATCTGTGGCCCGGTAAGTACGTGTGAGAGTATAGCGATTAGCACATGTTTGATTAGTGGTGACATCTCCTGCAAAAGTAATTGTGGGTGTTCCAATGCAATTATCAAGTGCAGTGACAATCCCCGGATTAGGCCCGGGCACCATACCTGCACACGAGACTGACAAACTGGAAGGACAGGTTATCATGGGTGGTGTTTGATCATCGATTGTGATCGACTGTATACATGTCGCTGAATTTCCACAAAGATCAGAAGCCCGGTAAGTACGGTGTATAGTATATCTATTGATACATGTCTGATTCACGGTCACATCATTTACAAAACCAACTACTACAGATCCATTGCAATTATCACTTGCTGTAGGGCTATTTGAATCAGGAGGGGGTACCTGGCTTGCACATTCAAATGTAAGGTCGGGTGGACACGTAATGGTCGGTGCTGCAGTATCAACGACGGTGATCATTTGAACACATGTATCAAATAAATTGCACTCATTCGATGCGATCCATGTGCGCAGGATAATGAAATTATTTGGACAATTACCAGCGACTGTTGAATCACTAAAGGTAAACATTGGATCACCCGGACATATGTCTGTAGCAGTGGCAGTACCTGTGCTTGCAGGATCAGTGGAAGTATTACATTGAATAGTCGTATCGACTGCACAAGTGATGATCGGTGAACAATTAAGAGAAATGCAAATGCTGTCAAATGGTGTTCCAAATGGAGGAGTTCCGGTGCCTGTATATTTCCAGTTGTGTTGAATTACATTTTCGATTGTTGGAACTGATTCCATCATCATCGTAGGGTCGACTGCTGTGATAACAACACCATCATCACCTATAAGGAATCCGCCATTAGCCGGATCTTGCTCAAGATCCCATACCAATGAAGGGCAAAAACTTTTTTTGTTCGGATCCGGGTCATCAATGACAAAACACATCTTGAAGATTTTAGTCCATGTCATGCTATCAAGGATAATCGGAGGTGCGGCCGTATTGGTGAGTTGGAATGCGCCGTTCACAAAATCAGCAGGACCAACAAAATTAAACAGGGCCGGGCCTGCAGCTGCACTTTGGACTACCGTGGGAGGATCCGGAGATACCGGACCGTAGCCTCCTTGAAAGTCAGAAAAGCCTACAAGCTCAAGAAGAGTGTCAGGATAAAAAAATCTGACATTCATGCCAAATAATTCAACCCCTGTGGTGTCTGCCCGAAATTCTACATCGACACAATATTGATTTAATAAGCAATCGTAACTGGGATTTGCAAACCGGACAGTAACAGTTGGTGTCTGGGATATGGCTGATGTGCCAAAGCTACATAGGCATACGAAGGTGACAATGGCCCATAGGCCCGCCCATGAAGGGATGTGTGTAGTTTTCATAAGTTTTAGTTAATAAGTAATCGCAAAAAGACTTAAAACCTTGAGGTAAAGGTACAAAGTAAATATTGATTTTATACCAACAAGTTCAAAAAATATTTTATATCTAATCTATTGTATTATAATGTTTTATGTATTTATATTATTAATAACTTTAATATCTATGATATATTATTAAAAAATTATATCTGTTTGTTTTATTAAATCCGGTATCATTAATGGGTAAGAAATAGTGAATTGAAATAACCCTGGCGAACGGGATATTGCACACAAAAAAGGCCCTCTGAAACAGAAGGCCTTTAGTATAGAAAGTTTTGATTTCGGTTATCTTAATATGACCATCTTCTTGCTGGCAGAATATTCTCCACTTTCAAGACGATAATACATCACACCGGTTGAGGGAATATCTTTTTCAGTCAATACTATCGTATTGTAACCCATCTTAAAGTCTCCTTCTACAGTGGACACTATCTTGCCTGTAACATCAAAAATCGTGAGTGTCGCATGATCATCTTTTGGTAAATCAAATCCAATAGTGGTCTGGCCATTCCATGGATTAGGTCTATTCTGATATAGGCCAAACTCAGTCTGTCCATGGTCAGCTGAATACCTGAGTTTAACATCAAGTATTTCATCCGTTAGTGTATAGCATTCAGCAGGTGTGACGAAACTGGACATCCTGATCATCTTGCTTACTTTTCCGGGAGCGGTAGCTTTCCATCTCATGACAACAGTAAAGTCATGGTTTGCATTCGTTTGATGCAGGACATCACCATTCCAACTCATAGTGACTATTCCATTTTCAAGCAATCCGATATTTTCATCACCGATCTCGATGTCATCGCTACTTACACCTGCATATTCAAGACCTTCTGTTTCTAATGTCCATTGGAATCCACTCAATTGTTCAGGTATCGTCAACTTCATTGAAATCATTTCACCTGCTTCAACCTTATCCGGGGCTGATGCTGTAATGTTCAATATTCTGCGACCATCTCTCGGATGAATATCCTGTGCGTTTGCCTGGACAGAATTATTGACATCTCCAACTTTCACACCTACAAAGTCAATGTTGTTCATATTTCCCTGCAATTGTGTGATAGATACAGGTCCTTTATAAGGCCATGGATGTGTCGGATCACTCATGACAAAATTCTTATCCACAAACGTCCATGATTTGTTCGAAGGGAATGTGTTATAAATGCCAAGGATCAGTTTTCTGATTTCAATCAGGTCAATTGCACTTACAGAACTGCTGTTATTTGCATCAGCTGCAATATATTGGTATGGACTTGTAAAGATCTCTTTACCCAGTAAATGTTTTTGAATTCTGACAAGATCCAGGGTACTAACTCCATTCCTGCAATTATCATCGCGTTCAGGCGTGATCGTGTAATCCTGGCCCGGGAACAAATGCCCGAACTTGAATTTCCCATCATTGGATGTTATCAACGAAGGAAATACATGGCCCGGATTGGTCAGGGTTAATTTAACCTGGCTCACAGCTGCACTATGTTCTGTCAAAATTTCTCCTGCCAGTATGCTTCCTGTTGTATCACATACATTACCATTGTCTGTGATCACAATTGTCGTGGTACAATAGTCCTTGTTGCGTTCATCCCAACTGATCACCCCATTGCAATTATCATCAGTTCCGTTATCAGCAACCCAAATATTAACTGTTAACTCTACACCGAAGGCTGGTACATTATCACAAGTATATGTATAACTTGGCTGATAGCTGTCACCACTGAAACTGAATAATAATTGATTGGATGGTGTACAGTCATCAAAGCTTGAAGCATCGAAGTCTTTAGCCCAGATAGTTACCTGGCCACCAACAGGCATCACCACCGTGCTCAATCCATTAATGCATACAGGTGATGGTTGTTTACAATCTTCCAATCGGATTAAATATTCACAATGACTCCAGTTACCACATCCGTCTTCAGCACTCCACAATATTTTGTGATAGTCACCGCAGAATGGACTGTTATATGGAATTCCATTTTGACTAATGGATTGGTCTCCATTCTTCCTGGTATTAAAGCACAAGTCAGCATTATGATTCTCGTCAACAGGTACAGTCGTCAGCGGAGCGAGATAAATAAATTCATCGTGGTTAAACAAATACAATTTGACATCATAATTGACAAAATCACTGCAACCTTCATGAACTGTCTGGCAGAGGTTCAAGTGAACACTGCAACTTGATGATAAAGGATTTTCTTCTCCAAGGAATGCCTGGTTATTATCCGGAAGAGATACTCCATCATCAGCTACACAAAGTGTTACAGGCCCTGCAGGACAATTCAGGAACTGCGGTCCATCGGTATCATGAACTTTAATCACCTGTGTATAATGCCACAACCCTTCACCTGTCTGTGAATTGTATTGACACCAATCGATGATCGACCATTCCCGTAATATTTTGAAACAAGCTCCATCTACAAAATCAAACCTTTGGTCTTCATAAGCAACACCTATAAGGCTGCATGCATTATCGATAATAATAGGCTCACCTGTTCCGGTAAGACTATCGGGACAATTAGTTAAGAGTACATCACATGGCCAAATAACGCCATCATTTGGATTCTCGTTAAAACAGTTTTGATCGGTGATGTAGAAAGGATCAAAATTAACTACCCAAATGCGCTGTGTACATGTACCAGGAGCAATTCCCTGGTTACCATCAGATGCACTGAATCGTCGTTCGATTAATTTCACTGCTCCCGCAGGTGCACCAGGAGGAAGGTCGTCACCACTGCAATCATTGATGACATGGACTCTTACCTGCAGGTTAACTTCGCAGTTGTCATCTGCCCATCCATCAATACCCCAATTATGTGGCTGATGTAGATCCGTGTTCCCCGGATCCTTGATGATAATATTTTTTCTTACACTTTCAGGATAACGGAAAGCATCGTACATGTTCCCGAATACTGAGCTCAGCGGATCTTCATCGAGATTACCATTACCATTTCCTTCATTGTCAACGTATGTGCCTTCCTGTACATTGAACCAATAATCACAACTGACCGTAATATCAGGTGGACACTCTACAAAAGGAGAGATCTTGTCCTGTACTATGGCTTCAATCATACAGTAATTAACATTGCCGGCAGCATCTGTTACTTCCAATTCGACCATAATTGGCCCTGCTCCTACGTCGCAACATGCAAAAGGAACACATGGTCTGTGTACTGTTCCCCGGTCACGGCTATTGACTGGTGGAATACCTCCGGGTATATCATCGATACATGCTCCTTCAGTGGTCCAGTCGATATCTATACAACTATCCATCCTTCTTGCTCTGAATGT
>JAAEAZ010339457.1_pt1 | contig 15236 bp, 11 predicted proteins | sample 7277811 | NCBI WGS metagenome assembly JAAEAZ01 (sample SAMN13876997, study PRJNA601929) | soil metagenome | isolation source: soil | host: Panicum virgatum | place: USA: Fermi National Accelerator Laboratory | collected 2010-11-19 | reverse complement strand
GGAAGATGTTCTGATGTATGTAGTCTTCTTGCTTGTTTAACAGATCAATAATTTTCAAGTAGCCAGACATTTAGAATGCAGAACATGAGAGCAGTCATTATTTTATTTACTCTCATTTGGTTTTCAAGAAATTCTTCTGTACTTGAACTGTCTCTTTTCATTGTCATGATGAAGGCTGCGTACAGCTGGTGAGGAAACAGATAGCAATCTAAACCCAGAAAAAAAATTGGCATGTCTGAGTTCATTCCATCATTGTCTTTTATTGAAAGCATGAAGAACTTTTGAAAATTTTCCCAAAGCTCTTCGGAGAATTGTTCGCATTTTTTGGTTGCCTTATGAATTGCCGCGTTGGGGCCGAGATCATCTTGTTTAAGATCATCTTCGGTAGCAATTTGGTCACGAGCAATGATGGAATAATCAGGATCTTCATCACCAACAGTGTCAGGTAGTATATTCCTATCTTCATCAACCAAAGACGAATGTATTGAGACCCAGTCGTTCTGAAACTCTCGGGACACGTCAATCAAGGGCGGTACGGACAAAGACTGTCGAGGGGTTGGGCTCGGAGAGATGGAGGAATTTTTAGAATTAAATATTGGAACATTACCAGTTGGGTTATCTTCGTGCTGTCGAGGGGTTGGGCTCGGAGAGATGGAGGAATTTTTAGAATTAAATATTGGAACATTACCAGTTGGGTTATCTTCGTGCTGTCGAGGGGTTGGGATCGTAGGAATGGAAGAATTTTCAGAATGAAATACTGGACGAGTACCAGTTAGGTTTTCTTCGACTGTAGTCGAACGCTGACGCTTTGCAGGACGGGCGTCCGTTGACGGGGTGTCCGGTTCTTCACCCTCTGAAAGATTCGCTGAGTCGATGGCAAGGTCCTTCACCCTCACAGGTACAGCTGGGCTATGCATTTCTAAAGGGCACGCGACAATATTGAAGTGAATTTTGAGACAACCCATGATTTGTTGATCGCCTGAGGGTGCTATGTCCTCAAGTGACATTAGGATAACAGTTTGCCATATAGAATGATTGGTGATGGTGAAAACTGCATCAGATGTCTGAATTTGATGCGTTTTATTGTCGAATTGGCAGTGCTCCGTGAGTAGTTGTATCCATTTAGACCAGTCGGCATACGACAACGAACCATCTATCCCACAGCTTGGCAGGTCGCTCACCATCACAGGCCATATTTTTTCAGTGATAATGTTTTTCGTCACAAGGAAAACGCGATAGAGTGCGGTAGCAGCAGGTGATCGGGGACGAGAGTTATTATTAACAAACCAGAAGCTGCGTTTTACTCCATGGTCACGAGATATAACCAGTTGATTTGAAGTGGGCGATGGTGTTTCGGTTGCTGAGAGTCTAGTTTCGGTTCGTGTTTCTGGAGATCGATGTGAAGAAGGCAGTAGTGAAAGTTGTGGACTGGTAGTAGAGACTATCGCAGTTTTCGTAATCGGTTTTTCAGACTGCAATGGCGGTAAATGTTGCTGATTGATAGTGAAGCCTATCTCAGTTTTCATGATCGGTTTTTCAGAATGTAATGGCGATGAAAGTGAAGGTGATTGGAGAGATTTTGGGATTGCTGTTGAAAATCGATCGCGTCTTGCTTGCTTGTATTGCAGGTTTCGCAGAAGCCAATGTAGTGATTCTTGTGCAGTTTTATCTTTCCACTGTTCGGCAATTTTTCCAGTCAACTTCCCGTCCTTGATGGCCTGTCGAAGATGTTTTAACCGTTTCTCTCGCGCTTGAGCCTGGGTTAAATTAGAGTCGGCCAAGCTTTGAAGATTATTGCTCTCGTGAACATTTCGAAGCTCGTCTTTAATCGCGTCTAGTTCTATTTGGGAAAGCTCGAACAGCGTTCGGATTGACTGCTCTGACATAGATGGCATGCCCTTGTATGATCTTTTAGCTTCTGATATTTATGAATGTCTGATGGAAGTACGTACCTTTTTGTGGGTGCTTGACGAAGTTTCGTCGATGGAAGTCATTCTGAAGTGAGAATTGAGCCCGGAAGATGGTGGTATCGATTAAATGTCACGAAATGAAAGGGATATAAGAAGAAACGGATGAGATAGGGAGCTGATTGTTGTCGTAGTTTGAGTTTCAAGCCACGAATGCTGAGGAAGATAGTCAAGTCCACAACACTTGTGAGAGAATGAATCACAATCAGGACAGGAGAATGTGTTTGTCACCGGTATCAAAATGGATGGGTGCTGTAGCTTGATTTTCAACTCACAACAGCTGAACAGGGGAATCAAGCTGCCAATATTGAGAGCTGTAAAGTAATAAGCGACAGGTAGGACAGATGATCGTGTCTAGAAAGCTGTGAGAGAAAGAAGGAAGTTGAGAGAAAGAGCAGATGAGTTGGTGATTCATATCTTTGAGGAGGAAAAGAAGGTGGGTGGGTATGAAAAGTGAATGTTGTTTGTCACAAAGAAGTTGCCGGTCACCTGAATCCATAGAGGATGACCTGTTAAAGTTTGGTAGGAAAGTGAATTAATATATCTATTAGATATATCATCTTTGCGAGATTTTAAAAAGTTACTATAAATTCCCTACTTTCAGTATGATTCATCATGCTGAAAGTAATAAAGCAGATTTTGTTTTCTTTAGAGAATAGATATGAAATTTTAAGATAACAAATCTTTACCATGACTGTAGTCGACGTGGTAATTGCAGATATTAATCCGACTGGGTTAAAATATCTCACCAATGTGATTGTAGTGCAAAACTTGGTGTAATTGGGTTCAAGTTTACTAAATTTTGTGACATGATTCTAGTCCACATGATATCCATAAAGATTGGTGTTGCTCGGTTGAAAGATTATAAAAGTGATTGTGTTGTATGATATTCGCAAAGATTGGAGCATCTGGGTCCAACAGCACTAAAATTAGTAACTTATTTGTGGATTTTTACCGACGAGGTTACTAAGATCGCAGATGACGGATAGAAGTTTCGAATAAGATATGGTTAGTGTTGCAAATATTGGTCATCTAAGCCAGACCTGCAAATATTAGTCGATTCGCTTGTCAGACGGATTTATGATCGGCCCGACCACGTGGCTAACCAACGCGGTCAATATTTGTTTCTCATATTCGTTCCTTCTTCAACTTCGAATTCTTATAAGATAGCCGTTCTAATATGAATGATTTACCTGTTGCTTAGCTGGTCATCACAATGACAACTTATAGTTCATATTTCGAGATTAATATGTACGGGTTATTGTTTTTTTCTCGTATTTGTGGCAATTTTCATCTACTTCTTATGACTAACATCAATGTTTTAAATCATCTTCTTTCACTATCTATTATTGACAATTGGTTGCTCTCGCTATCACCTCTCTATTCTCTATTCATGTCAAGTGTGCGTGATGAAAAGTTTAATAGGTGGTTTCAACATAATTATTATGTTTTTGCTTTACTCCTCATTTTCGGTAATCTAGCTTTCTCTAAACTATTTTAAATACAAAAAGTTGAAATTTTTTCAGATTGAAATTTGCATGTCGCAATAATAGAGAACTACTATCATATAAAACGATTGAGAGATTTTCAGAATGGAATTTGTCGAGAACAATTACCAGTTTTCGTATGGACCAACTGACGGCCTTGATTCATAAGTTCCCAACACTGCTTCTCGTTGGGCGATTGTGCGTCGAGTTAGCTCTTGCATTTGAACCTCTTGGTAGCGGCGAAGTAATTCCTGCGATGATAGTTGGTTTGCAATAGCGTCGATTTCGGAAAAGGCTTGTTGGATTCTTTCATTTGCCGCTATAATATCATCAACGTCGTCAACGCCGCTCGATCGAGCCTCTCGTTGCCTTAATTGGGTTCGTTTGAGGATCATTTCTCGAATGCGATCAGTGGAAAACCAGAATCGGCGAGTTGTATTTGGGAGTATATGTGCGTGATGACACCGGTTGCCATGAGGACAATATAAGAAACGTTCCTGAAACTCATTTTGTTGATATGACGCAATTCCTTCATTGAAATACTGACACGGTTTTTGCATTGCGTATTTAAGATACCGGCCAATTATTTCATCGTGCTCTGCTTTATTGGTGGCCCATGAGTTGTTTAGCACAACAAAGTATATCGGTGTCCTGCACTCGGGACAAGTGTCAAGGGTTCGTTTTTCTGGTGTAGATATTCGGGTTTCATTTCGCCATTTGGATATGCAATCTGTTGTTTGAAAGAATAATTAATTTCTCGTAACTTTTTACTCTCTTGTGTAATGGTCCACTTGGGTTCAACTAACCTGCATGAAATCTATGAATACAACCCGAGAGAACGGGGAACTTATCCGGCAAGGTGGTATCAAGACAAATAGAGCATTTGAATGTAGGGCTTTCTTCTATCATAGAGAGAATAGTAAGGCATTAGTTTTAATAATATATGATGAAGTATTGAAAGAAAAATAAAGAGAGAGAATAAATTAATATCTTATTTACCTGTTGTACTTTCACCTCGCAAGGCACTGCCTCGACGATCCGGGTCGTGCCGATACCAGCAATTATTTTCAAGTTTGCATTTTCCTTTCAACCAGAAGCTGCAGTCGACATCCTGACGTTTAGGAATAGATTCTTTTGCGTTGAGTTCGGTGTTTTGTTTGGTAGGATCGTGTTTAAAACGACATCTGTCTCCGAAGAGACAGTTGCCACTTAACCATCTTTTGCAGTCAGGCACAGAGGTTCGCGACATGTCTTGTTTTCAGACTGAAATTTTCAATTAGGAGTGAAAAACAATGAATAATATAAAACAAGCAGAGAGAGATGATGAGGTTTTCAGACTTCAATTTCCGGTTGGAATCTGAACGTAAAAGAGATGGCATGAATCAAGAAAGCTGGTAAATCAGAGAAGTTGGCAGATAAAGCAAGATGCTGAATGCAGTAACTTGGTGACCAAACAAGCTTGTGGTCAGAGCAAGTCGGTGGGCACACGAAGCTGCTGGATGAAGCAAGCTGGTGAGTACAACAAGCTGGTGGGGAGAATTTGAAGCTGAGAGCAGAACAAATTGATTGGCGAAGAGTACAAGAGAGAATGAAAAGGAAGAAAAAGAGAGGAGGGGGAAGAGGGACTTTATGTTTGCAAAGTAGAAACCTTAGTGTGGTTTTCAAAACAAAACGGATTCACTAAATGATGAAAGGAAATAGTATTCAATCTTCTACATACTGTCTCGTGATAGTCGAGCACATGATTTTGACAAAGATTAGAGCCTCTATATCTCAAGATACTAATTTTTACATACTTCACTTGGAATGCAAGGCAGTACACGTCACCAGTGCAATGATTGGGGACGCCGGGTCTAAGATGCCAATTTGTACGAGAACATATTGTCTTGTCTTAGTAAACCATGTCATGTGCGCAAAGATTGGAGTCACAGAGTCTGAAACGCCAATTTTCGTGATGAATTTGACAAAGATTGGAGCCTCCAAATATCAAGCCACAAATTTTTGCTTACTTCATCAAGATTGCGGCGCCTACCACGTGATCTGTGCAAAGATTGGGAACGTCAGGCTCAAGACGCCAATTTTTGCGACTTGATTTGTCATTCACAATGGATTATCTTGTCTTAGTAGACCATGTTTTGTGCGTAAAGATTAGAGCCATCGGGTCTAAGACGCCAATTTTCGTGATGCCCTGGACAAAGATTGGAGTCTCTAAATCCCAACACATTAAATTTTACTTAAGCGAATTCGAACACGTGACTCATGCAAAGTTTGGGGACGCTGAGTCCAAGACGCCAAATTTTGTGACAAGATTTGTCATCTACAACATACTATCATAGTAATCCATAATATGTGCGCAAAGCTTGGAGCCACCGGGTCTGAAACGCCAATTTTTGTAATGTTATTATCGTTCGCAGACAGTATTATGTCTTGTGAAAGGAATCAACGTGATCTCCGCAAAACTTGGCTGCTTTTCTAGTGCAGCAGGTCTATATTCTTTTGTTGCAAAATTAGATTCATATTACGACATCTATAAAGCCATATATATTTATTTGGAGTGATTTGTCAGTCAAAACTATATAAAGTAAATTATAGAAAGAGAATATCAAGTTAGTAAAGGAAACTTCAGCTCCACTCCAGTACCTTCAAGAGACCTTACTGCTTCCGTCTACGACGACTTCGCTGCTGATGCTGAGACTGCTCCAAAGAAGCCGACCCATCCGACAACGTATGAGGGTTATTGTAATTTGAACCTTCTTCCATCGTTGTCGATAGCTGTTGGTCAAGTTCAGCATCCTCTGTATGTGTCGTTTGAGGAAGTTGCGCCTCTGGACTGGGAGAATTTTTGGGGGAATCACGGCGTATCCTTTTAGACGGTGTCGAGTCTACACGGCGACCCCAACGATCAGCTCGTTTTTTGGAGGAAGTGGGAGTAACGGTCGGGTTGGAAGTAGGTCTTAATGTAGGTTTTGGCAGGTATGACTGATCCAAGATGCGGACGGCCAGACGGTTATCAGAATCAGTTCGACCCGCAATCTTCCCGGTTACGGCGAGAAGAGATCCGGAAGCTGGGATAGGGACGTTTTGCCATCGTCTGTTGTTGGTAAAGTAGCAATTGACTGTGAAACTGACGTTGCCGGTCTCCCTTGAATCATACACTGTAGTGTCGATTTCGAAATAGCGACACTGAGTTGGAGTCGATTGATCGCTGGTATGACCAACGAACCCAATAATAGTGATCATGGGGCACCATTCGTCAGGTGTATGAGATGAATACTCTTTCAAATTGCTTGAATCGCCAGGGTGTCTACAACCAAGACATTAGAAAAAGGATTGGGTGAAGGAAGATTTGAAGGTGTTATACCTTGTCAAGCTAAGAGCTTGAACGTTGATCCGCAGCTTGTCTTCTATTACAGAAGTATAAAAGCGACCGTCAGCATAAAAATAGACATCTGTGTCGTATAATTCACGTTCAGACTGCGAATTTAAAAAAGTGTGGACGCAGCAATGAATCGGCTCCACACAAATTCTGTCATCGTGGAAATCGCTGGCTTCTTCGAAGATATTCAGGTCGGTATGGATCTCAACGCGGCTTCGATCAACAGAAACAAAGTCAATAAAATCACGGATATGAATTACGCTGAGAGAGTTATTCGAGCTGGACGACATGATGGTTGAAAAAGAGATATATTTAAGCAGGAATATAAATTCACGGAAAGTTTTTGACAGGGTTCAGTAAAGTATTTCTAGGAATTTGAAGAGCAAGAGGAAAAGGTCAAAAAAAGGATTCACAATAGAGCTGATAAAATAATTGAGATTTTCTGAATCTCCCACTCGTGTCTAATTTCAGAAGGGCGGGACGGCGAGGAGAAATTGAAGTTTTACCCCTCTTTCTCAAATTGCCATGACGAAGGTTTTGTTTCTGACATAGAACTAGTTTAGTGAAAGCAAGCTTTAGACTCAATCAACGAGGCGTTAACAGTGAAAATCTTGGGAGCATGTTCCAGCGCCATGGATTTGGTTTCCTAATTGGGCACATTAGCTTCAAATTCTATCTTGGCATTTAAAATTAGATTCAACTCGCAGGTGACTAAAAAGTGATGAGACAGTGATGGAACTGTGATAGTGGATTTTTAGCCATTTTTCATCGTCTTAAACCTTCCAGATGAAATCATTTATCACATTGAAATTCGGAATAAACAAATTTGCCACAAAATATAGGAAAAAAGGTCAAATGACTAGATCAGACTCTCATCAGATGGTGGTTCCATCTCTCCAAAGTCTTCTTTGACAACTCCTCCAGCCTCAGCATTCCAGCTTTGGTGTTCCAAGGTGGCTCTCTATTCCATACTGCTTCCGGGATAGGTCGTAATAGAAACGTACCTTCCAGTGTTTTTCCGCGAGATAGGTCGACATACATGTTACTAAATGAGGAACGACTATCAATGTCCGCACACATCTTATCAAAAGTCTGACTCTGCGATTTGTAATCTGTGATTGCAAACGCCGGGGTGCATGGTAACCCTGTTCGCCAAATAGAGGATGTATGACCTTGTCGGGTGACCGGTTCACTAATCAGATGAAGTGGGATGATTCCTCTGTCAAGGCCAGGTAGTTGAACAGATTGGGAGCTTGCAGACGTAATCAGTAGACAGATAGGCGGCCTGGTATGTATCACTATGCCACCCTCGAGTTCTATCCGCTCTGACAAGGGATCAGGAAGGACATCAACAGCGGTAAACACTGAGCCATTTGCAACACCAAGACTTTGGAAGATGTTTTTTGTGACCATCACGGGCATGCCTGGGATAAAGGGGAAGTATGCGGGCGCATGATTCTCTGTGTTATCCATGATTTCAAATGCATTCGACAACTCCTGCTTGGTTGGCATTCTTGTAGAAATTTCAACGCTATTCGTTCCGTATGGCGCATTGACCCAATGATGAGAGAGGAAGATATGCAGCGGCTGGCTTTTGAATGTAGCATATTGGAAAGCTACGTCCAAATTGACAGCATGTCGCATCATATTAGTTTTTGTGATCATTTTTGTGCCTCCACAAAAGTCTATATTTTGGTACGATGTGACACGACTGTTGATACGCTGAAAACCGTCTGCTGTTTGTCGATGCTCACGGAGCCGTCTTAGGATGTCACCGAATTCTGGATCAGCTGATTGACGCATTTGCTCAGTCAGAATGACAACGTTGTCGAAGAGCTGAAAGAGTTCGTAACCCATGTGATGATCCCGTTCTGATTGTGACAGCGAGCTGCGTAATTTACCGTCTTCTTGCTGTCTCTTCCGCTTCTCGGTAGGATTTTCGAGCAGGGGATTACCACCGATTGGTGCAAACTGCATAAAGTCCCCAGTAAGGAGGACAAGAGGTATACCACCAAAAGGCAAATCATCGCAGCGGCGAAGTGCTCTCAGCCTTCGGTCAACCCGAAGTAACATCTGCGCGCTGAGCATACTGCATTCATCAATCACAAGAACTTCCTTGGCCTGCCAACATACCACATCTTCTCCCTTAACTCGAGAGGATTGGAACCTGCTGTCCCGTGTGTTTAGTCCTAACGCGGAATGTATCGTGATTCCGTTAATGTTAAACGCAGCGGTTCCAGATGTTGCAGTAACAATGATAGCGTTTCGTTTCCGTTTTCTTTCGAAAATTTTTATGAGGCATCGAATGCAAACAGACTTCCCAGTTCCCCCTTCTCCGCCAAAATAGAGTAGCATCTGCTTTTGTTGCCCAGCGACTTCTGGTTGCAAAGAATGGCTGTTGGTTTCCGGATCTCTAGGTAGTATATCTTCGTCTTGGCTAGAATCGAGATGAGATGCACAACCAAAAAGAAACAAGCGTTGTTTCTTATTGAGTCCTCGTTCGTCTGCAATTTCTTTCGCTATTTCTAAATGACTGCGGATGTCTGCTTGCACCTTTGTCACAGTAGTGTCTCGCAGTTGACTTTGGAGAGGAGTCGAATAAACCAGGCAGCCATCTTCGTGGACGTCGAATGCATTTAAATCAGGTTGTTCTCCGGATGATGCCTCTTGTGTAATAGCATCAGTGGATTTCGCGTTGCATTCTTGATCAATCCCAAGAATAGTCTTTTTGATGGTTTTGTCGTCTTGTTCCAATTTTCGTTTCCAGCCACTGATGAGATCTGAAACACCACCTTCGGGCCGTATCTCGTCTGACATATCTTGAAGATACACATCCAAGCGTTGATAAAGTTCTGACAGAAAGTGGCTGCCGTAATATGTGTCATAACTGTGTGTAGGATGGCAATGATATACAAACTTATATAATGAAGCATTTGGGATAATATCACGTACCTGATCAAATATTTGAGCAACTGATTCTTGAAAGAGCTGCATCCTTTCGTGAAGTTGAACAGTGGTTGTTGACTGTTCCAGCTGCGTAACATCATCTGCTTCAAATAGTAGTTCATCCATATCATCCCACTCAGTTCGCGAATGCCACAGCATTGCATCTACCTTTGCATCCTTCGCAGATTTGTAAAGCAACCCAAGGTTAACGATATACATCTGTAGTCGTCCGGGGAGGGTTCCCTGGCTTTGGTGCCAAACATCTGATATCAAGCCGGTTGTAATTCCAAAAAATTGTTCCCATGGGACAAACAGAGCCAAATTTATAACCTCTTTCCTAATTTCTTTTGTTAGTAACTTAGAAGTATTAAGTTCACGAAGTTATTCAACCATACCAGAATTTAGGCGCCGTATCTTCTGTCCTTGCGAGAGTTGTCGAAAAGACAGGTACCGCTATATCTTCAGTAGATCGAACCCGTTGTGTGAAGGTTTGGAGTTGAGGCACATCGACGAAGTCAAAGCAAGCCGAGTATGATCTATGATTTCCTGATTTGCCTTCAATCTTTATGAGACTGATATAATCATAGAAGCAGAGAGACTTTAGATCTTCTCCACGGGAGAGGTATGCAGAAAAAAGAGTGGGTCTCGCTCCAGTAGTGGTTAGTCTCACTTGATCAGTTTCATTACCAGCCTCATCTTCACTTTTAAGAGCTTGTCGTAAAAGTCTCCAATGTCGAACTATACACCAGTACAAGGTTCCCGGATGCACCCAAACCCATCCTTTGCTCGAAATAGAGCAATAGTCGAAATTATGGCCCAAGAGATACGCGCAGACCTCAACAGCAGATAATTCGCGCTCTGTGCAAATTTTATTAAATACTCGATGCATGAATATCTGTGTTGTTTTTGAATTGCTCCTCTGCCCTGTTCGTTTCTTTGCCTCATCACCAGCAATCATCGACATCAAAGCCACGCGTTGATAAATAGGAGTCTCGAATTTTGTCGCGTAGTTTGATATATAATAGGCAATCGACAGCATTCTTGTCTTGGTAGCAATGAAGGTAAAGTCGTGATTGTATCGAAGAGCAGTGGCAATACTTCTATTAAAACGATTTAACCGAGGGTCGCGCCGACAAAGATTGATGTTCCCAGTTCTTTCGTCAACATGTGTCATATCATGGCATCTCCATGGGCAGCCGAATCGGCAGGTGGTGCCTGTGTCCTGCTTCCGTTTTTTTGCATTACCATACTTGACACACACTGCCCCACAAATATGCCTTTGTGTACTGGCAGCCACAAAATCAGAATCTTGCTGCAATTCATTGGCGCACTGTTCCACAGATTCCTGCATCGAAGGGTTTGGAATATGTAACCTGCGAGACTTGTTACGTGTAGTCCGCTTGACAAGAGAAGGATCTGAAATGTTTTCTGAGAAAATGTCGTCAATAAAGGCAAGTACCTGTCTTTTATAGTCCTCATTTTCTCCATTTTGAACCTCCTTCACATCCTCAAGAAGTTGAGGAAGCCGCAGATTTGCATGAAACCAGAGGAGACCATGCAGATGGAGCATGCCACGACCATTCGACTCCACGGTGGCAAAGTAATTGCTGATTCTGCCGAAGCACCCAGTCTCATTTGTTTTCACAAGGTTTTTGAAAAAGGCATCCACTTGATTCTTAAAGAAAAGAGCCGAACTGACTGGATCACGATTAACAAACCGGCTTCTTGTTGTCGATCTCAGATGAGACGTAAGACTATTCAATATCTCTTTAGCATCTGCCATATCGTTCTCACGAGACACAGCTAGTTTAAGACACGCAGGGTTCGTTAGATCATTGGGGTTAAGAGTGAACCAAACATTGGCTACACAATCGCGAAGCATGAGAGCCTTGCATTTGTGCCGCGAGTTCATTTTGCTCTCATTTGAAAATGGATGCCTTTGCCCCATGATGCTGACTTCTTTTAGTAAGCAGTTAACATGAGGATTTTGAGTCTTCCGGTGCTGTCTAATTTCCTCTTCAGCTTCCTTTAGTGAAGCCTCATCCAGCTGTTCCACTGCCTCACACACCTTGCTGTACCGACTGGATGATACTCGAGCCGCAGCAACTTGCGCGTTGGTGCTACGAGCTTCTGTGTTGAATACTAAAAATGGAAATATCGGATGTGTGGCAAAGCGACCTCCATGACGTTGAAGCAACATTCCAGCCCAAGTCTTGAGTCCAAAATTCTCTTGCTTGTCATGTCCCGTCTCACGATCACTGATCCTGGGTCCTCCGCTACCGTACGGAAATAATGCCGGGAAGCAAGCGGGAAAGAAATCATCATCTTTATACCAGTCAAGGAATTTGCTGCCATGGCAGACAGATATGTAGGATCCTTGCTCTGGGATGGATTGTATCTTATACGTAGTGCAGTCAAGATTGTCCAGCTCCGCATCGTGCGCTTCATGAAGACTCTGACGAACGCGATTGTGGATTTGAACGAGACAATCCGCGTCGGCCGGACCAGTCAAAGTTGGCAGATCAGTGAAACCGGATGACGTAATCGACATCTTATTAACTTCCTCAACATTTCCACCACCGGTGAGCTGCGCCTCGTTAATCTCCATCAGATTGTCATGTTCGTCTTCATGATCTTCATCTTCACGATCTTCGTTATCTATAGTGGTGTCACAACGAGGTACGTAACTGCTTCTTTCTTCTTGCTCCAATTCAGAATCTGATACGTGACAAATGTCAGCAAGAAGCTGCGGCGGCACCCAATCTTCAGCATCTCCCCACCGTCTCATCTCTTCCAAATTGACGTCAATGTCCTTGTACAACGGGTTATTCTCCTTCAACCAAAACAATGCTTGACAAACACGTCTCTTTGATACCGACATCAACATACTGATGTCTTTGGGCTCTGGCGTATTCGGACCAACCCAAATAACACGTATTTGCTCAAGAACATCATCAATGGAGGGTGGCAGAATTCTAGAGACTCCAACAACATCATTTGCAAATACTGTTACATGACCTTTGACAAGCTTCCGATAGCTGACATTGGTTGGCTTCCGCGAGCTGGAGTCAATATGAAATTTGGTAACAAGACAATAGGAAATGCCAATTGCAATCAATTTCTCTTCAAGTGGAGTGAGACAGCTCAACTCTGAAGGATACAAATGATGACAAGGAATTGAAAGCTGATTCACCTGACACTCTCGTGGAATCTTGGCTTGCCGAAGACTTGCTACACAAGTCTTGCAGCACAAGGCCTGGCCATCACTGTCAGTCGGGAAACATACATCACATCGAGTTCGAGAATACAATATTTGAGCAAGCTCGGCGGGAATCAAGTGACGCCAACTTTCTAATGTCAACTGCGAACGAGAGTACTTTAACTGACAAATGACACAATAGAAAATGGGCAGGGCTTCCTCGCTCTGCGTTTCTTTCCAGAAAGAAGTGATCGCAGAGGCTTTTATTGTGTCCAACACTGGCTTACACCAGTCATTTTCAGCGGACAGTTTCTCTTTAGATGCGAAATGGTTGTCCAAAAACTCCTGTGCTGAACACAATTTCCTGACAGCCAAGAGTCGATTTCCAGTCTGTTCTTGTTGACTTTTGCCTTGTTGTTCCTGTTTCCCCCTCCGTGCTTCTCGATTTCGGATTTTCTCCTCCTGTTGACGTGCTCTGGTGGCTTCCTTCTGTCGTTCTCGTTCCATCCTGCGTGTTTCTCGGGTTCGGCTTTTCTCCTCCTCTCGACGCGCTCTGGTAAGTTCCTTTTGTTGTGCCCTGGCAATCTCTCGTTTTTCATATAAAGCTCTTATTTGTTCTTCTCGCTCCCGCTTTCGTTCTTGTTTCATCACATCCTTCTGTAAATATAGCTGCATTCTTTGTTCTTCCCGCTCTTGTCTTTGTCGTTTCACAGCTTCTCTCCACGGCAATCTATGTGTTTTCAATCCTCTTTTTCGTTTTGATGGCCGTTCTTGCGCCTGCCATAGCGATTCGCTTCCATCGAGAGTCGCATCCATGATAACTTCCTTTTGCACGTACTTCTGACAAAGGCAGTATATCTTTTAGAATCTGTCCGAATCTGTGACAACAGTTGCGCAACAGTGTTACGAACGACAGCATACACAAATATCAGATTTAGATAACATTGGTGGTAGTATAGAAATAGCCTATGATTCCAAAATACCAGTAACGATTCCGTCGAATCTGTATCGGTTCTCGACGGAATCTTTACCGGTATTTAGGAATCAGGATGGCCAGTATCACAGCTCCATCACAGTCTTATCACTCTTTAGTAACCTGCAAGTTGAATCTAAATCCAGAGCTTAAATAAGATCTGAAGCTAATCAGCTCAATTAGGAAATCGAATCCACGGCAACAGAACAGTCTTTCAAGATCTCCATTATTACGTCCTCATTCGGTCTAAAGCTTACATTCCTCAAACTACGTAGTTCCATATCAGGTACAAAACTTTCGTCATACTGGGCCCAGGACGCCAAATTTTGTAGATGTCTTGGGCCCAGGATCCCCAATCTTCGCAACGACCATGTGGACTGGCTGGCCAATCTTTGCACGCTTCGCGCTGTAGATAACACGTGACGCCAAAAATTGGCGTCCTAGGCCCAGCGTCTCCAATCTTCGCAACGACCACGTGGACGGACCGGCCAAACCGTAGATAACACGTGATAGCAAAAAATGGTGTCCTGGGCCCATCATCTCCAATCTTCGCAACGACCACGCGGACTGACAGGCCAATCTTTGCACGCTTCGCGCTGTAGATAACACGTGACGCCAAAAATTGGCGTCCTAGGCTCGCAACGACCACGTGGACGGACCGGGCAAACCGTAGATAACACGTGATAGCAAAAAATGGTGTCCTGGGCCCATCATCTCCAATCTTCGCAACGACCACGCGGACTGACAGGCCAATCTTTGCAGTCTTTGCACTGTAGACAACACTGCATGGCAAAAACTGGAGCCCTAGGCCCAGCGTCTCCAATCTTTGCAGAGAGTCTCTAATAAAAAAAAAGGACAAACTCTTTGTACTGACGCCAATTCGGCGTCTCCAATCTTTGCAACAATCATGCGACTGACAGCCCAATCTTTGTACCGTAGACAAGACGTGATGGCAAAAATTGGCGTCCTGGGCCCAGCGTCTCCAATCTTTGCAGAGATCACGCGCATGCAATAGGAAAAAAAAAAAAGACAAAAATAAACCAATCAACAGGAAGTATTTTGTAATTTCTCTAAGTTATCTAGGCATCAGAGAACGGAGAAACTTTCCAGGAAAGGCAGGTGTTTTGCCAAGATTTGTGCCAAGATTTGTTCGAAGGGAGTAAACTGGAGGCTTCGCCAAGGCTCGCTAAAAGAACTGTTGGTACTTCATTCATGTTAATCAAGTAGTAAGTAGCTAAATGAAAAAAAAAACTGCACCCATCTTTCAGTCATGTGATGGCTTAGTCAT
>JAAEAZ010214415.1_pt1 | contig 15293 bp, 12 predicted proteins | sample 7277811 | NCBI WGS metagenome assembly JAAEAZ01 (sample SAMN13876997, study PRJNA601929) | soil metagenome | isolation source: soil | host: Panicum virgatum | place: USA: Fermi National Accelerator Laboratory | collected 2010-11-19 | reverse complement strand
CTGAGCAGGATAGATTTGACGCGGGATTTACATTTCCAGACTCGTACTACCATTGATACATTGGATTACAGTGGTGATGGATGGAATACCGGTTCGAAATTAGTGATTGCTGCCCGAGGCCCCGTAATAAGGAAATTGGGTGAACAACTTCCAACCAATCTTTCGTTGCCAAACTCATGTCATAGAATGGATATGATAATGCCCGGTGTACTGGCAATATCATTTAATCCATTCACTGATTATGATTTTTCGAAAAAAGAAATAGATGAATTATGCCGGAATTTATCTTCATCTGATCTCAGCGAATGGCCGCTGTGGATATTGACAGAAGACAGTAAGTGGATGAGTAGTGAGCTGAACAATTTTTTATGGGCAACCTTTACCAGGTCAAATCCTGCAAAAGATGTTTATGGAGTGGATGTTGCTGTAATTGATAAACATTGGACTTGCAAGCCGCCGATTATTATTGATGCACGAATAAAACCACATCATGCTCCTATACTGGAGACAGATCCTGAAGTGAGCGGAAGAGTGGATAAGATGTTTGCGAAGGGGGGAATTTTACATGGAAAGGTTAAAGGGTTATGAATTCATAGGTTATTGTCTATAACTATTGAGAAGTAATAGGGTTATTCCTCCATAGGTTATTGTCTATAACTATTGAGAAGTAATAGGGTTATTCCTCCATAGGTTATTGTCTATAACTAATGAAAAGTAAAAGAGATATAACTTCATAGGTTATCGTCTATAACTAATGAAAAGTTAAAACTCCTTCAGGGAGTTTGGTGGCAAATGGAAAACTTACCAAAGGAATTTGTGCAACGAATGGAAATTCAGCTCGGAAGTGAAGCTGATGATTTTTTTAATGCCTTGTCTCAACCATCACCTTCAAGCATCAGGTTCAACCATTTTAAAGGGCGATCTTCTTTTGAGAATCTATCGAATATTCCATGGTGTGAAAATGGGTATTACCTCGATGCAAGGCCCCGGTTCCATCTTGATCCTCATTGGCATGGAGGTGCTTATTATGTGCAGGAACCTTCATCGATGATTTTGGATGAAGTGATAAGGCAATTGGTTCTTGATCAAAAAGCAAAAATATGGCTTGATGTCTGCGCTGCTCCCGGCGGTAAAACCGGAATACTGGCAAAGCACCTTGATCCATCCGATATTCTGATCGCCAATGAAGTGGTGCCCCAACGTAAAACCATTCTCTGGGAAAACCTTGTGAAAGGCGGATATGTCAATACGATGATTATGGGTGAACAACCTTCTGCATTCAATGAAGCATTTGCCGATGTTATATTAATAGATGCTCCTTGTGCCGGTGAAGGAATGATGAGAAAAGAACCGGAGGCGATCCATCAATGGTCACAGGGCCTTGTTCATTCTTGTTCATTGTTGCAAAAAAAGATTGTCCATGATACGATTAGGTCCTTAAAATCTGATGGATATTTAATTTACAGCACATGTTCTTATAGTCTTGAAGAGAATATTTACAATATATCAGATTTCATTGAAACTTATGATTTGAAAGCAATACCGTTAGAATTCCCTGAAGCATGGGGCATCACAACCATGGAGCACAAAGGAGCCATTGGTTATCAGCTGTATCCTCACAAGGTAAAAGGTGAAGGATTATTTATAGCTGTACTTCAAAATCAATCGACCTTTCACAATGCGACTTCAGGAAATAAAAAACAATCAAGTGAATTCAATTCAGCGCCGGCATCTTTCAATGGAGTTTTAAATGGTACATCAAATTGGAAGTTCAGAAAAAACGATGAAACCAATTCGCTGGTCACTGCTGCTGCAGAGGAGAAAGCAAACGAAGTGCTTCAGAAATTTCCGAAAGCTGAGATCGTTGGGAATGCCGGGCAATTCAAAGGAAAAGATTTTATTCCATCACATTTTTTGGCCATGGCGGGAATTCAGAATTCAGAGTTCACCCAAATTGATCTTGATCTCAATGGGGCACTGGATTATCTTGAGCGTTCCACATCAATGGCTTCTCCGGAAAATAAAAATGGATGGTATTCAACTACTTATGAAAATACCATTCTTGGATGGATGAAATTAACATCACAAGGCTGGAAAAATCACTATCCTCTGAACTGGCGATTGAGGTCCAGGTAGGCTTTCACTATCATTTTCTGAAACAAAACCGGACAAAAAAAGAGCATGTGGATAACTACCTGGGGACATTAATATTCAGCATGTTAGGACCTTGTGGCACGACTAGTGGTGGCACCACTAGTCGTGCCACAAGGTCGGCGGGATCACCCGAATCTGAAATGATAGGCGCTGCACCAAATCATTTTTTACCTTTCCGTTGCAGTATCCCACATGTCAAAATATATTTATCATCTCTTATTAGGCAGCAATCTTGGCGATCGTTCCAACCAACTTGAAATAGCAATTCAGTTGATTGGTGCAGATGTTGGGGCTATTGTAACCGAAAGCTCTGTCTATCAAACTCAGCCATGGGGATTCGAAGATCAACCGTGGTTCCTCAACCAGGCTATAGTCGTTTCTTCTTCTTTGGAGCCGGTGGAAACACTACACAAAATCAAGGAAATTGAAATCAAAGCCGGAAGGAAACCCAGCGAGAAATGGCATGCCAGGCACATTGATATTGACATCTTGCTCGCAGAAGCCAATGTGATACAACAACAAGACCTGGTCATTCCACACCCGCATTTCCACGAAAGAAATTTCGCCTTAGTGCCATTGATGGAAATCGCCAGCCAGGTCGTGCATCCAATTTTGCATAAAACTATCGAAGAACTTTACCTGGAATGCAGGGATACGGGAGAAGTGTATATATTCAACGCAGATGAGCAGGATAACCCCCTATAAGTACATCTGCATCGAAGGCAATATCGGATCAGGCAAGACAACCCTGTGCGAACTTATTGCCAACAAGTACCCGGCTCAACTTCTGCTTGAACAGTTTGATGACAACCCGTTTCTCCCTTTTTTCTATCAAAACCCGGAACGGTATGCATTTACTGTTGAACTCTTTTTTATGGCTGAACGTCATAAACAATTGTCACAAATTACCCTGCAGCATGATTTGTTTTATGAGTTCACCGTAGCCGATTATTGTTTTTGGAAAACATTGATTTTCGCCCGAAAAAATCTTGACGAGAAGGAATACAAACTTTTTCAAAGACTATTCACCATGCTCAATGCCGCATCACCCAACCCTGATCTGCTAATTTATCTTCATAGGACACCAAAAAAACTTCTTCAGCAAATTCATTTAAGGGATCGTGGATATGAAAGTGGTATCACAGTTCCTTACCTGCAGATGATCCAGGATTCTTACTTTGAATTTTTCTATAGCCAGCCTTCCTACCCTATTGTGATTGTTGACATTGAAGATTTGGATTTTGTCAATCAACCTGAACACCTGGAAGAAATCGAAAAGATTATTTTTAAGGAGTACAGGCCCGGACTTCATCGAATCAGCCTCAGATTGTGAGATGCGTGAGAGACGTGAGAACGTGAGAACGTGAGAATCAACTCACAACTGACCACTCACAACTGACTACTGACTACTCACTTACAGAAAGTTCCACCTTCCATATTCCTACGATCGTTGCTTTCAGGATAATGGATTTATTTAAAAATATCAATTCCTGCACTGTGATGTTGGAAACTGACACATCAGCATGTCCACCCTTTGATATTGGAAATTTAACCGGTTCCTTTTTTAACTTTTGGAGTTGATTGAATAATAGCAGGTTAGCCCGTTCTTCTATTTTCTTATCCAATTTTGCATTTAAAAAAAGCTGTGCAAACCAACCTTTACTTTTAAGCAGAAGATTCTTGCTATTTATTTGAAACTTAAAATCTTCAATATAGAGATATTGCTGAGCCGGGTTCCAAACAGGACGCGAAGTGATTTCAATAGAAGATCCTTCATTCTCAAGAATGTCCACTTGCAAATTGAGAACCCCGGAATCCAGGTTTATTTTGGGATTGACCAGGTGGATTTTGTCACCGACAGGAAGATTGGCATCAAGTGTACCAAGAAGCCTGTTTATCCACGATTCATCAATGAGAATTTCTACCCTGTTGGTCGAATATTCATCATTGGATAAAGGCGGAGAATTCTGATTCATGGTTAAATGTCTATTTTTCCTTCCAAAACAATCATTACCCGGTATATGACTTACAAAATATTAATATCCTTTTTCATTACATTTTCTTTGTTAACCAACTCTTATGGTCAAAAAAAGAAAACTGCTGCTCCATCATATACACAAATAGATACTTCATTGTTCGGCGCGCTTGAATGGCGTAATATCGGACCTTTTAGAGGAGGCCGATCTTCTGCCGTGACAGGGGTTCGAAACAAACCAAGTCTTTATTACTTCGGTTCATCCGGAGGCGGTGTCTGGAGAACTAAAGATGGCGGTCAATCATGGGAGAATATTTCGGATGGTTTTTTCGGCGGCAGTATCGGCGCTATTGAAGTAGCACCATCCGATCCGAATGTTATCTACGTCGGAGGAGGAGAAGAAACTGTTCGCGGCAATGTATCCCCCGGTTATGGCATGTGGCGCAGTACTGATGCAGGAGAATCATGGCAGCATATAGGCCTTCAACAATCCAGACATATTCCAAGAGTGAGAGTAGATCCTCACAATCCTGATATCGTCTATGCAGCAGTATTGGGAGATCTTTTTAAAGACACTAAAGACAGAGGAATTTACAAATCAACTGATGGCGGAAAGACATGGCGACAAACACTATTTGTCAATGAAGGAGCAGGTGCAATTGATTTGATCATTGATCCAAATAATTCCCGCATACTTTATGCATCAACGTGGAAGGTTCGACGTAATCCATACGAATTGAGCAGTGGCGGAGCAGGATCCGCTTTGTGGAAAAGCAAGGATAGCGGAGAAACATGGGTGAATATATCATCCTCCAAAGGCCTGCCAAAAGGTATATGGGGCATTTCAGGCATTACAGTTTCACCAGTCAACAGCAATCGCTTATGGGCTATCATCGAGAATGAAGATGGAGGTGTATTCCGATCAGATGATGGTGGAAAAACATGGAACAAAACAAATTCAGATCGCAATCTCCGGCAGCGGGCGTGGTATTATTCCCGCATTTATGCCGATCCTGTTTCGGAAGATGTCGTTTACGTGGTGAATGTATCATATCACAAATCAAAAGATGGCGGAAAAACATTTTCTTCCTATGGCGCCAGTCACGGAGATCATCATGATCTCTGGATCGACCCTGAAAATCCTGACCGCATGATCATCGGTGATGACGGAGGTGCGCAAGTGAGTTATGATGGCGGTGACAATTGGTCCACATATCACAATCAACCTACTGCTCAAATTTACAGAGTCACGACTGACAATCATTTTCCCTATCGCATTTATGGTGCTCAACAGGATAATAGTACCGTTAGGATTTTCAGCAGAACGGGAGGAGGTACGATCGGAGAAGAAGACTGGGAATCAACTGCAGGATGTGAATCAGGATTTCTTGCTGTAGATCCGCTCAATGATGATATCGTATATGGCGGATGTTATGACGGGGTCATTGAAAGACGTGATCATAAAACAGATTTTAGCCGCAGTGTTGACGTATGGCCGGATCTTCCCATGGGTCATGGTGCAGAAGGAAGCAAATATCGTTTTCAGTGGAATTTCCCCATCTTCTTTTCACCGAATGATCCAAAGAAATTATATGCAGCATCCAATCATCTGCATGTCACTACTGATGAAGGTCAGAGTTGGAAAACGATCAGTCCTGACCTGACTCGAAATGATACCTCTAAATTAAAACCTTCGGGAGGTCCAATTACAAAAGACAATACTTCAGTTGAATATTACTGTACCATTTTCGCAGCTGCAGAAAGTCCACGTGTCAAAGATTTATTGTGGGTGGGAAGTGATGACGGTCTTATTCATGTTTCGAAAGATGGAGGCTCCTCATGGGAAAATGTAACTCCGAACTTTCTTCCTCAGTGGATCATGATCAATTCTATTGAACCGGATCCACATCTCGATGGCGGATGTTATGTCGCCGCCACCATGTACAAGTGGGGTGATTACAAACCATATTTATTGAGGACGCGTGATTATGGCCAGACCTGGAAACTGATCACCCAGGGAATTGATTCAACTCAATTTACTCGTGTCATTCGGTCCGATCCAAATGCTCCAGGAACTCTTTATGCGGGTACTGAATCCGGTATGTATGTGAGCTTCGATGACGGTGATCATTGGCAGTCAATGCAATTAAATCTTCCGGTTGTACCAGTTACTGATCTCACAATTAAAAACAATAATCTCATTGCGGCAACTGAGGGAAGAAGTTTTTGGATCCTGGATGATCTCACCCAGGTCAGGCAACTAAAACAATCAACGACCAAAGAATTCAATTTGTATCAGCCAGAAGATACTTATCGAATGACAGGTTATTCAGGAAAGAGCCTTCATGAAGGAACCAATTATGCGGGAGGATTGAATGCCTATTATTTTTTACCCGACTCATTAAAAAAATCGGATACAATAGCCATCACCATTTTCAATTCAGCGGGTGACAGTATTGTTTCATTCAGCACATCACCCAAAGAAAAGAATAAGGATAATAAAATCACCCCGAAAAAAGGCATGAATAAATTTAACTGGAACCTTCAGTATAAACCTGCGACAGGTTTCGAGGGAATGATATTATGGGGTGGAGGACTATCAGGACCGAGAGCCGTACCCGGAAATTATGCTGTGGAGATAAATTACAATCACAAACTCGTAAGAAAATCATTCGGGGTAATTCAGGACCCGCGATCAAAAGCTACAGCGGATGATTATAAGCTTTACAATGAATTTGCAACGGAGGTAAGAGATAAAATTACTGAAGCTAATAAAGCCATTATCAGTATTAGAGATATTCGACAGCAATTGATGAATTACAAAGAACGTGTTCCCAAAGATGATACGCTCAAAAAAGAAATCACTAAAATAGATAGCGTCATCACTAAAATTGAGGAGGCACTTTATCAAACCAAAAACAAGAGTGGGCAGGATCCGTTGAATTTTCCAGTGCGACTGACTGATAAACTTTCATATCTCAACAGCATCCTTGGTAACGGAGAATATCCTCCTACCGAACAAGCTTATGCTGTCCGGAAAGAACTTGAAGCTCTAATTGAAGCTGAATTAGACAAATTTGATAAAGTGAAAACCGAGATGCTGCCCCGGTTTAATCAAATGGTAAGGGACAAGAGTATTGATGCGATAATTGTGAAGAAAGGCTAAGGTGAAGGCTGAGGCTTATATTTCCTGCGATATATTACTTTTGCGGCATATATGAAATGTTATGCAGGAAGCTGAACTGGCGGTTGACGTGAAGGTTGCTGAGCAATTGGGCCTTTCGAAGGAGGAGTTTAATCAGATCTGTTCGGTTTTGGGCAGAGAACCCAATTTTACTGAGCTGAGCATTTACTCCGTGATGTGGAGCGAACATTGTTCCTATAAGAACTCAATAAAATATCTCAAAACACTTCCAAGGGATGGAGGCCGCTTGTTAGTAGCTGCAGGCGAGGAGAATGCAGGCTTAATGGATATTGGCGATGGAATGGCCTGCGCATTTAAAATTGAATCGCACAATCACCCCTCCGCTATCGAGCCATACCAGGGAGCTGCTACTGGAGTAGGTGGCATTCATCGTGATATTTTTACAATGGGCGCCCGCCCTATTGCGGCGCTTAATTCACTCCGTTTCGGAGATCCTACAACTCCCCAGATGAAACATCTCATCAAAGGAGTGGTCAGTGGAATTGGTGACTATGGAAATTGTCTCGGCGTACCAACAGTAGGCGGTGAAGTTTATTTCGACTCATCCTATCAACAAAATATTCTTGTCAATGCCATGTCAGTTGGTATTGTCAAAGTTGGAGAAACAGTATCAGCTTGTGCTGACGGACCCGGTAATCCGGTTTTCATCGTTGGCTCTGCGACTGGAAGAGATGGTATCCATGGTGCCACATTTGCATCAGCGGATCTCACAGAAAACTCTGCAGAGGATTTACCTGCTGTTCAGGTCGGAGATCCTTTCCAGGAAAAATTACTTCTTGAAGCATCGCTCGAAATCATTCGTACAGGCGCAGTAATTGGAATGCAGGACATGGGTGCTGCGGGAATCACATGTTCGACCTCCGAGATGAGCGCTAAATCAGGAACAGGAATGCGCATCGATCTTGATCTCGTACCTACACGTCAGCAACACATGAAAGCGTGGGAAATTCTTCTTTCAGAAAGCCAGGAACGAATGCTCGTCGTAGTGAAGAAAGGCAAAGAAAAAGAAATCATCCAGGTCTTTGAAAAATGGGATCTTGAATGCTCACAGATCGGAGTTGTCACCGACACAGGAAGATTAGAATATTTCAGGCATGGAGAAAAAGTTGCCGATGTTCCCGCGCATTCACTTGTATTAGGAGGCGGTGCACCTGTATATGATCGTGAATCAAAACGTCCGGATTACATGAACCTGATTAAACCTTATGATCCGCCCGTACCTTCAGATAAAGAACTTATTTCCATTGCAAAAAAAATTATGGCTTCTCCCAATGTAGCTTCGAAAAGATGGGTGTACGAACAATATGACCACACTGTAAGAACAGGAAATACAAATACGAACGAACCTTCTGATGCAACGATCATCCGGCTTAAAGGCTCAGGTAAATCACTTGCTGTCACTGTTGATTGCAATAGTTCTTATGTCTATGCTGATCCATACAAAGGAGCATTAATCGCAGTTTCTGAAGCTGCAAGAAATATCAGATGTTCAGGAGGGTTCCCTCTTGGAGTAACTAATTGCCTGAATTTTGGAAACCCATATAATCCCGAAGTGTATTATCAATTTGTCAATGCCCTGAAGGGAATGGGCGATGCCTGCCGGAAATACAATACTCCTGTCACCGGCGGAAACGTGAGTTTTTACAATCAATCGGTTTTAAAAGATAAGACTGAACCTGTTTTTCCAACTCCTACTATCGGCATGGTGGGCTTATTGGAAGATTTTTCACTCTTTACTTCGATTCCATTTAAAAAGGAAGGTGACGTTATCGTCTTGCTCGGACCAGTGCCTTCAAATGCTCACAGTTCTGTTTATGTCAGGGAAATCATTGGAAATAAATTTTCTCCATGTCCTGATTTTGATTTGGACACTGAATACAAATTGCATGAATTGATCACTGCATTAATCAGTCATTCACTTGTCTCCGGAGCACATGATATTTCTGAGGGTGGCTTATTCGCGACACTGATGGAAAGTGCTATTTCAGGTTCCCTTGGATTTAACATTTCCATTCCGGATTCAGCCAGGTCTGACATATTTCTATTCAGTGAGAGCCAAAGTCGGGTTGTCCTGTCTCTTTCTTTAGAAAACTTTAAGAAAGTAAAGGAACTCGCTGATCAACAAGGATTCCCATTTTTACGTTTAGGTGCAGTGAGTCATTCATCTCTGACAGTAAATGAAATCGATTTTGGCCAACTTGATGAATGGTCTGAACTCTACAACAATTCAATAGCACTCACACTCGAACAATAAATATTCAAATAATTTTAACCCTATGAAAAATCTGGCATTCGCTCTGTTTATCCTTGGCATTACCAGCATTGCTTCCTGCGGTGCTATATCTTCCGGAGCGTCCAATATCACAGGTACCATTTCTGATGCACCTAACATGAAGGTGTATTTTGATAAGATGGGATCGAACAATCGTACAAGTGTCATTGCTACCGCTGATTCTGATGGTAATGGAAATTTCAGCATCAAATTAGATGAACCGCTGACGATGGCGATTTACAGGGTTCGCATTGGTTCCGGGAAAATTATCCTCGTACTTGAAGATCCAATTTCAAACATTAATATCAAAGGGACTTTGGATGGCATAAAGAATTATGATGTTACAGTGACAGGATCAGAAAGTGCTAAAGATTTTATCCAGGCGATGAACCTGCTTTCTGTAGGTCGTCTGACGGCTGATGATGTCAAGGATTATATTAACAATACTAAATATCCACTTGCAGGAATGCAGATGGCCATGAATGCATTTGGTAATCGACCCGAATATTATGAAGTGCACAAAAATGCGGCTAATCTTCTTCTTAAAAAATATCCCGACAGTGAGTATGGTTCTGACTACCTAAATTTTGCAACGGCGATGGAACAAGCAGCAAAGCAAGCCGGGGCCGCTGAATCAATCCAGGTTGGAATGCCTGCTCCAAATATTTCCTTAAAAAGTCCTGATGGAAAAAACTATTCGCTCTCTGATTTGAAAGGAAAGGTTGTGCTGCTGGATTTCTGGGCTTCCTGGTGTGGCCCGTGCAGAAAAAATAATCCCAACGTCGTAGCGATATATAATAAATACAAGGATAAAGGATTTACAGTATTCAGCGTCTCCCTCGATGGAATTGATGAACGATCTAAAGAAAGATATCCTAATGAGGAGCAATACAAGGCCGGACTTGAACAATCGAAAAAGAATTGGAAGGCAGCAATTGAAATGGATCAGTTAGCATGGCCATACCACGTGAGTGAATTGGCGAAGTGGGATACCCAGGCGATCAAAGAATACGGAGTGACCAGTATTCCACACACATTTTTAATTGATAAGCAAGGTAAAATTGCTGCGCTCAACCCGAGGTTTGACCTTGAAGAACAATTATTGAAATTGTTATAATCAAAATTTGAACATTCAATCGAATTACGAATTGCAAATAAAAAAGGTGGGCTATTTACCCACCTTTATTTTTATTTGGAAATAAGATTTCAAAGATTACATTTTGATAATCTTACAATGGATGTCGTGTTTTTTGGTCAACCGCTCTGCGAAAGCATAATGACCGGATGGTGCCATAAGGATTAAACCTCCGTTGCGTGCTTTTCCAAGCATGCTAAGAAGCTTCCATTTACTTACGGTTTTTTCAACCTCGGAATCTTTCCTGACCACTTCAATGTACCATCGGCCGCCTCGTTTTAATGCAGTTATATCAGGTACTACCCGATCTTCACTTTCTTTATTGCTGAGCGCTGAGGGAGTTTCAAAACCATCAATATTTGCCTTCACCTCTGTATAGCCACCACGGCTCACAAAGGAGTCCAAAATTTTCTTAATCAGGTCGTCATCTTTACTCATAGGCAAGGCTACGGATTCCATCATATGCTACTTTTTGGATACAAGGAGGAGCACAAATATAACAATTTGATTATCAAGGCAAAAGTTCGCAATGGGAATTTTTTAAAATGTTGACAACACTATTCACCCTGAAATCGCCATTTGTGCCCAATTCCATGCCTGCCTGACAAGTAGAAAAGTATATCGGGGTTAAATATCTGAATTTTTCCCCTTTTCAATCCTGTCTCTTGATGACGCCAGCCTCAATAAGCAAAATTTCATCTTCTATAAGTTGAGATGATCGAATTTATATGATTGAATTTCAGTCAATTATAACAACCTAATCGTATTTTCATTTTACCCGCATTCCGAGATAAATAAAAAAGCCGCCCGGATAGGCGGCTTTAAAAAGACTATTACAATCTCACCCAATGCATTATTTGTTTAGGGCTTCCCTGATATCAGACACCATCTTGATAGCGTCTGCCTGGAGTTGAGCCCAATTGTCGGCAGTGGCCTTGCTCACCTTGGCAGTAATTTGCTCGAGGTCAGTGCGCTGCTTGCGAAGGCCATCCAACTTAACGTTAATCTCAGCTTTACTTCCTTCACTTGCCGCTGCAAGTTCCTTTTCAGCTTCCGTGATTTTCACATCAATCGAAGCCTGTAGTTCTGCAACATTCTTTGCCAGGTCAGCTTTAGCAGTTTGCATGGCAACCTCTAAAGATTCCGGCGTGTTTTCAGCGGTTTGTTCTGTTTTGGTGTTGTCTTTGCATGCCACGAATGCGATCGAGAGCAGCATTGAAAAAGAAAAGAATTTAATGATTTTCATAAATGATTTTGTTTTAATAAAAGGGTTAAACGACCATCACATCAATCTATCTAAATTATTGTGATATGTCCTTTAACGACGGATACTTCATCAAGTTTTAATGTTGACGGTATTTATAAAAAATTCAGTGTATATCGTGATCGTATTACCGAAAAAATTCATGTTAAACCCTGAATCCTGTATCCTGATCCATTAAAAATCCATAAACCTTCTCATGTGCTCATCTAATACTTTCAAGGTAGGTGTGTGAATGATATGGCCTTCATCATCCATGAGTTCATTAATCCTGCTGATGGGAAGAAGTCGTGGATAAATGATGGATTTCATGTGAAGCAACACAGAAGCCAGGTGATCCATTCCACGGATGTTTCCAGACCTGCCGTTAGTGACTCCAATCAGGGCTGATTTTTTAAATGCAAAAGTTTCCTGGTATGAACGAACTGAAAGGGCATCGATAAATAACTTGACCACTCCCGGATAACTGCCATTATATTCAGGGCATATCCAGATGAATTTTTGCGCAGGTATCATCAACTGATCCTGGATCATCTTCAGCTTTTCAGGCATGGCAGACTCAGCATAAGGATCTGTTAGCAACATGTCGGCAGGAAGATCCTGCATACTTACATAGCCGACAGGCCCGGTTTGAATGGACTTGATCAGGTCTTGAATATGACGTGATATAAACTGAGTATTGCTGTCAGGCCTGTTAGTTGCTTGAATAATCGTGATCATAGACAATGGATAAGACGGCACTAATACAGAGGGGCTACACTGAATGTTTTGCCATTAGACGTATTTTTGCGCCCCGGTATCCGGACAAGTTATGTTAATCTTGCCGTCCGGAAATTAAGTCCTGGTCATTTAAGCAAGTTTCAAAAATTATTTGTGGGTAAAATTATTGCAATAGCAAATCAGAAAGGTGGAGTTGGCAAGACAACTCTGGCCATCAATATGGGCGCATGCCTGGCGATATTGGAGAAAAGAATTTTGTTAGTAGACGCTGATCCTCAAGCTAATAGCACTTCCGGGCTGGGGATAGAGATTCCTTCAGGGCAGCCTTCTATCTATGATTGTATCATCAATAATACACCGGCTAAAGAAGCTATCAGACCTACTTCCACGCCCAACCTATCCATATTACCTTCTCATATTGACCTCGTAGGCGCTGAACTCGAACTAGTCCCAAAGCTGAGAAGAGAATATCAGTTGCATCAAATTCTTGAAAAAACCAGGGATGACTATGACTTTATCCTGATTGATTGCATGCCTTCTCTCGGACTCCTTACCGTCAATGCGATGACTGCTGCAGACTCCATTCTTATCCCCATTCAATGTGAAATTTATGCGCTGGAAGGATTGCAAAAATTAAAAAATACGATCACGCTAGTAAAAGATCATCTCAATCCCAACTTAAGAATAGAAGGGATCGTTATGACAATGTATGATAGCCGCCTGAGATTGGCCAATATGATACTGGAAGAAGTCAGAACGAATGTCACGGATCATGTATATCAAACTGTGATCCACCGCAACAGTAAAATAAGCGAATCTCCAAGCATGAAAGCTCCGGTCATCATGTATGATGCAGCCAGCACAGGAAGTATGAATTTCATGCAATTGGCGATGGAATTTTTAAAAAGAAATAACGAAAATCAAGTTAACAACTAACAACTAAAAGTTAAAAACTAAAAGTGAAGAGTGAAAAGTGAATTCATTATCGTGAATCGTCAATCGTGAGGCATGAGTAAATGTGAATCGTAATTCGTAATTCGTAAATCGTAAATTGATCAATGGCTAAGGAGACAAATAAAATGCAACTAGGCAAAGGGATCAGGGCTCTTTTGTCAAACATTGATGAACGTGGTACTGCCCCTACTGTACCTGAGTTAAGGGAATTGACAAGAGAGACACTTGAGATCTCTGTGGATACTATTGAAATAAATCCCTTTCAACCCAGAAAAGATTTTGACCAGGAAAGTCTTGAAGAACTAGCACAATCCATTCGCGTCCATGGGATCATTCAGCCATTGACGATCAGGAGAATGAATGAAGGTTCGTACCAATTGATAGCAGGGGAAAGACGTCTGCGCGCTGCTAAAATTGCAGGCTTAACATCTGTGCCGGCATATATCCGGATAGCAAATGATCAGGGGATGCTTGAAATGGCGATCGTTGAGAATATCCAGCGTGCAGATCTGAATGCGATGGAAATGGCTTTCAGCTTACAGCGCCTGATCGATGAATGCAGACTCACTCATGAAGAACTATCACAGCGCGTAGGAAAGCAGAGAAGTACAGTTTCTAATTTTCTCCGATTACTTAAGTTGCCTCCGCAAATTCAACAATCATTAAGGAAGGAAGAAATTTCAATGGGACATGCGAGATCCATCGCAAGTCTCGAGGATATAAGTTCTCAATTAATGGTTCTCGGTGAAATCATGTCAAAAGGATTAAGTGTGCGCGACACCGAAAGACTTGTTGCTAAATACCTGAATGCCGGACCAGCAAAAGAGAAGAAAACAACAAACTCAAAGTCGGATGCTTCAAAATTAAAATCCGCCGACTTAAATAAAATTCAACAGCAATTACGTGCAATGATCGGTGTTCAGGTGACGTTGCATTACAAGGAAAATGGGAGTGGGAATATCCAGATCCCTTTCAAAAGCGATAAAGAACTGAATTACATCCTTGATCTGTTGGAAGGAATTGATAAAGAATCGTGATCGCAGACAACCTCTATAATTCGTTTATAAACGGATGAAAGCATTTTTACTTTGTTTTACGATTGCATTCATGCTCTCCTTTCCTGATCGTTTGTTTTCACAGGAAAGTGCGGATAGTTCAGTTGTCACACCAACTCCGGTAAAAGAAAAGAAGACTTCCATTTTCGCAGGTCGTCCGGGTAAGTCTATGCTGCTGAGTCTTGTGATCCCGGGTGCAGGACAGATTTACAATAAAAGTTATCTCAGGGTGCCATTTGTTTGGGGCGCGGTAGGAGGTATGGGTGCATTAATGGTCCATAATATTCAGCAGTATGAATGCTATAAAGATGCTTATATTCATTTAATAGATGGCACGCCCCTGAACCTTCCTAAACACTGTCAGCATGATAGTAACAATAATGGTATTTGGGATCTGGAAGAAATCGATGAGACAAGAATGCGTACACTCAGAGACGAGGCTAATAAGAACAGGCAACTAGCAATTGTTGGATTTGTGGCTGTGTGGTTATTGCAAAGTGTGGATGCTTATGTTGATGCTCATCTGAAGGAATTCGACATCAATGAGGACCTGTCTATTAAT
>JAAEAZ010152869.1_pt1 | contig 15331 bp, 9 predicted proteins | sample 7277811 | NCBI WGS metagenome assembly JAAEAZ01 (sample SAMN13876997, study PRJNA601929) | soil metagenome | isolation source: soil | host: Panicum virgatum | place: USA: Fermi National Accelerator Laboratory | collected 2010-11-19 | reverse complement strand
TTGACAGTTTTTTACTCCCTTGCAACTTATTCCCGGTGTCAAATTTGGAAAAATGACCTGTCATTGTGGAATGATGTCATCAGCAATTACCAGACTGTATCAATTGCTTATTACAACAGAGGTCTTTCGTATATGAATGAAAATAAAACCAACCTCGCATTTGCTGATTATAATAAAACGATTGAATTAATGCCCACATATACCGAAGCTTATGTTAACAGAGGTTCCATCAAACGAGATAGCAGCAAATATGAAGAGGCGTTGATTGATTACAATAAAGCTATTGAGATCAGCCCGTCATATGCTACAGCTTATTTTAACCGGGGCATACTTTATATAAAAGAAAATAAAAATGAAGAGGCCATTTCTGATTTTACAAAAACAATAGAATTGGATCCTGGAAATAATAAAGCATATAGTAACCGGGGCGCTGTATATTTCAATGAAAAAAGATATCCGGAAGCGATAGCTGATTATTCCCGTGCAATAGCCTTAAAACCCGATGCTCCTGAGGCATATTATAACAGGGCCATGGCTCAGTTTTATGCCGGACATCAAGACTTAGTCGCTGAGGATCTGAAGGTCGCTTCAAAACTAGGATATCAACCTGCAATTGATGCATTGCAGAGGCTGACTAAATAATTTAGTGAAAAGTGAACAGTGAAAAGTGATCAATAATTCACTCCTTCCGGGACGCGGATTTTTTAAGAAAAAAAGATTTATTAAGATTGATTTTTAGTTTTGAAATTGCAAAACAACTCACCACTCACAACTGACTACTCACTTTTTTCGCACGGAGAACACGGAGTCCACGGAGAAACTGACTACTGATTACCGAATACCAATTACCGATTACCGACTATTGACTATCTTCTCTATCCACAACTTTTGTCCAACCTGTAATCGCAAGAAATACATTCCCGGTGGATAGGATTCCAAATGAATTTGTTGAATCACATTGTTTTGCCCGGCATTAATGAATAAGGATCTTCCAAAAGCATCAAATAATTCAATTGATCCCGGAGCATCAGTCTTCCAGGCTATTTCAATCATATCTTCTGTCGATGAATACATAATTTGATAAGGCTTATCAGTCAGTGCAACAATTGGCTTTGTCGCAGTTGTGCCAACAAGGAGATCTGTATGAAACAATTCCAGCCCGCCACGCTCATTGCCAACAATCAATTCAAACTTACCATCACCGTCAAGATCGGCAAGTGCAGGCGCACTTCGATTACCAAAATCAAGCTTGCCATACATACTGTCAATGACCGTAAGTGAACCGGTCTTTCCCTCTTCCAAATTTCCATACAAGGCCAGTTGTCCGGGATCACCTCCTTCCATCAATTCGAGTCCATCCTTTGTCCTGAAAACATAAGGCGTACTATATTGTGGCAAACCTACCTGGAGATTCAATAATACTCGTCCAAAACATCCAGTATTCGGAGGAGTATTAATATCGGGATTAAATACGGCATTTCCGACTGAACCAAGATTTTCAAAATAATTGAGATTACTGCAGCGGCCATTGTGGTCAGCATTTCCGGTTCGCTCACCGACTATGAGATCACCAAGTCCATCACCATTTATATCGGTTATTTGTGGCGTTGCAGAAACACCAACTGCGATATTCATGTATGGAAAAACGGGAGCTCCAAAATTCATTGGCTGCCCTTGCGTTGCATTATTTTTATAAAAAAATAATTTCCCGTTATTTTCCCCAACAACTAAATCAATTGATCCATTACCGTCGATGTCACCAAATGCAGGAGCGTAATTAAATGTCGGATTATTGCAGGTATTATATTGGCTCATGTTCAGATAATCCTCTGTTATTTTTTCAAAATGTGGTTGTTGTAGAGTTCCGATATTTTGAAAATACCTTAACGAAGGAATCCTTGTCTCACAACCATCCGTATAATGAAATCCTCCAACCAATAAATCAGGAAGTCCATCACCGTTGATATCCGCTATTGCAGGACAAGTGAAGGAGCCTGCATCAATCATTTGATTTTGAAACGCACCTTTATCCGTCAATTTATAATTTAAAGGCCCTGCAGCCGGATCATCATCATATCTCCAGATACTTTTACGATCTTCTGCAAGTCCACGACTATTTACTGCAACCATTAATTCAGGCTCAGGATCATCATCTAACTGAACACTATACGTTCCTAAAAAATATGGAAGATTGACAACTGTATCATGTGATGGGTAAGCAGAATCCTGTGCTGTAATCCAGGCCTCCTGGGCGTTTAATCCATTTAAAAGAAAAATAATATGGGAGGAAGAAATATCCCCGATCCATGCGTCCTTATCCCCATCAGCGTCAACATCCATCGCCAGGATAGTGCTTCCCGAATGACGGATCACAACCGGGTCTTCGCCATTGTAATGACCTGTTGAACAAACATCAGGATCATCACTCAGGTAAATTGACTGGCTGAGCTGGTTTTCAAGAATTTTTCCCCAGCATAGATCATCAAGATCAAATCTCAGGGAGTCAACACCCCATCCGTTTTCAACGGATTGGTTTTTATAATAGTTAATGTAACTTCCGCTTGGCTCGTAGGCAAGTATATCTATATCTCCGTCTCCATCAATATCCGTGACCGCAGGTATATCATCAAATGAACAATATAAATTGGTGAGAGAACTTTGGATTACGATCTGCATATACAATTTACCCCTGTCAGGTTGAATTGTAAATGACCAGTGTCCATTTTCATATGAACCTTTGTACACTGAAATACCTGCAATGCCTGTAACAGAAGAACTGGTGAATAAATCTTCTACACCATCGTGATTATAATCAACGACGAGTACCCAATCCACTAATGGAGGAAAACTAGAAACATAAGACCAATCGATTACCCATCTTCCTGAATTAGGTTCCCGGATGTAAGGAATCAAATAATCGCCCTGCCTGTCAAAACTGATGAGATCGGTCACCCCGTCACGATTAAGATCAATGTTGTTGAATTGTGGTGCATTGTAACCTCCCGTCCATGGCATTGACAGCTCTTCATTTCCCGCTTTGACACCGATATCGAATCTCTCCTGCGTCCATAAAGGAGTTGAGATCAAAGCGAAAAAAATAAAGGGGATATATTTTCTATTTATATTCATATTTTCGGAAAATCATATCAAAATTAACCCATGCCTGTCAAAGATATTGTCGGCTGGCACATAATACCTGATAATAACGTGATCTTCTCGCAATAGTTATGACAAAATCATATAATCAAAGGGCATTCTCGGTTCATCCCTCCTCGATCATCATGGTGCTGCTGCTCATCGGGATTACGGCTTTATTTGGTGCACTCACAATGGCGTATCTCTATTCCAGGATTGGGACCGGGATGCACAGTATCAGGATCCCGTTGATATTTGTCTTCAATACGCTGGTCCTGGTATCAAGCAGCTATTGTATTCAACGCTGCCGTAAATATTTCGATCAGAAAGATGAAAAAATGATTCTGCGCTGGGGAATGTTGACGATCGTGGCGACATTACTATTCCTGGGACTGCAAGGTTTTGCGTGGTATCGTTTGTTATCCCAACAAGTATTGCCGGGCTCTTCGGGTGGTCATGGATATCTCTATGCGATCTCAATACTTCATTTTCTACATGTGACTGCCGGAATACCTTTTCTCCTCAGGATATTATTGCCTTTATATGTATCTCGAAAAGAAGGAAATTCTGCTTTATATTTTCTCAATGATGAACAGCGGACAAAACTCAAGCATACAGCCTGGTACTGGCACTTTATTGATGTGATGTGGGTGTATCTCATGATCTTCTTCCTGGTCAACAGCCTTGTGTGAGAACGTGAGAGGCGTGAGAAAGTGAGAAACATAAGAACGTAATAACATGAGAAAAAAATTATAATAGTGTGACACAAAAGATTGTTGCTCTCCCTCAGACTTCTAAATCCTCTCGCTCCTCTCACTCTCTCACTCTCTCACTCCTCTCATGTAAATTGAATACTTTTATCCCTGATGAACGAAGGACCACAAAAAGTGCCGAAACAAAATAGTCGGGGAAGGGAAACACTTTTCCGGGTGACTTATTCGCACCAGAGCAAGCTGATTCAGATAGCCGATTACAAGGCCAATATCATCATCAGTGTCAGTACAATGATTATTTCTGCTGTCGTCGCCATCACAGGATATGGTGCTGTCTCTGATAAGATCGGGGAATATGGAATGAAATTGATCATCCCGGTGGTCATGATTCTGCTGACCTGCCTTATATCATTGGTATTTGCCATCCAGGCAGCTCGTCCCAAATTGATCCAGGCCTGGAAAACGGAAGGCTCTGTCAACCGTTCAAGCTTATTGTTTTTTGGCGTGATCGCAAGTTACTCCCAACAAGCCTATCTCGAAAAAATGAAGAACCTCCTCATCTCGAGCGAAGACATGTATGAACAAATGACCATCGACCTGCACAACCAGGGTGTTATCCTCAAGCGGAAATACAATCTTTTGGTTTATGCTTACCAGGTGTTGATGTACGGATTTGTTATCAGCGTTTTAGTTTTCCTTGGTTTCCTGGCTTTTGGATTTTAGAAAGAGGTTTCTATTTCAACTCTCTTTTTTTTCGCCGCTAATTACGCTGATTTACGCAAATTAATTTATCCTTTGAATGCCGAAGCCTTGGCGAAGGCATTTACTCTTTACTTCTTTCGCCACGAATTACACGAATTAACACAAATTAAATTTATCCTTTGAATGCCCAAGCCTTGGCGAAGACATTTGCCCTCTGCTCTTCACTTTACGTTTTACGTTTTACGTTTTACGCTTTAAGTTCATGCACACTCTGCCTCACAATCACCACCTCTTCTCCGGTCATATCGACGATCGTTGAAACTTCCTGGACACTGGTTTCATCAATGATGATAAAACCAACCCGGCGTTCATAACTTTTGATTAATTCTTCCGCGTCTGAAAAATATTCATTTGTTTCATCATCACTTCTCACCGAACTCACGATGAGCGGCATTTCTGCTTTAGTCATGATGGACTTGATGACGGGATGTTGAAGTATCCGAAGTCCAAGTGTTTTCCTCTTGTTTTTCAAAAAGGATGGAGCCCGGTGTCCCGATTGCAATATGAATGTAAAAGGTCCCGGAAGATTCCTGTTGAGCAACCTGAAAACCGGAGTCGGCCATTGAACAAAATATTCTGAAGCCTGGCTGAGATCTTTGCAAACAATACTCATCAAAGCAGTTCGCGGATCTAAATTCTTGAGCGCACATATCGATTCAAATCCGGATTTCTGATCCGACAAACAACAAAATGCATACACTGAATCCGTTGGAACAATCCCTACCCTTCCCCTTTGCAATTCATCATACACAAACTCGATGTCCCTGGGATGAAGTCCATATGGCTGCGCCTCAATCACCATTTACGATTTACGATTTACGATTTACGAATGACAATTTACGACTATTGGGGGCCAATCTTGAAATGATCAGATTGTACAGGCAATATAGATGGAGGAGTCAAATAAGTTAAAACAATACTCAGTAGTGAGAATATCCCCAACTACAAATCGTAATTCGTAATTCGTAATTCGTAATTCGTAACTTATATTGTTACCAAATTGTCCGCATACTGCAAAAACAATTGCATCCCTTCACGCTTACGACGATCGAGTGAATAAGAAATATTATTGAGCAGGTATTTTTTCTGCCATGCAGGAATCGTAGAATCAGGAGAACGAACAAAATCAATTCCCAATTTGAATGCAATGTCCATCTCCTTGATGAATTCAATATCAACACCTGGCCTTGCGATCCATACAGCAAAAACCATCGGAAGTCCAGTCATCGCTTTCCATTCTCCTGCCAGGTCATTACGAAACGGATATCCTTTCTTTTGTTCAAATACTTTATCCCCAATCATCACACATGACAAAGGCTGCTTTTCATTTTCATCAAAATAGTATTTCCAGTTCGTCTGCCAGTAGCGATCAGCTAATATCTGTACAAGCTTGTTAGACGTCTTTGATTGACTATCCAACCTGACTTTTTCAATCTTATGAACAGGAACATGGCTAAGCAATAAGACTGTCTCTACATCTCCATCAGCACCGATGCAGAAGTCTCCGCATATTTCGTGCGGCGGCATGTCTTCCAATGCAGCAATCGGACATAAACTGATGTCAACTTTTCCTTGTTGAAACAGTGCAGCACATTCAGCGGGATTGACAGGAAGCACTTCCATCTGTTGATCAAGTCCACTTAACCTCAATCCCTCCGAAAAAGGCAAAGTATTGAGGTATTCCACCAAGGCAAGACGATATTTCATATAGTAAATTTCAATTTAAGATTGGCAATTCCACATATCCACGATACTCTGTATCCTCATCGAAAGAATAATCACTCCAGTCTTTCAGTTCGTGATACAAAGTGTCTCTTTCGACAGGAGTCCTTCCGGCATTTTTTATCAATGAAACCAAATCATAAGTGCTCATGGCAGGATGTTGTTCTTCTGCTCCCGCAAGACTATAGATTTTAGTTGTGTCGTCAATCGTACCATCAAGGTCATCCACTCCGAAACTCATCGACACTTGTGCCATTGACCGGCCTAACATTGGCCAATATGCTTTGAGATGAGGAAAATTGTCAAGGTAAATACGGCTCACAGCATAGTTCTTCAGATCTTCAATGACGGTCGATTCATGGAGGTACGACATTTCGTTGTCCTTGTTTCTGAACTTCAATGGAATGAAAGTTTGAAAACCCCCTGTACGATCCTGCAACTCCCGCAGTCTACGCATGTGATCTATGCGATGCCAATATTTCTCAATGTGTCCGTACAAGATCGTAGCATTCGATTGTCTTCCTAACCCATGCCATATTTCATGGATGCGCAGCCACTCATCTGCATTGCATTTGTCTGCACATATTTGCTCCCTGATCTCGGGATGAAATATTTCAGCACCTCCACCAGGTATGCTATCCACACCCGATTCAAAAATTCTCTGCATGCCTTCTTCATAACTCACTTTCGCTTTCTTAAATATGTAGTGATATTCTACAGGCGTCAGAGCTTTGATATGAAGATCAGGCCGATGCTCTTTTATTTTTTTAAATAATGCGCAATAAAAATCAAGATCATATTGCGGAAGCACACCGCCAACAATATGGACTTCAGTCACAGGCTTTCCATCATAAGATTTGACGATATTCATCATTTCTTCCATCGAATATTCCCAACCGTCTTCCCGGTTTTTAATTAATCTTGAATACGAACAAAATTTGCAGGTATAAATGCAAACGTTAGTCGGTTCAATGTGAAAATTCCGGTTAAAAAATGTTTTATTTCCATTCATCCGGGTGCGCACATTATCTGCTAGTACACTTAAAAACGGCAAAGGAGCTTGTTCAAAAAGCAGTAAAGCTTCTTCTTCATTGATCCTGATTTTCCGGAGCACTTTGTCCCGAATAGCAATGAGGTCAGGTGACAATGTGTCGTCCTGAATCAAACCGGCATAATTTTCTTCAATATTCCTTAATTCGGACATGAATTATAAATTTCGGATGATTTCCTTCGCTTTGTCCTGATCTCCAGGTAGTTGAGAAAGGATTTCAACACGTTCAGCTAAATCGGAAGGCTTGAACTCCAGAGTCCGGAGTCTTTTCAGTACAGAGCCTAAATCCTGAATAGAAGGGTAAATATGCAATGCTTTATCCAAATTAGTATGCGTCAGGCTATTTTCATTGGCGGCGATGAATCTTCCCTGGTATAAAGCGGGGAAAATCTTGACTTTCATTCCCGCCGGATGCCTGCTGTGGATGATGATCACCTGGGCATCCCTGATCAATTCGCACATCTTGTCATCAGAAACGTCAGCTTCACGCTTAATGTTGGGGTATTTCAATAGTTTTTCTTCAAAACCCTGGTCACCTGACCGTCCTGCTACTACAAGCGGATATCCAGGTTCATTGGGTATGTTTTTTAAAATTTCTAACAATGCATTCTGATTGGATTCCACTGACAGATCACCCTGGTAAAGAATATAATTTCCCTTTCCAGTCTGAATATTAATTTTTTCAAAACCATGATAAACGGGCATAAAAACACTTTTCGCTCCTTTATCTTGGTACCACTGATCATCATGCCTCGAAATCGCGAATACCGAATCAAATTTTGAGGCTCTATTCATTTCATATCTCTCCAGGGTCAGCGCTTCCCGTTGTAAATACAAGTAAAGAAACCGTTGACTTTCCTTGGCCAGCTCAGCATAATATTGGTGTTCAATATTATGTGATCTCAACATCATTTTCCTGCCTTTCAGGTCATCCATATAACCTGTCGTATGTATTCCTTCAAAAAGAATAGGTGCATTGTCATTTTTCAAACGCTCCAACAATAGCGGGTTCTTTCTTGACGACACGATATAAGGTTGCCCGGGAGATAATAGTGCAGGCCATGTGATGCGTGGATAATAGTAAACGGCATCGGCTACTTCTTTTAATGCATCATGAGGCTTAAAAGAGCCATAGACAAAACAATGCAGGTTGATTTTCAATCCTTCCTTGTATAATGACCTTATCCTGTTCCAGACATCGATAGCCCCGCCATAGTTGGCCGGATATGGGACTGCAAATGAGATGATATGGAGATCAGGCTTATCCATTGATATGTTTTACCAAAGTTGAAACGCGGTTTCGGCTATAATGAATGTAAAATTAATCTTACCTTTCTCATACCCTGCATATTGATAAGAGATACTGATGATAATACCAGACTGACTACTAAATAGTTTAAAAGGCAATATTTTAACCAAATTGGAGACTAATGATAAGATGTCTACTCCTATGTAGCTTTTTGATTGCGATCTTTTCATCAGGGCAAATTTTTGCACAATTGACCCTTCGTGGAGAGGTATTCGATTCAGAGACGGGTGATCCGATTATTGGGGCAAACGTTATTCTCCAGGGAACTCAAACAGGAACAACGACTGATTTTGACGGACAATATACGATCAAGACTTCCGCTACACTTCCTATAAATCTTGAGATTTCTTACACCGGATATGAAACTTTTATATTACCAATCTCCGATGCCTCAGTTTTTGCTCAGACCAAATTAAAAGCGACAAGTATTTTGATTGATGCAGTAGAAATAACTGCAAGCCGGATCCTCGACAAACAAAAAGAATCTCCGCTCACTGTCGAATCACTAAATCTCCAGGCTATAAAAGAAACTCCGAGTTCCAATTTTTACGATGGACTTGGCGCAATGAAAGATGTTGATCTTACCTGTGCAAGCCTTGGTTTTAAAATCATCAATACAAGAGGTTTCAATTCGACCAGTCCTGTACGTTCTTTGCAGATCATTGATGGTGTCGATAACCAGGCCCCCGGATTAAATTTTTCTTTGGGAAATTTTTTAGGCTGTTCAGAACTGGATGTACTTAAAGTCGACATTATCGTTGGTGCGAGCGGTGCTTATTATGGGCCAAATGCATTTAACGGGGTGATCAGCATGGAAACAAAAAATCCATTTATTCACAAAGGATTGTCCGCCATGGTTAAACTCGGTGATCGTAATCTTTTCGAAGGTGGTTTCCGTTATGCTGATGCATTTAAAAATAAAAGTGGCCTTGATGTTTTTGCATTCAAACTCAATTTTTACGCATTGAAGGCTGATGATTGGCCTGCTGAAAATTATAATCCCATCACTGCAAGTCGCGTACCGGCAGACAATCCGGGCAGATACGATGCCGTCAATATTTATGGAGATGAATATTTTTCGCTCAACGATGTGACGCACAGCAGCTCACACCTTATTTCTGATCCCGGCCTTGGCAATTTTTATCGCATTGGTTATAAGGAAATTGATCTCGTCGATTACAACACCAGGAATTATAAAGCCAATGCAGCTTTCCACTTACGCACTGATCCTGGTAAAGGCATTGAATCTCCTGAGTTGATTTTTTCGTCAAGTTTTGGTTCCGGCACTACAGTTTACCAGGGCGATAATCGGTTTAGTCTTCGCGACATTCTTTTTTTTCAAAATAGAATTGAATTCAGAAAAAGAGATAAATATTTTATTCGTGCTTATGCTACTAATGAAGATGCTGCTAAGTCTTATGATCCTTACTTCACTGCTTTAAGATTGCAGGAGATGAGTAAGGACAACACTAACTGGGCATTTGATTACAGGAGATATTGGAAAGGCGTTGCTAATTATCCTAAAAAAATGCGCGACCTCGGTTATCCAATTCCGGTGTATGACCCGATCACAATGACAACGTCCTTCGATGTTGCAGCAGCAGAAAAATGGTTAGTGGATCATGCTGATAGTCTCACCATTTGGCATAATATTACCGCGGCCTATGCCAATACTAAAAATACCCACATCGAAGAAGGGATCACTGATTTCCTCGAACCTGGTTCTCCTGAATTTCAAAGTGCTTTTGATGATATCACTTCCCGCTACAATAATGAAGAAGGTGGCACAAGGTTTTATGATAAGTCAGCGCTCTATCATATTCATGGAGAATATACGTTCAATCCAAAATTTATTTCAGAAATAAAAGTGGGCGCCAATTACAGGCTTTATGCTCCTTATTCAAAAGGAACAATATTCAGTGATACAGCAGGCATAAAAATCCGGAACCAGGAATTTGGTATCTACGGCGGCGTGCAGGAAAAATTTGATAATAATAAACTGATTGGTTCTGCCACACTCCGGGTTGATAAAAATGAGAACCTTTCATGGATCACCACACCTGCTGCAAGCCTTGTGTACACCCCTGTCAAAAACACATACTTGCGGTTATCTTTTTCGAGTTCTTTGAGAAACCCTACGCTGAGCGATCAATATCTCTATCTCAATGTTGGACCCGCAACACTGGCCGGAAATATAACCGGGGTGGATAGCCTGATTACGATCCCCTCTTTTATTAAATTCCTTGATACACGGCAGTATGATAGCCTGAGTTATTTCAACATTGATCCAATCAAACCTGAGCGGGTGAAAACCATTGAATTCGGTTTGAGGACAACACTGTTTAAATCTTTATTTGTTGACCTGGGTTATTATAGAAATACATACAAAGATTTTCTTGGTTATCAGATCGGCATCAAGAGTGATATTGATCCCAATGATCCTCTGGCGTTTCCGAAAAACACAGTCGTGTACAGATATGCAGCAAATTCAAAGACAACTGTAAACACCCAGGGCTTCAGCATTGGATTAAACTATTATTTATCACAATCACTTACGCTCAATGGCAACTATAGTTTTAACCAATTGACTAAAGTGGATGAGAGTGATCCCATCATACCTGCTTACAATACCCCGGAAAATAAATTCAATGTTGGCGTTTCAGGCCGTAATTTCAATTTGCTTGACATTGGTGCTTTACAAAAAGTGGGCTTTGCTGTCAATTACAAATGGGTGGAAGGATTTGTGTACGAAGGATCACCTCAATTTACCGGGTTAGTCCCCGGCTATGATTTATTGGATGCCCAGATCAGTGTGGATTTAGACAAGCTGAATACGACCATTAAAATAGGAGCATCAAATATTCTTGACAATAAACACTTTGAAACGTACGGAGGGCCGTATATTGGACGATTAGCTTATATTAACTTCCTGTACGAATTCAAAAAAGAATAAACTAAAAATCCATTCATCACTTAAACATTCAACGATTATGAGGAGAATTTACTATGCAGCCATGTTCATGGTTTTGTCTCTGAGCGCATTCGCCCAGCATCCTTTTCTTGAGGAAGTATTCCCTGGTGTGACTGTCACTCCGAACCAGATCTATGGCGTCAATGCAACCATACTTGCCTTCCCGGTTACCGGTGAAGCCATCAAGCAACCTTTGATATTTGACATGTATCAACCGGCAGGTGACGTTTCAACACTCAGGCCACTGATCATATATTTCCATACAGGAAATTTCCTTCCTTACCCTCAAAATGGAAGTGTAAACGGTACGATCCGAGACAGTACAGTTGTAACAATGGTGACCAAACTTGCCAAAACAGGGTATGTGGTTGCTTCCGCTGATTACAGGTTAGGATGGAATCCGATCGCCACATCACAGGATGAACGTGTATTGACTCTGATCAATGCAGCTTATCGCGGTGTACAGGATGCTAATACATGTATCCGTTATTTTAAAAAATCAGTTGCAGAATTTGGTAATCCATGGAGAATAGATACAAGCCGTATCGTGCTCTTCGGTGATGGCACTGGAGGTTATATCTCCCTCAATACAGGATCACTGGACCGTTATGATAAAATCCCGACTGCATCAAATGGCAAGTTCCTTCTGTCTGATGGTATGGGTAATTTCTTCCCTATGATTCTTGAAGGTGTCAATGGAGATATTGAAGCAAAAAAAGTAGGTATCAACCCTGGTGTTCCTTTCCTTCCATTCCCTGTGGGAGATACGCTTTGTTATCCTAATTATCCCAATTACAGTTCCAAATTCAGAGCCTCTGTAAACCTTGGTGGTGCCATTGGAGACACAGCCTGGATCGATCCCGGACAACCTCCGGTAATTTCTGTGCATTGTCCGAATGATCCTTTTGCACCATACAAAGAAGGACTCGTAGTTGTGCCTGTTACTCCACCTCTCGAAGTAGTAGAGGTTCAGGGATCTTACCTTGTTTCTCTTCTCGAGAACAATTTTGGGAATAACAACTCGCTTTCACCTGCTAATAATGTCACTCCTTTCCAGTATGATGTTACCGATGTTGCAAATTCAAGGAATGACGGACTTGAAGGATTGCTCCCGATTTGGGGATCAGGAGGTCCATATGATAGTGCTCCCTGGAATTTCTGGGACCCCGTCACAAATGTGAATAGCGCTGCAGGTTTTCAGCAGAATCAGAACATGACTAAAGAAAAAGCTGTCAGTTATATGGACAGCATCCTGGCTTATGTATTGCCACGACTTTATACCTCATTGGATCTTACTGCCATTAGCGGTACTCATGACCTGATAAAACCGGGAGAAGTGCAGATACTTACTTATCCTAATCCTGCATCAAACTATGTATTCATTGCTACTCCTAAAGATTATCAGATCCGTAGTATCGGAGTTTATGATCTCAAAGGGGCATTAGTAGAATCCCGTTCAGGCGTCAACAATAATTATTATGAGCTTTCAATCAGGAATTTGGCTCCGGGACAGTATGTCCTCAAATTCCAGTTTGATCAGGGCATTACTGCCAAGCAAATCGTGGTGAAATAAAATTTTTCGGTCATTTGACCGTTTAAAATACTGACAAAGGCCTGCATTCCTAAGTGTATGCGGGCTTTTGTTTTTCAATTGGTTCATGTAGATATATCTTTGGCGCCACAATGCAGTTTTTATATCCGGCCTTCCTATGGGCATTAACAGCACTTTCCATCCCCATTATCCTGCATCTTTTTTATTTCAGGCGGTATAAGAAGATATATTTCAGCAGTTTAAGATTCCTTCGCGAAGTCAAGGAAGAAACCTCGGCCAAAAACAGGCTCCGGAACCTTTTAATCCTGCTTGCCAGAATACTGGCCATGGCGTTTATCATCCTGGCTTTTGCCCAGCCTTATATACCGGTCAGCGCTACTCAGAAAGAAGGCATAAGAAATGTAAGCCTCTTTATCGATAATTCCTTCTCCATGCAATCTTTTGGACAGGACCTTTCGCTTTTTGACAGATCACGTCAGAAAGCAAAAGAGATCATCATGGGTTACGGTCAGGAGGATCATTTCCAGGTATTGGGACATGAATTATCTCCTTCTCAAAATCTGTGGATCAGCAGGGAAGAAGCTCTCCTGAGATTGGAAGAAATGGAATATACACCTGCAGTAAAACCTTTGTCAGTTGTATTGTCAAGACAAAAACAATCCTTTGCACGTGAAGATGGCGCACCTATATCCTGGATCATTTCAGATTTTCAAAAATCAATTACTGACATTACATCTGCAGACTCACTTTTTCCATTGAATCTTCTTCCACTGAAAAGTGTGCAGGAAAAAAATATTGCGATTGACAGCGCCTGGTTTGAATCACCGATGCAAATGCTCAATCAGACTTCAGCTTTGCTCTTTTCCATTCATAACTATACAGCTGAAGATGCCGATAATATCCGCATCGCAGTCACGCTTGATGGACAGGAAAGACCTGAAGGAACAAATGATATTTCAGGAGGAAAGGTGAAGATTGATACCTCTATGATTACTGTCCTCTCAACGGGGTGGCATGATCTTGCAATACGCATCAGTGATTTTCCAGTGACATTTGATGATGCCTATTATCTCACATTTTATGTTGAACAAAATTTACAAATTCTCTCCATCAATGATCGCATGCCGAACGAGGCTGTGTCTGCCGTTTTTTCAAATACAAAAAATTTCATCCTCGACCAGGTTGCGGCTAATAACCTTGATTATGCTTCATTGACAACTTATGATCTAATCATTCTCAATGAACTTCCTTCCATATCAACCGGACTTGCATCTGTATTGACGAAATATGTTCAGGATGGTGGTAAAGTATTGTTTTTCCCTTCAGCCGGCGGCTCTGTCGACCAATACAATGCATTGATGCACGTCATGGGAGCCGGTGAATTATTGCCTTACATTTCCCAGGATCGCGAAGTTGGAAAAATCAATACGGATGCATTCATTTATCATGATGTATTTAGCAGAACACGACCCAATATGCGACTGCCTAAAGTTAGCGGTTCATATCCTTTGGCTGGTTCCGGCAGCAGGGGGCAGTCATTATTGGCTTTCAGAGATGGAGGTGATCTTGCTACTTTTTATACACCTGGCAAAGGCGCATTTTGTGTCGTGACAGCTCCATTGGATGAAAAAATAAATGATCTTTCACTGGAACCGGAAGTTTTTGTTCCGCTCTTGTATAAGATGGCTATTTATTCATCTGACGAGCAACGGCTGGCTTATACCATCGGAAAAGATCAATTGATCTCCCTCGATAAATCAACGATGGAAGTCAATAAAGATATTCTGATCACTGGTCCTTCCGAATTCATTCCGGGCATTTCACAATTAGGTTCTAAAGTTCTTCTCGACATTCAGGACCAGGTGAAAGAAGCAGGATTTTATAAAGTTAAACATACAGATCAAGTCATTGCTTCCATTGCATTCAATTATGACCGACGGGAATCTGACTTAAGCCTGACGAATGCTGATGATCTTCCGAAAAATAAAATGGTCAAAGTTTGGACTGATAATGAAAAGGCTGATTTCACACAATTGATTGAAGAAACAAGACAAGGGAAGCAACTTTGGAAATGGTGCATCATTTTTTCATTGATTAGCATAGGTTTGGAAATAGC
>JAAEAZ010283599.1_pt1 | contig 15334 bp, 4 predicted proteins | sample 7277811 | NCBI WGS metagenome assembly JAAEAZ01 (sample SAMN13876997, study PRJNA601929) | soil metagenome | isolation source: soil | host: Panicum virgatum | place: USA: Fermi National Accelerator Laboratory | collected 2010-11-19 | reverse complement strand
GGAGCTTGCGCCAAAGAAGAATGACCCCTCACGCCTCATGGAGAGAAGTGGTGCTGTCTTTATCGTGGTGTCAGCCATCTCCTTTATTGTTTGCATGATCATGCTATATATGAAGGCAAATGAAGAGCACCACATGGCCAGCTCGGGGGATCCCAAGCCGTGGATGGGGTTGCTATCGGAGTACACCGCGCAAGTTGCCGCATTTCTGATAGGAGTATTTACATCGATCGTTGGATATTTCTCTTTGCGAGCGGCCGGGGCTGCTAAGCGCGAGGTGATTCCAAGGCAAGACGCAAGGGTTATCTATGAGTTGCTGCTTCAGAACAACAACAACGGCCTGAATGGTTATATTAGGCTATCTGGCCTTTCGGGATTTGCTGGCTTTTGTACCAAACTGGGCATCAGCGGCCTTCCGCTTGTGGCAGTTGCATTATCGATGTTCTTTTCTGTCCTTGGATTACTAAGTCAAAGTTCAAGTCTCTTTGATCTCGCTGAACTGACGTTGGGCGCATTCATCGGTTCATATGTTCAGAGGCAGAGCAACGACGAGCAAGGTGGCAACGCTTGGAACATCAGGCCCGAACGGCCGAAGATCTCGACTGCGACTGAAGATTCCGGCGTGAAGCGTGAACTGCCCGTCACGTTGCCAGGTGAGATTTTGGATAAATCGTCCCAGTAATACAAATCTATAGTCACATTACCGAATTGGCTCATCGTGAGATCATCTCGATTGGATCGGGCAACTCGGGCAACTCGCGAGGTATACTCGACCTACGCTCGGCCGAAGGACATCGATCGTGCCAGTCAGCTTCGGCATCACCTCGGTGCGCGGATACGAGCGCTTCGAGATGCTCGCGGGCTCACGCAGGAGATGCTCGCGCGCCGCATCGAGGTTACGCCGAAGTACATGAGCCAGCTCGCGGCTGCACCTGAATGGAATCGCCTTGTCTCGCTCTCGGTGAAGATAACTGACCTTGTCATCTGGACAGTAACCACTCGGCTACTTGTATCAGAGTGCTCGTGCTGTCAGAAGAACAGTGCGGCCGACGGGCGGCGATGAGCCTTGTCAGCTTAAGAGAAATTAAGGGGACCCGGCTCACGAGCCATCGCGCTGGGCGTCTTGTACGAACAAGCGGAGGAACGCATGCTTACGGACCAAACAATCAATCACATCACCGCCATCACCCACGATGGCAAGGTCGTGTGCTTTGGCACAACTCCCGACGGCACGATCTGGTACACCGTCAAGCGCAGCGGCTTCGAAGACACGGCCATGAAAGAGGGGGCCGACCCGTTCGCCTTCGAGGACATGAAGGAGCTCCGGCTCGGCGAGGCGACCGCCGACGCGTCGGTCACAGCCAGCGAACAGAGCACCCTCTCGGACGCCGACGGCAACGTGCTCGTGAAGAGCGTGTACGGCGACTCCGCCGAAGCCACCAAGAGCGCCGACGCGCCCGTACAGGTCGTGTCGGCGTTGAATCACCTGTTCGTGTTCCGGCAATCGCCGAGCGGCCAGATCCTCGTGAACCGCTTCGTGCTCGACGGCATGACCAACGAGCTCGTGCCCAAGCTCGAGGTGCGGTTCCGGCGCAGCAAGCAGCGGCTCGTGCCACAAGAGTCCGCCGCCTCGAAGGACGGTGGGAGCTTCGATAACCTCGATTACCGCGACATCGACGGAAAATACTTCTACGAAGGCGCCCTGGAGCTCGGCTTCGCCGGCACCGTGGCCAATGGGTGGTTCTCGCCCGTCTTCGTGCCGACCGCCGAGAGCGATCGGAACCGCTGGCACCTGTTCGTCTATGACGCGACGGCGGCCAAGATCGTGCTCTACACGGTGGGCTCCGGCGACGATGGCCTCTTCGACGTGAAGGACTACCTCTTCGGCCAGCAAGACCCGACGAACGCGAAGAACACCGTCTACCGATCGATCCCGGGCATCCTCCGCCGGACGATCGATCTGCAGAAGTCGACTGGCGCGGGTAGCACGCAGGCGCTGACCGTCGCCGGCGGCCCGTCGGCGACGACGTACGACCTGCAGAAAGAGCAGATGACCGACGCTGGCCCGCAGCTCGTGCGCGACACCGTGCGGGTGATGCTTGCGGTGCCAGTGACGGCGACCGACAGCGAGGTGGTGAAGACCGCGATCATCGATTTCGCGCTGGCCCGGGACGGCACGCTGTCGCAGATCGATCTCACGCCGGACCAGAGCGTGATCCTGCGCAGCGATACGCGCGAGGTCATGACGCCGCTCACGTTGCTCGACGACATCAAGCAGATCGCCGACACCTCGCCCCCGCCCTCCGGGACCATCCTCGCCACCGAGCGGAGCGGCGACGACCGGCTCCAGATCCGATCCCAAGAGGTACTCCCGGCAAGCCTCGCGACGGGCGCCAAGGTGCATATCCGGGGCACCCAGAGCTATGATGGACACTACAGAGTGCTCAGCGTGAACGGCGCGACGTTCCAGGTCGCGGCCACGTTCACCAACAACGAGCCGGGGTTCTGGGAGCTCGCGCCGGACAAGCAGACCGGGCTCGTGTTCGACAACATGGTCGTGGGCTCTGAAAAAACCATGGACGGCAGGCTCATGATCGTGTGCACGGCGCACGATCTGGAGGTCGGCGACGAGGTGCAAATCTCCGGCACCAGAGAGTACGATGGGATTTTCCCGATCGTGTCGGTCGTGGCCGGAAAGAATGGCTTCGTGCTGGACACGCCGTTCTTCGCCGGCGAAGCGGCGAACCTGAGCAAGGTCGCCCGCCGGGGGCTCAGGATGGACGGCAATGACCGGGTGGAGACGCCGGACCTCGAGCTCGTGCCCCCGAGCCCCGAGCGGGACCTGGGCCGCACGCTCTCGGCCTGGGCCCGCGTGGACGTCGCCGGCAACCTGGAGCAGAGCCTGGTGGAGGACAGCGGCGGGATGATGAACCTCGCCCTCGGCAGCGACAACAAGGTGAAGCTCGTCGTGCGCATGAGCGACGGCGCGACGCGGACCGTGATCGACCCGAACGCGATGCCCGTCGACACGTGGGTGCATTATGCGGGCACGGTCGATTACATCACGGCGACCGGAGGCGACACGCGGATCGCCCTCTGCCGGGACGGCGTCGAGGTCGCGCAGCAGAGCGTGGGGCACGCGTTGCCGTGCCACCTGGGCCAAGATCTCCTGGTGTTCGACGGGGTCGACGATTTCGTCGCCCTGCCGTCCACCGGCCAGACCTTCGCCCAGGGCATCACGGTCGAGGCTTGGGTGTACCTGGACAGCCCCGGACAGGCGAGCGCGTTCCGCGGCATCGTGGCCGAGCAATTCACCGGCGGCACCGACCCAGTGCAGTTCTCTGTAGTCGTGGACGGCTCCGGTCACCAGCTCAAAGCCGGCTTCTACACCGGCACAACCTGGCAGCTAGCGACGGACTCCACGAATTTCCCGCGCAACCAATGGGTCCACGTCGCCGCCACGTATGACGGCCATTACGTGAAGATCTATCGCGACGGCATGCTCGTCGCAACCAGCACCGATTTGAACCTCGCCTTGCCTGCCGGCATCTCGGGCTTGCGGATCGGACGCCGCCACGACCTTGGCAATGCGGGAAACATGTGGAATGGCCGCATCGCGGACGTGCGATTGTTCAATCGCGCGCGAACGCAGGCGGAGATCGCCGAGACCATCGTTCAGCGGCTGACCGGACGCGAAGCGGGCCTCGTCGGGTACTGGCCGCTCGACAACGGCACGACGAAGGACCTGTCGCCGGCGAAGCAGCACGGCAGCCTCAATGGCAACGCCGTGTGGAAGAAGGCAGCGTATTTGCACCCGCAGATCGTGCCTCCGGCAGCGCCCTCCGCGAAGCTCGCCAGGACCATGAAGTTCGACGGGGTGGACGACTTCATCGAGGTGCCGGCCCATGCGACGCCCACGAGCGCCATCACGGTGTCGGTGTGGGCGCGCAGCGCGACGCCGACGTGGAACGACACCGGGTGCCTCGTGAGCAAGCGGGACGCGTTCATGTTCTCCCACCAGGAGAACAGCCAACAAATCATCTTCAGCGTCTGGATCAATGGGGCACCGGTCCCGGCGTCGTTCACGCTGACGGACATCCAGGCGTGGCACCTGTATACGGGCACCTACGATGGCAGCCAGGTCCGCCTCTACATCGACGGCACCCCGGTTGGGGAGCCGACGGCGGCAACCGGCGCCATCGCGGCGGACGCGTCCGGGGTGATGTGCATCGGTCACGATGACGGCTATGGCGCGACGGAGCGCAATTTCAACGGGCAGCTCGCCGACGTGCAGGTGTGGAGCATCGCGCGCTCGCAGGCCGACATTCAAGCGGACATGTACCGCAGGCTCACCGGCAAGGAGCGCGACCTCGTGGGCTACTGGCCGCTCGACGCCGACGCCAGCGATCTCTCGCCGAGCAAGCGGAACGGTTCGCTCAAGGGCAACCCGGCGCTGGTGAGCGCGGGCGGGGCGCACACCATCGGCCAGACCTTCAGCGGCGAGATCGCCAGCGTGCAGATCTGGGACGAGGCGCGGGCCGCAGCCGACATCAAGGCCACCATGCACTTGAACCTGAGCGGCAAGGAGAACGGGCTCGCCGCCTACTACCGCATGGGCGCGATCGTCCACGAAGAGCAGCCGCCGATCGTGCCGGATTTCTCGCACCACGGCAGGAACGCCGTGGTGTTCGGCGATCCCTACGCCGGCGCGCGGCGCCTCGATCGCGCGACGGGCTCGGGCATGAAGGTGGTCAAGTACAGCAGCGAAGATCTGGTGGCCGTCAGCCAGCACGGCGTTTACGAGGAGAGCTTCGAGTTCAAGGTGATCGCGCCCGCCGGCGCCAGCGCCGTCGATCCGAGCAACGCCGATGGCACCGGGCGCAAGCTCTTTGCCTTCTCGTACTGGGGCAAGAGCAGCCGCGGGAGCAAGGAGGTCAAGGCCGTCCCGGCCGGGAGCGTGCAACAGGTCGATTTTTCGAGCCCGGTCGACGACTGGTACAAGGCCACCTGCCGGGTCGTCGTGCCGGATGGAATCACCCTCCTGCGCGCGTTCGAGATTTCGGACGTGCGTGGCAGGTGGGGCGCCGAGAGCTCGCCGCCGGCCACGGAGTGGACGGCGATCGACGTTCGCAAGCACCGCATCCGTCTGATCTCGGACGCGGTGACGCGCGACAACTACACGGACGTGACGGCGCTCTCGTCCTTGCCCGCACAGGCGCAGGCGGCGCTGGACAACCTGACGGCGCTGGGCAGGGCGGAGGCCAAGGTGGACTGCATCGAGGCGCAGATCCGCGATCTCATGGAGCGGATCGACGTGGTTGAGAACAACCAGCGCTACGTCAATGAGCAGACCGCGCTCACGAACACGCTCGCAAGCCTGCAGTCGCAGAGGACCACGGCGCAGACCGAGCGCACCGCGATCGAGAACAACCGGTGGAGCTACTACCAGCAGGTGCTCAACCTGAACAGCGGCAGGGAAATGACCGCTGGTGATGACCATGTCGTACGTCAGTACGGCACGTGGCGCGACACGGACTACCAGCGCTGGCGGTTCGTGGACGGCGGAGGCGGCTACTTCAACATCCTGCAACAGCGCAGCGGGTTGGCGCTGGCCGTACCGAACGCAGGCGGGTGGGACACGGACCTCCGGCTCCAGTCGCTGACCACCGCGACGTCCATGCAGTGGAAGCTCGTGGTGCAGAACGCCAACGCGAGTTACTATGCTCTGCGGCCGAGGCACAATGAAAACCTCTACGCCGAGATCGCCTGGGAGTCGACGAATGATGGTGCGGCGGTTCAGCTCTGGGGCTGGAAGAATATGAATCACCAGAAATGGCATGTGCTGAAGACCGGCGAGATGACCAGAGAAGCCAGGAGTGACCTCAACGCCAAGAACGCGACGATCGCGAGCCTGAATCCCCGGATCAACGCGACGCAGGCGCGCATCGACTGGCTCACGCAGGTGCTCGCAACCAACGAGAGCCTGCCGTTGCTCCAGAGCCAGCTCTCGGCCGCGCAGACCGACCTGACCGTGAGCCGCACAGATCTCGCGACCAAGAACACCGCGGTCATCACCGGACTCGCCCAGGCCTCGCCGGCGACCATGCCGGACGTCGCGACCGACGATCGGGAGCTGGTGACGGCCGGCGCGGTGCTCGATTTCGCCCAGCCCATGGGGCGGGTTCGGCTCGCGGAGAGCTGCGAGGGCAACCTGCTGCTCACCTATTTCGATCCGCAAGGCCGCATGCGCGCGACGCCTTACGACGCGGCGGCGGATAGCCGCAACGCCACGTTCGAGCAATGGCTGCCCGACGCCGTGCGCGCCGCTGCCGACATTCGCGAGAGCGGCGACACGGTGACGCTGGCCCAGGCCGTGAGCCTGCCTGCGAGCGGGTGGACGTGCGAGGCGTGGGTGCGATATCCCCTGGCCACCCGGAGCGATGGCGCGGTGTACGACACGAACGTGGTGGCCAGCGCCGGCGCCGAGCCCCATGCGCCGATCATGGCGCGAGAGGGCAGCCGGCTGGGGCTGATGGTCGATGGCTGGTCCTTCGACAGCGGCGTCGACCTCGGGGAGACGATCGCGGCGGGGTGGCACCACCTCGCGGTGGCGACGAGCAAAGGCACCACCGCCTTCTACGCGGACGGCGTCAAGCTCGGCAGCCGCACGACCTCGCAGCCGGCCATCCGTTTCAATGGCACGGCGGACCGCGTGGTGGTGCCGGCGCACGCGAGCCCCACGACGGCCGTCACGGTGTCGATCTGGGCGCGCAGCGCGACCCCGAACTGGAACGGAGCTGGCTTCCTGGTGTCCAAGCGGGACGCGTTCATCATGCATCCCGCGGCAGGCACCAAGATGATCCAGTTCTATGTCTGGATCAGCAACCTGGGCTGGAGACGCGCCGAGTTCACGCCGGCCGACATCCAGGGCTGGCACCTGTACACCGGTACATTCGACGGCAACTACATCCTCCTCTATATCGACGGGGAGTTCGTCGCCGAGCTCGCCGTCACCGGAACCATCCAGGCCTCCTCGGGCTCGATGTACATCGGCTACGACACCGCCAACAATGCCTACTTCAACGGCGACATCGCGGAGGTGTCCATCTGGAGCTCGGCCCGATCCTCGGGCGAGGTCCGGGAGGATCTCTACCGGTCCTTCAAGGGCGACGAGGCGGGCCTCGTGGGCTACTGGCGCATGGAGGAGATCGACGAAGGAGGGGTGCTCAAGGTCAAAGATCTCACGTCGAACGCGCGCCACGGCCTCCTGAACGGCGCGCCGGCGGACGCGACCATCACGACCATGCGGACCATGGATATCAACGTCCTCGGCAACGCATCCTCGGGAGCCAGCCCCGTTGGCCGACTCGGCGAGGTGCGCCTCTGGAACCTCAGGTTGAGCGACGCCGAGGTCGCGGCTCACGCGCGAGCGTCGATCTCGGGCAACGAGCCTGGGCTCGTCGGCTACTGGCCCTTCGATGAAGCCGCAGGCGCGACCGCGTTCGACCGCTCGGCCGGCGGAACGGCGCATGGCTCGATGGTCGGCGTCGACTGGGTAGGCCGCACGGCGAACATCGGCAACATGGGCAGCAAGGTGCTCAACCTGCCCGATCGGGGCCGCGCGTACGTGCAGTGCCCGGCGGTCGCGCTGTCTGGCAAGAGCGTCACCATCGAGTGCTGGGCGCGACGTAGCGGCGCGAACCTGGGCCAGTTTCACGTGATCGCTTTCATGGGCACCAAGACCACGAACCAGGGCCTCCACTTCGGGTTCCGAGAGAACAACAGGTTCACCCTGGCGTTCTGGAACAACGACGTGGACTCGGACGCGGCCTACACGGATACGGACTGGCACCACTGGTGTGCTACGTACGACAAGGACGCGAGGAAGCAGCGAGTCTACTGCGACGGGGTGAACGTCGGGGAGCATACGGAGGCGGCCGCCTTCACCGGGTCCGGCGCGCTCACGATCGGCAGGCGCGGGGACGGAGATGGTTATTTCATGGGCGACATCGCCGAGGTGCGGATCTGGGACGGGGTGCGCACGGACGCCGAGATTCGCGCGAACATGCGGCGCCGCATCGCGGGCACCGAGGCCAACCTGCTCGCCTATTACCCGCTGAACGAGGTGAGCGGAGACAACAGGGTCAAGGACAAGAAGGTGGGCCTGTACGAGGGCCAGCTCAGCGCGGACGCCAGGCTGCTCCTCACCACCTCGTTGCCCGCGGGCGCGGAGAGCCTGATCACCGCCGAGTATAGCTCGATCGGGGTCAGCGCCGAGGGGAGGAAGCAGGCCTTGATGAGGCGCTTCTTCGGGTTCACCACCGGAGGCGAGGTGCAGCTCTTGCCCGAGCAGCGGGTCGAAGAGCTGACGTTGCAATGGGTCGGCAACCCCCAGATCACCCCGACGCTGCTCGGCTACATCGAGGGCGCCCCGCCGGTCCCATCGGAGAATTTCACGGCGGAGGATGCTGACTACAACGGGGCCACGACGGTCACCCTCTCGCAGTCGGAAGAGACGAGCTATCACTGGCAGCGCAGCGAGGCCCAGAGCTCCGCGTTCAACATGGATGGTTTCGTCGGGGCGGCGTGGAGCCTCGAGGCGGGCGCGTTCATCCAGACCAAGATCTCGGAGGGCCAGGCAGGCGTGGTCTTCAACTACGCCTACGAGAAGACCACCTCCAAGGAAACCTCGGTCAGCGCATCGTCCAGCCTCACCACGACCGACAGCCTGGCGCTCTCGGGCATGTTCGAGGACAAGATCTCTTGTCCTCCGGTGGGCAAGCGCTGGGTGCCGAAGAACGCGGGGTATGCGCTGGTGATCTCGGGCATGGCAGACGTCTTCGTCACCAAGCTCAAGAGGAGCGGCCGCATGGTGAGCTACGACATCCGGCCGGTCGACGGCGTGCCGCTCGACGTCAACACGATCACGTTCATGATCAACCCCGCCTACACGCTCAACGGGAGCCTGGACGGCATGGTCGGATCGATGCCCGCGGATCAGACGTTCTACCCGCACGTGCCCGACATGCGCTCGCAGTATGGCTCGCTCTACCCGGCGAGCTACTTCCGGCTCAAGCAGGCCTACGCGCTCAAGGACGCGATCGAACGGCAGGACAAGGAGCGAGAGAGCTTCTTCTTCAACTTCAACGCGGACCAACTCGACGAGATCGACTCGTTCGGCGTAGAGGACGCTCCTAGCCTGTCCGGAGACGACACCCAGCCGTCGTCGGAGAGCACCGAGGACGATCTGGACGCGATGAACGACCAGAACGAGCAGCAGAAGAAGGAGGCCAAGAGCGAGGCCGACAAGCGACAGGCGGAGATCGAGGCCAAGCACGGTAGCCTCGAGGGACAGGTGCGGGCGCGCGCGGCCTTCGCCGACTGGCAGCTCCGCATGGCGAGCATCCAGACCAAGGCCGGCAAGCGCAACATCGTCAACACCTACGTATGGGACGGCGACGGCGGGCTCCGCACGGAGGAGCAGAGCTTCGCCAGCACGATCGAGCACTCGATCAGCACGGAGGCGAGCCACAGCGGCGGCGCGGGCGCCTCTGCCGAGGCGGCGATCGTCGGGTTCAAGTTCTCCCTGTCGCTCGTGGGCTCGGGGAGCAAGGTGGACGCGAGCAGCAAGACGCTCAGCACGAGCGAGAGCCTCCAGCTCGGCGTGGACCTGTCGGGCGTCGAGAAGAGGGGCATCGCCGATCTGCAGGACAACCCGCTCGCGGCCGGGGAGAAGGTAGATCGTTATCGGTTCATGACGTTCTACCTGGAGGGCAGCACGGACCACTTCAGCGACTTCTTCAGCTACGTGGTGGATCCGGAGTGGCTGCTGAGCAACGACGAGGAGGCCCGCGCGCTGCGCCAGGCGCGCGCGGCCAAGCCGAACAAGTGCTGGCGCGTGCTGCATCGGGTGACGTACGTGGAACGGCCCGCGCTCATGGGCTTCGGCCGCGACGCGCGCGCTCTCTACACGGGCTCCGCGGTGGTCGACTACTTCGCCGAGCTGGAGAGCAAGCAGCAGGCGCTCGATGTGCGGCTCGGCAGCATCGAGGAGAAGCTCGCGGCGATCCTCGACAGGCTGCCCTAGACGTGACGCGTCACCACAGAGGAGACCATGCGCGAATACGAATATGCCGCCGTCCTGCAGGGGAAGATCCTCGACAAATACGGTCCGCTCCACGGCATCTCGAAAGATCTCCTGGATCGTATCGGCGCGGGGACGGCCACCCCCGACGAGGTCGCCACCTATACCCAGAACGCGGACCGGCTCGTCGCGACGTTCAAGGCCGACATGCGCCAGACCGCGCCGGAGGGCTACAGCGATCTCGACATCGAGATCATCACGGCCATGGCCGCGACCAACTACGAGACCTACCAGAGCCGTGACGAGCCCTTCGCCAAGGTCGTGTACCCCGACAGCGTCACCGGCTCCCTGAAGGACAACAAGGCGCCCGCGTTCTACGGGTTCGCCGCGTCGCTGCGGTACTCGGAGGAGCTCTCGCCGCCCCAGGTCGTGAGCCAGTTTGGGCTCGACTACCAGGGCACGCCCTTCCTGATCAGGGACGGTGATACCGACAAGCCGGTGCCCTTTTTGTACTCCATGGTGTCGCCGATGACCCAAGATCTCCGCGACACGCTCAGGGTCCCGTTCGACCCGCGCATCTTCGATCGGATCGAGCAGATCGCCAACGACGCCACGCGCAGCGATCTCATCCGGCAGATGGCCGTCACGATGACCAGCAAGGACGTCGCCTACATCGCCATGCGCGGCACTGCATCCCCGGACGAGACAAAGGCCTTGGTTCAGCAGTACAAGGATAAGGGATACGCCGTGAGGGAGAAGAGCGCGGACGCGCCCTACACGGGCAACACCATGCCACAGTACGGCCAGCAGCTCGAAAACCAGAACTCCTTCTCGGACCTGATCCAGGAGATGTGCGCCGCGCCCAGCAGCGGGAAGACGCCGCTCGGCGGCGAAGGGACGGCCATCTATCTGTCGGTGCCGAAGGTGGGGGATACCGGCGCGGGCGATCCCACGCTGCCGCGGGGCTCGGACAAGATCAAGATCGCCCACTGGAACGGCCGAAAATGGGAGATGATGGTGTCCAAAGACACCCTCGACCAGTACCACGAGCGCGCGCTCGCCGGGTTCTCCGATGCAGCGAAGACTACCCTCAGATCGCAGATGGTCACCCACGACGCGCTGGCGGCGGCCTACGCGCAGGGCCAGGCCAAGGAGCCCGCAGGCGCGGAGCTCAAGCCGGAGGCAACGAAAGGGATCAAGGATCACGCAGATCGGGTGAAGCGCCACATCGTGGCAGAAAGGCTGGGGGCCGCGGTCGCGGCGCTGATGTGCGGGGCCAAGGCCAAGAAGAAGAAAAAGCAACAGGGCGCTAACCACGCGGGCGATCACCAGGAGATCCGGCACAAGCAGGCTTCGTCGAAGGGGTGAGCCGTGTCACGGAATGTCTTTCTGTTCGACATCGCCGCCTCGCTCCACGGCGCCGAGGAGGTCGAGCGAGCCCTGCTCGATCCTTCCGGCGATCGGCTGGTACTGCCAGCTGTCTTGGCAGCGTCGGCGCCGCTGGTGTCTTGCTAGCACCCCAGACTGTGCCGTGATCTTCGACCGCTACGGGCGGCATCCGAGCTCGGCGACCACCGCACGGCGACCAGCGCACGACCGCCTGTTCGGGATTGCGTTGCCAGCCGTGACGCCGGGCAACGCCGCAGCGTATCCGGTGGCGTTGCCGGCCAAGGGGGCGAGCTGGATCCTGCCGCAATAGTCGGCGCTCGCATGCTGCGATCATGCGAGCGTGACGAGCGCGAGCCCCATTCCGAGCAGCGCCGTGAGCTGGAAGCCGGCGTACCTGCGGTGTGGCGTGCTGGCCCACGGATCAAGGCCGGGTGCGCCTGGCCTCGATCGAGCTGGCGCATGACGTTGCCGGGATCAGGGCGTCGGCTTGCCCTAGTTATAGGTACTTGTATTGCGTGACCATAATTACAGAAAATAGGGCAGCGTCCTGATAAGAATGGGGAATCGGCCTTCATGGACACACCAGTAGGGCTGCTCCAAGGCTCGGTAAAAGGGAGAAAAGGAATGAAGAAGCGCTCGAACAAGGTCAACGCTCTGCAGGAGCGGAAGCTCCAGACGATCAGAGAGCGGAAGCTCGAGGAGATCAGAGGTGGGGACGACCCGGGGCTCCTGAATATCAAGGACCAGGGGGTCAAGGAGACTTAGCTGTAGGGGATCAGCTGCCGCCAGGGTGAGCCGGCGCGGCCGCTCCAGTGCAGGGTCACGTCGACTGGGCCACCACGAACGTCAAGACCTACTGTGGATGATCGAAGCGCCTGGCCGCCAGCGGCCGAAACGAAGCAGTCCGGGTCGATGAACGACATCGTCGCGCGCTTCCCGAACGGGCTCGCGCTCGAGGACTTCACGCCGTTCCACCGCTCCCTCGAGTTGCGCCTGAGCCGCGCCTACTGGCGCAAGCGGGGCGGGCAGGCGTTCACCGAGCGCGAGGTCCCGAACGACATCACCAACGACGGCACGCGCGCGTCCCGCGCGGCCGAGGTGCTGTTCGCCCACTGCATCGAGCTCTCCGAGTCCGGCGCCCTGAGCGGGCCGATCCGCGTCCTCGAGCTCGGGGTCGGGCTCGGGCTGTTCGCGCGGCTGTTCCTGTGGAGCTTCCGCGACCTGTGCGGGCGCGAGAAGCGCGACTTCTTTGCTCGCCTCACGTACTACGCCACCGACTTCTCCGAGCAGAACCTCGCGGACATCCAGCGCCTGGGGACGCTCGAGGAGTTCGACGAGCACGTCCGCCTGGGACAGGTCGACGCCACCCGGCCCGACGAGCTCCTGCCGCTGGGCCGCACCGCCGCCGAGCCGTGGTCCGGCGCGATGCGGGCGATCTTCCACAACTACCTCTACGACGCGCTCCCGCAGAGCCTGGTCCTGCGCCAGGACGGCCGCTGGTACGAGCTACACATCCAGGCCCGGCTGTCGGAGCCGTGGCGGGTGCCGGAGCTCACCGACATGAGCTTCGAGAGCTTCATCGAGATCCTGCGGCGCGGCGGCGCGGAGAGCCTCGATGCGCTGGTCCCGCTCTACTCGTACGTCCAGGCCGAGCGCTCGTTCTTTCCGGTGGACCTCACGACGATCCCGTTCGGTGCGGAGGTCCAGCAGCTCGCCGACGCCGCCCTGCAGCCGTGGGTCGACGCGACCGTCGGTCAGGACCGCAACGTGCGAATGTGGGTCCCGTGGGGCGGCATGACGAGCTTCCAGTGCTCGATCCCGCTCCTCGAGCCCGACGGGCTCATGCTGTTCACCGACTACGGCTCGACCGAGCTCTCCGAGGTCACTGGCGCGCGCGCGTACCAGCGCTACGGCGCCGGCGTCTGCGTCAACGTGAACTTCCCGCTCCTCGACGGGTTCATGCGGAGCCAGGGGTTCCAAATGTCGGTCCCCACGGGCGACGACGATCTCCCGCTCCACGCGCGGCTCGCGTCGAAGGCGGCCCTGCCGAGGACCCACGCGCGGTTCGTCGAGGCGTTCGCGGCCGCCGACTTCGAGGCGATGGACACGCACCTCGCGGAGGGGCGCAGGCTGTTCAAGAAGGATCTCCCGAAGTCGCTCGAGCACTATCGCAGCGCCGTCCAGATGTTCCCCTGCAACTGGAAGGCGCTCGCCGAGCTGGCCCACGTGGAGAACGCGTTCGCGGACAACCACGAGAGGGCCCTCGCGCTGATCGATCAGGCGATCGCGCTCAACCCGACCTGCTCCTCGGACCTATGGAGCGAGCGCGGCGACATCCTCGTCATCCTCGGGCAGATGGAAGAGGCCGAGCGCTCGTACGCCCGCGGCGTCGCGCTGAACGGCATGCACTCGCGATCTCACTACAACCTCGCGTGGCTGTGGGCGGAGCAAGGGAGGTACCCCGAGGCGCTCGAGGCGTGCGGCCGAGCGCTCGCGACCGATCGCACCGGCGAGGCGAGCGAGACCATCCTGGCCAAGCAGAAGGACATCCTGGCGAGGCAGCGCGAGGCGTACGACGCCGAGCGAGAGCGGATCCTGCTCCGTCACACGTGATGGTCATTCCACACCAGATGAGCCGCCGTGTCTGCCATCCGCCGTGCCGTACAGGACGGGCAGATTCCGCGGCGTTTACATGAGAAAGGCAAAACTTCGGGAAGCCCTCACCGTCAGTCCCGCAGTGAAACCCCTCGGCATTACCTTGGCAAACGCCCGAAGATTCAAAGGAGCAAACGTTAGAACCGAGCAACGTGCAAATCGTTCCTGTTGAATGCGGGGAGCAGTAGGAGCCATTGGCCAAGGTGAAATAGAACGGTTTCCCTCGACAAGAGAGCGTGGTGTTGGTGGTGTTGTTGCAGGTCCCGGACCTGAGCTCCGAGGTCTCGACCTTCATGGTTGGCTCGTTTTCAACGCAGCCCATCACACTCGAGATCATGAGAATTCCGACCATCGAACATGTTTCATCATGCCGGAGAGCTTCCGAGGTCGATTGTCTGCCGTCAATCGCAGCGCTCTAGCATCGAGTCTCAGCCTGCGGTCGATGGAAACGAGCGGCTGTGGTTCGCGACTCATTGCGGCGGCCTCATCGCGCCGATGCCGGGCAAGGTGCGCGAAGGTAGTCATCGCGGAGGGACAGCGGCCCCGGATCTCACTGTCCAAATGAGTCAGATCCGCCGCAACCGGCCGAGGCGATGACGGAAGTACTCCGCGATCCAGATGTCGCCCGTGGTCGGGTCGATGACGATCCCGTCATTTGCGAGCCGATCGGTCGGCGCGCCGGGGAGTGGCGGCAACCGCACGATGGCCGAGAGATCCGGCAGCGCGATGCCGAGCGAGGCCTTTCCGGCCGCGGTGTTCGGACCGTGCACCGAGTACCAGAGGCGGCCGGAGGCATCGAGGGTGATCGAGTGGGCGAGCTCGGTCGCCAGATCTGCGTCGGGAACCCGGACCAGCAAGACGCACGGATTGCTGTCGCCGCTGGGTGTCGTGCACGCGGGATCCCCCCTGCGAACACGCACTGCATCTAATCGGCCGATTCGCGAATCGAATTGTTCGTTGAACAGGATGCCACCGCCGGCGGTCGCGACGAGGTCCCACGGTCCCGACGAGTGCCAAAACGCGCCTTGCGGCCCGATGTTCGGGGGGAGCGGCACCTCGTCGACCGCGCCGGTCGCGACGTCGAGCCGGCCGAGATAGTTCGCGAGGTACGCGCTGTACCAGATGTGACCGATCGAGCCGCCGGGACCATCATGATCGAGCAGCAGCTTCGTGGGATACGCCTGGGTCTCCGGTAGCGCGTGGAACGTG
>JAAEAZ010107941.1_pt1 | contig 15702 bp, 8 predicted proteins | sample 7277811 | NCBI WGS metagenome assembly JAAEAZ01 (sample SAMN13876997, study PRJNA601929) | soil metagenome | isolation source: soil | host: Panicum virgatum | place: USA: Fermi National Accelerator Laboratory | collected 2010-11-19 | reverse complement strand
AGAAGTCGCAATCCCATATCTCAATGCATAACCTTTGCCCCGATTTACCGGATAACTGAGCCAGGTGAGTTCCGGGATGCTTTCTTTCAATATCTTTACAGCGCCGGATTCATCCATTCGTTCTGTACCATCATTGATGATGACCAGTTGAAAGGTGATTCCTGCGAATCTGTTCTTCAAGGACAGATACCGGTTGATCACAACACTTTCCCATCCGGGTAAAGGATTGTAAGCAGGTAGTATAATGTCGAGGGTGATCATAAGCCCGACAAAATACATATTTCTGTTACCGTGTATTTTTCTTGACCAACAGGACGCCATATCCTCTATTTTTGTTCAATTACCATGAGTTACCTGGATTCTCTCAACGATGTACAACGCAAGGCTGTCATGCACACCGACGGACCTGTTATGGTCATTGCAGGGCCAGGTTCCGGCAAAACACGGGTACTTACATACCGGGTCGCCTACCTGATCGAACAGGGTGTCATACCACATCACATTCTGGCGCTAACTTTTACGAATAAGGCTGCCCGTGAAATGAAAGAACGTATTGCCAGTGTAGTTGGGCCAAAGGGTGATAGAGTTTGGGCAGGAACATTTCACTCCATTTTCGCCAGGATACTCAGGATGGAAGCAACTAAAATTGGTTATCCACCCACTTTTACGATATACGACAGGGATGATTCAAAAAACCTGGTAGCCGATATTATCCGTGAAATGAGATTGGATTCCAAACAATACAATCCAAGCGGTGTGCTGGCAAGGATCTCTTCCGCCAAATCAAACCTGATCACACCAAAGATGTATGCGAAAGATGACGACCTTGTTCTCTACGATCGCATGAATAAAAGACCTCAGATCTATGAAATCTATGACAGGTATTATCTGAGATGTATACAGGCAGGTGCCATGGATTTTGATGACCTGCTTTTGCAAATGTTCCGGCTTCTTGATGAGAACACAGATCACACCCGTGAAAAATATCAACGAATTTTTCAATACCTCCTTGTTGATGAATTCCAGGATACAAATTATCTCCAATATGCCATCATCAAATTGCTGACGTTATACCAGGGCAGCGCTCACAATATTTGTATTGTCGGAGATGATGCGCAAAGTATTTATTCGTTTCGGGGAGCAACCATTGAAAATATCCTGAAGTTTGAAAAAGATTTTCCCGAAGTGGTCATTTATAAGCTTGAACAAAACTACAGGTCTACAGAACACATCGTCCAGGCAGCAAATAAAGTGATCCAGCATAACAATAAGCAAATACCGAAAGAAATCTGGACACATCTAGGCGTAGGTCAGCGCATCAGGCTCATCAAGGCGGTAAGTGATGTGGAGGAGGGAAGATTGATTGCCAGCAATATTATTGAATTAAAAAACAGGAATCATCTAGAACACAAGGACATTGCCATCCTGTACCGGACCAATGCGCAGTCACGTGTCTTTGAAGAGCAACTGCGAAAACAAAATCTTCCCTACCGGATTTTTGGCGGCTTATCTTTTTATCAGCGAAAAGAAGTAAAAGATATCCTTGCATACCTGCGACTCTCCATCAATGAAAAAGATGATGAGGCCCTGAAGAGGATTATTAATTATCCAAAAAGAGGTATTGGTAAGGCAACACTTGACCAGATCGCAGAGAGAGCAGTAGCCGAAAAGGTGAGCATGTGGGCGATCCTCAATGCAGGAAATTATGCAAGTAAGGGTAAGCTTTATGTATTTGTTCAGATGATTGAAAAATGCAGGAAAAAAGCTAAAGAAGCTAATGCCTATGATGCTGCCGTATTCATAGCACGCGAAAGTGGAATTTTTGAAGAATTGCGCCAGGATAACAGTATAGAGGGAATCGGTCGCCTGGAGAATGCAAATGCATTGCTTGATGGGATTAAAGAATTTGTAGAAAATGATACTGCAGATTTACCGGATTTCACAGAAGCAGATGATCCGAACCTGGTAGCAACAGCGAATGAAAAAGCGCTTGACAGGAGCCTGGCTGCTTACTTGACTAACATTGCATTGCTCACGGACCTTGACGTAAAAACGGATGAGTTGCCGGATTATATCAGTTTGATGACCACGCATACAGCAAAAGGGCTTGAATGGAATTCAGTTTTTGTAGTGGGGCTTGAAGAAAATTTATTCCCCTCATATCTTTCACTGGGTTCACCTGATCAGCTGGATGAAGAAAGACGTTTGTTTTATGTCTCGATTACACGTGCCAAACAATTTCTCACACTATCCTATGCAGCCAGCAGGTACCAGTTTGGGCAATTCAGATATAATGATCCAAGTCGTTTTCTCGATGAAATTGATGAAGAGCACTTTGATTCAACTGTGGAGAAGAGAGGAAGACCGGTACTGCCGGAACCGAAATTATTAATGGATCGTCCCAGTCGCAAGCGTGATTATGAGCCGCGCGTAAGTCCTGCAGATTTCAAAGCCAGTCCTACCGAAGAGATAGCAGAAGGTATGGAAGTCCTCCATATTCAATTTGGAAAAGGCCGCGTGGTCAGTATTGATGGTGCAAGGGAAAATAGGGTGGCTACTATACAATTTGATGAAGGCGAAGACAACGAGAGGAGGATCATGCTTCGGTTTGCGAAACTTCAGATTGTTGAGTGACGGAAGACCAATGACAAAGGACCAAAGATCATAGGTAACTTTCCTAATATTTAGATCACAGATATCACCACAACAGAATTAACTCTTAATTTGTAGATACAGTCAATTCTTCCGGCTGATTCGAAACAGATTTTCTTGGAGTAAGTATAATGATCTGCTTTGAAGGATGAATGGTGATATTAAATTGACTGAGAAAAGGCTGGCCCAATAATCCATCGAAAGATTTTGATACAAATGATTCTTTGCCCTGAAGGTCAATAATAAATGTTGAGGGGTAAATGAGATTTGCATCCAGTTCCAGGTCCATATTAAGTTGGTACTTAATGTCTTTATGATTGTCCGTACCTATGACGAGAACCGGCGAAGCATCTGCATGAAGTTGTGCATTTTTTGAATCGTCAGCGAATAAGTAATTGATTTCGGAACCGGTATCAAGACCGAGGGTCTTTTTCACTCCATTTACTTTGCATTTAATGACTGGCAGATGATTCACATATCGGAACTTCATCACTTTATCTTTATCCACATCCATTTTTTCTGACAATGAAATTAATTTCCGGTCATAATCTATGGAAACATAGTAATCATTCAATACAGAAAGGCCGATCAATGCATAGACTTCCTGGTGTAATGCATTTTCTAAAAAGGAAAGATCTGAAACGAGAGCGTTTGTATTCGTATGGATGATGCCCATCCAGGACCACTCTTTGATTTCATGCAGATGACATTGAAAATTTCCATTGATTCCGGCACATTGAATTGACATGGGATTTTCTGTTGCGTAAAATCGATTATTAAGGACGAGCCCCGGTGCCCCGGTATCGAAGATGACCAATACTTTTTTTCCTTCGATGACTGCTTCTGAAACCATAAGGCCATTGACGATATTAATAGGGAATGGATTAGACCTTACCAGAGGAGAAATGAAACACAAGAATATGGCTAGATAACCTCTCAATTCAGAATGTAATTAACAAAATTTACATTTAAAGATCGATTCATTATTTATAAAATATTGAAAATCAAAGATTTAAAATATTTATATCATATACCAAGTGTAAATATAATGTAAATTCAAAGTAAATACAAGTTAAAATTTACGATTTACGATTTACGATTTACGATTTACGAATTACGATTTTGTCATAACCTCTATACTTCGACTCCCTCATCCCATCCACATCCTACTCAGCACAAGCAGCTATGCAACCAGGGACTTCATATCTACCTGAAATGCACTCGCTTATTCATATGCCTATCTTTAGCATGACTAAATAAGATCAATTGAATTCACTCGGTAGTCAGCGAACGCAAAAAATAAAGGAAGCTGCCATGCGGCATGGTTTCATGGGAGTGGGTATTTCGAAGGCTGAACGAATGGATGATGAAGCAAGAGGTTTGGAGAATTGGCTGTCGAAAGGATATCACGGAGAGATGGCTTATATGGCCAATCACTTTGAGATGAGAATTGATCCTACAAAGCTTATGCCCGGGGCGAAATCGGTAGTGAGCCTGATGTATAATTATTTTCCGGGGCCCCTAAATCCCCTAAAGGGGACTTCGACATCTACCAATACCTCACAACTGACAACTGACAACTCACAATTCAAGATCAGCCGTTACGCATACGGTGAAGATTATCATAAAGTCATTCGGAAAAAATTGAAGACACTGGTAGCAGAATTACGACAAGAGATAGGGGAGTTTCATGGAAGAGTATTTGTAGATTCTGCTCCTGTGATGGAGAGAGATTGGGCAAAGAGAAGCGGGCAAGGATGGATTGGAAAAAACACGTTGCTGATCCATCCTAAAAAAGGTAGCTATTTTTTCCTGGCAGAAATCATACTCGATATTGAATTGGATTATGATCATCCCATTCGTGATCATTGCGGGACATGTACAAAATGTATTGATGCATGTCCTACCGATGCGATTTCTCCTGAAGGATATATTCTCGACGGATCTAAATGTATTTCATATCTCACGATAGAATTGAAATCCAAAATTCCGGAAACATTTAAAGGTCAAATGGAAGATTGGATATTCGGATGTGATATCTGCCAGGAAGTATGTCCATGGAACCGGTTTTCAACTCCTCATCATGAGCCTGCATTCACAATGCCTGAACAAATCAATGAGATGGAAAAAAAAGATTGGGAAGAAATGACTGAGGATGTATTTAATGTGTTGTTCGAAAAATCACCTCTTCTCCGACCAGGGTATGTTGGCGTAAAGCGGAACATACATTTTGTTTCGGGAAAAAAATAATTTTTATATCCTGGTTTTTAGTAATTAAAATCAATAAAGTTTCATAAACCTTAATGCCTTTCTCCCAATGAAGGGTGAATAGGAAATTTTTCACTCTCTACAGGTTATAATTCATACTCAAATAAAGTAATCCATTATAAATCAGTATTCGAACATGATAATTATATAATCTTAAGATAAAATTATATAACAGTATTAAGATTAACTATGGGCAACTTTGGCCTATATAACCTTAATCCAATTAATTAATTAATTTAAAACCTTCAAAATGAAAAAATTAGTTTTAGTAAAGCACAAATTCCCTCCTCAGTCATCCCTTATTGTACTTGTAGTACTAATTGTATTGACGATGATTATGAACAGTTGTAAAGATGATAATGCAAATCCGTCTGCAAGTTATCAACAGGTAAATCTGGTGGCGAGTGCAAGCGGGCATGGTGCTACCAGAATTGATACTAACCTTGTGAATGCATGGGGTACTGCTATTGGACCTACGGGTTCTTTCTGGATTTCTTCTACAGATAAAGATCTCACTACAGTTTATGACAGGACGGGTGTAGCTTTGTTACCTCCCATTGCTGTTGACGGAGAGCCTACCGGAGTGGTTTTTAATGCAACGACTGATTTTATATTACCGGGTACATCGCTGATCAGCAAATTCATTTATGTCGGTGAAGAGGGTACAGTCCAGGTATGGACTGCGGGAGTTGTCACCGTAAAAGTAGCGGATAATTCGGCTGATGGAGCTATTTACAAAGGTGCTGACATTGCCGCCGATGGAGACGCAAATTTTCTATACATCGCAAATTTTTCTGAAGGCGAGATTGAAGTTTTAGATAAGAATTTCGATTATGTCACAACGAAGCCATTTGCTGATCCTACCATTCCGGCAGGATTTGCCCCATTTAATGTCAAAGCGATCGGAGGTAAATTGTATGTGACGTATGCGAAACAGGATGCAAACAAGGAAGATGATGTCAAAGGTGTAGGCAATGGATACGTCAATGTTTTTAATCCTAATGGAACTCTTGTTAAACGTTTTGCATCACAGGGAACCCTCAATTCACCATGGGGTATGGCTCAGGCTCCCGATGGTTTTAACCAGGGATCAGGAGCTATTCTGATTGGTAATTTTGGAGATGGCCACATCAACATATTTACCAAGGATGGTGATTACGTTGGACAATTGAAAGATGGAAATACAACAATCAGCATCGAGGGATTGTGGTCTCTTACATTCCCTTCCAATGGAATTCCTACAGGTGATCAGAATCAACTTTTTTTCACGGCAGGACCTGCTGATGAATCGCAAGGATTGTTTGGGTATCTCAGTCTTAGGTAATAAACAAAAAAAATTATCATAAATGACCCGGGGTGTATTTAATATGCCCCGGGCATTTCATTTATTAAATATTTATTTTTCTAATGCTTTGGAAAGAGCGAGATAAATTCCATTCGTCCATCCAAATCCATCCTGAACGGGATATTCTCCACCACCTGCATCAAGACTTAGATCTTCAACATTATATTTTTCCATCATCCGGCCGGTACGATTGAAAACTTTTTGATTAAGCTCAAGCCATCGACGGGCACCATCATTAGCGAGATTTGTCGCACCATAATTTTTTAACCCAATGTAGGTGATCCATTGAAGAGGGGGCCATCCGTTAGGCGCATCCCATTGTTGCCCCGAATATTGATTTGTCGTCACCCATCCCCCGGGACGAAGAAAATGATCAACCAGAAATTTGATGCTGCGATTTGCCTGCTCTTGTGATGCGATGCCGGCAAACAACGGATACATCATAGCCAATGAGGGAACGCCATATTTTCCCTCTTGTGTTACACGATCAGAAAAAATTCCTTCAACATCATTCCAAAGAACACGACTGATGAGTTCCTTCCGTTGTTTCGCTTTAATTTCAAATTCTTCATTTTTTATTTTATCTCCTATTGATTCAAATGAACGTGCAATTGTCAGCTCTAATAAGTACAGGAGCGAATTGAGATCAACCGGAATAATGTCAGTGGTATGAATACTCATAAGATCATTTTCTTTCGCAAACCATCTGCTGCTGAAATCCCATCCGGATTCACATGCAGCTTTAATGTGGCGATAAAATGATTTGGAATTTACGCCTGGAGAATTTGCTGAATGAACATCCTCGGCCCACGATTCTGCACGGGGAGTATCGCTGTCATCATAATAACGGTTAAGGTATTGACCATCACTTACTTTAATTATTCTTCTAAAACTTTCGGGATGATTTTGTATTCCATCCATCCAAAAAGAATATTCGCGAAGCAAGGCAGGAAGATAATCTTGATAAATCTGTTGACCGTCCATTTCTGCAAGAAGTGTGATCATCAGGGAGAAAAAGGGAGGTTGTGATCGGGAAAGAAAATAACTACGATTTCCATTGGGTATATGATCAAATTGTTCCAGTTGCCAGGCAAAATTTTTAATCATCTCCCTGATGATATCTGTTCTTCCGCTTTCCTTTAACCCTAACATTGTAAAATAGCTATCCCAGTAATAGATTTCTCTGAACCTTCCACCTGGTACGACATAGGAATAAGGCAAAGGAATGAGCGAAGAAATGTGCTTTGGGTGATCGGGCTTACGGAGCAAATGATTCCACAATGAAGTGAGATGCTGATCAATAGGCAGAGGCTCAATGTCGATTGTCATCAAATTTTCTCCGGGCAATTGAAAATATTGAAGGACAAATTCTCTGACTTCTTCAATCTTTAAATGGTTGATCTTGCGATACAAAGAATTGATTTCATTGGGCGGGATGAGTGGACTTGCATCTGCGAAGGTCTTGCTGTCAGGAAAAATCTGAAGCAACATGACGTCTGCGTATAGTTCCGGGTAAGACAGTTCGGGATAGAAAATTTCAATATTCATGATGTTCAAAACTACCTTTTTTTGCCCCTAAATCCCCTAAAGGGGACATATAATCTTCATAAAATTATGTGAAGGAGAAGAAGATTGTATAACTTACTTTTTCAACTCATCCTGCTTATGAAATACTGGCGACTGAAGCTTTCCCTGGTACTCAATTATGTCGTATTTGCCATGCTGCTCAACAGTGTGGGGACAGTGATTTTGCAGGTGCAGAATAATTTCGGAGTGACTAAAGGTGCGGCAAGTGTATTGGAAGCATTTAAGGATCTGCCCATCGCGATTACCAGTTTTTTAATCGCATCTTTTGTCGTGAGGATAGGATACAAGCGCACTATGCTGATGGGGTTGGCTCTTGTGACCATGACCTGCATGATTATGCCCAATTTGCCTTTTTTCTGGATGACCAAGTTATTATTTCTAAGCATAGGGGTAGGTTTTGCGTTCATTAAAGTTTCGGTTTTTGCAACGCTTGGCCTGGTTTCTGAAAATGAAAAGGAACATGTCAGCTTTATGAGTTTCCTTGAATCTTTTTTTATGGTTGGAGTACTCAGCGGTTATTTCCTCTTTAGCGCTTTTGTGGATCAGTCTGATCCAACATCGACATCATGGATGAAAGTTTATTATTTTCTTGGAGGAGGTGCTTTTTTTGCATTTCTTCTTCTCCTGACAACAAGAGTTGATGAATCTGCAGTCCATAAAGAAGCACCGGTAGGTTTGGTGCAGGACTTTCGTAAAATGCTTGCACTCATCGTCATGCCCCTGGTGATCGTGTTTATTATTTCCATATTTTTTTATGTCCTGGTCGAGCAAAGCATTATGAGTTGGCTGCCTACATTTAATAACCAGATTCTGCATCTTCCATCAAAGTTGAGTATTGAGATGGCCAGCATACTTGCCGGATCAACTGCAGTGGGAAGATTATTGGCAGGATTTGTTTTGAAAAAAGTGAAATGGTATTGGGTCGTCAGGATAAGCCTTGTGGCAGCAGCAGTGATGGTGTTAGTAGGTTTGCCTTTGGCTTTGCATACTGATGCTTCAGCTTCGACAGGATGGTTTGATGCGCCTTACACTGTGTTCATATTTCCTTTGATCGGTTTGTTTTTAGCGCCTGTGTACCCGACAATCAATTCTGTGATGCTTAGCCGACTTCCATTGGTTCAGCATGGTCCGATGTCCGGATTGATAGTTGTATTCTCGGCATTAGGGGGTACGACCGGTTCTATCATCACAGGAAATGTTTTTCAACATTTCGGAGGGAATAATGCTTTTTATTTGTCACTCATTCCGATTACGTTGATTCTGACTGCATTGTTTTTCTTCAAAAGGATGACGGAGAGACAGCCCACTTTTGCTGCGGAGTAATCAGGTATGTGATTCTGCATCCCTTGGCCTGAAGGCCAGGGCAATTCAAAATTTAAAAGAATACTCAACAATGCGTTGCCCCGGCTTTTAAGCCGGGGACCTGATGCCAGATACCAGATACCAGACTCACATCTCACATCTCACTTCTCTGTTACTGTATACTCTTTGTCTTCCGGGCCGACACCAACGATACGTAATTTTTTCCATCCTTTAGGGATTTTTGATGAAAGCTGGACTATCCCATTGTCAGTGATGGATAATCCTCCGAATCCTGCAAGCACAGCCTGTAACATACCGCCAGCACCGGTAGCGAAATAAGGATTTTTTCCGCCTGCAGTTTCAGAGATCACACCAAAAGGAGGTACTTCATTTGGTTTATAACTCTTTGAAAAAATATCAGCAGATTCCTGCACCTTTCCGAGCCTGTTGTACAAAATGGAAAGGATGGCATTGCCCATCGCAGGTCCGTCAGGAGATGTACGGGGACCATAATAGTTGAGATCTTTTGTGATCGCATCAGGATCTGTAATGATGTCAAGAGGGTAAGATAAAAGAACTGCATCTGCCTGCTTGATTATAACACCATCATAAGTGGCATTTTCCCTGGTCGTTCCGTCCGGAAATTTAAGAATAGGAATGTTATCTGCCACCAAAGTCCAATCCGCGTTAGTTTTATATCCTAAAACCGCTGCAGCTTCATTAGCATCACGCAGGGCTGTGATCGCCATTCCATTGGTGAATGCATTATTGTCTATATTCTCAAGCCATTCATTGGCCCCAATGACATTTTTTATATCGTATTGATGCGGACCATTCCGCTCAACACGTGAAGCCCAGAAATCTGCTGCTGCTTTCAATACAGGCCAGCCTTTTTCACGTAGCCATTCCTTGTCTTTGGTGACCTGGTAATATTTCCAATGGGCCCATGCAATGCATCCTGTGATATGATGTTGAAATGGACCTGTCAGTGCCCACACAGGAGTATCTTCAGTTCCATCTGCAGCAGACTCCCATGGGAACATCGCTCCCTGGTATCCGTGTTCAAATGCATTTGACTTGGCAGCCTCCAATCTTTCGTATCGATATTCCAAAAGCGATAAAGCAATATCAGGTTGCAACATTAATAGGGGAGGATACATCCACAGTTCCGTGTCCCAAAACACATGACCATTGTAACCAAGACCGGACAAACCCATTGGGGATAGACTGTAAGCTGTTCCAGCTCTTGCAAACGAATAGAGATGATATAAGGCAAATCGAATATCGCGTTCTGTTGCAGGATCGCCTTCAACAAAAACATTACCTGTATCCCACAACTTTTGCCATGCATCATCATGAAATTTCAGCAATCGATCTGTTTTTTCGAGCGCTGCAAAAATGGTCAGACGCTCAGCTTCATTATGCGGATCTGGATGATGAGCTGATGAAATAACTGAAGCCACCACGGCAAAGCGATAGGTATCACCTTTCTTCAGTTTTTTCCTAAACTTCATAAGGTGCATATTGTAATCCCAGTCTTCATGAATAATATCAGGTTCACTGCCATGAGGCTCATCGAAAATAAAAGAGTCTGATGCTGCAATTTCATATTGACCTGTCGGACTTTTAGCTACTGACGTCATCAGGGGAATTAATGCATGTGGCCTGTCAATTTCTGCATAATAGTTGCGCACATCCTGCAAGTGAAGAGGTGATTCAATGACGGACATCGGGGTGATTTCCACATCTGCCATAGCTGTAATTTCCACGACTATCAGGGAAGTGAAAGGAAGGTGTCTTAATGACATCATCTTATGGCTTACAAATATTTTATTATCTGCTACAAATGATGTCACCAGGGCAGCATGTTGCATATCCAGTGTCTGCTGAAATTGACTGATATTATTTCGTTCGACACGCTTACCGTCCACATCCAGCTGCATATTCACATGATTGAAGACTTTGAGAATATTCGATACCCGACCACGCTGATAATGATCGTAAACCCCATTGAGGACTACATCCTTGACTTTTAGAGGATCAGCTGATGATATAATCCCTACCATACCATTGGCCACAGTGACTCCAAAATAATTCGATGGATCAATCGAATCTGCTGTCACTTTCCAGGTATCCTGGGAAAATGATTTATCCAGCACAAGGCATAAAACAAACATTAGGAATTTATTCATACCTCAAATGGTTTTAGAATGATTATAATAATATTATTTTATTGCAGTTGAAATTGAAATCAGTGTATCATTGTTCGAAGCAATATACAATTGGCCCCTGATCATTTTCATATCCCGAACCTCACTTCTCCTGTGAAAGCCAAGATTAAAAGCATCATCAGAAGTCCAACCTTTCTCTTGAGAATAATTCATTGATGTTGGGAATAATGCGTCCTGTCTTCCCCAATTTGGATCTACATTATAAAGATTACCGCCAAAAACCAATCTCTCGCTGTCTATCCTGCAGATACTCCATATAGGCCCTCGTTGCAATAAAGAAGGCAGTGGAATAAAATTCCATGTTTTGGATTTAGAATCAGAAATAAATACGCCGCTTGACAACTCTTTGCAAAATCGTTGAGTGGCTTTATCCAGTTGATTTTTTGGAAAAATATCTGACACATCTTTTCCTGCAAAATTTTTATTGAAGACAAAATCTTTCTTTCGATTTGGGAGGAGTTGTAAGAAAAGTTCAAGATTAGGATAGACATATCTTGTTTCACCGCGCATATAAGTAAGGATTGGATCTGATTGTCCATTGAGATCAAAATCATTGAGATATAATATTAATGGATGAGCTGAATCCGCATCAATCGTATGGTTCAACCCGAAATTACCGGCAATGATATCAGGAATGCTGTCCCCGTTTATATCGGTGAGTAAAATTGAAAACCATAAACCTTCTGAATTGGGTAAGGTCTCTTTTTCCCAATGTGTTTTCCTGTTATACAAAATGGTGATAGGCATCCAGTGTCCTGCTACAACTAGATCCTGCAGACCATCCCGATCCATATCAGCCCATTGTGCATCGAAAACCATTTCCCATATGGGAGCTTCCTGCACAGAGAATGAACCTTTCCCATCATTAATATAAAAGTAACTTGGCTCACTCCATCCATAGTGACCGGGCCTGGATAACGTACCGACAAACAAGTCAATATCGCCATCATGATCATAATCACATGGCCTCACAACGGAGCAATTTCTTTCGGATTTTGGCAATTCGTTTTGCACGTATCGAAAAGTACCATCTGCATTTCCAAAAAATAATAGTTCCTGTTCAGACTCATTTCCGGAGGGCATGATATTTCCTCCAAGTGTGATGAAAAGGTCTTCGAGCCCGTCTTTATTGAAGTCAGCAAAAGCGGCATCATTTTCAGCCTGGTCTTTCATTAGGTCAGGCATTCCGATGATTAAGTTCGTGACATCGGCATCATCATTTAAACGATGCAGAGTTCCATGTACAGCCGCATCAGTGATGTAATAATATTTACTTCCAATCGCCATACGGGGCCCGAATGAAGATAAACTATAAGGCATCCATCTTTCCCTATCAAGATCATTGGGCGCATTTTCGTGATGGACTGATAAAGAATGCCATAGAATTTGCTTTTCATCTATCCGGCTGGAAATAGAGTAAGATGAGATCACTTTCTGAATAACCTGATATCCTGAGGTTAATTGTTTGATTACCTGGGAGGTTCCATCAGGCCATTGTATGATTAGTGAATCTATCAGCTGCCCATCCGTGAAAAAATAAGCCATTTGTTCTTTACCGGATTCAAATCCGGATATGTGACCGATGGTTTGATATTGAAGATTATTTTTTTGGTACAGAGTTAATTGTGAACCGAGGCCGTAAGGATTGGCATTATTGTCTTTAAGTTGAATGGCAATATAAGGAACATGCGGACTATTATTCTCAAGAATATATGAAGGTTGATTTAAATTATTGCAAACGATATCCAGATCTCCGTCTCTGTCCAGGTCACTATACGTAGCGCCGTTAGTGATTTTTGTTCCGGGATCTTCAATTGGTATTCTTCTGAATGTGTTACTATCCGGCACATTTAAATATAAATAATTATCAGCTCCTCCACGCGGCATCATACTGATCAATTTCAGGCCTGTGTTTTTATTGTTGATATTATCGTTGGAATAATAATTGACGAAATCCAAATCATTTGGCCTGCGCGCAATACCATTTGAAATAAAGATATCCTTGTGGCCATCTCCATTAAAATCAGCGATCAGTGGACTCCAGCTCCAATCGGTGGCTTCAATGCCATATAGACAAGCCAACTCTGAGAAAACAGGAACTCCCTCATTTAATCCCTGGTTAATTTGAAGAGCATTTCTTGAACTTTGATGATGATATCCGAATGAACGTTTGAATTCATAGATACTAAAGCTTTCCCAGCCACCTGACATTTTATAAGTAGTTTCTTCTTCCGGTTTCATGTCGAGGGAAAGGATATCAGGTAAACCGTCGTTGTTAATATCCGAGATCGAAACACCCATGGTAAAATTACTGGTATGCCCGGTAGCTTTTGCAATCACTTCACGAAAAGTCCCGTCGTGATTGTTGATGTACATGTAATCATTTTCATGAAAATCATTTCCAACATAGATATCGGGCCATCCATCCCGGTTGAGGTCCCCGATATCGACACCTAGTCCAAAACCAACAGGAGAGCTGAAGATGCCGGCCTTTTGTGTCACATCGACAAACTGACCATGTTGGTTTTCTAATAAGCGGCAACCCGAAGCCGGATCGAATAGCTGATGAGTCTGTTCAGCAGGTTTGAATTGCTGAGGATCTTTTAAACTATGATTTAACAGGAAACAATCCAGGTCTCCATCCCGGTCATAATCGAAAAAAGCTGCGTGCGTAGCCAGACCTTTGAAATCGAGCCCATACAAGTGAGCCAATTCAGTAAATGTAAGATCACCGTTATTGATAAATAATTGATTTCTTCCTTTCTTGCCTGCTATCTTATCAACCTGGCACACATAAATATCCAGCAAACCATCCCCACTGACATCCACCATAGAAACTCCTGTATTCCACGCACCGCTGCATGCAACTCCTGCTGATTTTGTGATGTCAGTGAAATGCATATGGCCTTTATTCAGGTAAAGTTTATTTCCGGACTGGTTGCCCGTAAAATAAATATCAGGCAAGCCATCATTATTGATATCACCTATAGCAACTCCTCCACCATTGTAGTAATAGAGATAACTTAAAATATTCAGGCTGTCTGAATCATGCAATTGGTTGTTGAATTTAATACCTGTCTCACCTGAATCAAGGATTTGAAATAAATCACCTGATCTTTTGCCTGCACTCTTTGAACATGCAGTAAATAAAATGATGAAGAGGCCAAATACAAGTCCGGTCTTAATATGTCTCATCATGGTAATCGAAATATCATAGCTGAATTGTTGTTTCGTGTTACCACTAGAACTTCCTTACCATGTAGTGTGATTGTTTTCATATCCCTTACCTCACCGGAGGCACATAAATGTGAAGCCGGAGAAGACATGAAAAAATTTCCTTCCCCGTCGCCCTGAAAGATAAATCCATCTGAGGCATCAAAACGTCCTAATTCCGGTTTTACGCCAAAAAGATTTCCCCCGGTGATTAAATCCGGAATACCATCACCTGTCAAATCCTTTAACGCAATCCCATAAACAGGACTAAACTGGGCTTGTGCCGGAAGTGCCTTGCGATCAAATCCAGGCCAATGATTGATGAATACACTTGATTCGAAACAAGTCGTTTCAAGCTTCAGCGCATGTTCCATCTGATCCGGTGTGAATATGTCGGTGATATGTTGATGCTCAAAATCTTTATAAGATAAATACTTCTTTTTGAGTGAGGGAATTCGTGAAAGAAGATCATGCCTCAATATTGTAGGGAATGATTCATCCCCATTATAGGTACAGATAATTTGTTCGACGGAACCATTTTGATCAAAGTCATTGACATACATGCAGAGAGGATGATCAGCACTTGTCCTGAACCTTGAATTCAGACCATAATTGCCTGCTATGATGTCAGGTTTTTGATCGTTATTGATGTCAGCTATTTCCAATACATTCCACCAGCCTTTCGATTCATTCAATCCTGCAGGCATTGTATTCACAAATTGTCCGTTTTGATATTTAAAAATCATTACCGGCATAAATTCTCCGCAGATGATCAGCTCCGGAAGTCCGTCGCCATCCATATCATGCCACACAGCATCAGTGATCATTCCAATATTATGCAATGCAGGAGCAATAGTTGAAGTCACATCGACCAGCTTACCTTTATCGTTCCTGTAAATATATCCGTCACATGGAACACCATAAGCAAATGGTTTCAAACGCTCTCCGACAAAAAGATCTTCATCACCATCTCCGTCCATATCACCTGCGGCCACTGCCCCGGTACTGATATGATGTGGAGAATAAATATCTGTCGAAGCTTTTGTCAGGTTGCCATGTCCGTCATTTATATACAAGCGATTAAGAATTTGTGAAGATTCAAGT
>JAAEAZ010005674.1_pt1 | contig 15848 bp, 12 predicted proteins | sample 7277811 | NCBI WGS metagenome assembly JAAEAZ01 (sample SAMN13876997, study PRJNA601929) | soil metagenome | isolation source: soil | host: Panicum virgatum | place: USA: Fermi National Accelerator Laboratory | collected 2010-11-19 | reverse complement strand
CGGCTTCATCAAATGTGAAAGTGACATCTCCCGGTGTATGTGTTGAAGGTTGATCTCCTACCAGCCATTCTACACCTGTCCAATGGCCGAAAAGTAATTGGTTCTTCTCAGTGCTGTTACAGGACATGGTCAATAAAAATGCCAGTGCCGCCGTTAAAATGTATAAGAGATTTTTCATGACTTTCATTTTAATGTGCATAAATATATAGACACGACAAAATACAGATTATCAACCATTGTCATCTAATCTTTTCAACTTCAGTATATTTATTTTGTAGCGAAAAGAAATGTTGAAAATAATATTTCGTAGTCTTATTTTGTTTAGTTTGATTCAATTGCACATCTTTGGTAAAGCGTCTGCTGCAGTCTTAAACCCTAAATCGGCTGATTGTTTCAAATCTGCGCAGCCGCCGTTTTTATCCCCTGAATAATATTTGGCCATTCCGCGATTGTAGTAAGCTTCGAAATAATCCGGTTTTATTTCTATGGCCTTTGAATATTCTCTTATGGCATCCTCGTATCGTTTTGCATTGTTGTATATCACTCCGCGATTGCTATAAGCTTTGTAATAAGTTGGTTTCAATTCAATTGCCTTTGTAAAATCGCTCAACGCCTCATCATTTTTTTGCTGATTCATATACAATATCCCGCGATTAAAATAGGCGATCGCAAAATCGGGTCTTACTTCAATCGCCTTATTGTAATCATTTAGTGCTTCTTCATATTTTCCATTGCCTCTTTCAATATTTCCCCTGTTGACATAAGCCTCATTATAACCAGGCTTTAGCTCAATGGCTTTGTTGTAATCCTGGAGAGCTTCATTTAATTTATTTTCATTCATAAAAGAAAGACCGCGATTGTAATAGGCCAGAGGTATGGTCTGGAATTTTTGAACTGTATCTTCCCACAAGCTCATATTGTTTTTCCAGACCAGGCTCCTGGCATAAGTTGTCATCGAAAAGAAAATGGTAAAAGCCCCGAGGATTAATATGGCCAGCCATTTTAAATTTTTATTCCAAAGAAAATAAAGACCTTCCCCGGATAAATAACATAAACCTATGGTCGGAACATAACTATATCGATCGGCCATGACAGCATCCCCAATGGGTAATAATTGGAGGACCAGAAATACAGTTATTGCAAAAAAACCAATGCCGAAGAATATTTTTTTTGTGGAACGAATGGAATAAATACAATAAGCTACAAGTGCAATTAATAAAAGTACATATCCGTAATATTTCAGGGGAATACCTGTGCCGTTTTTTGCAGGATAAGGATAATATGCACTGAGATGTAGAGGTATTAAAAATTTACTTAGATAAGTGATGAATCCATAACAGGCGAAAACGATCCGTTGAGGAAATGTGAAATAAGTGACATCCTGTAAGATTTCCTCTGATTTTTGAGCGGCTACAGCCACAATTCCGAGAATTATAGCCAATATGAAAAAAGGTACTTTTTCAAAAATTGTTTTTGTAGTTATTTTTCTTTCCTTATAATAATCAGTCAAAATCAGGATGACCGGAAGAGAAGCCGCCATAGCTTTCGAAAGCAGTGAAAGTAAAAACAGGAACAATGCAGCGAAATAAAAAATATTCTTTGGAGCCCTGATGTATTTCTGGTAACTGATATAAGCCGCCAGAAAGAAAAAGGTATAAAGCAAATCTTTTAATTCTGCAGCCCAGGCCACGGATTCCACATGTATCGGATGAATGCCAAATAAAAGTGAGGCCACTAAAGCAACAGCTGTTTTGTCACACAAAAGAAAAACGGCATAGAAGACGAGAATAACATTCAGAAGATGCAGGCTTAGGTTGAAAGCATGGTATCCTGCCGGATTCAGCCCAAAAAGATGATATTCGGTAGCCAGTGTCAGAATAGTGAAGGGGTGATAATTTCCCATCACATTATGAGAAAATATTTCTTTCAGATTGAATGAATAGATCAATGGATTATCCCGGATGTAATAATCGTCATCCCAAAATAAAAATTCATTGTGAAGAACAGGCAGATAGATAATACATGATATCAATACAATGGCTCCCAGGACAAGCAGGATTCTCCAATTTACCTGAAGGTTTGATTTTGAATCTGGTTGTACCTTCTTTTTGCCGGCTTTAGAAGGTTTGATTTCCTTTTTCTTGCTCACTTAAGTTTTTCGATTTCTTGTTTTGCTTTTTTCATTGATTGATTGACCTGGTACCGGAAAAACCTAAAGTAAACAGGTAATAAAAAATATGCGAAAAGGTTTTTCTTAAAAATAATGGTATTGGTTTGTCTCCACAAAGTACCACCATAAGCTTCTTCATAACTCCATGAGCCACCTGCTTCAGCTACCAGAGGAGATGAAATATCCCTGGCCACTAAGGTAGTTTTATTGGGCCGATCATCCAATTTGTATACGAGGGTCATGGTGGTCTTTCCCCGCATCTTTAGTTTTACAATCCTGCCGGGTACTGTTTGTATTACGGTTGCTTCCAATACGGCGTTATCCCATTTAGTCCTGTTACTATAATTCTGGGTATAGTCCCAAACAATCTCTCTCGGACGTGATATAAAAATTGAATTTTTGATGGTGATGGAATTTCGCGTCATTGTTCGAATTACGAATTACGAGTTACGAGTTACGATTTACGATGGTGGCTGAGCTGTAGCACAAGGATGAGTGGAGCAGGTCGAAGCATACGATTTACGTTTATTTTAGGACGCTGATCTTTTAAGAAAAATATGAATTTTTAAGATTAATAATAATTACTTGGAAGATTATATAAAAGATTTAGTCACAACTCACAACTCACTACTCACAACTCACACCTGACGCTTCACGACATTAGCCTTCGTATGCTTCCTTCAGCTTTGCGATATTCATCTTGCGCATCTTGAGCATGGCCTGCATGACCCTGCCTGCTTTCATGGTGTCCTTGTCCTGCATCAATTGACCTAAAAGAGTGGGAACAATTTGCCATGACAAACCAAATTTATCTTTCAGCCATCCACATTGACTTTCTTCACCACCTTCAGTCAATTTATTCCAGTAATAGTCCACTTCTTCCTGAGATTCGCAATTAACCAAAAAGGAAAAAGCTTCCGTGAATTTGAACATCGGACCGGCATTGAGAGCCATAATTTGCAGTCCTTCGAGAGTGAATACTGCAGTCAGCACTGATCCTGCAGGACCCGGACCAGCCTCAGTGTATCGCGAAACAGCATTTATTTTTGAATTCTTAAAAACGGAGGTATAAAAATTCATTGCTTCTTTAGCCTGGGTGTCAAACCAGAGGAATGGTGTTATTTTTTGCCTGTTGTTTTGCTCGATGGTCATGATTGAATAGGTGTTTAGGTGTTTAAATGGTTAGGTGGTTAATGGTTAATGGTTAATGATTAATGGTTAGGTGTGCACAAACCTACTTTAGAAATGTGATAATGCAGATGGGTAAAAACGACAATTGAGGGGTAGATTGCGAATAATTAATAAGGAAATTCAACGATCTTAACTAATTGTTCCAGGTTATGAAAAGACTTTTCTAAAGAAGCCTGTATTTTCTTTTTGTCGGTGAGATTAAAAAGAATTTGGGACACAATGTTTTTTTTCATGTATTTATCGATCGTCAATTTTGTCTTTTGTTCATCGATTTTTTCAAGATAATAATAAGTAGACCTGGTCTTCATGTCATCCGTTTCACTGAATTCGATCCTGTCAGGTTGAAAGGTGTAACTACTGCTGTACATAATGACTTGCTTGTCTTTATAGATTACACGCGCTTTCATCCCCACCCGTGGAAGATAATGTCCTAGCTCTTCGACTTTAAGGACGCCGTCTTCCCATTGACTGCGATAATCAAACATACCGGTGGTGCGAAATAATGTAATGATGTCCGTATCGATCACCCTTGTATTGGAAGCCATTTTTACTTTATCAATGATCTCTAATTGCTCATCAGCGGCCGGAGGGATCTTATCTTTCAGTTTTCCGAGGTAGGCGTAATGAAAAGATATGTCCCCATCTTCTGTTTGTTTAACACCGCTATCCCAATCCATTTCCCGGATATCATTTCCTGATGTACCATTCAGCAGACTGTTGGTGACCAACCAATATTCATGTAGCGCAATATCATTTTTCAGTAATTGATGAACCGCTATGACGTCTTTTCCGATTAGTTTCTTAAAATTCTGAACCTGGTAATCTGTGTATTCACCGTAATGAGTTACGACTTTCAATGTCAGGGTAGCTGCAGACTTGCAGGCATTGCATTGGCAGTAGCGATTAACTTCATAAATACTTAAGCTCCTGTGAAAATCACAGAACATTCGTTCCACCTGTTTGTACAAATCTTTCAGGTCCGGAGAATCACCATATTTGTAAAAGAGAATGGCATCTCCTTCAATTTCTGAAATTTGAAGACCTAATTGGTTGGCGCTGACAATAATTTCCAACAATTCCTGGACAATAAGTTTCGTATGCTCAATTTCTGTCCGGTTGACAAATTGAGTGAAACCACTGATATCAGGAATAAATAGTAATCCTCTGTTTTCCATTTTCTTAAAGTAGGTTTCCTTTGGTTCGCAAACTTAACCTGATCCTATGACGAATGAATCCTCATTGAATGGACAATATTTTCAAAAAATATTTATTTCACTTGACGGCGGTAATGATTTCTTTTGTAGATCCGCATGAAAGCATTTTACTTCCGAAGTACGGGTTTCGGATTTCATTGGTTTCGCTTAACCAATAAGCACCTTTTCCATTATCTGCCATGGGACAAAATTGATAATAAATATCAGTTCCGTTTGTATGAAAAGCTTTCGCTTCAATGTACATATTGTCAGAAAGCGGAATGAAGTACTTGCGTTGAACTTCCAAGTCACTCGTGCCTTTGATGTAAGCTACATCCAGGCTCATTTTTTCAGCATAAAGCACCCAGGTGTGATGCTTTTCATCTGACAGTATTTGCTTTGAGACATTATCAATCGCGCTGTACAAAACCTTTGCCGCTTCCCTGGCACTGTCACTGCGATCTGATACCAGGTCATTTTTCAGATTAATGTATGCAGTCATGACGGAATTGAAGGACTTATTATTCACTTCCTGTGCAATGCTATGCCCAAGGAACATGAAAAAAATAAAACCAAACAGGAGATGCCTTTTCATATTATTACAGGTTTTAGATTGTTAAATTAACAAAAAAATATGAGGTTAGTTCGTCTATATAAGTGGTCATCAGTAATTAATAAATAAACAAAACTGTTGAGCGTCGGTTGACCGACGCTTAACGAATTTTTATTCCTTATCTTCACTTCACTATCATATTCACAAAATGATTATCTGATGAAAAGAATTTTACTGCAGTTGGCATTTCCGGGGTTATTCAATAGAAAATGAACAACTCGATGCAGATAAAATTGGCTTCTCCTGTTCTGACAGTAATTCTGACACTTATTATTTATGTTATTCCTAAAGCGCAGGTGGGTAGTCCTGCACCTGATTTTACGGTGACTGATACGCATGGTGAGACTCATCATCTCTATGATTATCTCTCGGCGGGTAAAGTCGTAGTGCTTGATTTTTTCTACACGGATTGCCGGGCATGTCAATTTTACAGCCCGGGAGTCGATTCGGTTTTTGCAAAGTACGGCTGCAACACTGCTAATGTTATTTTCATGGGCATTGATCATGATGACAATAATCAGGCCGTACTTGATTATGATCAGCAGTACCAAATTCCGTATCCTTCGATGAGTGGCCTGGAAGGTGGAGGCAATGAGGTCGCAATACTATACAACATTCAAAGTTATCCCACTTTCTATGTGATCGATTCTTCAAAAACCATTATAGGAGACATTTATCCCCCAACATTGGACAATTTTGATGTGTATTTTCAACAACATGCTATCCCGCCCGCGAATTGCAATGCCAGTTCGGTCAATTCTTTTGATGAGCACTCGAGTGACTTTAAATTATTTCCAAATCCTGTAGGTCCACATGAATATCTTTCAATTCAAATGCCTGTTGGAAATTTAGACAATACTCATTTCGAAATCATTAATTGTATGGGACAGCACGTTGAATCAGGTCAATTAGAGATGAATGTTTCCTGGTTCGCAGAAATGGATGTAAATGATCTCATTCCCGGACTTTACTTAATGATGGTAAATCAAAAGACCGGGCCTGTTTTGTATTCCGGATGGTTTATCAAAGAATGATCCATTAATTGAATTGATAGTTCTATTTACCGGTATTTCTTTTTGTTAAATGCCAACCGGTAAAAGGTTTCACTGTAGCGCAATTAGGTCCGCCATCCTTTGCTGTTCCGGCAACTTTTGCCTCCAGGATCATTGTTGTATCCGCCATCAACTGCTCAACCATTGTGAGCGTGATACCTTTCAATGGGATTTTTAAGCGCCTGCTCCAGATTGAACCATGCTGACCAGCGGCAGTTCCAATATCGATGTAGATGAACCGATCCTGTGGTGTTCCCTGTGCAATCGGACCAAGAAAATTAGGTGCAGATTCTTTAGCGATTTTTACACGGATAGGAAATTCAAAAATCAAGTCCCCTGATTTTGGATTTTGTTTCAAGATAGTTTCATAAACATTTCCACTGCCTTTTTGAATTCCGTATACAACTCCGGCGGGTGGATTTTCCAAAACAATTCTTAAGTTCAGTTCCTGTTCCATAAAAAATTGAAATTTATTTTTGTTTAAATTCATCTTTAAAAATAATTTCAATTCGTTTGTCCGGCACAAGCCAGATAAGGGCTACCACTATATATAGTCCGCCGGCAATCCATGGGCTGATCCAACTGCAGCCGATCGCGATGACATAAAGGACCGGAGATATTTTTCCTTTGAAATCTTTTCCAATCGCTCTCGCAAGGATGGAATCTGTTCCATGAGTTTTGATGATCACCAAAGTCAAAATATAATAGGCAATGGCTGCCATCAGCAGTATGATTCCGTATAATGCCATGGGCAATGGAGCAAAATGATTTTCTCCGATCCAGCCTGTGACAAAGGGGACAAGGGACAACCAAAAAAGAAGATGAAGATTAGCCCAAAGAATTCCACCGGTGACTCGTTGCACTGTATGCATCAAATGATGGTGGTTACTCCAATAAATTCCGAGATAAATAAAACTCAACACATAACTCAGCACCTCCGGAATGATAGGAATCAGTACATCGATATCGCTCCCATGCGGTGCCCTGAATTCAAGGACCATGATCGTGATCAAAATGGCCAATACACCATCACTGAAAGCTTCTAATCGGGTTTTATTCATCAGTTAATTTCGGGTAATCAAATATTTCAAAAAAAAATTTACCACTTAGGAACTTAAGGAACTTAAGAAGCCACTTAGAAATATATTTATTTACCAATGACTTTAGACTTTCGACTAAACCGGCTGCTATGACTTATAACCATAGACCTCTTTTCACCTAATTACCGTTGCTCCACTCATTATTTTTTCTATCAATATCGGGTAATACCTGGTCAGGATCAAGAATAACTGATTTGATCTTTTGTGTAGAACCATACTTAAATGTCCATGCCCCACCACGCTGCCATATTTCAACCGGTAATTGAATACTTCCGGATTCTCCATTGCTTTGAACAACTTTTACAATAACCGGCATAATTAATTTACCAAAGTTATAGATGGTAATCAATGCGCCTTTGGAGGGATCGTTATCAATATATTTCACATCGGTGATGGCCTGGTCTAAAGTCCATGTCGTGTAGAACCATTCTTTCCAAAACCAATTTAAATCTTCGCCTGCAGCGCTGTTGATGCAATGAAAGAAGTCATATGGAGTAGGGTGTTTAAATGCCCACGCAGCTGTATATTCCCTAAATGCATAATCATACCTTTCTCTTCCTACGACCACATTTCTGAGGATATGCAGACCGAATGATGTTTTGCTATAATAATCGAAAAACTGATTGAATTCCATTGCTTCAGGAGGTGTCATCATTGGAAAATGGTGCTCGGGCAGGTGATTTATGTCCAAGGTATAAAATCCAACTCCTCGCAAAGAGGTGTCCTTTGCATATTCTCCATGATTGAACAGGTCAATCGCATAATGATTGATGTACGTATTGATCCCTTCATCCTGCCACATATATCTTCTTTCATTAGTTCCGACGATCATCGGGTACCAGTTGTGACCTATCTCGTGCGCGATCAGCAACCATAAACGTGCCTTTCTTTCTTTATGATCACAAAAGATCATGCCCGGATATTCCATACCGCTGACATCCGCGCCAATATTGACTGCATTGTTCCATGGATATTCAAAAAATTCTTTTGAATAAATTTCAATACTTCCCTTTAAATATTCAGTTGCACGAGTCCATGCAGTATCTCTCATGTTTTCGGCGGGATAGGCTGACATAGCAAGAGCAGTGCGACCTGAAGGAAGATTTATTTTTGCAGCATCCCATACTAATGCCTTCGATGCTGCCCAGGCCACATCTCTTGTATTTTTCATCGTGAAATGCCATGTAAGATTTCCTTTCGACGAAGGTCGCATTTCAGGTTTACCAACTTCATCCGCAGAGATAATCGAAATTGTTTTATCGCTCTTTGCAGCTTGAGCGAGCCTGTCTATTTCCTTTGTAGTTAATACCTGTGCCGCATTTTTTAAATCACCCGAACCATAAACAATCATTTCGGCTGGGGCAGTGATATAGTAATCGTAATGACCATACTCACAATAAAATTCACCAAGGCCCATGTACGGCAATGTATTCCAACCTTCCACATCATCATACACACACATGCGCGGATACCACTGTGCTATTTCATAAACGACTCCTTTGGAAGTGTACATTCTGCCCATCCTGTCTGAACCATGAGCAGGTATTCCAAAATTGTAATTCATCTTAATGCTTATTGTATCTCCTTTGGGCAGCATAGGTTTATTCAATCGAAGTTGCATTCTTGTATCCGTGATGATTGGAATCGATTTATAAGATTTTCCGTGATAAGTTATGGTCACATCTGACAGGTGAATCCCTCCCTGCTTGTATCCCTGGACATCAAATCGATCTCCCGTAATCGGTGTAGCGGCAGAACCTCTTGAAGCAGGATCAAACAAATTCTGATCAAGTTGCAACCATAAATAATCTAAATGTTCAGGGCTGTTATTCGTATAATGGATAGTTACATCTCCTGTGATGGTAGTATCTTTTTCACTTAATGTTGCGTGGATGAGATAGTCGGCACTATTTTGCCAATACATCGGACCCGGCTTTCCGCTGGCGGAACGAAATTCATTTCCGGCTGGTGGATGAAATTCAGGCAAATAAAGATCATTCGGATTATAAGTTGAAGGTTCGCTACTTGAATTCTGTGCATTCAGAAAACCAAATGCCAGCAATTGAAGACAGATTAATGGAAATAATTTCATGTCAAGATTTTTTAGAATAAAAGCAATGAGATCTTTCAGAATTATTACATCAGGCCAGGAAAGATTACTTCTCTAAAGTATAAAGGTAGGTGCCTCCTCCCTGCTTCAACATCATTTCGTGTGTCTCAGGATGAAATTCCAAGACAATTCCGGCCTGGTCAAATTTAAACTTGTCTTTTTCGGTGGCTTCAAGAGCAAAAGCCGATTGGCCGGTAGCTTGTGCCATCAGTGTGGCGTTGCGTTTTGAAATAGTTATTTTCAAAGGAAGTTGCGTACTTGAATATGTACCTAAATACTTATCCAGTTCTTCTGGTTTCAGCGTTATGGTATTGAATTTTGGAATAACATAATCACGGTTAAAATAAATGCTCAGGATTCCGATCATGATATCATTGACAGAATAAACCTGGCCATTGGAGCAATAGGCTACAGCAAGACTATCATCAGGGAAATAAACGAGATCGGATGCGAAATTATCTATACCACCATTGTGCCCAAATCCTGTTTTATCATAGAAAGGTATTTGAAACATCCCCATTCCATAGTGATCCGTCATCGTCTTCATGAGTTTCAGATTTTCTTTGGAAATGATTTTATAAGAAAATAAAGCTTCTATGAACTTAGTAAGATCTGTCGGCGTGGAAATGATGGACCCAGCACCACCGGGAATACTCATATCCGTTTCAGGGCCCTGTTCCCATGTATTCGTGAATTCGAATGAATAAGCTTCATCGTTATTCGAATTGATTTTTCCTCCCACATAAGTATCCATTAAACCAATCTTAGATGTAATTCGCTCTGTGAGATTTACGGCATAGGTTTTATTTGTTAATTTCTCAATAATGTAACCCAGTAAAACATAATTCGTATTGCTGTATGCGGCTTTTTCATTTGGGACAAAGTCAGATTTATTTTTGGCGATCATGTCCAACATTTCATCATGCGTTTTCGGTAGAGTCATCCAATTCAAATAGGCCTGGTCATCAGTAAAATTGTGAAGACCACTACGGTGATTTAATAAATTACTGATGGTGATTAGGTGAGCGTCAGGAATATCCGGAAAATAAGTGTCCAATGTTGTTGTGAGCTTCAGTTTGCCTTCATCGATCAATTGGAAGATCATCGTGGCGGTGAACATTTTGGTGATAGATCCAATTCTGTATTTGGTCTGCGTTGTTGCCGGTTTGGTTACCCGGTCGGTAAATTGGCTATAACCGAATGCATTGGTATATAATATTTTACCGTTTTTTGAAATGGCGACACTCCCCATAGCCTTTTTATTCTCGACTAGTGTATTAAACAAACTGTCAAGCTTGGCTTTATTGATGGCCTGTGCAGTTACAATGCCACTATAAAGGCATATTATCAGCAGGGAAATAAATATTTTTAGTTTCATTTATTATAATTAAAATATCAGAAATATTTCTGAATGAATTAAGGGTTTTTAGTCGTCGCTGTAAAACTGACTGCTGCTCCTCCACCCGGAGCCAAATTTAATTGCAATGAAGATTTATTGGTGACAATATATTGTTCAATTTTGTATGCCTCGGGATTATTTTTCCAATCGGCATTCTCAGCGTCCTCGTAAATCCTCGCTACATAATGAGCCCCTTCATCCAAAAAGCTGAGATCAATATAAGTGGTGCGACTTTTTTCGTCCGTGATGGCACCCAGGAACCAGTTGTCAGTGCCTTTCGCTTTTCTTGCAATGGTAATGTAATCACCTGGTTCTGCTTCGAGAATTTTTGTATCGTCCCAATCGACTGCGACATCTTTGATAAACTGGAATGCATCCATGTGTGCAGCATAATTTTCAGGAAGGTCTGCAGCCATTTGCAGCGGCGAATACATCGTGATATACAAAGCCAGTTGCTTTGCAAGTGTTGAATGAAATTGTCTTTGCGGAAATTCCGGATTATAATTCCTCAGTTTGAAAATGCCGGGTGTATAATCCATCGGGCCGCCCATAAGACGCGTGAATGGCATGATCGTTTCATGTTCAGGAGGATTTCCGTCACTGAAGGCATGGAACTCATTGCCTCTGCCTGCTTCGCAAGCGAGAAAATTAGGATAGGTGCGGTTCAATCCTGTCGGTCGTACCGGCTCATGAATGTCAATCATGATATTATGTTGCGCGGCTTTTTCAATCGTACGGATATAATGGTTGATCATCCATTGCCCGTCATGATGTTCGCCGCGGGGAATGATATTTCCGACATAACCGGTTTTCACTGCTGTATAATCGTTAGCGTTCATAAATTGAAATGCGGTATCAAGTTGTACATCGTATGTACTTGCATCTGCAGCTGTTTCGTTGTGCATGATCATTTGTACGCCTTTCTGTCTTGAATAGCGTTCTATTTCTTTCACGTCAAAGTCAGGGTAGGGAGTTACAAAATCATAATGCCCGCCATTCCAATTCCCGATCCATTCTTCCCATCCGGTATTCCATCCTTCGACTAATAAACCTTTAATTCCATTTTGTGAAGCGAAGTCTATATAATGTTTGACATTGTCTGTATTGGCGCCATGATGTCCATGAGGAATCAGTTTTCCATTTGCAGACAAAGAATCTAAATGATCAGAATAGCTCCATTTGCTAACACCGGTTTGCAATTCCCACCACACACCCATAAATTTCATTGGTTGGATCCAGGAGGTGTTAACAATTTTGGATGGTTCATTCAGATTCAATATCATTTTTGATGCGAGGATATCAGTGGCTTTATCACTGACGATAATCGTACGCCATGGTGTTTTCGCCGGCGATCTCAGGTACGCTTTGTTACCAATTGCATCCGGAACAAGTCGGCATGATAAGCTAAATGTTTTCCGATCAACATGCAATTGCATTGATGGATAGTTAACCAGGGCAGCTTCATGAATGTTGATGTATAATCCTGTTGCTGTCTTCATCATCAAAGGAGTCTGCACAGCATATTGATCAGGCTCGCTTCTGCTCACGGTGCCAAATGAAATCAAAGGAATTTTCCAATCATCGACCTGGCTTAGAGGAGAAGTGGTATACTTATATTCATTGGAATCGTAATCGCCCGGGATCCAGAATGTCTTGTGATCACCGGTCATATTGAATTCGGTCAGTTCATCTTTGACAGTAAAATATTTAAGATTGGACTGCATCGGAAATTCATATCGAAATCCCACGCCGTCTTCAAAGACCCGGAAAACGATATTCAGTTGAAGATTCGGGGCCTTATTCTGTTGTAGATGAACGGTGAGTTGTTTATAATGATTCCTGATTTGACTGACCTCGCCCCAAACGGGTTTCCATGTATTATCTGATGTCAGTGAATCAATAGAGATGATTTTTAAATTCCTGTCCAGGTGTAAAGAGTCGTTAAGTGTAAAACCAAGTTTGGACGTCTTGATAACAGGTTGTTTTTTGTATGAGACCGCATATTGAGGACTGCCCTTTTCGGTGAGGCTGAAATCAAGTTTTATATTTGAAAGAGAGGTACTAATTGACTTCCCATTTTGCGCAGACATGCTGCCTGAGCTGAGAGCCAAAATTGAAATTGATATAAATAGAGAATATCTCATTTTGATTATTTTTGAATAAACGATTCGAAGATATAATTTCAAATTCAGTTCATTAAACTTGCGGCTTAAAATCAGCCTTGTGGTCATTGTCTGAACATCCACTGATCCCAGAACTTAGCTCTTCTCTTCGTGTTGTATTCATTATAGAACTGGTGGTTCTTCGTGAACTCATTGAGCAATTGTAGCTGAGCTGCGGATTCGGAATCGGAATAAACTTCTGTATACTCCTGGTAAGTTGGCTGGATGAAAGTTCCCTTAATGAGGAAACCGGCGGTTACAGCTTTGTATTTGACCTGGTTTGGTTTTGGATTGTTTTCTGATGCTGGACGTTTCATGATGGCTGAACTTCCAAAATCAGAATAGACCGATGATCCAGATGCTGCGAGTAATAAAGCAAAACATTTACTATTCGTTTCATCGCATAAAATAAAATAGGGTGGTGTTGAAAACATTTTGTTGCATTTGTCAATGATACCCTGCATTGCCGGGGTTGGTACATATTGTTGTAAAAAGATCCTGTTAGCTTCTTTTTGTTGTGGATGATCGTTCGTTGACATGATGCTTGTCACAATCAGCCACAAACCGATCATGGAGATCAATGCGATCTCAAGGCTGTTAATTAATGTCATCACCCTGATGGAAGAAGGGCTCCACTGCGCTGAGGAAAAAAATGAGATCAAAGGCGGAATCGCCATCAGAAAACATATTCCGATCATGAAGGCGGGAATAATGATCCCTATCGTGTCTTTGAGTTTTAAAAATAAATAAGCAGAAAAGACAAGTGCGATGGGAAGTAAAATGAAAAGTACATACGAGGTCAGACGAAGTCGGTTCATACTTACTCCTTCACCACTTTCCTCACTTCCCAAATGTCCGCGTACCTGATCTTCACCATATAAACCCCATTCGAAAGATCATTCGTCCGGACAATTACCTTCTCCAACACCTCACCATGATATACTGCCTGTCCAAGCGAATTCAATATCTCAAATGGAACAAACTTTGTATTGCCTGTCAGTTCTATGATCAATTCATTCGACACCGGATTAGGATAGACTTTTATATTATTATTTTCAATTGGAATTGTAGCGGTTGTATTAATCGTGATGATATTCGACGTATCGGATTTGCATCCATTCATTGTCACAATGACATAATATTCTCCATCAATAGTAGCTGTGAAATCCTGGCTTGTAGCACCAGGAATGAAGCCATCTTGATCGTACCATTGATTACCGGCCAAAGCATCAGAATGCAATACATTTCCTTCGACAGTGATTACTGGCGTGGGAGGAGTAGAAGGTTGTTGATGTATCACAGCATCTGCAGACGTATCCGAAACACATCCGCCCTCATGCGTCACGTAAAACGAATATGTTCCGGGTGCTAATCCAGTAACCGTTTTACTTGTTCCTGTACCCGTCACTTGCGTTCCATCAGGAATAATGGTGATCGTCCACATACCAATTGGAGGTAATCCATTTACCACGACACTTCCGGTTGGAATTGTACAGTTTGGATGCGAAATTGTACCGATCAATGGAGTAGTAGGCTGAGGATTGACAATGACAGGAAATGAAGAAGGAACACCTGTACATGTAGTATTTTTCCCTTTCACAGTTATATTTCCAGAAACAGCAGACATGCCAAAATGAACCTGGATGCTATTCGTTGTACTTGAACCACTGGCACCAAATGGTAATGTCCAGATGTAAGACAGAGCATGATCAATATCAGGCACAGAATAGATGGCATCATGATTCTGACAAAAACCACTTTCACCTGTTATCTCACCTGCATCTGCAGGAACGAGCTCAACTTCTACCGTAGTGACATTAGAATAAACAGGAGAAAAAGTTGACGTCACGACTTCCGCACGATAATAAGTAGTAGTAGATAAATTTTCTGAAATATAATGCGAAGTGTTTGCCCCTGTACCACCAACTACATTATTCCAATTCGTAGTGCCATCAGGAGAATCCTGCCATTGAATATTTCCTGTAAACCCAATCAGGTTTAAAGTAGCAGGACTGCCATCGCAAACCGGCGAATTAGATGATGCGAATCCGGGAACAGGCGGAATAGCTTCAAGCATGACGCCAATCATATACCTATATGGAAAAAGAAAAGTATTCTGTTCCTTCAAACGTGTACCATCAATATTGGAATAAAAATAAGTGCTGTCTCTTGAAGGACTTTCATCCTGAACCCCTAAAGGAGAATAAGCATCTGGTGCAGCAGTCATCGCAAGGCCCGCATAAAAATCAGCGTCTGTCAGCGAAGGAGGCAGTGTGATCGTGAAAGTGTGCCAACTTCCCAGGTCACCTGCTTGAATAGTATCGTGATCTGATTCTGCTGCTATGATCCCCACGTTTTTTAATATCACTCCATAAACAATTTGCCCGACACTGGCAGCATCATTCGCAATGTAAGCCGTTACGGCTACGACCTTTGCAAGCCCGGTGACATGATACTTTGCATAAACAATTTGATCCTGGTTAGCCTCAACACCCTGAGAAGATGCAGGACCTTCAGATGAAGAATAATTGCAATAAAAATTATTTGTGTTTTGAACCCATGAGATAGTGTTATCAGCATCGTCATCGTCATCACCCACTGAAACAGCAATGGTTGAATTGCCTGAATTAGCAGGAGCAAAATCTGAAAAAGTCAATGTTGTATTTTCCGAAAAACCCAAATGAGGGATATTTTTTGTTTCGGTAAAATTGTTTGCACCTGTAATATTTAAAGTTACTGGTATATCCGAATGTGAATCACTTCCTGCGTTCATGACATTGACGGCGAGAGATTGTGGGCTTGAAAAATAGAAAGAAGCATCGCCCAATGAATATATGGTTCTCACGCTTAAATCATTT
>JAAEAZ010097999.1_pt1 | contig 17066 bp, 8 predicted proteins | sample 7277811 | NCBI WGS metagenome assembly JAAEAZ01 (sample SAMN13876997, study PRJNA601929) | soil metagenome | isolation source: soil | host: Panicum virgatum | place: USA: Fermi National Accelerator Laboratory | collected 2010-11-19 | reverse complement strand
TCTCCATGCAACCACATCATGCCATTCCGTGGCGGTCTGCCATTCACCTTTCTTATCCTTATAGCTTTCATTCGTGGCTACGGAGAACTTAGCTACTGCGACATTACCTTCGAGGTACCTGACTTCAGGGTCACGTCCCAGGTTTCCGATGAGGATTACTTTGTTTACCATGGTGTTTAGGGGTTATTTTGGTCTGACTGAACAATAAAGATACATCGGTTTATAGTTAATAGTGTGTCGAAGCATAGCCTCTTATTGGTAACAAATCAATACTTATTCTGTCTAAAATTCCATGTTTTCCGGATGTAAAGACATCTTTCTTTTTATTTTAACCAATTGATTATGAGGCTTCACCATTGAATTTTCTAGTGCGATTAAAGACTTGTTCTGTACCGGCACGATCAATGGAGATGCTTTCCTTTACCTTTGATGATCCTTTATGGCCAGGTAAAATCAAACGATCAATTGGAATATCCATTGATTTAAAACATTGAAATCCATTTTAGTTTTAGATGAATATGATTATGAGGTATAAGTTCTTTTTAAGTGTTTTTGTTCTGGTTTTTTCAATTCCAGGTCTTCAGGCCCAGGTAACTGGTTTCTGGAAAACTGTTGATGATCGTGATGGTAGTGAAAAATCAGTCATTGAAATTTTTGAACAAGATGACAAACTTCATGGAAGGGTGATTAAATTTTTATCCGGTGCTACTTACACGACCTGCGAAAAATGTGAAGGCGATTTAAAAGATAAACCACTCATTGGTATGGTCCTGATACATGATCTCACCAAAACAGATAATGGCGGCATTGACGGAACAGTTCTGGATCCGAATAATGGAAAAACTTATAGTTGTTATGTAGAATTAGAAAGTCCTGACGTTCTAAAATTGAGGGGATATATCGGTTTCCCGGCTTTAGGCAGGACACAATATTGGTACAGGGTGCATTAAAATCAAATCACAAATTTGATTCCTTGTGCAAGCGGTAAATCCTTACTCCAATTGATAGTATTTGTTTGTCGGCGCATGTAATTTTTCCATGCATCTGAGCCACTCTCACGTCCGCCTCCGGTTTCTTTTTCGCCACCGAATGCTCCTCCGATCTCTGCACCTGAAGTTCCAATATTGACATTGGCAATTCCACAATCTGATCCGGATACAGAAAGAAAACGTTCTGCTTCTTTCAGGCTATCGGTCATGATCGAAGATGACAAACCCTGTGGAACATTATTTTGCATCCGGATAGCTTCATCAAGATCTTTGTAAGGCATCACATACAGAATAGGTGCAAAAGTTTCAGTCTGAACGATGGGCATATCATTCGTGACTTCTGCAATACAAGGAAGAACATAACAACCGCTCGCGTATTTTTTTCCTTTCAGGACTCCACCGGGAACAAGCATTTTGCCGCCCTGGTTTTTAATCGCTTCAAGTGCTTTTTGATAATGAAATACAGCCTGCATATCAATCAGCGGACCCATGTGAACATTCGGATCCAATGGATTTCCGATTGAAATTTGCTTGTATGCTTTGATTATAGTCGATGTTACTTTATCAAAAATAGACTGATGAATGATAAGCCTTCTTGTAGAAGTACATCGTTGGCCAGCAGTGCCCACCGCACCAAAAACAGCAGCAGTCAGAATCATATTCATATCTGCATTTGGCGTCACAATGATTGCATTATTTCCACCGAGTTCTAGTAATGATCTTCCCAGTCTTGCAGCGACAGCGCTTCCTACTACCTTTCCCATTCGCGTACTTCCTGTTGCAGAAATGAGAGGAACGCGATGATCCTGGGTCATTAATTCTCCAACCCTGTAATCACCATTGATCATATTTACAATTCCTTCCTGGAGATTATTTTCTTCGAGTACTTCCTGAAAAATATTCATGCAGGCTACAGCGCACAGAGGTGTTTTCTCTGATGGCTTCCAGACGATGACATCTCCGCAAACAAGTGCAAGCATGGCATTCCAAGACCAAACAGCCGTTGGAAAATTAAATGCAGATATAACGCCAACAATTCCAAGTGGATGCCACTGCTCATACATCCGATGCATATTTCTTTCTGAATGCATGCTGAGGCCATACAATTGTCTTGACAATCCAACAGCGAAGTCACAGATGTCAATCATTTCCTGCACTTCTCCCCATCCTTCCTGGAGACTTTTGCCCATCTCATATGAAACTAGTCTGCCGAGAGGATCTTTATGCCTGCGCAATGCATCTCCATATTGACGAACAATCTCTCCACGTTTTGGTGCCGGAACCATTCTCCATGTTTCAAATGCTTTCGTGGCAGCCTTGATCACTTTTTCATATTCTTTTGGAGAAGTATTACTGACTGCGCCTATCAGATTGCCATCAACAGGAGATTGTGATGGTTGAAAGTTCTTTGAACTTGATGATTTCAGACCGGTAGAAGTACCGTTATTGAATTTTTTGATGCCAAGCTTATTCAGGAATCTTATGTCTATTGCCATGTCCCGGTCAGTTTAAATAATATTCTTTATAACCTCAAAAATTGAGTACGATTCTACTGCAAAGATGGGTAATCCTGCCTAACTGATGGCAATGGAAATGAGAAAAAACAAAATCAAAATTTTCCGGAAAACCAGGTCAATGCACGACACTCATCAACCCGCTATGTACAGGTTTGCCTTCATCAAAAATATCATAATGATAAAGACCGGCAGGCCAGCCTGATGTAACTACTATTTGTGTATTTCCTTTTACCGATCCATTGAAATAAACTTTATGTCCTAATAAATCATAAACGGATATAGATGGTTTATTCAAGTCTGGCATTTGAACTGTAAAACTTTTTTCAGTCGGGTTAGGGAAAACAGAAAAACCGGAAACATCGACATCGTTTGTTGCTGTTGTTCCTGCTTTGATCGTGGTCACTTTAAAATCATCAAAATAAAAACCATCTGCAAAACCAAATCCATCAGTGACCAACAGAAAACGTAATTGAATATTTTGTCCCACGTAATCCTTAAGGTCTGCTGTTTCAAGCACCCACTGATCCTGTTTATCATCATACAATGGTTCTTCATACAGCTGGAAGACGGATCCTAATTTTGATCGTTCTCCACATAGATTTTGCCAGGTATGTCCACCATCCGAACTCTCCTGGAATACAACATAGTCGTAATAATTTTCAATATCCCATCGACCCCAGAATTGAACATACGCAGAAGTCACATCTTGTAAATCAATTTCCTGGTTGAGCAATATCGCTTCATTCTCATTTGGGCCATATAGTCCTCTTGGACTATCTGTGATAGCCACGGGAGGTGACTTATACGACTCAGAAGTTGTGTCCCATTTCATACCATTACTTAAATCCCAATTCGACAAATCGCCCGGGTCATCAACAGGGGTGAAGAAGTCAGCACGTTCTTTTGTGAGGGTATCACGGTATGTATAATCACCTTGTTGACAGATGATCTCAATTTTAATGGATGCCCCGTATGCAATCTGAGGATCAACGGTAAAGTTCATCTTGCGTTCTTGTGGAACGAATTTTTGCATGCTGAGTGTAAAAGATGGAGGCACTTCTAATACGAATGGACTCAATGGGTTGAAAGAAACCGTAACATCCCCATCCAATAGACCATAGCGATTGAACTCAAGATTCAAAGGGTTAGCGCCGCCGTGTATGAACTTGGGCGTTTCGTCTATAATTGAGACCAATGAATTGACCAGGCGGGCATAAAGAAGGTTCATTTTCAGTGTTGACTGACAAAGTGGAATTATTCTTTCTTTCGGAGGGTAGAAATTATCTTCATCCTGATCACCTACTTCAGGTGTCATGGAGTAGATACCATGCTCACCATACATCCAGTCATCAGAGTCACCATTGCTGATATATCCTACTGTTGCAAGACCCCTGCCATAAATAAACTTGTTTTGCTGTGTAAGCAATTCAGCATAATGATCGAAAATTGTTGAATCACTTGTGTTGATGTCCTGGTATCCCCATGGATAGATGAGCAGATTACCGTAAGAATGATAGTTCAGGGCAATTTTAAAATGATGCGTATCACAGAAATATTGCATGGCTTTGGTTTCCGGCTCAGAAGATGGAGCGGGTCCGCGGTAAGTGCTTGACTGTGGATTTGACGAAGAACCTTCATCATCATATCCCCACTCATATCCATAATTCCTGTTCAGATCGACGCCATCATTTTTTGGATCGAAGACACCGTCATTATCATTATCCCGCATATTTTTTCGCAGGTAACGTGTGAATGTATCCTGCTGAATATCGTAACCAGCAATATTATAATTCAGTCCATCCGGATTAACTACAGGGACAAAATACAATTCAGTATTATCGACTATCTGTTTTACCAATGGGTCCTTGTCATAATTTTCAAGCAGGTACCACATATAGTAAATGTTCTGACTGACACTGATCAATTCACGGGCGTGTGTCAAACCGGTGTAGAGTATTTCAGGTTCATTTTCATCTACTTCAGGATTATCAGAAATCTTAACCCAAAAAATGCTGTTGTTTTGCCAAGTCTTGAAACTACCAATCGGCTTCCTTACAGAAATAAGATTAGGATAGAGGAACTGCATGATATCCAGGTTGTCCAGAACATCAGACATCGAGAAAAATCCACCGGCTTTCCCAAGCTCAAAGTTTTTCGGAACATTTATATTGTAATTGTTGTCCTGGCAGGAAAGAAGTTGAGTCCGGTCCTGGTGATGTCCTTCTTTTCGGTATGAAGCAAGATTTGGAATGTCAACATTATACCGGATACCCTGGTCATGAAGGCGTTCCAGTTCATAGCCATCGATTGAGGTGGTGAATGAAACTCCTATTTTCCGTGTGCCGTGAGACAGATCAATCCCGGCTTTAGCCAGGTCTGAGATCGTTTGTTTTTCGTCTATGGGAAAGGTGACCTTTGAAAGAACGCTTTGGCCTTCAAGGGATTGGAAGAGACATATAGATATAAGGAAAACTAAGAGTCTGGAAATGTTCATAGGAGCAAGAATAACAAGGAGGTCAAAACGTGTACAAAGTTAGAAATATACTGATACGATCATGGTCCTTAGGCTAATATCCTCAAGGGGAGTCAGCAAATCTAGTCATTAATTAACATATTATAGTAATACATAATGCGTTATTTGCTCAATTAGCTGGTATTTTCTCGTCCGGGTAATTTGCAGGGGAGCAAAGGGACATAATCTTACTAAGGAGTACCCACAAAATCATGCCATGTGTGATTGATCCGGCTACAGTTTTACCTGTACTATGCCGTTCGAAACCAGTTGACTCCCCGGCGCATTATAAAAGGCTGGCGCGGAATTGTTTGTCAGGATGACCTGGTTGCAGGATAATATACCTTGGTTGAAAATGGCGCTTCCATTCTGAAGAGGAAATGTTCCTCCATTGGCAGTACCATCTTTAATTGTAATTCCGTCGAGCAGAACAGCTGTACCGCCTACCGGAATAGTGACCACGTGATATAAATTATCAGCCATGTTGCCAGCCGATCCGATGTTTCCGCTCAGTATGGTTGGGTTCATTCCATAAACCCTTTGATTGATATTTGTTTCCGTCCCCAGAAATCCTCCGTACACACTTAGTCCTGATCTGATCACAAATCCGGCGCTACGACTTACTTCAAAATAAGGTGAGTAAGTACCTCCTGCGATCCAAATCTGGGTGATACCCGGACAATGAGCAGCCCGATCCAAAGCCTGCTCGAAAGACTTGTAGGCATCAGTCCATGACGAACCATTTTGTAAACCGGAAGCATTGAGGTTGACATAAAGAATTCCGTTGTCTGCACACGTACTATCAAAGGTGATGACTAATTGAGCTGCTTTCATCAGGTCGCCATCGTAGCTCCATGATTCACGCAGTCCTGTTCCGCGCATGATAAGGACCATGTCCTTACCATTGATCCATCCTGGTTGATCGACAATGTTTTGGATGAGATGTCTTATGTCAGGTGATGTATATTCCTGGTTTGTAATGGTCCAATTATCCGGATTGAATTGTACGACCTGTGTTGACCGCGCCCTTGATGTGATATTATACTTTGATGTAGTGAATGCAGATGCATCTGCTGAAAGTTCACCTTGCATGATCCAATTAGCAGCAGTGGTTGCAGTATTGTATGATTTCCATTTAATGACTGCATTGGAAATATAACTTCCTGATGGAACATTGATATTTTTAAATCGCCAGCCAATGGTTTGATGACCATCTTTGTCAGTCATGGCGATGGCTTCACGCACCGGATCGACTGAGCCATTGTCCTGGTGCTCTTCGGCATCATCACTTGAACTACTGATCGTTCTGGATAGTTGACCAGATTTTTTTGTTACCGGTGAAGTTATCCACCATTCTGATAACCCGCTGGTATTCCATTCAGCATAATAGCCATTTTCATAAGAGAATATCTCTGTAGAATCGGGAGGATAAGTCAGGACTTGTGATGGTGTATCGTTGTTGTACAATCCATCTTCATTTTGTCCTGTATATCGAAGCGATGTCACATCAAATGCATCTCTTGCAGAAATGCATTGAGTACATCCTGTCGCATTGACAAGATTATTTGCTTCAGATGCAGTATAATATCCTCTTAATTTAATCTCGCTTTGCGGAGAGTTTGTGCAGGTCAGCACCCAATTGCGTGACAGGAGATAAAGACTGTCCGACAAAATAAAACTCTGATTGGATTTATAAAGATTGAGCGTCACATTTCCAAGATCCTGCCCTTCCGGATTAATGCTGAATATCCTTTGTCCTCCTTGGTCAAAATGCACCCAATTATTTCCAGACACCGGTTGTGTCATTTGTAATGGAGACCCATCATAGATTTGCTTTCTATCATAAACGTTGACCTGGTCTATAGCAAGGCCTTCCATCTCAACACCAACATCGCTTTGCATCACCCATCGGAATTGAACAATTGTATCAGTAACAGGAATTGAAATTCCTGTAGTAAGCCAATGTGGCCGCGTCCCGTTCCATCGGTTAGAAGCATCATTATACCAGTTGGTGCCATTTCCCATCGCACCTAATTTTATCCAGTCATTGCTTCCTTCAATTCTGTATTCCACCCAGGTATAATCATATCCGGACTCGAGATCATATTGAAATGCAAATGATAAAAATGGTTGAGTGAATCCGGAAAAATTAAAACAAGGTGAATACAGATATGATGTTTCATCAGGGTTATATGGTCCGGATAAATTCGTTGTCCATACATGCTGACCTTCTGCAGCGTGTGAAATGATTTCTTTTCCGGGAGTCCCTTCCATCCACGTTGAATTTATACCTCCACTCACCCAGCCATCCGAATCGGATTCAAATCCCTCACGGTATGGAAAATCGTTAATCAAAGATGAATTCACTATTTGCGTTCGTAAAGTGTCATTATTATGATAATTGTCCTCAATGCTGTTGACCCAAATCTTTAAGTTATAAGCTCCAGGAGCAGAAAAATCGATTGCAGGATTCAATATAAAATCAAAAGTGGTGTCACCCTGTAATGAATCAATACTCATTGAATGAATCATACCACCGTTAACCTGCCATGAGATGGATACATTATTTACAGTTTTAATTGTTGTATTGCTGACACTCACTTGCAGCATTTCCATTCCTAATCCACATGAGACGGCTTGTGGATGTATTAACTGGTCAATTTTAATATCCTTTTGAATCAAATCGAATGAGATATCATCGATGGTTTGCCCGTCTTCACTTGTGGTCTGTCCGGCTGTTCCTTTCACGTCATGAGAGAATTTCACCTGGAAAGAAGAGCTGAAATTCTGATTCCCCTGTTGTAACGCTGGGCTGATATGCAAGTCGGTTAAATGTTGATATACACCTCTAAGATTTGCATCGTTTGGTAAATAGGTTAAAAGCAGGAAGGTATCTGCATCCGATCCCCGAATCCATATCGATTCCGTATTGTTGACATCGGGAATGATTTCATGATGCATAAAATACAAGCTCATGCGGATATCATCAGTGCTCACTGAGTGACCATCCATATTGAGCGTAAGAAAAAGATCTCCGTGTTTTGATGATGTGTTCTGTGTTGCATCAACTGTCAGAGCTCTTTCTCCTGAATGACAGAATGGAGAGCCGGCAAAAGTTCTTACTCTGCATGTCGGTTGAAGATCTGCATCCCATGCATTGAGACCGAGTAATCCAATCTCATCTGATAATATTTGCACATCAGGAATGGCATCAAAATTTTCAGTCCATGGAAGTGTAACCGGAGGATTTGGAAGATGGCGCACTATTACTTTCAGCGTATCATTTTTATGGAATGGATCTGAAGCGTATGTTGACCAAACCCGGATATTATAATTACCGGTAGCTGAAAAGTCAGCAACCTGGTTAAATGAAAAAACCACGCCTGCTCCTGCATTTAATGTTCCACCGAATGCTTGTGTAATTATGGATCCATTGTTGACTTTATAAGACAGCGAAAAACCTGATGCATTCACCAGGCCTTCGTTAGTGATATGGACTTTGATTGTGTCTTTATTTGTCAAAGCTGAAGATGTAAATTGCCGGCCTGATTTCGGAGCTATCAAAGAGTCGAGTCTCAGATCATTATTCCACGTGCATTGGTTGCCACCACCCGGTGTGATTAAAACGGCTCTTGCTCTTAGTCCTTCCTTCCCGGATGGAAAAACACCCGCAACTGAAATCCAAATAGCAGAGTCAGGTGGAAATCCACTTAATACAATTGACGTATTTGATATTGTATCCAGCGAAGTCAAAACTTCATTTTTCAAAGAATATAATTGGTAATGATTTGCGCCTGTGACAGGATTCCATGTCAATTGGATATATCCATTGCAAGGTGTAGAAGCAATTACATTTCCCGGAGGAGGCATGATCACGGCGTACTGATCAGAAGTATCCATCATTCCATTTGATGCAGTCACTCTGACTTTCATTTGATCCGACGGAGTATTGGGAATAAACCAATCCTGGTATCGTCTCGTGGAAGCCACATTTGTTGCCAGGGATATCCAGGATGTTCCACCATTAATAGTATAGTCAACATTAAATGTAGATGAGCCTGTTCCAAAAGCGTCCCACCGGATGTATTGTCTGTCATTTGGTAAGTTGATATTTCCAGGTTTGAAAACTTCTCCGCCGATAGGTGATTGTATGGTGATTGCGGAATGTTGAAGATCCCAGGTGAGCCAGCATAACTGAGGACCCATTGGTACCTGGTAGCCCTTTACTAAAATGGTATATGTTCCTGTAGTAGCTGTTTGTATTGTTACCTGCTCGATATTATTCAGGTGATCAGGACCGGTTGTAGCAGGATTTGAAACGCCTGAAGGTGTATAATTTAATTTCCATGGCCATGTTGTATCACCTGCAGGTGAAACCACAGCGAGATCAAGATCATTGACGAGCGTGACTGTTTCATAGGGGGCAGATGCAGGATCAGTCCAATTCAACATAATGTCAATAGAAGCAACTCCTGATGGAACTGGGATGCTCGTGGTCACAACTTGTTGATCATCGACAGACAGCGATTTGAAATGATTTGATTCGAGAATTTCTACAGAACGGACTCCATTGATTCTACCAAATCCATAAATAAAATCAGGACCTGTGTTGCCCAAATCATCTGCTCCATTACAGATAACATTTTTGATCAACGCGGCATCCGGCAAACTGTCATTATGAAGCTGGCGATAACGTTGATATAATAATGTAGCCATTCCTGTGGTGGCAGGAGATGAAAAACTTGTCCCGCTACCACTTGTATAAAGATTATTGTCAATTGTGCTAAAGCGGCCTGATCCATTGGCCACTGCTTCAGGTTTTATTCGTCCGTCATCTACCGGACCACGACTTGAGAAAGATGCATTTCCATCTGTAATGTTGACGGCTCCTACTGTAAGTACATTTTTTGAGGCCTGGTAAATTCCTGCAACTGTTGCAAATCCTGATGGATACGGCGAACAATTTATTCCTCCTGAATTACCCGCAGCAAAAACATGAAGCAGGGATGGATAAGTTCTCATCATAGCGTCAAGCGCAGCACTCGTCCCATCATAGTCACCAATGATGACACAATCTGTTAAACTTGAGCCATAGGAATTATTGGTTAGGCTCATGTTAAAGTCACTGATGTATTGAGGAGTTGACCAGAGGATATCTGAAAAATTCCGGATGATGACATGGGCATTTGGGGCATATCCAAATCCAAAAGCTGGATCTAATACTCCGGCGCCCGTCACATTGCCTGTCACCATAGTGGTATGTTGGCTAATGCCAAAACTTGCCAGGTCTAGTACTGAAGAAGAAATGTCTTCATGTGTACCTATCCTTCCTTCGTCGCCTATCCCAACAGTAATTCCAGACCCATCCAGTCCCCGGGTCAGAGGTGATTTCAATCCCCATCCTCGCTCACCCGGCAGCGCCCTGTAGTTCAGTAGTTCATCTGTAGGGATTGCTTCTATATAGGAAATCCAGGGTGTGTTGATAATATTTTTGTTGACCCCGTCCTGTACTTCAACATCGATGAATCCAAAAATCAAGGCTCTCATGTCAAGAAGAGTGACATTATTATTTATTGCCCACTCCAGGATCTCTTCTTGTTTAATACCCGGGGCAATGGATAATCTGAGTTTATCTGACGCAGATCGATTTTCAGTGGTAATGCCGATTTTATAATCAGGATTTACATCAAACAAATATTTTGAAAAAGTATTATCTGTTGTTGCCTTAATACGAACCCAATATATATGTTGATGAAGTGCATATAAAATTTCGATTCTATTTTTCAGTAAAATTTCTTTTTCGCTAAGCGATAAAACATGATCAGCTTTAAAAAACAGGTATTCATTTTCACCTGAAGAACGTGTGTGAAACTCTGTCTTTAAAAGAGGGAACGTCCCTGTTTTGAATGTGACGGAATTCTGACTTATCGCCGAGTGGCAATAAAAGAAAAGGATGGAGGAGAGAACCAGAATGTGTTTGACATAGGACGGAATCACTGTCATAAAAATACGCAAGTAAACGGTAAGCGGTATTCGGTATTCGGTATTCGGTAACGCTTAAACTCACAAACCAATAAACTTATAAGCTTTTGGATTTCAGGTTAAAAAATTTTTTTAAAAAAGTTATTTTAAGGTGGAGGTTATAATAATTCCATTATCTTTCGTCTTGATCAAATATGATTTTTCGATGGAAATATTTCGGTCGAAAAACCAACAAATTATGATCCTCAGGAATCCCTCTTCATCGAGGGATTCCCTGTTTATAGTTTGTTCGTTTGTTTTATTTCTCCTTTCCTGTCCACTTTCTTCCCAGGGAGTCATCGGTCTTGTAAAAGAAAAAGTCACCAATCAACCTATTGCACTAGCTATAGTTTCCGTTTTCTCAGGAGATTCATTGATCACATCCCTCACTACAGATAATGAAGGTCATTACACATACGTCTCTACAAAAGCGGAAAGGGTCAGGATGACCGTCCAGGCATTAGGATATAAGCCACAGACTACTGATGATATTTTTCTGGATGGATACTCTACTTATCGCCAGGATAATTTTTTGGAAATAAATCCTTTCAATCTCGAAGGCGTTACGATCACGGCAACCAAACCTATTGCTCCATATACACAAACCATTTCTCCCGAGGATATTATCACTACTGCAGCAAATTTCGATGATCCCATTCGCGTGGCGCAGAGCAGGCCCGGAATTGTGTTACTCAATGATCAGGCCAACCATTTATCACTAAGAGGCAAATCACCGGTCTTTAATAATTGGTACCTGGAAGGACTTGAAATCGTCAATCCCAATCATACTAACAATGCAGGAACATTTTCAGATCTGCCCACTCAATATGGAGGTGGTGTAAATATGTTCTCTGCGCAAACCCTGGGGGAAACAAATATTTATACAGGAATTAATCCTCTTAGTATTGGTAATATCGGCGGTGCTGCCATTGATATGCAACTTCATGAAAGTGCTAAACCTGAATGGAGAGCTAAAGCCGGTCTCATCGGGTTTGAATTGGGAGGCGGGGCTGCTATAGGGTCGTCAAGTATTCTGGATGTTAATCTGCGATATAGTTTCACCGGTTTACTGACTGATCTTGGAGCGGATTTCGGTGGAGAAAAAATTGGGTTTTATGATGGAGTAATTTCTTTCAGAAACCAGGGACTGCGACATAAGCTAAAACTATTTGCATGGGCTGGTAGCAGTAAAAATGAATTTAACAAAGTAGAAAACCCGGATGACCGGGAGCGATACAAAGATTTTTTTGATATTGATTATGGAAATGATATCGTTGGAGCCGGTGCCAGGTATGATTTAAATATGAGTCCTAAATTATTTCTGCGCAGTGGATTTGCGTTTTCGACTAATCAATCTACTTATGACAAGAGTGGACTATTCGAAGGTGACTCAGTAAAGATTAACTACGATGATCAAATATCCATTACATCATCTTTCGTTGAACTATCGTTTTTACATTCTCAGCGAATTCATTCTACTGCAGCTATTCATTTTGAAAACAGGGCCTATAAAAATGATTATTACGGCTTCCTTCCTTTTTTTGAAGAATCCCAGATCAGGCCTTCATTTCAGTTTGAATCAACTATTTCGAAGTCTTTACAATTAGAGTTGGGTGGTGAAGTATATCATTCGTTTACTTATGAAAATTGGATCCCTGGTTATCGAGCAACATTAAATTGGAGCCTCTCTGACCACAATTCTTTATTTGGTGGCATTCGACATGCAGCCGGTGAGCCTGAACTTTTCATAAGAGATAAAAAAACGAATGTGCATTTTATTTCAGATAATTATGAATTAGGTTGGAAGTATGAAAAAAAGAGCCAGGGCATTGGCATCAATATTTATTATCAGCAGATGAATCATTTAACAGCCTATCGATATATAGGGGCAAATCTCTATCTGGCTGATTATCCCTATTCTCCCATTGACACGACTTTGGCCGCAATTGAATTAAGCGGAGTATCAAGACATTTCGGTGTTGAAGGAAGCTGGTATCTTAAAAATAAGCAAGGATGGAGCCTGGATCTTAATCAATCCGTTTATAAAAGTGAAAGAGGGCTTAAGGAAAATCCACTTGAATCCGGCCGGTATGATAATCGATTTGCTACGCACTTATCTGTTGCCAAAGAAATCATTAGTGTGAGGAATGGCAAAAACAGGATTTGGAATTTTTCGATGAGAGGCTTTATTAATGGAGGACTCTGGGAGCCAAAAATCAATGAAGAACAATCTGAATTATCTGCAACGACGATATATGAATATCCGGGATTGTTTGATCAGCATTTACCTGCTTATAAAAGAATTGACTTTGGCATTTCAAGGACAATTGCCACGACAAAAATCCGCTGGCGTTATTCACTTGATATCCAGAATCTTTTCAGCTTGACTAACATTGCCTACCATTACTACGATCCTTTCCTTCAAAGTACCAAGGCGGAGGAACAACTGGGTATTATTCCCGTCTTTTCCGTTCAGGCCTCCTGGTAAACCTTTCGAAAGAAATTTCCCAAAATGACCGAAAGGATTATTATTTTTAACGACTTAACCTAAAATCACTTAACCAACTATGGATGACAAAACAAAATCAATCGTTGCACACCTCACTCTTATCGGCTGGATAATTGCACTGGTGATGAACCAAACTGACAAAGGGCCAAACACATCCTATTATCTCAGGCAGATGCTGGGCCTGGCGTTGTTAGGTCTTGTTGGCTGGTTACTGGCTATGACACATATTCCATTTCTGTCAATGGCTTTTTACATTCTTGTATTGGTATTATGGGTATTGAGCCTGGTCAACGCGTTGAGTGGTCAGCAAAAACCGGTTCCCATAGTAGGAGAAATGTTTCAGTCATGGTTTAAATCCATATCCTGATCTAAGCACTGATTTTTTTAAGATACTACCGCAAGGAACTCCAAGCGCCCCCTTTGATTGGACTAATGCAATCAAGCTTTAGAAGCGCAAATGTTCCTTGCGGTTTTTTATGTTCTTTTTTTCCGGAAAAAAGAATTTATTCCATCGGCAGTCTCACTCCTCTCACTCTTTCACCGGCTCCCTGCTCTCCAATTCAAACTCGAGGTGAAGCTTATCAGATATATTCCGGCTGAAATGAACCAAGCCGATGTTAAGCGCATATATTTCTTCACCATTCCATGCAGATGTTGTCCATCCAACTTCTTCAGTTTCAAATTTATCTTCTGTACGAAACCGGATCGCCGGGATAGATTGTCCATCGTGTTGCCAAGTCGTATGACCTAAGAATCGCCTGCGACGCTCCAATACCACATGCAATGAATCACCGGGCTGCCACCATTCCAGTTTCGTCAACCAAACTTTGGAAGAATCAACTGCATCGAATGGAAACCGATTGGCTGATAGCACCCGAACCGGTATTTTGTTTATAACTCCCGAATCCCCTGAAAAGAACAGGGTTAACGAGTCAACGACCACCCCGTTATTTACTATCCTTTCATACTGTTTTTGGACAACTTGTTGCCTTGAATCATAGTTTATACTCGTGATATGGTCTTTTGATGTCAATGTGTGTACCCAAACCTCAGGAACTGAAGTAGTATCAGCCAAATTCCGGTACCTATATACCATCCCGGAAGCCGGAAATGAGCTTACCGGCAGATAATATCCGGAAAGATCGGGGGTATTCTCTTCAGGAGATTTGCATTGGATCAGAAATATCATTAAACACATGACAAATTGGCATATAACGCTGCATGTGGTACGGTATCTGATCATATCTTTGCACCTTTAACTGACAACCAATAACATGTTTAAATTAATCACCAAAGTATTTGGTTCTAAATACGATCGGGACGTCAAGACTTACGGTCCAAATGTAGAGATCATCAATGAATTTGCCGCTCAATATGAATCCCTGTCGAATGATGAGCTCCGGGAAAAGACCGCCGAATTCAAACAGCGCATACAGGAATATCTCAAAGACATCGATGAAGAAATCGAGACGCTGAAAACAGATGCTGAAGAAGAAATTGATTTCACCATCAAGGAAGATCTTTATAAGCAACTGGATGAGGTCACGAAGGAAAGAGATAAATCCCTTGAGGAGGTACTAAAAATCATACTCCCTGAAGCATTTGCTGTAGTCAAAGAAACATGTCGCAGGTTTGTTCAGCATGATACCCTTGTCACAAAAGCACTCGAACACGACCGTAATCTTGCAGCGACAAAATCCTACATCACCATCAATGGCGAAGAAGCCACATGGAAAAATGAATGGATGGCTGCCGGTGGGCATATCAAGTGGAACATGGTTCCCTATGATGTGCAACTCATCGGTGGCATGGTACTGCATGATGGCAAAGTGGCTGAAATGGGTACAGGTGAAGGAAAAACACTCGTCGCCACACTTCCCGCTTATCTCAATGCACTTGCAGGTGAAGGAGTGCATATTGTCACAGTCAATGACTACCTGGCTCGTCGTGACGGTGAATGGGTAGGACCTATTTTTGAGTTTCTGCTATTGACCGTTGATTGCATTGATAAACATAAACCACATTCACCGGAGCGGAAACAATCATACAATAGTGATATTACGTACGGTACGAACAGTGAGTTTGGTTTCGATTACCTGCGCGATAATATGGTGCGATCACCTGAAGAACAAGTGCAGCGCAAATATCATTATTGCATGGTCGATGAGGTTGACTCTGTATTGATCGATGATGCGCGTACACCTTTGATTATTTCAGGACCGGTACCTGAGGGAATGGAAGAGCAGGAGTACATGGAGCTCAAGCCCTATGTTGAAAAACTCATCGAAGCTCAACGAAGATTATCAACACAGTATCTTACCGAATCGAGAAAATTATACCAGGAGGGTAAAATCGGACCACTCGAGGGTGAAGCCGGGATGGCTTTGCTGAGATCCTACCGCGCATTGCCCAAAAACAGGCCCTTGATAAAATTACTTTCAGAAGAAGGAGTAAAAGTTCTACTGCAAAAAACAGAGAATTTTTACATGCAGGAGCAAAACAAAAAAATGCACATTGCCGATGAACCTCTTCTTTTCACGATTGATGAGAAGAACAGGCAAATCGAATTAACAGAAAGAGGAACAGATTATTTATCTAAATACAATTCGGATACAAACTTTTTTATTCTGCCGGATATCGTCCAGGAAATGCAGGCGATCACCGATAATCATGACCTGAAAGCTGAGGATATGGCTGAAGCCAGGCAACAACTGGCGCAGGACTTCTCGATAAAATCACGTCGTCTACACGCTATCAATCAATTGCTAAAAGCATACACACTCTTTGAACGTGATGAAGAATATGTGGTGATTGAAGGCAACGTCAAGATCGTAGATGAGTCAACAGGTCGATTGATGGAGGGGAGAAGATATTCTGATGGACTGCACCAGGCTCTTGAAGCAAAAGAGAATGTGAAAGTGGGAGAGATCACACAAACTTATGCAACAGTGACGTTGCAAAATTTCTTCAGGATGTATCACAAGCTTGCCGGGATGACAGGTACTGCAGAAACTGAAGCAAGTGAATTGTGGCAAATCTATAAACTTGATGTAGTGGTCATCCCTACAAACAGACCGGTAATCCGTGATGACAGAGAAGACCTAGTATTTAAAACTTCAAGAGAAAAATTTAATACGGTCATCGATGATATCGTAAAATTAACACAGGCTGGAAGACCTGTCCTGGTTGGAACAACGTCGGTTGATATTTCGGAAAAACTAAGCCGGATGCTTCAGTTGCGCGGCATTCCTCATAATGTACTTAATGCAAAACAACATCAGCGTGAGGCTGAAGTTGTCGCAGAAGCAGGGCATGCAGGTCGTGTGACTATTGCTACGAATATGGCTGGTCGAGGTACTGACATTAAGTTAGGTCCAGGTGTGAAAGAGGCTGGTGGATTAGCTATTATCGGTACTGAGCGTCATGATTCAAGACGTGTGGACAGGCAGTTGCGAGGACGGTCAGGACGCCAGGGTGACCCGGGATCATCGCAGTTTTATGTTTCATTGGAAGATAAT
>JAAEAZ010313446.1_pt1 | contig 17107 bp, 17 predicted proteins | sample 7277811 | NCBI WGS metagenome assembly JAAEAZ01 (sample SAMN13876997, study PRJNA601929) | soil metagenome | isolation source: soil | host: Panicum virgatum | place: USA: Fermi National Accelerator Laboratory | collected 2010-11-19 | reverse complement strand
TCGTGCCCAACCCGCTGCCGCCACGTCGGCCGCGACTGAGGCTCGTCAAGTGATCGTTTTTGCTCCCGTCGAGCCCCGATATAAAAGAGCCGCACCCTTGGGAAATCGATAGGTTCCGCTCGGGATGACGTGTCGACCGCCATCGACGTCAAGGCCAGGGCCGCGGTTCAGCTGCCGTCGGATGCGCGCTCGGAGCTCGGCATCGTGCGCGTATCGAAGGATGTGGATCGTCTTCACCACGCTACGTGCGCCGGTGCCGTGCGGTTGCGCAGCGAAGCTGGGGTCCCAGGAGCAACGGCGCGGGAGTTTACGGTAGGCGGTCAAGGCGAGGGCAGGGAGGCGCGTTCGACCGAGCCGATGACCTCGCCGGCGATGCAGCGCTGGCGGCGAGCTCGAGCACCAGGTCGACGGCGCCGGTGGCGAGCTCGAGCACTAGGTCGACGGCGGCCGAGTTCGAGCACCGTGTGGGCGACGGCAGCGCGGCACCGGCGATCATCGCGGCGGCGGAGCTCGAACACCGCGCGGCGGCGAGCTCCACCTCGAGGTCGCCGCCGCGCCTCGTCGCGAGCGTCATCGGAACCATCGCAGCAGCACATCGGCAGTGACGAGCAGGGCGAGCAGCGCGAGCATCACCACAGCGATGAGCGCCAACGTTGCACGCCGTCGCCGCCGCCGCCGGGCTCGAGCTCGACGCCGACGGCGATCGAGCTGCCGGCCAATGAGTGCACCGACGCTTATCGCGCAGAGGAATAGCAAGCCACTCGTGATCGGGTCCTCTTTCGGCGACACCAGCCGAATCGCGCCACCACATGCGCACGCGAGCGCAAAGCTCCACGTCGACGTCGATACGGCGTGTTGGACCAAGTCACGAAGCGAACCGACCGCAGCGAGGAACGGATCGCTACCGGGTTGCGGATTCTTGGTCACCGCGTGAGGCAGCGCTCGGTCATCGTCGGCGGAGGACTCCGCCGGCGTGGCGCTGGGTGCGGCCCCCGTCGGCAGGACGCGCGTGCTCGACTGGATCGGTGTCGCGGCCGAGGTGGTGCTGGGGCGAGCGTGCTCGTTCACGAGACCCACGATGCGAGGGACATCCGCCGCGGTCGAGATAGGGCTGGCGCAGGGGGGTGCAGGAGGGTCGTGGTCGCTCACGAGCCCAGGCTCGCCGGGTCGCGGGGGCCGGGGCGATTCAGCCGATCGAGCGCTCGGGCGTGGGCGGCGGGTGCGGGATGCCTTCACGCCTTCTCTCTTTGGGAGAGGGCCGGATGGCCACGGCCGATCGGGTCGCAAAGGCTTGCGTTTCGGGGCCTCCAAACTCTACAATGCTAAATGATAGCGGTAGCTTCGCGAAATGTATCTACTGTCAACTGGCCGCAGCTTCGCGAGGCTAGCAACCGCATGGCTGCGTGGTACATGGCGCGCTCTGTGGCGCGAACCGCAAAGGACGTGATCGCCGAGGTGCGACACATCAAGCATGCAGCGATGGACCAGGGCGAGACGCCGACCCAGGTGGAGTTCACCCCCGAAGATCGTGCAGCCTTCGAGCTCGCCACGGCAGACGAGCTGAGGGGCTACGCCGATGTGAGCGACATCAACCGACGAGGTTTGAAGGACGCAATGCCGACGCTCCTCCGCTTGAAGGTGGTGCGTTGGGACGCGCCGGTCACCAGGGTTTGGTAATCGACGCGACCTCGACGACCTGACGGCTCGACAGATGCCGATCGCGATCCGCATGCGAGTTCGGCGACCAGCTCCCCGCGGATCACTCCCCGCGGATCACCGCCGCGGTCGAGCGCGCCGGCGTTCGACTGGCGAAGACTCGAGCTCGGAGACCAGCGCCGCGACGCCGCGCGCCGACTTGGTGCTCGAGCTCGGCCACCTGCGATCGCCGCCGCGCTGCTGCTCAGCGCCGCAGCAGGGCAGGGTGAACATCGCCCGACCCCACGATTGCCACCGCACCCGCGCAGGCACGCGCCGTAGTCGAGCTTGAGGTCTGCAGCCGGCACCTGCGCGCTGGCGATCAGGCGAGCCGAGCGGCATGGCGCCGAGTTCGTGCACCAGGTTGCCGGTGAGCACCGAGGCGGGCCGCGCAGCGCCTGCGCGAGGTCGTCGACCAAGTCACCGGCGGCACCGACCAAGGCGAGGTCCTCGCCCTGGTCGACGCTGGCGAGCTCGGCCGCGGCGCGACCGCGCGGATGCTTGTGGCCGAGCTCGAGGTCGACGCCGGCGGGCTGTGGCGGCGATCACCCGCGATCTGCGTGAGCGCCGCGTCGATCGGCTCCGGCGCGCGTCACGGCTGCCGCCCGCCAACACCCGCACTCTCGACGTGTTCCACCTCTGCCCGTAGCTTCTCGACTGGGACCCCTACCTCGTTTGCGACCTCTTCGACGAGGTGCGGGATCCTGCGCCTAGCCACCCCCTCGCCGACGCCGAAGCAGAGGGCGCTGCCCGCGAAGATCGCAGCTAGCATAATGTTGCTGTGCCTGCCCGGCGATGTCAGCAGCACGGCGAGCCCGATGCACACAGGAAACACGATAATCCCGCAGAGTGCGTAGATCCGGGCGCGAAGCCTCTGCTTGCGAAGAGTTAACGTACCGATCGCGTTCAGCAGTTTGTAGAACTCGGCGTCGTTGGCCACTTCCGAAGTGTTTCATCGCAACAGTTCGGGTGTCAATTTCGGATCGCGCCGAGCTCGCGGCCGTCGCCCTGGATCGACGCCGGCGGGCCGCGGCGAAGCGGGTCGCGGCGCTGCCACAACCGGTGACAGGTGAACTGCAGCAGCGGCAGGCACGCCGGTTGATCGACTACGTCCGCGGCGACCCGCGCGGCGAGATCGGCGGTGTCAGTGCGGTAGCCCGCGCGCGCTAGCGGAAGCGTCACCGCGGCCTGGAGGTCGTTCGCGGTCATGGGCCCCAGCGCGACCACCGCGCCGAGGTGGCGGCGCAGGTGCGGCGCGTCGGCAAGCTTGCCCAGGAAGTCGTTGCGCACGGTCAGCACGATGCGTCACGCTGCCGCGGCCTCGCAGAACGCGACCGCGTCGCCCGCGGCCAGCGTGAACAGCTCCTCGAACTGATCGATGAACACCAGGATCCGGGCGCCCCGGGCCCGCGCGAGCTGGCGAACCGCCACCGCGAGCCCGTCCGGCGGATCGCGCAGCTGCGCGCCGTTGGTCGGCTGGCCCGCGGCGGCGAGCGCTCCGGCCAGGCGGTCGAACGGCGCGCCGCCGGGCCGGCAGATCCACCGCCAAGCCGGCGGCGCGGACGGCCGATGAGTGGCCGCGCAGGTGTTCGAGCGGCTCGAGCAACGGCACACGCTGGCGGAGATCGTGATCGGCGTCCGGATGGCACCGGAGCGCGTGCGCGAGTTGCACGTACAGTGGTGCCAAGGGCTGGTCGAACATCACCTCCGCATGGCGCGCGAGCCGTACGGGCCGGGGTCCCGGGCCCCTACGAGCGAAATGTTACTCCAAGGACCGCGCAGCCTTGGGAAATCGATAGGTTCCGCTCGGGATGACGTGCGCGTTCGCGAGCGGCGAGACGCGGGCGAGGTCGGCGCCGACGACGGCCTCGCCTGTCGTCGCTTCTAGGCCCGCAACGACCTCGGCGAACCTGACCGAGTTCCAGACGAGCACGGCGTTCGACAGCACCGGCAGCGCGGTCACCTTGTTCATGATCTCGTCGCGGTCGCCGACGCGAAAGGTTCCTTGGTTCGCGAAGAACAAGCGGCGGGCGAGCGCGTGGCGGGACTCGCCGCGGTTGAGTTGCCGCCGGATGCGCGCGCGAAGCTCGGCATCGTGCGCGTATGTGACCGTCCGGTCGACCGCAGCCAGGTGAGGGGCACTGCGAGCATCGGGCGAACTTGACGACGCGAGACGCTCGTCGAATGCCCCGTAGTCAACAAGGTCGTCATCACAGTCGCCCCTGGAACGCCGCCGAAGCACGCCGGGTAGTCGACGAATGGAAGCAGAGCGGCGTCACGATCGCCGAGTTCGCGCGCAAGCGCGGTCTCGTGCCCGAGCGGCTGTATCTGTGGAGGAAGCGGTTCGAGGCGGAGGGCTCGAAGCCGACGCGAACGCTCACCTTGGTGCCGGCAACGGTCGTCTCGACGACCGCGGAGGTCGCGTTCCGACTGCCGAACGGCGTGGCCATCGAAGTCGGGAATGCGTCGCCGGCATGGGTGGCCGCCGTGGTGAGAGAGCTGACGGGGTTCTCGCCGTGATCCTCGTTCCTCGCGCAGTGCGGGTGTACTTCGCCACGCAGCCGGTCAGCCTGCGGAAGTCGTTCGACGGCCTCGCCAACGAGATCCGCCATGCGCTCGGGGACGATCCACTCGATGGTCACGTGTTCGAGCTTCTTGTTGCCGGCGAGTTGCTGTCGAGTCGAGGTGCATCACCCGCGCGGCGATCACGTCGGCGAGCGCAGCTTCCCGTTCAAGCGACAGCCCGGCGTTAACCAGCGCCAGATCCGCACGTTTGCCGAGCTCGAGTTCGTGCCCAAGGCCGAGAACATCGTGTTCATCGGCCCGACCGGCGTCGGCAAGACCACCAAGAGCGAATCAGCCCGCCGATCCGGCTTGACGGTCCGGACCACTTCTCACGAGCAGACCTGGGTCAGTTCTCGCGAGCGTTGAAGGCCGGGGCGAGCGCAAGTCCGACATCATCCCGTTCAGCGACCGCCTACGCGACGCGGCGCACCAGCTCGCGGGGCTGATCGCCGTCGGCACGAGCGAGGGCAAGGAGCATCCGATCCCGGGCGGCCAGCAGATCGTGAGCCTGATCTGCCAGGAGGCGGACCAGCCGACCGAGGAGGGGCTGGCGGCGTACCAGGAGGAGCTGCAGCGCACGATGGATTCGCAGCTCGAGGAGGGCCCGCTCAAGAATCACTACTATCGCGAGTTCGTCACCCGGGTCCGGATCGTGTGGCGGAACCACCGCGTGACGATCTTCGAGAAGGATCAGGACGGCAGGTTGCGCGTCCGGAGGTAGGTCGATCCGTCCCCGGCCGCCGGCACACCCGCACCGCCGGCGACCACGCCGAGCCGGGCGACCAGCGCGTGCGGCGCGCGCGGATCGTCGGGGCCCCACACGCCGAGCGCGCGGGCGACCTCGGACGGCTTGGCCGAGCCGTCGGACGTCGCTTGGATCCGGGCGCGCAGCAGCGCGGCGTCAGGTCCACGGGGACGTGAGCATCGTCGCGCCGCGGCCCGAGGTCGTACGGTCGGCGGCCTGATGGTTCCGGGGCGAGTCGCCCGGCGCCGGCGGAATCTGCCTTGATTACCGTGGGATATAAATGCCAGTTGACATAATCTCTATTCTGCGACCTAATTCAATATAGGACAGGGTACATAATAACCCTGAGTGCGACGCATCGCAACCGGCGGTCGATCAGGGCGGCATCTCGGGAAACTCTCCGAGCTGGCGAGTGACCTCGCTCCGCCAGGCGTCCATCTCATCGAGCTGATCGAGGATGCGAACGTCCACATCGGGATCGCGCCCCGGGGGGGTCGGAGCGGAGCAGCTCCTCCGCGGCGCGGCGGAGGTCGGCGATGTCGCTGTCCACCCAGGGTCTGGAGCAGCCCCTGGCGCGTCGAGGCGTAATCGCTCGCGTTGTGGGCGTTGCGCGCCTCGCGCAGGTCGTCGAACCAGGCGCTGATGCCAAAGCGCGCCTCGACGAGGATGCGGTTCATGCCAGCGGTCGTCTGGGCCTGTCGGTCGCGGGGCGGCGGCTGGGGCGGCGTGGGTGTGGTAGGCGGTGGTGTGGCCGTGGCCGGCGGCATCGGTGTCGACCGGCGAAGCAGATAGTACTCTTGACCGTTGGGGCGCGACCACAGCTGCGGCCCCGTGCCGCCGAGCAGGCCGACGAGGCGGTAGCCATGGGTGGTCAGCCACGCGCTGTCGATCATGTCGAACCCGACCTGCTGGCCGTCGGTGGCGGTCGACGCGTCGTAATTGCGCTGCCCGGGGTTGTTTGCCGCCTGGAGGAACGCCGATGAGAACGGCACGCTGTAGTTCGCGATCATGGCCGACAGTACGTCGTTGCGCTGCTGCTCGGTGAGCTGGCTCCACCGCGCGAAGCCGGCCCGCGGACGACGTGCCATCGCCGCGATGACCTCGGGCGTTATGGCGTTGGTCTGCTGGCGCATGACGCCGTGGGCCGTCTGCGCTGGGCGGGCTGCAGGACCTGTGGGCCGACTCGCGAGTGACTCAGCTTCCTGCTCCGCCAGGTCGGCCGGATCGCTGACCCGCCCGCTTGCTTCGCCTCCGCGGCCGGCCTGGAGGGCATGCACCACCTCGTGCGCGAGGAGTCGGTCGCCCTCCGGTGTGCCAGGAGCGTACTTGCCGGCCGCGAAGTAGATGTGCTGTCCAGCCGCGAACGCGTGGGCGCCCGCCGCCGCTGCCCGCTTCGCGGCCCCGGCATCGGTGTGAACGCGCACGCCATCCAGCAGCGCACCGAAGCGCGCTTCCAGCGGCCCGCGAACCTCCGGCGACAGAGGCATTCCACCCGACGAGCCAGCCGCTTCGGCCGCCGTCGGCTCGTCCGCGCCGGCAACGGGTATGTCCAGCCGGTCGCCACCCGGCAGCTGAGGCACCACGGGATGGGCGCCAGGATCGACACCCGAGATCGCGGCACCCGCCGCCGCGCTGTTAATTGGCGTGCCGTTCGTCCCGGCCCCGACAGCGCCGAACAGCTCATGGATGGTCGGCCGCGGTGGCGCCGGTGCCTCCTCCACCTTCCGATGCATCGGGGCGCCGCCCATGGCCGCCGGCAACGTCTCTGTCAGTGTGCGCTTCCCCGAGCTCGGCCAGGCAGCCGCTGCTTGATCATCCCGATCCCACGTCGTCGATTGCTTGCTCCCGAAGTCACGCACTGGCCGTCCCTCCTGAGCGGCCTCCCCTAACTCACTAACTAACTAACTAACTAACCGCCTAGGCCGCGGCGCGACTATCCGGCATCCGCGTGGTGGGAGCCAGGACATTCCGCTCTAGCCCCTGCCGCATGTTGCGGCGAGCGACGACCCGATGAGAATGCAAGACCACAATTGGTCCACGTGAGAATCGCGTTAGCAAGGCGCGATTCCGAGAATATATTTGAGGAATCCGGAGCAGCTCGCGAAAAGCTGAGCGCGCTGTGTCCGGAGCGCCGATGGCTAGGACGTATCAACCGATGGCGTCGTCGTTGCGGGAGTGCATGAGCATGTAGCGATCTCGTCGAAATCTGCAAATACGCTGTAGGGATGTGGCATCTAGAAGCCGAACGTGGACGCGCGGGCCGCAGCCGTCCGGCCGGCTTCGGGATGGCCACGGGCCGCGTTCCTCATCGCGTGCTCAAGATGTCCAGGTCTCCCGACATGAACATACTCATTCATAGTTTTGGCTGATTTCGACATCATTTGCGGCGAGACTGCGAGACAAAATGTCCTGCCTGACCAATACGAGAGCACTCACCATGACCAATACAAGAACACTCACACCACTACTCTTTGCATCCGCGCTGTCGTTAGCGGCGTGCAAGACCAGCGCCGACCAGAAAACCGGCGCGCCGGTCACCCTCGAGATCAACCAAGCCGGTACGACCCCCGTGGTCGGCATGACGCCGCAAGCTCAGCTGGTCGTGCTGCCGGTCAGCTTTACAAGTGCGATCGCGGCAACGATATTCGGTCCGAAGCAGTTCACGCGTGTCGCCGGACCGCCGCAGACGTTTAGCGAATCATTTCCCGGATGCGGCGCGCCGCCGTGTCAATTGATCGTGGTCAACGGCGATGCCGCCGGCAAGCACCGCGTCAGCTCCGCCTCGGTCTTTGTCAACGGCAAGCAGGTACTTGGGCCGAGCGACTTCAACCAGAAAGTCGATCGCCTGGTCGTGCCTGTCGCGCTCGGTGCGAACGACGAAGTGAAGGTGACGCTGGCTTCGGCGCCGGGGTCTTTCCTCACGGTATCGGTGGAATGCGCCGGCTCCGCCGAGCTCGGAATCGAAGAAGTAGCGTCCTCGATTGTCTCGGCGATCTGGGACGACGGTACCCTGTCGTTGTCGATTCCGCTAGTCAACGACGGGAACGTCCCGGCGTCCAACGTGTCCATCACGGGCATGTCCGCCAACGCGGGCAGCTACCTGGGCCCGACGCCCTTCGTATATCCGGTCGGAACGCTTGAGCCGGATCAGTCGCAGCAGCTCTATGCCCTGTTCGCCAACCTCGACGGGCACTCGATGTTTCCGCTCACCGTTAGCGGCACATACAGCCTCAATGGCGCCGTGTGCAGCTTCGTCACGCAGGCCTCGGTGCAACCGCCTCCTCCGGGAAACGGCGGAGCGCCGAAATTCATGACCTCGGTACCGCGCTTCACCGCGAGCACGGCCGTGTATCCGCCGTCCCCGCCGCCGCCCGCGGTGGGCTTGGAACCGAATGCCGAGAACGTGTATCTGCCGCCGCTCGGGCCGCGCCGGTTGCTCGCGTCCGCGCCGCCGATCAGCGCGCTCGATCGCGTGCTCGCGTTCGCGCCAAACGACCAGGCGCCGGCACCGGGCAGCAGCCCGAGCGCCGTCGGCTTCGTGCGCAACACGAATGGTGGCAACTACTCGAACTTCCCGCCCGATCCCAGCGCTGCCGGCGCCGATCCTTCGGGTTTCGTCCTCATCAGCGCCAACAACAGTGCCGGCGCGGTCGATGGCGCCGTGAGCTATTCTACGGACTTCGGCAAGACGTTCAAGACGGTGAACCTGACGAGCGCAAGTGGTTTCAAGGATCTCCTGGTCCCCGGCCGCACTGATTTCTTTCCGCAGAGCGATGGCGGATTGTGCTGCGACCAGGTTGTGCATTACATCCCCGGGCGCAACCTCGTGGTCTGGCTTTTGCAATATTGGTCGCCCAACGTGAACATCGGCGGCCTCACGCAGAAAGGCCAGAACCGGCTGCGTATCGCCTGGGCGACGCCGCAAGCCGCGGCGGCCGATTTCCTGCACGCGTGGAGCTGGTTCGACGTGAGCCCGACCACGCTCAGTGACACTACCGCGACCGACTGGATGGACTATCCGGATCTCGCTTACTCCAACGGATGGCTCTACATCAGCGTCGACCACGGCTTCTGGAACGCGGCGACAGACAGCAAGGGCAACGTGATCGGCCAGCAGGTCTTCAACAACCGGCGCTGGTTCGTGCGCGCATCGCTCGACGACATGGCCAACAATCGCTCGAGCATCAACCTCGTGTATTACGAGCCGATCAAGGCCGGCCTCGTGAAGTCGCACTTCGTCCAGTCGGCGCCGGACACGATGTATTACACCGCGCAGCCCGACACCAGCACGCTCAGCGTATTCGCCGATCTTGATTCGTCACCGAACGTGCCGATGCCCAAGGATCTCGGGACTGCATCGCGGTGCTCGAACGCGGCCACGAATCCCTGCGATTACTCGGTCACCGCACCCGACGGGCTCAACTGGAACGTCGCACCGCACGGCGTGCTTGGCGGTGCGTACGTCGCGCCGTCGATCTTCTGTCCACCTTCGGGATGCACCGGCCCGACCAAGTTCCTTTATTTCGCCTACGACGGCGCACGCGACAATTCGGCGGGACGCGCGTTTCCGTACGTACGCGTCACCAAGGTCGACGCCGATGCCATCGCTATCGTGAGCGAGATGGACATCTGGAACTCCGCGTTCGCGTTCGCGACGCCGGCGCTGACATGGCGCGCGGGGTCATTCAAGGATGAAGTGGTGTTCTCGCTGGCCACCGGCGGCGGAGGAGGTTACGCCGACAACGCGGTGGGATTCATCGGCGACTTCGTCGCGTACGTCACGACGAGCAGCAACGCGACACAAAGCGACAGCGCGAGCAACGTTCGCTACGGCGACTACTTCTCCGTGCGCAACTCAAGCGGACCGGTCACGGCGAACGGCCAGGGTATAGGGTACTCGACACTCGGCTATGCGGTGACGCAGGTGACGTCCGGCAAGACGTGCGCGGTCGGCGGATGCAACATCGCGCTGCAGTACGTGCTGTTCGGACGTAACGAGGAGCTGTTCCCACCGCCGCGGGACCCCGGACCCAAGTAAGCGGTTCACGAAGATGCGGATCGTACTTCACGCCGATAGCGGCGGCGGGCTCGTTCGAAACAGGTCGCAGCGTGATGCAAGCTGTCGCGGAAATCGCCTCGATCCCGCAGCCGAACGAGCACTGATCGCCGAGCTCCAGGCGACCAGGACGACGCCAGCAACGTCGTCATGCGTGCGTGCGCGACCTCAAGCAGGTCGATGCCGGCGACGCGGCCCGCCGCCGCGATCGCTGGGTCGTACGACCCCGGGTGATCGAGGTCCTCGCCGCCCGGCTCGGCCGCCGCCCGTCAGCGCGAGCAGCTCGCCGCCGTTCCCCTGCCCCGCTCGCGCAAGCTGCCGCCACGCGGCCGGGCCGCCTCTGTATCTCCGAGTGCCCGACGTCAACCAGCAGAGGGGTGTGGCTCCAATACTGTGACGTCTTCTCGGCAACAACCTATGGATCTGCAAGATGAATGTCCGGTTTCAGGGTGCCGAAACCGGTTTTTGGCGACCGGATGCGGGGTCGGGCAGGATGCGGGCATGGCCAAGATCGAGCTTCCCGAGGCTGGGCCGGCGTGGCCGAGCCGCTGCGCGCGCTGATGGCCCAGATCGAACGCGAGGCGCACGCGGACCGCACGACACCACCGGACCTCGCGGCCGTGTCGGCGCAGTGGGCGCGGGTAAGCGACGCGATTCGTGCGATGGTGCGCGCGCGGATCGCCGACGCGCAGGCTGCGCAAGCACTGGCGCCGAAGCGATAGCTCGTCGGCGAGCCAGAAGTTTGCGTCGGATCTCGTCGAGGATCTGAATGGCTCCGCGTCGCCTCGACGACGCAGGGAGCCCGACGATGACGACGACCACGACGACCACGATGATCGCTGTACCGACGAGCTGCGCGGCGCTGTGCACCCAGCTCGCAGAGCTGGCCCAACGCATCGACGACGAGCTCACGCAGACTGGCAGCGGTGCTGCGATCGACTACGGCGCGGTCGAGCAGCGCATCGCCGACGCGCTCGGCATGTCGAGCGGGGGCTGCACGCGCAGATCCTGGCGCGCCTCGACATTGATGTGCCGGCGATCCGGGTGTGGGGCGACGAGTATCGCCGCATCGGCCGGTTCGAGAGCGACTACCACACGCTCGCGGGGGACGGTGCGCGTGATGCGGACGGTGTACCGAAAGACCGAGCTCAACGGCGACACGCTCGACCCGGTGAGCGTGCGCGCTGGCGTCGTCGCCGACGGCTGGCTGCCCCACACGGCGCGCGCAATGGCTCACCTGCTCGCGCAAGGGACCTCGCGCGAAGCCGAAGCGACCGGGCGCGAGCTCGCGCGGCTGCCGTATTCGCGCTCGAGCTTCGAGCGGGTCGGCCATGAGGTCGGCACGCTGTACCGGCGCGCGCAGCCGCGGATCGAAGAGGCGCTGATCCAGGCGTACGCGGTGCCGGCCGACGCGCGCAGCGTGAGCATCTCGATCGACCGCGTCGCGCTACCGATGGAAGAACCGATCGAAGCGCCGCCGGCGCCGGTGGATCCGCCGTGGGTCGCCGCCGCGCTCGCGACCGCGCCGCCCCCGACACCACAGGTGCAAGCCGTGCTCGACGAGATCGAGCTCGCGGAGAGCCGACGCGAGGACAAGGTCGCGCGCAACTTCCGCATGGCGTACGCCGCGACGGTGACGCTGCACGATGCCGAGGGCGATGCGCTGCACACGATTCGTTACGGACGAATGCCCAAGGGCGACGTGCGCGGGCTGTGTCGCGGGCTCGTTCGCGACGTCACCGCGATGCGCCTGACCGACGGCGCGACCGAGTTCGAGACGCTGTACGCGCAGCACCTCGCGACGCCACTCGGTTCGGACGTCGTGTCGCTCATCGATTTCTGGCACGCCGCGGAGTACCTCGGCGCCGCAGCACGGGTGTTCGAGATCAAGCGCAAGGTAGGGCCCGGGCAGTTTCGCCGCTGGCGACACGCTTTGAAGCATGACGACGGCGCCGCGGCGCAGATCGTCGAGCAGCTGGAGCAGAGCGGTCTCGACAAGGTCACCCTTGACGGGGTGCGGCCGGTCGAAGCAGCGATCCGATACTTCCGCGCGCGCTTGCCGCGCATGGAGTACGCGGCCGCGCGCCGTCAGGGATTGCCAATCGGCAGCGGCAACGTCGAGGCGACGTGCAAGAGCCTGGTCACGGTTCGCATGAAGCGGCCGGGAGCTCGCTGGAAGCACACAACAGGTGACGAAGTGCTGCAGCTGCGCGCGCTGCAGCTGAGCGATCGATGGGCGCCGGCCGTTCAGCGTGCCATCAAGCCGCTCGCGAAGTCCGTGCAGATTGTGGATGGCCTCGGCCTCCGCGCCGCCGCAAACACGAACCACCGCGCCGCGCCGATCGCGAGCAGCCGGGGAGCGCGCGCCGCCGCGTAGTCGCCGCCAGACCAGCAACAGCGAGGCTCGAAACGGCTCCGACGAGGATCGGCACCGTAACGCCGGATTCTGCAACGAAGTCACAGTATTAGAACCACACCCCAGCAGAGTTGACAGTCCGGCGGTTCTGCGACCCAAACTCCATATTGGGGCAGGGAATACCTAGCCCTGAGGGCCACGCATCGCAAGTTGGCTGCGACCGAGCCGGTTTCCACACCGCCGCGGCGGTGACCTGCTCGAAGCGCTCCGCTGGCGCGTCGCCGACGTCGAGCAGGTCGAGCTCGCGCCCGGCGCATCGATCACCGCGCCGGCGGCCAGGCGGCGGCCGACCCGCGGCGAGCTGGTCGAGGCCGCGCTCGCTTGGCGCGACGCCGGCGATCGCTGGCGAGCTCGGGTGCGGTGGTGCTCGCCGCCGCTGCCCTGCACCCACGCCGCACCCACGCCGCACCCACGCCGCACCGCTACCGTAAACTCCGGGCGGCGATCGTCGACTCATGTGCCAGGCTGCGAGGACGGGCGACACAGCCGCGGCTTTCCCGATGCTCGTATCGGCGTGCGCGGATCGGACCTGACTCGTTCACGGCTGCGCTCCGAGGATGACCTCGTGGGGGTCGACCCCGTCGCGGGACACGCAGCGCGGGAGGACCTCGTCGGGCAGCTGCTTGGCCGCAAGCGTCGCGACGCCCTGGGCGACGGCATTTCCGATCGACCGGCCGCTGCCGAGCGCGCCGTAGAACCGGATCGCGAACGCGCGCGCGGCGTCGTCGCCGATGGCGCCGTCCATACCGACGACGCAGTCGATCTTGGCGCCGAGCGCTTCCGCCTGTGCGGTGCTGTAGCAGGCGTTGAGCACGACCAGCCGCACGTTGCGCGCTGCTGCGTGGACCATCATGGCGAGCGCCCTGCCGGAGACCGAGGTCGGCTGGCCCTGCTCGTCGAGCAGCACGAGACCGATGCTTCCGCCGCCGTGGCCGCTGAAGTGCACGACGGTGGGATCCAGTTCGGTGAGGTGTCGCATGAGCTCGTCGATGCTGACCGCCCAGCGGGACTCGAACCGGAACGCGTCACGGTTGCGCGCCATCCTGAGCTCGCGCTGGATCTCGGCGCACTCCTCGCCGAGCTTGAGCGGATTGCCGCCGCGATGGTTCACGGCCACGAACAGGATCACATGTGTCGACGGCTCGAGCCGTCGAGTCGGACGGCGCGAGCCGTCGCTCATCTCGTGCTTCACGTGACCCTCTCGGGTGTCACACACTTCTGCCCGCCGCTCAGCCAGCTTGCGCTCGGCAACGACCCAGTCGATGTCGACCTGCTCCGTGTGGAAGTGCTCCAGCCACTTCCGTCGAAGGTTCTTGAGCAGCTTGACGCGCTGGCCCTGCGCAATGCCACCTTCGGTCATCAGCGAGAGGTAGCCGAGGTGCAGCTGGACCGGCTTGCGCTTGCCGGGGATTCTGCAACTCGCGACGACCTTCACGGACAGACGCGGGTCGGATTGTCGCGACTTGCGCCGTAGTATCACGGGAACGATGCGCATGACGACGCGGGAGTCCCCTTGCTACTCGCCGTGGGCACGAACCTGGAGACACAGTCGGTGCGATGCGCGCTGCCGTGCTCGCAGCGACGCGAACGAGGCAGCGAGACGTGCAAGGTCGAGGGGATTCATGGGGAGAGGTCCTTCCGGCGGTTACGGAACAAGCCACCTTCCCTGGCGACGATCGGTAGATCGATACGGCAACGCTTTGACAGCAACGGCGTCAATGCCCTCTACGTGAGCGATGGCTCACCACTCCAACCACTCCCTCTTGCTACCGGTTCTCGTACCGACCGTCGCCAGGCACCCGCCCACGAACTCAGGCTAGATGATCGAGCGTCGGTTGTCGCGTGGATTCGAAGCCGCGACCGCTCGTGGGGCACTACATGGGCACGTGGCTACGCAGTTCGGTTCGCAGGCGATAGCGCTGCCGTCGACAGCGGCCGTCGCACTCGACGGCGCGGATCGCGGTGGCCCGGCCGGGCGGCGAGCGGCGGGCGAGCAGCGGGGCGAGGACGAGCTCGGCGGTCGCGGCGGCGACCCGGCCGGACGGCGGCGAGCTGCTCGCGCTGGGCGGGCGCGTCGCCGGCGTCGACCTGGTCGAAGTCGCGCTCGCAGGGCATCGAGCGCGGTGGCGGCCGGGCGGTGGCCGTGGGCGAGCCAGCGGCGCGAGGATGAGCTCGGCGATCCCTCTCCGTCTGAGAACTTGTCCCTGCTACCCACCACCGTGGCCGCTGAAGTGGATCACGGTGGGATCCAGCTCTGTCAGATGGCGCATGAGTTCGTCGATGCTGACCGCCCAGCGCGACTCGAAACGGAAGCGGTCGCGGCCGATCGTCATCTTGAACTCACGCTGGATCTCTGCGCACTCCTCCGCGAGCTCGAGCCGCTCGCCACCGCGCGGGTTCGTGGCGAGGAAGAGAATCACATGCTGCTGCTTCATACGCCCCTTGTCGAAGCGAGGCACGATCCTGGTCCCGGTGTAGTTCGCCGTCGCGGCCGACGCGAGCGAGGTCGAAGCTCATCGCCAGAGTCGCCCGGCATCAACCGGTCCTGGTCGAGCTCGCCGCGGCGGACAGCGCGAGCGCTGTCGAGCGCGTAGCCGGAGTTGCGCTGGTGGTGACCCGGGCGCAAGCGCTTGTCCTCGCGTCAGCGCGGCGGTTCCGCCGGTGCGCGTGCGCACGCTCAGGGGCGAGCGTCAGCTCGGCGCGCTTACACGCATCGCGATCATCTCGACCTTGTCGGCAGCAATTCCGATCCGCGGTCCCATGCGCCTCATGAGTGCGGCGTACTCCAGCTCGGTACCCGGTAACCGCAGCGGCGCATTCGACTCGCCCAAGATCACTTCGAGCCGCTCGTCATTCCACATCGGTGTCAGCCTCTTCTCCAGCAACTCTACGAGCGAGCCGCCACGAGCCGCCACACCAAGCAACCGCTCGTAGTCTTGAACAGCGGCGAGCACGGGCTTGCCGACGTTGGGCTGCTGCAGGAGCCCGTGGTGTCGGCACCTCTCGTTGGTCCACGCGTACAACATCTGGTTCTCGCACAACGAGTCGTACGTGACGATCACCGGATGCACGCGGGCATTCTTCGGAACACCGCTGTCCTCGAACGCACCCCGGCGCAGCATGTCGATCCGGGCGCTGATCTGGCGGATCGCGCCACCGCGGAACTCGTCGTTCTTGCTCTCGAACAGGTACCCCTCGTACCAGTCCAGAAGCTCCCGGCGCGACATCGAATAGCGAGCGACGTCCTCTCGTACCATCCGGCCCTTCGCCGAGAACATGACGACAACGCCGTCTTCGATCACGACGACGTCTTCGATCTCGTCGGCAGCACCCGGAAATGACGGCAAGATGATCTGCGCCTTCGTTCTGCTCGATGCCTTAACCTTCAGCGCATACGTGCGGACCCAGTCCTCGAACAGCTGACCGAAGGCGCGGTTCCACTGGTCACCGCCCTTGCGCTCCCCCCCAATCCGCTTGGCGGCTTCGCGATACCGGTTCCAGATGCCGGTGCGGACGAAGTTGCGTACGAACCAAGGGGTTGCTGCCAGCGTGCCGTGCTCACCGAGATCGACCAGCGGGTGATGGAGGAGAGCGGTCGGTGCGTGAGGAAGGAGCGCGTCCGGATTCATCCGTTTCGCGATCTCGGTGCGAAGCTCGTCTCGGGATGCAGTGATGGTCTTCAACCTCGCGAGGAAGCGCGGCCCCTCTCCTCCGAACGCGCTGAAGCGCTCTGCGCGGATGATCGGCAGCTCGTCGGAGTCCTTCAACCCGGTTCCCCATGCATGGGAGAGCACGAACAGGGGCATCACGAAACTGTCGAAGTACCCTCGAAAGTCTTCGTCGAACGCGAGTTGCTGCAGCGGTAGCCACGCAGCTCCGCTCAGCGCACCTTGCCATGGTGCCGCCCCGAAGACGCCATCAGTCCGAAGCGCGGTTCTGACCGAGTCCTCCGAGCGGTTGAAGCGGTGAACCTTGACGAGTTCAGCCGCCAGGCGCTCGGTGTCGGACATCGATGCGTCGTCGGGCTTCGCCCACTCACCGATGTGATCGGAGGCCCCGAGGAGCCAGAACGCGGTCTCGGCATCCGTGGGTCCGTCGGTCGACGAATCCGATCCGTGCAAGAGCACGACGTGCTGAAGGAAGAGCAAAGCTTCTTCGTGTGCGACGATCAGGGGACGCTTCGCGTTGTCCACGTACGCCTGGGCGCGCGCGAGCATGGCTTGCGTTGCTGGCGTCGAGCCCGTCAACGACCGAATACCAGCTGCGGTGACAGCACAAGCGCGAGGGCTGTTCGGGCCCTGTTCGTCGTTCGCCACGATCGACGCGAGGTGGGCGAGTCGGAGCATCGACTCTCTCCAGCCGAAGGTCTTGATCCGATCGGAACGTGTCAACGAGTTTGAGACAGTGGTTGGGGGAATTCTATGTAGCGTTCGAGCCGGCAAGCTCAAGTTCGGCGAGCTGGCTGCTCGGTGATGGCTGCCCGGTGATGGCTGCTCGGTGATGGCTGCTCGGTAGCGGCTGCTCGGTGTGGTGGCTGGTCGGTGGTGGCTGGTCGGTGGTGGCTGGTCGGTGGTGGCTGGTCGGTGGTGGCTGGTCGGTGGTGGCTGGTCGGTGGTGGCTGGTCGGTGGT
>JAAEAZ010206696.1_pt1 | contig 17400 bp, 11 predicted proteins | sample 7277811 | NCBI WGS metagenome assembly JAAEAZ01 (sample SAMN13876997, study PRJNA601929) | soil metagenome | isolation source: soil | host: Panicum virgatum | place: USA: Fermi National Accelerator Laboratory | collected 2010-11-19 | reverse complement strand
TGATGCATTCCGTATACCCCGAATAATGTAATGGGCATTAACTTTTTTACAATAATGAACAGTAAGGCCTTCGAAAGTGTCTATTCGCACCTTTGGCTCGCCCTCAAAAGCTGTTTCAATCCATTTTTTCCGTTTTTCAAGGTCGAACAAGGTTTGTTTCTGGGAATTAACACCGATTGCAATGATGATTTCATCAAACAAAGGTAATGCCCTCTTAACCAGATCAATATGCCCCGTGGTAATAGGGTCAAATGATCCCGGAAATATTGCTTTTCTGTTTGTAGCCATAAGATTTCCTATACCGATGATTGTGAATACAAATATCACACCTTCCTGCGGATTAATTCTCTAGTTCAACTCCCCCTGAAAAATCGGGCCTGTTTATTCGTTTTCTGCCAAATATTAAAAACGGGACGAGAAGAATTACAAACAAAACGACCATTAATAATTCTGAAGACAATATATACCATGGCCAATCACCTAAATAATTGAGAATAGTTGTGCTTCCTGGTTTTGCCATCGTATAGGAATAATTACTTCTGAGCATCATATTAAAAATGTGAATACCGATTAAATAGGCCTGGACATAGATCACGGCATTCCAGAGATCACGCCATGAAATAGTTATTTTCCAAACCACAATGCAATAAACTACTGCTGTGACGATTCCGCCATGCATGATAAAATATCGAAAAAACTCAAACGTCGGAAAACCACTTTCAAGATCAGGCGTCACTAATGCCTGCAATGTTCCTGCCAATGCCCAGAAATATAAAATTCCTAACCATTTTCTATTCTCTGTCAGAATGATGACCGGCAATATAAGCGCCACTATGTCACAAAGAAATAATGGGAGATCATTATACACATCAAATGTATGCGTCACTAATCTCATCACTATATCAATAACCATTATAGCAAAAGAGGCAGAAGCAATACTATATCCGATCCACATTTTTCTTTTACCCTCGACCAATTTTCCCAACTGAATGGCTAACAACGTAATCAATCCGAAAATGAATAGTGTAAAAAAATGTTGAAATGAAAACGATTCAAAATGAGGTTGCATAGTTGATGAATCTTCAAAAAATAATCACGAAGAATACACTATCGGAAGAAAAAAACTGACCCACGATCATTTCATGTGGGTCAGTCCAATAGTAATAAGGGTCGGGATGACTGGATTTGAACCAGCGACCTCGTCGTCCCGAACGACGCGCGCTACCAAGCTGCGCTACATCCCGATCTAAGTGAAAAACGAAAAGTGATAAGTGAAAAATGACTAATGACAATCAAATTTTACTTTTCTCTCTTCACTTTTCACTCTTCACTCTTCACTTTACCTGGAGCCACCAAGCGGACTTGAACCGCTGACCCACGCATTACGAATGCGTTGCTCTACCAACTGAGCTACGGTGGCTAATAATGATTCGGACTTTGCCGAACAAAGTCTGCCTTTGCAGACCATAATGAATATGTCGGATATTACACGACGCATTGAATTTGTCGGGTATTACCCGGCGAAGTCACGACATAGCTATATATCCGTTAGGATTAATTTGCTATGGCGGACGAAGTCGGGACGACTGGATTTGAACCTGCGACCACACGCCCCCCAGACGTGTACTCTACCGAGCTGAGCTACGTCCCGAATAATCAGTGAAAGTGGGTGATAGCAGGCTCGAACTGCTGACCTCTGCTCTGTCAAAGCAGCGCTCTGAACCAACTGAGCTAATCACCCTTTCTGGGGGAGTCAAAGGTACATATTTTCATTTTTTGTCAGCCTTCAAACACATGGCTTCTGGCATGTTGGCAAATAGCACAATAATCCGTAAATTTTCAGCTCCAAAAGCCTATTGATCAATACGATAATTATGCAAAGAATACTCATACTTATTTTGCTTTTATCCTCAGCGCTTACCGGCTATGGCCAATTTACCATCCAAACCTCTAATGTTTATGGAGGTAGTGCAGCTGATGAAGCAAAGGATATTGCCATAAATCCGGATTCAAGCCGCATCTTCTGGGGTGGCCGGACATTTTCTACAGACGGTGATATCCCTTCCAATGCAGGTGGATCTGACTACTGGATCAGGAAATTGAACATCGATGGCACTCTTATTTGGAATAAGACCTACGGAGGTTTCAACAATGATGATCTGACCACTGTAATGCCTCATACAGATGGTGGAGTCATCGCCTTCGGAACGACGAGAAACAACCAGGGAATTTATGGAACTCTCCTTGGCCAATCCGGAGGATGGCTTATGCGAACAAATAATGTAGGAGACCTAACTTTCGGAAAAATTTTTGGGGGCACAGTTGGAGAAACAGCGGTAGATGCCGTCAGACACATTTCAGGTAATGTGACCATGGCACTGGAAGCCAATTCACTCGAATTGGATGGAAAAACGAATCATGGTTTTATTGATGTATGGATCGTTAATGTTGATCCTACTTTCAATATCCGCTGGAGCGCTTTGATGGGCGGAACGCAAAAAGATACCCCAGCAGCAATTGCCACCGATATAAACGGTAATATTTACGTTGCCGCCACAAGCTATTCAGATCTGACCGACCTTGATCTGAATGCCGGAGGAGCTGATGTCTGGGTTTTTAAATTGAGCCCACAGGGAATTTTATTGTGGCAAAAGAATTTTGGCGGATCCGGTGATGATATCGCTACAGATATTCTTTATCATAAAGATGGATTTGTATACGTGACTGCTCATTCTAATTCAAGTGATGGTGAATTTGGAGTTAATTATGGATCGAATGATATCTGGTTATTGAAGCTCGATGCAAATAATGGAAACACGAGCACCATTGTCAGGTTCGGTGGAAGTGGCAATGATATTAATGCACATCTTGACAAATATGGATCTGATCGTTTAATTATTTCAGCTACTTCTAACAGCTCTGATCACGATCTTACAGGCAATAAAGGGTTTAATGATGTTTGGGTTCTGACCACTGATCTGAATGGGAACTTAAAACAACAAATGAATTATGGCGGCTCAGCCAATGATGCTGGAGTTGATATCATGACGATTGATACGACAGTTCATTTATTGAACAATTCTCAGTCCTCTGATAAAAACGTGCCCATGAATTCTACCAGTCAGCAGGATATATGGTATTTCACGTTGAATACTAACCCACCGCAATGCAATGGGAATTTTTTATGTCTGGTGGATTCGACATTGAATAACGAATTATTTCCACCATCCAATAATGAATTATTGTGCGTTGACGGTTGCAATGCAGGTTTAGGCCCGGGACCATTTTTTGTGGATGGCCCTTGTTCAGATTTTGAAAACGCAACTGCAATATTTAGGCTTACTACAGACGCTAATGTAGATCTGCTTACACTAAGTGTTACATCTGATGATATGAATCAACCTCAGATAGGTTTACTAAAATCCGGCAATTGTTCCAATTTTACGCAGGTTAAATGTGGCACCGGGACAAATGGTTCTGTAGTGCTTCAATATATTAATGTAGCACCTCTGACAACTTATATCATTGCTGTTTCTGATGCGGAAGGAAATGAAGGTGGTTTTAATTTATGTGCCTCAGCACTTTCTGTAGAATTCTGCAATCAAAGAGATACTCTCTATGCCACACATACTTCTTTTGGAAGTCCTCTTCATGGCCCATATAAACCAGGTGAAAAAGTGCAATTCTGTTATGAACTATTAGATTGGAATAAACTTGATTGCAATGGGTTTCAGGGATTGGTTCCTACGTTTGGACCTGGTTGGGATCCGGCTGGTTTTGATTTATTCGGAATGCCTATCAAGGTTGATTCTATGATTGCTCCTGTCAGCAATAATGGTAATTGGGACTGGTACAAAGTTGGAGATGTCAGGTATAATTTTACAAATCCGATCAATGGTTATGATGGCGGCCAGGGAATGCCCGGCGGTTGGTATTTTACCAATCTTAATGATTTCCCGCCAAATGGAGGTCCTGATGAAACAACAGGAGATATTTATGATTGTCAGCCGACACCGGATAAATGGAAGGTTTGTTTTACGCTGCCTGTTTTAGAGGAATGCACCACTGGTCTTGATGCAAGTGTAAGCATGCGTACATTTTCAGACGGAGAGCTGGGAAGTAAACTAAGTATAGCCTGTTCCTATGATCAGTCAGAGACCTTTACGGCCAGCATGATATGTTGCCTTCACCCGGGAATAGAAGTTATTTCTGATAAGACTATTTGTAGTGAGGACACCATTCTTCTTGAGCCACAAACCAATTTAATACCACCTGTCACTTATTCATGGATTGCATATCCTGACCCAGGTATTGAAGGATCTTTTTCAATTAACAATGCAAACCGTTTTTACCAGATATTAACCAACACTACGAATACATTGCTAAAAGTCCATTATGCTTTATGGGCTGTCGGAATGGGCTGTCAGACAGAACCGGTTGAATTCAATGTATATGTTACTCCATTACCAACCTGCAGGCTCTCATTGTCCGGTCCAAGCGTCATTTGCAGTGGAGAAACGGTGACACTCAATTTTGAATGTACAGGTACCCAGCCTTTTGCCATTCAGCTTTTTAGGGATAATGTCTTCTTCGCAAACATACTGAGCGAATCTTCTAACCTTTCTATCCCGGTGGATCCTGTGTTTTCTTCGCGCTTTAAAATTGGAAATGTTCGTGATGCGTTTTGTACCGGAGATGGATTCGGTATTGTAAATGTCACAGTCAAACCGGTTAGTACTGCATTCATTGATACATCCATTTGTGAAGGAGAATCAGTCATCTTCGGTGGCCAGATATTTTCGGAATCAGGTATTTATACGATCAACCTTGATAATGCAGCTGCCAATCACTGCGACAGCATTATTTCTCTCAATTTATCTACCATACCATCATTGACTGAAACAATTGATGAGGAAATCTGCAATGGCGATACAATTTTTGTTCTAGGTGTTCCTTACACTGAGGATACTGATGAATTGATTGAATATACAGGCCCTGAAGGTTGTCCGGATTTTATTCATTTGAAGTTGTCGGTTCTTGATACCCTCTTTACGGATATTGACCAGACGATTTGTTATGGAGACACCCTTGATTTTGGGGGAGTCGGTGTATTTGAGTCAGGAACTTATGCTCACGTGGTGGAAACAAAACCGGGATGCTTTGAAAAGACGACTTTAAATCTTACGGTCTTGCCTCAAATTGTCATCAATGATCTTTCTATCATTGGGGACAATGGCTCTGGAAATGGTGCCATCCTGGTTGAAATTGTCGGCGGTTCTCCTCCCTTCACTTATTTATGGAGCTCTGGTCAAACTACCGGAAGCATCTTCCAGGTAAGTCACGGTTCTTATACTTTGACTGCCACGGATAGTAAAGGATGTAGTGAATCTTTCAATTTTGTTGTACCCATGGTGACCGCAACCAATGAACCTGTTGATGCAAAAAATGAATTAAAAATTTGGCCTACTATTATTCCTTCAGGTGGAAAAATAAATGTTTTCTGTGCCGGGAATAAGAGCATCGAGCTGAAAGGAATTCAATGGTGGGATGTGAGTGGACATCTCATTTCGTCCATCAATAATCCAATCAATCTTCCTGTCGCCATAGAAGCACCGGTAGCGACATCAGGTACTTTATGTTTCGTGAGGCTGACAAGAGATGATGGAAATTTATCCTGGTTTAAAGTAGTCATACAATGATGAACCTGGAATAAAAAGGAAAGGGATCCATCTACCATTTACTGATATATGAATCCCTTATCCATTTGTGCTTTCTCTCATCTCAAGTTGGCTTATCCGGTTTCCTTTCGAAAACGTGGACAACATAAAATGATTCTGCACGGCACCGGTTTTACTGACTATTAAGCCATCCGGCACTGGGGCTATGACCACTAGGTCACCCCTTGTCATGATCGCCAGACCTTCATACGGATACTCATTTTTACCGGAGGTAATTATTTTCAACCATATTTCTCACTGCACGATTATATCAGCAATGAGCCAGGTAATAGACGAATCTGACTTTTTACTTTCATTCCCCTTCTTTAACAGGAAGTACATAAAAGTAAATTGATTATAAATTTTATGCAATTATTTCCCCTTCAAATTTTCAACATTGTTACTAACAGGCAGCGTGGATAATGTCAAGGAAACTCTCTGCATTCAATGAAGCGCCTCCTATGAGTCCCCCATCGACATCTTCCTGGGTAAATAACAGCTTTGCATTGTCAGCCTTTACACTTCCTCCATACAGGATATGAATCAATTGGCTTGTGACTTTATCGTATTTGAGAGCTATCTGATCCCGGATATACTGATGCATTTCCTGGGCTTGTTCGGGAGAGGCGGTTACACCTGTCCCAATGGCCCAAACAGGTTCATAGGCAATGCAAACTTTTTCTATCGTCCCCTTCTCAAGATGAAAGAGGCATTCCTCCAGTTGATGCCTGACAAAAATATTTTGTGTATCTGTTTGCCTGATATCCAGCGTTTCACCGCAGCAAAAGATTGGGATAAGGCCTGCTTTCAGAACTGCGTCAACTTTTAACCTGATCACATCATTGCTTTCATGAAACAATTGCCTACGTTCCGAATGACCTACAATGACATATTCTATGCCCAGGCTCTTCAGCATGGAAACAGATATTTCGCCTGTAAACGCCCCTGATGGCTCTTCATGACAATTTTGCGCTCCGGAATGAACTTCACTTCCTGCAAGCTTTTCTTTTAGCATTGAAAGATGAGTAAAAGGAGGAGCAAAAATTACTGTACAATTGAGAGACTTGGGTATTCCCGGCAGGATTTGATCTATGAGCAGTTCACCTTCGGCCAATGAGGTGTTCATTTTCCAGTTAGCTGCCACAATTTTCTTTCTAATATTTTCCATAAGGTTAAAAGTCAGGCAAGGCATTTTCACCATCACCGGATGACAAAGATATGTACTGAGAAATAGCCGGAAAATCTTAATTCTCCGGCATCAAAATTTAGAGTTATTCTATTCCTTAACCAATAACGATGGGGTGAGTAAGTTTTTCTTTGGTTCGGTTTTTGCCTGAATTTACATCCGGGTGACCATGGATTTGGCTGGGAGGTCAAATAAGGATATTTTAACACCCCTTAAATAGGAATAAGACACTTTTACAGGAATTATCTGAGTTTAGTTTTCCCGGGAACAAAAGTTACCTGGTCAGTTGCACTAATTTTTCTTAGGAATAATGGCGAAAGAAGGTAATATTAAATCCAGTCGCTTAATACAAAGGGATATCAGTTGGTTGTCCTTCAATTACCGCGTACTTCAGGAAGCTAAAGATCCTACCGTGCCACTGCTGGAGAGATTAAAGTTCCTGGCTATCTATAGCAGCAATCTTGATGAATTTTTCAGAGTCAGAGTTGCCAATCACCGCAACCTTTTGAGGGTAGGGAAAAAAACGATGCGGCAATTAGATTACGATCCGGAAGCTTTATTATTAAAAATTCAAAAAGTTGTCAGTGACCAGGCAATTGAATTCAGTGAAATTTTCCTTGAACAAATTGTACCTGAATTAAAACGACAGGACATTCATCTCGTTCGGCGGGAAGAACTTACCCAGGAACAAGAAGCATACGTGGATACTTTCTTCCAAAACAACATGCTTCCATTTGTTCAGCCTGTTTTGTTGGTTAAGGAAAAGGTCCGGCCTTTCCTGAATAATGCGGCTCTGTATCTCGCTATTGCGATGAAAGACAAAGATGATCAATCCAACCAACAGCATTACGGGATCATTAAAATTCCTTCCGATCATTTGCCGAGATTTATAGAATTACCTACTAAAAAATCCGGTCATGAATTAATCATGCTGGATGATATCGTGAGACACAGTGTGATGTGGCTTTTTCCGGGTTATCAGATCATCGATACTTATTCCATCAAGTTAACAAGGGACGGAGAGCTTTATATTGATGATGAATACCAGGGAGATTTAGTAAAAAAAATTAAATCAAGTTTGACCAAACGAGATGTGGGACCAGCGTCACGACTGGTGTATGATAAAACGATTCCCACGATATTCCTTCATTACCTCATGAACGTCCTGAGCGTAGAAAAACTTGGTTTGTTTCCCGAAGGCCGTTACCATAACAATTTTGATTTCTACAATTTTCCTTCTTATGGAAAAACACATTTGAAGGATATGCCTTTGCCGCCAATGGCTTACGCACCCCTGGCAGATAAGGAATCCATCTTTGATTCCATCCAGGCTTCTGATCATCTCCTTCATGTCCCATATCATAAATACGAACCTGTCATCCAGTTTTTCGAACATGCTGCAAGAGATCCTAATGTCACTCACATCAAGATCATCCAATACCGTGTAGCTCCGAATAGTCGCATCATGGATGCATTGATCAATGCGGTGAAGTCCGGCAAGCAAGTTTATGCATTCATCGAAGTAAAGGCCCGTTTTGATGAAGAAGCAAATCTCCGATGGGGTGAACAACTGGAAAAGGCTGGTATTGTGGTGAGGTATAGCTTTCCAGGGTTAAAGGTCCACAGTAAGGTTGCCCTTGTGAGAAGAATTGAAAATGGAGTACCTCAACTTTACACCTATCTCAGCACAGGAAATTTTCATGAATTAACTGCCAAAATATACAGTGACTTAGGGCTATTCACAGCTGATCAGAGAATCACCAGCGAAGTCGCCCGTATTTTCTCTTTTCTTGAAACCGTCAAATTACCAAATGAGGAATTCAAGAATCTTCTGGTGGGCCAGTTTAATTTGAGAAAGACCCTCATTCAATTAATCGATTTTGAAATGGCCGAAGCGAAGGAAGGAAGAACGGCCTTCATCAGGCTAAAAATAAACAGTCTCCAGGATGAAGAGATGATCGAAAAATTATACGAAGCAAGCCAGGCGGGTGTCAAAATCGAATTAAACATCAGGGGTATATGTTCACTGATGGCAGGAAAGAAAAATCTGAGTCAAAATATCAATGCTTTTAGTATTGTGGATCGCTTTTTAGAACATAGTCGCGTATTTATTTTTCATCATGCAGGTGATGAAAAGATTTATTTGTCATCAGCAGATTGGATGGAACGCAATTTATCATTCCGAATTGAGACAAGCTTCCCCATCTATGATCCGAAATTGAGAGAAGAGATCAGAGATATCCTCAATATCCAGGCGAGCGATAATGTAAAATCCAGGTCACTTAATTATAACCGGATCAATGAATATAACCGCAATGGTTCAGACCTGGCCATCAGGTCTCAGCATGAAACCTATTTCTACCTGAAGCGTAAAAATGAAGAGGCTCAAAAGCACGATGAATCCTGAAAGAGCAGGCTCATCTTTGATCAAATGTGCATGAAATTTCAGGGTATACCATGTGGAATTTGAGTCTGATCAACACCATCTTTGCGATACAATCAGATAACCAATCCCCATGCAGCTGATATCAAAAGCCGGTTCGTCATCGGTCCGGCGGAATACACATATGAGATCACTTTTTATTGAATATCCAAGATTGGAAGATGGAGTGGATGTTGTTGCCGATTTATGCAATCTTCAAAAGGTCGGTATGAGGATTAAACTTCCTATCATAGCTGCGGATATAAATGGAATTGAATTAAAACTACCATCGTTTCTTTCAGGTGTATATTATCTCAAGATTCAGGATGGACAAAAGTCTTTTTTAAGGAAAATAGCGATTCAATAGGGGAAAACCCTGAAATTAAAAAATCGGTGTTTTCGTCCATGTTTAGGGCTGATTTAATAATGACCTTTACAATGTTGATCGTTCAGAACGCTTAACGAATCAGGAAAAAAAAATACAGATCAGGATCAATCAATAAGACTGAAAACTGATTAAGATTAATAAAGGGGTGAGACTTGCCGGGGTCATCAAAGGGTGATACCGGCATTTTTTTTTGTGTCTACCTGGTTTTATGCATTTGCAAGTTTTTCTGCAATCCTCTCCCACTCTTCCATCAGTTTCTCCAATTCTTTCTTTTTTTCTTCATACTTACTGACGTGTGAAAAGTAATCCGGTGTTTTATAAAATTCCGGATCCGCCAGGAGCACTTCCTTCTCTTTGATATTGGACTCGCAATTCGCTATCTCTTTTTCTACCTGTGAAAACCTGCGTTGTAAATTCTTTTTCTCCTGTGGATTGATTTGTGATTCTTTTTTGTCAGCGGACACTTTTTTTTCCTTTGCTTCTACTTTTTCCTTTGTTTTTTCTTCCGCTGCCTGAGCTTTTAACCCAAGAGCGTCAAGATTTTCAATTCCTTTTTTGATCAGCATTTCATCAATGTCTCCGAGATATTCTTTGATCTGTCCACCGCCAAACTCAATAGTTCGGGATGTTAGCCCATTTAAAAAATCCCTGTCATGTGAAATGATAATCAGCGCGCCCGGATATTCCAGCAACGCATCCTTCAGACGTTGCTTTGCCTGAATATCGAGATGATGCGTCGGCTCATCCATGATGAGAAGATTTGTTTGTGAAAGGATCATGCAGGCTAATGCAAGTCTTGCTCTCTCTCCACCTGAAAGCACAGAAACTTTTTTCTCAGCGTCTTCCCCACTAAATAAAAAAGAGCCTAATATGGCTCTAACCCTTGACCGTACTTCCGGAGCCGCTTTCTCTTCAATGGTTTGCAAAACTGTCTTCTTGGGATCAAAAAGTTCTGTTTGATTTTGGGCATAATAACCCATCAGGACTTTTTCATTCACATCAACTGTACCGGATGTAGTATTCGTGGTACCGGCAATTAGTTTGGCTAAAGTAGTTTTACCCTGGCCATTCTGCCCGACAAATGCAATTTTTTCAGCACGCTCCAATTCAAAATCAATCCCTTTAAAAACCTCCTTGGCTCCATATTTTTTTGACACATCTCTTATCAAGACCATTTGTCTTGGAGCGCGGTCAAGGACTGGAAACCTAACCTTCATCGTGGATTTATCTTCTTCTTCCAGTTCTATGATCTCTACTTTATCAAGTTGCTTTTCCAGAGATTTAGCCATACTCGCTTTAGAAGCTTTAGCCCTGAATCGATCAATTAGTTTTTCTTTCCGCTCAATCTCCTTTTGTTGGTTTTGAAAAGAAGCGAATTGAATTTCTTTCAATTTTTGCCTTTCTTCCATAAACTTTGAATATGGCAATGGCAAATCATAAATTCTACCCAAAGAAATTTCAATTGTACGATCTGTCAATTGATCCAGAAATCGCTTATCATGAGAGACAAGTAATATTCCTGTTGAAGATGCCTTAAGATATTTTTCGAGCCATATGATCGAAGGCATATCCAGGTGATTGGTTGGCTCATCAAGCAATATAAAATCCGGTCGACTCAACAATAGTTTGGCTAATTCAACTCTCATTTGCCAACCACCAGACAATTGTCCAATAGGCATATTGAAGGTTGATTCTTCAAATCCCAAACCTTTCAAAACTTTTTCTATGTCCCCTTCAATCGTTTCGGCGCCGTGATGGTCCAGGTCGGCATACAGTTCATGCATTCGCTGACTGAGGTGAAGTATATCATCATCATTTGTACTTGTTTGAAGGGAAGTTGTAGTAGCTTCAATTTCAGCATTAATCGCTCTGACCCTGTCAAAAGCAGTATAAGCAGCTTCCAATACTGTAAGGTTTGGGTCAATGGAAATCTCCTGTTTTAAATAAGCTAGCTCGGCAGGCCGATCAATGATGCCTGAATCAGCTTCAGTCAATCCTGCAATAATTTTGAGCAATGTGGACTTCCCCGAACCATTCCTTCCTATAAGGGCGGCCTTTTCACCAAACCTGAGCGCAAAAGATACATGATCAAGTAATATTCTGTCCCCAAATGTTGTCGTAACGTCCTTTACCAATAGCATAGAGGCTCAAAGGTAACGCGAAAAGGGGTGAAAGGTAGAAAAGGCGGAAAAGGCGGAAAAGGAATTAAAAGCCTTAAATTAAAGGAAAGGGCATTGGATATGTTCTAATTAAGATTGGGCTGCTCTGGTAATTGAGCCAGGACGCTGAAAACGTCGCCCTTATGATGCATGACCTGGTTCCAAAGTTTTGAAGGTTTTGATTTAAAGAGGTAATTCGCATGGATTTCAGAAGGAATCCATGATCCTAAATCAAGTTCTTCACCCAACTGACCCGGAGACCAACCGGCATAACCAACAAAAAACCGGATATTTTCTTCTTTAACAAGTTCGTGAGTGATGAGAAACTTAAGCTTATCAAATTCCCCGCCCCAGAATACTCCCGGGCCTATTTCTGTGCTACCGTCTAGCAACATACCGACATTATGGATGTAATGAATGGTGTTAGTGGACACTGGGCCACCATAAAATGCAAATGAATTAATTTCAGGGAAGTTCTCAACCAGCTCCGCAATTTTAACCGTAAGAGGTTTATTAATGATGAATCCAACGGTACCTTCATCATCACTATGGTCTGTCACAAGCACCACGGACCTCCTGAAATTCACATCCTGCATGAAAGGTTCAGCGATAAGAATACTCCCGGTATGAACATCAAACTTCATCATTTATTCAAACGATGTAACAATAGCTTCTTTATGTATTTTTCGAACAAAACCTCCTAAAACTTTACTCCCAAATTCCATATATTCTTCAATGCCATTAGCCTTCATTTGTTCAATGGTTGATGTCCATAAAACAGAAGAAGTTAGCTGGCTTAGAAGTTTTCTTTTTATTTCGCCCGGATCCAAAGAAGGCAAAGCATCCAAATTCTGATAAACAGGAATCGTTGGAGCATTGAAATGCGTTCCATTAATTGTTTCAGCAAATATTTCCACAGCCGGCAACATCAGCGGTGAATGAAAAGCACCACCTACTGATAACATGAGCGTTCTTTTTGCACCTGCTTTCTTACAAGACTCGGCGGCTAATTCAACAGCAAGATTTTCGCCGGAAATGACCACCTGGCCGGGACAATTAAAATTGGCAGCGACAACAACCCCGGGTGTCTCCTCGCAGATTTGCCGGACTCTTTCATCTTCGAGACCGAGAACTGCAGCCATAGTGCTTTCAGTCAATTCACAAGCTATTTGCATAGCTCTTGCCCTTGCATCTACGAGCCTTAAACCCGATTCAAAATCAAGCACGTCTGCTGCGACAAGAGCTGTTATCTCTCCCAGGGAATGTCCCGCCACAGCATTTGCAATACCGGGTTCTTTAGATTTGTAAGTAGCATAGCTATAGAGATATACAGCAGGCTGTGTAATCTCCGTCCTTCTTAATTCTTCCTCTGCGCCATAGAACATCATGCTCTTCAATCCATAACCGAGGATCTCATCTGCCTGATCAAATAAAGTTCTGATATCGGGAAATGACTCATATAATGATGCCCCCATTCCCGAAAGTTGTGATCCCTGGCCGGGAAAAATAAATGCCCTCTTCGTTGTCATTAACTAAGATCTGAAGAAATCAAATGTAAGAACTCGTTGCGAGTCTCAACATGATTAAATTGGCCGGTAAAAGCTGAAGTTGTTGTTGTTGAATTTTGCTTCTGGACTCCCCGCATCATCATGCACATATGCTTGGCTTCGATGACCACCGCACAACCTAAAGGTTTAAGTGTTTCATCTATGCATCTTAAGACTTCATGTGTTAATCTTTCCTGCACCTGGAGGCGTCTTGAAAAGATATCCACTACTCTCGGAATTTTACTAAGCCCAACAATATGTCCATTGGGAATATAGGCAATATGCGCTTTACCAAAAAAAGGCAGAATATGATGTTCGCATAAAGAATAGACCTCAATTCCTTTGACAATCACCATTTCACTGTATTCCTCTTCGAACATGGCGGACTTTAGTACCCCGGCAGCATCGATGTGATATCCATTAGTAAGGTAGTGGAGTGCCTTTGCAGCCCGTTCCGGAGTTTTGATTAAACCATTGCGACCTACATCTTCACCTATGTGAGCAATAAGCTGAGCATATAAACTCTGCATGCCTTCGATAGTGGAAGAAGCAAGAGGTTCATTCGTTTTGTCTTTAACCATTCAGAAAAGTGTAATTAGTATTTGTAAGTTATAATATTTAATGCCTGGCTTAACTTTAAAAAGGAAAGTTGAGCATCCATGGCTTGAAAAACAACCCCTCCAAAAGAAGGTTGACTAAAAATCCTTCCTTTCGGGGGTTTAAAAGTCATAAAGTCATACGTTGGACGAAAGATAATGTGCAATTATCCATCTTTTCCTCATCTTTTCGATAAATATCCGTTTTAACCAATCACCTGTCTACCTTTGTATTGTGGCCGGATTATTGAACAGAAACAGTCTTTTTCGACTCATGAAGCTCTTCCAGAAACCCTGGTTGCTGCATGTCTTGTTTTGGATGCTTGTTTATACCATGATGCTTACGGCCGGTCCAAGCAATGGAACTTCCATCCTGGAGATAGTCAGGAAACTCATTAACATCGCTTTTTATATCCTGGTGGTGTATGTCAACCTGGGCTACCTCATACCACGGTTCCTGAGCCAGAAGAATTTCATGACCTATTGTTTACTTCTACTGGCAATGGTTGCTGTCTTCACTCCTATCGAAGTACTACTGTTATATATTACATACGAAGAAGTCGAGCCCCGGGAATTCCTGGTCATGAATCAGCAATATATATTTCTATTGCTCTTTATGATTGCAGGTGGTTCAACGGTTATCAAAATCATATCTGATTGGCAGCGTCATCAACGCGACAGAAAAGATCTTGAGACGCAGCGCATGCAGTCAGAGATCAAATTTCTTAAATCTCAAATCAATCCTCATTTCCTGTTTAATACGCTCAACAGTCTTTATGCACTCACCCTGAAGAAATCGGATAAAGCCCCGGAGATCGTCATCAAACTGTCGGAGATGATGAGGTATATGTTATATGAATGCAATGAACGAAGGGTGCCTTTGCAAAAAGAAGTGAATTATATTGAAAATTACCTGGCCATGGAAAAACTCCGTCAATCCGGACAAGCTGACATTCAATTTAAAGTGGAAGGCCAGATCACGGATCAGACCATTGCCCCATTGATTTTTATTCCTTTTCTTGAAAACAGTTTTAAACATGGTCTCAATCACCAGATAAGTGATGGATATGTCCATGTCGTGATGAAAGTGCTGGATGAAAAACTGTTACTCCGTATTCTGAATAGCAAACCAAATCATTCAACAAAATCACTTGAAAAACATAATGGAGGAATCGGGCTTGCGAACGTACGTCGAAGACTTAGCCTACTCTATCCAAATCAATACAAACTGGACATCGAGGATAGTGAAAAGGAGCACATCGTGGAGTTATCTTTAGACCTAAGCAACTGAGATCAGTAGTATCATTCTTCGTCCGCTTCGACTCAGCTCAGCGACCGAAGGAATTTTACCAAAAGATGTTTCGGCTACCCTCAACATAAAAATCGTAAATCGTAAATCGTAAATATGAACACTCTGATCATTGATGATGAACCTCTGGCGCTGGATGTGCTGGAGACTTACATAGCAAAGATGCCGGAATTGAATCTTGTGGCCAGGTGCTCCAATGCGCTTGAGGCAAATGAATTAATCCGCAAACATCCGGTTGATTTGATCTTCCTCGATATCCAGATGCCACAGGTTTCCGGTGTTGACTTTATTAAGGCTCTTCCGAATCCTCCTCTGTTTATTTTCACCACTGCTTATAGCAATTATGCATTAGAAGGTTATGAATTGAATGCTATTGATTACTTACTTAAACCGATTTCGTTAGATCGCTTTATGAAAGCAGTGAACAAAGCGCTGGAGCAATTTGAACTAAGGCACCGTGAAGAATCTCCTGAAACCAGTACTCAGGGTGTCGAAGGGGTTGAATTTTTCTTTGTCAAAGCCGATAAGAAGCTCGTCAAGATCAAATACGATGAGATCCTGTACATCGAAGGGTTGAAGGACTATGTGATCATCCGATTAGAAGTGGGTCGCGTTGTAACTCTTCAGACGATGAAGAGCCTGGAAGATAAACTGCCATTGAACAGGTTTAAAAGAATACATCGATCTTATATTGTTTCGATTGACAAGATCCATGCGGTTGACGGAACTTCTGTAGATGTATATGAGAAAGGAGTCATCAAGCAGTTACCCATCGGCAAGAATTACAGAGATGAGATCCTTGAGATTGTCAACAAGAATAAATTATAATTCTTTTGAAAGCCGGAGAACCTAAATAGAACGGAAAGTTTTTCTCCCCTTTAGGGGCCGGGGGCAATAGTTGGATTACCGGATAACCGAGAGCAACTGTGTAATCACTCCTTCATTGTGGCTTACCTGGAGATAATATAATCCGACGGGAAGCGGACTGACATCGAGTTGAAAATGCTTCTGATCGATATTGTCAAAGCTTCTGACCACTCTACCCTGCATATCCACAACGTTGATCGATTTTAAAGCAGTTTTTCCATTGATGTGAACATCAACCAAGTCCTTCGCAGGATTGGGATAGACAAGCAAGTCATATTTCTTCTGCTTGATGTTATGTAGATCATAAGTTAATGTAACTTCATCACCATCTACATCATACAAATTCCCGTTGTTATCCATTGCCGTGCAGGATTCAATGGTAATTGGGATTTGCATTACATCATTATTTGTTTTAAATCCATCAATATCATCTTCAATAATAAATGTAGTAGTTGCAACTACACCAAAACCAGATGCTCCATTTCCATTAGCCCTGGAAAATCCACCATCAATTCTACCATCCCATGGAACTTTTCCAAGCGAAATAAACGGAGATCCTTCGGACAGCCATGAATCCTGATGAAACTCAAGGGTAACAGTAGAAGAGTCAGCAAAATTAGGAGGTATATTGATAGAGAATTTTGCTCCCTTCATATCAATGACAGGATGAGCTGCATTTCCAAAAACAATATCAAGGATAACTAAATCTCCGGAATCAAGCGAAAACTGAACAGGAACAATTGAAAACTGGTAGGGTAATTTTTGTTGTACATCTCTTGCTACAACATCATGAGTTTTGAGATAATAGTTACTGATCACATCAACATCAGCGGCAGTAATGGTGCCATCACCATTTGCATCAAGGAACTCAATAGAGTTTCCACTTTGATTAGAAGGTGCCCACGGATCAGCGTGTTGACCAAACCAAGTACTCGGATCTGAATAAGATCTGGTTGGTCCTGCATTTCCTAGTTTATTTCCCAATGTCAATAAATCACTCATATCAACCCTTCCATCCTGATCACAATCCCCAGGCCATACACATCCAACGATGCAAGCACAACTTTCTGCTTCAGGTGGCGGGATAATATTCACTTCAACTTTGACCAAGCCACAGTAACTACTAGGCACAATACAATAATAATATTCAAAATGATCCGGACCGGTATAGCCTGGTTCAGGATCAAACTCGAGCATATTGTAACTATC
>JAAEAZ010007339.1_pt1 | contig 17738 bp, 17 predicted proteins | sample 7277811 | NCBI WGS metagenome assembly JAAEAZ01 (sample SAMN13876997, study PRJNA601929) | soil metagenome | isolation source: soil | host: Panicum virgatum | place: USA: Fermi National Accelerator Laboratory | collected 2010-11-19 | reverse complement strand
GGAGTGGACGAAGGGTAACGGCCCGGACGACCCGTTCACGTTCGACGGGAAGCCGATCGACCGTGAGCCGTTGCGCAAGGCGGCGGTGGCGCGCGGCATCTCGCTGAAGCGTGGCGCGAGCCGCGAGGACATTGTGGCGGCACTGAAGGACGACCTCAAGGTGAAGGTCGCCGACGCCAAGGCCGCCAAGTCCCCCGCCGCGGGCAAGCCGGTGCGGTTCACGCTGAAGGGCAAGGACCACCGCAACCGCGACGTCGGCGTCTTCCACGAGAACGGCAAAATCGCCCTGTGGGAGGTGTCCGACTCGGGTGAGCGCCGCAAGCGGGTGGCGCTGGTCGACGACCTGGCCGGGTTGGAGTCGTGGGCGAACGAGCACGGCGAGTCGGAGCTGGCGGGGTGGGCGCGCAAGGAACGGGGGGCTGGCGACGGACTCGACAACCTCCATGTCGGCGCGCTCGGCGACCTCGCCCGCGAGCACGGTATCGACGCGCCGAATCCGGCCCGGGAGAGCGACCGCGAATCGCTGTTGAAGAAACTCCGCTCGGCCGGGATCACCGCACCGGCCGATGAGCCTGGACCGGCGAAGCCGACCGGCCCGCGCAACCTGGAGGACGCCGACGTGGCGCTGCTCCAGAGCGCGACGAAGCCAGCCGGACTCCGCCGCCGCCCCGAGATGACCGGTGCCGGCCGTCAGCACAACGGGCGTATCGACGACCTGCGGCGCGAGGGCTATGTCAAGAAGGAGGTCGGCTCCGACCACTACTCGCTGACCGACAAGGGCCGCGAGGAGTTGGCGCGCAAGGAGCGGGGCGGGGCTGAGGTTCCGAAGGCTCCGACCAAGCGGGCGCCAGCCAAGAAGGCCACCAAGGCCGCACCCACCGTCGCCCCGGTGTCCGGTCGCGACCTGCTCGCGGTCCCCGGCTCGGCGGAAAGCGCGGCGCGGCAGGTGCTTGACGGAGCCAAGGCGTACCGCACACCTCGCCAGGCGGGCGATGGCATCCCTGTCGCCGACCCGGGACTGTCCGCCATCGCGCACATGCAGGGCTTCGACGGCCCCCCGAAGGTTGTCTCCGCCGAAGAGATGGACCGTCTCTATGCGAATGGGTCGGTCAAGCTGACGCGCGGTGTCGGCCGGTATGCGGACGAGACGTCCGGCGGCAGGTATGGGGCCAAGGGCAAGACGCCGCTACAGATCCAGGAAGACCTGCGTACCGGTCCGGCATTCTTCGGGCAGGGCAACGGCGGCAGCGGATACCACTTCGCGGCGGGAAGTGACCAGGCCGCCGAGGCGGCCCAGTATGGCGACCCGGCGGTCCCGGGGGCCATCGTCCGGGCAACCCTGGCGCCCGATGCGAAAATCGCCACGTTCGAAGAACTGCATCGCGGCGGCTATGACCAACTGCGCGAACGTCACGGTTGGCAGGGCATCGGATCCGTCGACTGGAATCCGGATGCTGCCGGCTCGGACGTTGAGGCGGCCTTCGGGAACATGGGCCGATATGCGGCGGCTCGGGGCTATGACGCCTATTGGGTGATACCCGACCACGAGCTCGCGGTGGTTAACCGGACGAAGCTGATCGTGGAGGCGGGGCCAAGCCCAACACCTGCGAAGCCCCACGCGGTCACACCCACCGCCGCCCCCGACGTCAACGCCCTGCGCACCCTGGACACCGAGGCCCGCCGCGACGCCCTGGACCTGCGCAAGGTCGACGAGCTGAAGTCGTTGCTGCGCGAGCAGGGCCTGCCGGTGTCGGGTCGCAAGCGGGACCTGGTGGACCGGCTGGTGGGGCACCTCGAAACGGCACAGCCCGGAACCGCCAGAGTCGATGTGGCGCATCACCTCGACGAGATGGCCAGGCTGATCAATCGGCCGGCTCTACCCACGGAGGCGGGATCGTCGAGCCCCCACGACCCATTGGACGCGCGCAACGCGGCGAAGCTGAGGCAGATCGCGATTGGCCTTCGGGATGGCACGCTGTCCGATGCTGCCGCTCGGGACCAGTTGCGAGAGATGGCAAAGGACTATCCGCGGTCGAGTTCGGGCGACAACCTCGAAGGTTGGGCAAACGCGCTCGACCGGCTGGTGGGGCACCTGGAGGGTGACGGGAAGCCGGTGGCACCGAATGTGCGGCCGTCCGGTCTGCCGACCGACAGGAAGCTTGTATCGGGCGACTTCGACGATCTCGCCGCTCGGCTGATCGGCAAGAACGAGCAGCAGATCCTGGATCTTCTCGCGGACCTGAACGCCAGCGAGTTGGCGCGGTTGGCCCTCAAGTATGAGGGCGCCAGGAAGGCCAGATCGACGCTCAGTACTGCCAGAGGAGCAAAGTCGGGGCTCCGGTTCCCTGATGACGTGACAAGTGCGGACGCCCGGCGACTGTGGCTCGCACAGAAGTTGGTGAGCGACCGCAAGACTCACGGCGCTTGGCGAAGCGTGGACCCTGGCGAGGACGAGATCGAGCGCGCCGAAGAGACCGACCTCGACGAGGCTGAGGAAGGCGCCGAGCCCACCCTCGACCAGATCCGTGCCATGGCCGAGCCGGACAGGCCGGGCACCGAGGCCCGCGCACGGGAACTTGCCCTCCTTGGCGTCACCCGCGCCCTGGGCCACGACGTCACACCGGGCCACGACGAACTGCACCACTACTGGACTCGCGGCGAAGGTCTGGCGAAGTGGGCCGAGTCGCCCAAGCCGTGGACGACGCTCGTAGCCCATCTGACGAAGTATGTGGGGCCGGAGAAGGCGAAGGTCTTCGCCAGTCGCTGGTTCATCGAGGTCTTCCACTTCGCCGCGGGCAGTGATCTCAACAGGGTCACCCACGGGCATCCGCCGCGCGGCCACCGCGTAGGACCCGGCTAACAGCATCCAGGGCGCGAGCCCACGCAACCGAAAGGCGGTGGCGTGGCGATGACGGCTGCGTTCGATCAGGGCGACTACCGCCGCGTTCCCGAAACCTGCACCCGCGGCTTCGACTTCGAGATGCGCTCCAGCGGAACCGACGGCCGCACGCTCGAAGGCTACGTGGCCATGTTCGGCTCGGTGGCCCGCATCCCCGACCGCAGTGGCGACTTCGACGAAGAACTCCACCCCGGCTTCGCCGACCGCTCGCTGTCCGCCGGTTATCCGGTGATGCAGTTCGACCACGGCAAGGACCCCCGCGTCGGCACCGTCCCCATCGGCGTCTACGACACGTTCGACAAGGACACCCGCGGCTACTTCGTACGCGGCCGCCTGTTCGACAACCCCGTCGTCGAACCCGTCCGCCAGGCCATCGCCGGCAAGGCCATCAAAGGCATGTCGTTCCGGTTCAGCGTTCGCAAACCCGGCGGCGACCGGTGGAACCGGCGCAGCAGGGACGGCGTTGACAAGCGCGACATCCTCGACGCCGACGTGCATGAGGCCGGCCCGGTCGTGTTCCCCGCCTACGCGCAGACCTCCGTCACCGTCCGGTCCCTGCTGGCCTCGGCCACCGAAGAGGACCGGGCCGCACTGATCGAAGAGCTGGCCGACGCGATCCGCGACGCCGGCGACATTCGCCCATATCTCACCGGGCAGCGCGACACGTGGAGTGTCCGCGGCGGTGACCCCGACGACGAGTCCTGGGAGGACGAGGCGTCAACCGGAACCACCAGCACCGAAGCGGTACGGGCACTCGCCCTGCTGCGTCCAGTCCTCCCGTAAGGAAAACTCGATGCTCGACAACATTCTCGAGGAGATGCGCGGCAAGAGTGCCGACGCCCTCGGCCCCAACGACATCCCTGAAGAAGTTCAGAACAAGACCCCCGAAGAGCTGCGCCAGCTGGTCGACATCATGGATGCGCACCTGAAGTCGCTCGTCTACGAGGACACCGGCGAGATGCGGACCATGAGCGCCATCGAGGATCAGGCGTTCGCGTACGGCATGCGCGTGCGCGAGGCCGCCCGCAAGCGCGTCGAGGAGCACCGCAACCTCAGCGAGGTCTTCTCCCGCCGGCCCGAGGCCGTCAAGCGGGTGTACGCCAACATCGCCCGCGGTCTGGACGAGTACGACGGCGTGACCCGGCTTCGCAATCACGAGGCCCGCGACCTGGCACTGCGCAAGCTCGACGAACGCAACAGCACCGCCCACATGCGTGCCGACGAGAAGGATGAGGTCGAGAAGCAGATCCGCTCTTCGACCGACATCGCCCGCCGGACCCTCGTCACCGAGAACGACGAGTACCGCGAGGCGTGGCTGAAGCTGGTCACCCGCCCCAATGGCGCCATGTACCTGTCCGAGGAAGAGCGCAACGCCATGCGCGCCTGGGACGAGTACCGCACCATGTCCGAGGGCACCACCACCGCTGGCGGCTTCGGCATCCCGGTGTTCATCGACCCGTCGATCATCATGACGGCGCAGGGCTCTGGGAACCCATTCCTGAGCATCGCCCGGCAGGTCGACGTCAACACCAATGCCTGGAAGGGCGTCAACTCGGCCGGTGTTTCCTGGTCGTTCGACGCTGAGAACGTCGAGGTGTCCGACGACTCGCCGACCCTGGCCCAGCCGTCGGTGACCGTGTTCATGGCCCGCGGGTTCATCCCATACTCGATCGAGGTCGGCCAGGACTATCCCGGCTTCGCTTCCGAGATGTCGACGCTGCTGTCCGAGGGCTACGACGAACTCCTCGTGGACAAGTTCACCCGCGGATCGGGCACTGGCGAACCTCAGGGCGTGCTGACGATCCTGTCGGCCACCGCGGGTAACCGGGTCGGTGTGCAGACCTCGGGTTCCAACTTCGGCCCGAACGACCCTTACACAGTGTGGAAGGCGCTGCTTCAGCGGTTCCGCCGCAAGGCGTCCTGGCTCATGTCGGTCGACGTGAACAACAAGCTGCGCCAGCTCGGCACGGCCAACGTGTTCCACGCCTACACCGAGAGCCTGCCGGCCGAATGGGCCGACCAGTTCTTCGGCAAGCAGGCCTATGAGTCGCCGTACATGCCGGACACGACTACCTCGACATCGGCGAACTCCGGTCTGGCGGTCGTGGGTGACTTCAAGAATTATCTGATCGCCCGTCGCGGCGGCATGAGTGTGGAGCTGATTCCGCATCTCTTCTCGACTACGACGAACCTGCCCTCGGGTACCCGGGGCTGGTTTGCATACGCGCGTATCGGCGGCGGCGTCGTCAACACCAACGGCTTCCGGCTACTGGTCAACACGGCCTGACCCCTTGCCCCCACCAGGTGGGGGAGCCGGAGCTTGGCCGGTTCCCCCACCAACCGCCCTCCCGAAAGGACACCATCCGATGGCTATTCCTGTCGTGTACGCAATGGGCACGGAGTTCGTGGACCTGCCCAACGGCGGCCGGGCGCGGGTGCAGAAGGGTTCCCATTGGGCGGCGGACGACCCGGCGGTGCGCACGCGGCCCGAGTTGTTCTCCGCTGATCCGCGCTGGGGAATGCAGTACACGGTCGAGCCGGACGGCTATGACGAGCCGGTCGAGGCGGCCACGGCGAACCCGGGCGAGCGTCGCAACGTTCGGCGCGCTTCCTGATCCCCTCCGGCCGGCCGCTCGGATGGTCGGCCGGCCGGAGGTTAACCATCCGACCCACCATCCAAAAAGGACTGTCCGGTGACCATCGAAGATCTGCCCGATCTGCCAGACGATTTCCTCGACGATCCATCCACCTCGGTTGCCGCTGCGTTCATTCACGACGGGGACAGCGTTGACTACTCGTTCCATCACAGCTGGGACCAGTTGCGGCAACTGGACCTGATGCACGGGGCGAGGCTGCCCCGTGGCGGTCTGTTCGCCTGGCGGGCCGGCACCGACGGTCTGGCCGATGCACGCAACTCAGCAGTGCGACAGTTCCTAACGCAGTCTGAGGCTTCCTGGCTTTGGTGGGTCGACACCGATATGGGGTTCGCCCCGGACACGGTGGAACGCCTACTGGAGGCCGCCGATTCGGCGCAGCGCCCCGTGGTGGGCGCACTCTGTTTCGCCAACCGTGACGTCGAGGATGACGGCATGGGCGGCCGGCTTGCCCTGGCCGCGCCGGTGATCCTGGACTGGAAGCACATCGACGGTGAAGCGGGCTTCGATACTCGGTGGAACTATCCGCAGAACGCGGTCGTCCGCTGCGACGGCACCGGCTCAGCGTGTGTGCTGATCCACCGTTCTGTGTTCGAGCGGATCGCCGAGACGTACGGGCCGAACTGGTACTCGCGGGCGCGCAACCCGAGCACCAACCAGATGATCTCCGAGGATCTGTCGTTCTGCGCCCGCCTGATGGCCCTGTCGATCCCGGTATTCGTGCACACCGGTGTGAAGACGACCCACGCGAAGCGGGTCTGGCTCTCGGAGGAGCACTACTGGCAGCAGCGTGCACTGAACTCGGCACCGACCGCGGCCGAGGGCACGCCACTGCCGACGGCGGAGCCGACGTGGACCGTTCCGAGGTACGCGATCGTCCCGACGCACAACCGGCCGGCGCGGTTGCTGGCGCTGGTGGTGTCGCTGGGTACGCAGTGCGACCGGATCGTGGTGTTGGACAACGCGTCGACCCCGCCGGTGGATGAGAAGCACCTGCAGGCCTCGGTGCCGGAGCATTGCGCGGTCGAGGTGATCCGCGACGAGCAGCAGCCGCCGAACCTGGCCCGCTTCTGGAACGTCATGTTCGACCGGTGCGCCGAGCTGGCGAAGGACGACGAGGCCTGGGACGTCGCGGTGTTCAACGACGACTCTGTTGTCCCGGCCGGCTGGTATGACGCGACGGCAACGGCCATGCGGCAGCATGAGACCGCCGTGGTCGCGCACACGGGCGATCGTCCGGTGCCGGCGCCGGATCTGTTGACCGACTTCAACTTCGAGCGGTCGCGGCGGATGGCCCCGCACGCGTTCGTGGTCCGTGGCGAGGTGGGGCTACGCGCCGACGAGTCGATGCAGTGGTGGTACTTCGACGACGACTTCTGCCGGCAGGCCATCCAGGCCGGCGGTGTGCTGGCTGTGCCCGGCCCGGTCGTGGTCAACGCACAGGCGAACTCGTCCACGTTCGGCCCGCTGGCGGAACAGGCCCAGCGTGACCGGGAGACGTTCGAAGCGAAGTGGTCGCGGTGACCGTTGCCTATGGTTGCTGCGTCGGCTCGTGGGAGAAGCTGCACCGCAACGTCGTCCCCCGCGTCGGTGACCGGCCGCTGCTGGCACTGTCCGGCCAGACGCAGCTCACCGTCGCGTACAACACGATCCTCGACGCCTACCGTGGTCGTGGCTTCGCCGCGGTGGTGTTGCTGCACGACGACCTCGAGCTCACCGACCGAAACGCTGAAACAGAGTTTCTCGCCGCGCTGGCCGATCCGGACGTGGCGCTGGTCGGGGTGTGTGGCGGCAAGGGCGACAAGACGCTGGCGTGGTGGGAGTCGGAGACCGTCGGGCATCAGATGACCGACTCGGGGATGCTCGACTTCGGCGTACGCACCGGCGATGTGGCGTTCATCGAGGGCAGCCTCATGGTGTTCTCGCCGTGGGCGGTGGAGAACCTGCGCTTCGACGAGCGCTACCCCGGGTTCCTCGGCTACGACGATGTCTGCCTGACCGCCCGTGCGGCCGGCAAGCGGGTGACCGTGGTCGATGTCGACACCCACCACCACACGACGGTCGGGTTCAAGTCGCCAGCGATCGCGGCGGCATGGGACGTCGCGGAGGAGATCTTCCACGAGAAGTGGTGCAGGTGGTGATCCGCGCGCGTCTGGTGTTGGACGAGTGGCTACCGGACCACGCTGCCTCGAAGATGTTGCGCTCCTGGGTGCTGACGGAGCAGCAGCGTCGCCACATAGTCGCGCTGATCAAGGCTGAGATCGGGGAGCCTCAGACGGAGGTCCTTGTGTCGCTGGAAGCGATCAAGGCCATGGACACGGCAGGCAAGGAGCACGGGTTCGTGGTCTGGGGTGCCGAATGAAGCGGACCTCCTGCTCGGCCTGTGGCCACACCGACCTGGACCAGTTCCTCGACCTCGGCCTGTCCCCGATCGCGGACGCCTACACCGCGACGCCGGACGAACAGTCGCCGAAGTTCCCGCTGCAGGTGGTGGTGTGCGCGAAGTGCCGCCTCGTCCAGCTGCTTGAGGTCGTGCCGGCTGACGTGCTGTTCGGCACCGGCTACAGCTTCTACTCGTCCGCGTCGGCGCCGTTGTCGGCGTACCACGCTGCGTACGCGGCGGACGTCCGCGACCGCTACCCGGGCCTGGCCACCCGCGGCGTGGTCGAGGTCGGTTGCAACGACGGTGACCTGCTGCGACACTTCCGCGCCTTCCCGCACGTCGGCGTGGATCCGTCCAGCGGGCCGGCCGCTGTCGCGGCCGAGCGTGGCTGTGAGGTGCTGGTCGAGCCGTTCGGTCTGGCGACGGCGCAACTGATCCGTAGCGAGCGGGGACCGCAGGGCCTCGTGTTCGCCAACCACGTCCTGGCCCACGTCGAGGACGTCTCGGATGTGCTGGCCGGGATCGCGCACCTGCTGCGCGACAACGGGATCGCGATGGTCGAGGTCCAGTATCTGCCGGACCTGCTGGTCAACAACGCCTTCGACCTCGTCTACCACGAGCACCGCAACTTCTTCTCGCTGTCGAGTCTGGAGTCGGCCGCCGCTACGCACGGGCTGCGGGTGCATGACGTGGAGTTGACCGACCGGCAGGGGGGGGCGCCGCGGGGGGGCCTGTGCCGCCCGCTGGTGCCGACCGCGCGGGTGTTCAAGGTCCGCATGTCGGAGCAGTGGCTCAACGACTTCTCGGCCTACGCCGGGATGCAGGGCCGGGCCGAGCGGATCCGTACCCGGTTACAGGATCTCGTCGTTGGCGATGTCGCGGCCTACGGTGCGCCAGCCAAGCTAACGACATTGGTCGCATTCTGCGGATTCGACATCGAGCATCTGCATTGGTGCGTCGATACAACCCCGGCCAAGCAGGGCCGGTTCATCCCCGGTACCCACATCGAGATCTACCCGCCCGGAGAACCAGACGTCCCGCGCGATGGCTTCCTGCTCGCCGCGCACAACTATGCGGCGCCAATCATGGCCGCCAATCCAGGTAACCGCTGGATCCTGCCCATCCCGGCGCCGGTGCTGATATGAGGGTCCTGATCCTTGGCGTTCTCGGCCAGGACGGCTCCTATCTCGCCGAGCAGCTTCTCGCCGAGGGCCACGACGTGCACGGCATGGTCCGGCGGTCCAACGTCTCCTCGTCGGCCCAACTGCACCTCGGCGACCTGCTCGACCAGGACTCGATCGAGGCGGCGCTGTGGGCGGCCAAGCCGGACGTGGTCTACAACCTCGCTGCGGTCACCGCGCCCGGCGGAGCATGGGGCACGCCCCAACCGCCCCTGCTGGCCGACGTGACCGGCGTGGGCGTGGTGCGACTGCTGGAGGCGATGCTGCGCAGGGCGCCGGACGCGCGACTGGTCCACGCCTCATCATCGGCGGTGTTCGACCCGGGCCGGTACGGGCTGTACGGGGCGGCGAAGGTCCTCGCCCACGAGGCCGTGGCCGGCTACCGCGAGGCGCTGCATTGCTCGAACGCGGTGCTGTACTCGCACACCTCGCCGCGGCAGGATCCGCGGTTCCTGGCCCGGCGGATCTGCTCGACGATCAAGCGGATCGCGGCTGGCAGTGGTGAGCGGCTGGTCCTCGGTGACGTCGCGTCGCGGCGGGACTGGGGCTGGGCGCCGGACTACATGCGGGCTCTGCCGCTCATCGCCGAGCAGGCTCCGCGTGACTGGGTGGTGTGTACCGGCCAGGCCCGTTCGGTGCGGGATCTGACCCAGACGGCGCTGGATCTGGCTGGTCTCGTGTGGGACGACGTGGTGAGCATCGACCCGGCAGCGGCGCACGTGCCGGATGAGCGGACCCCGTCGCTCGGGGTTGCTTCGGCGAGTGCGCTGGGGTGGAAGCCGGAGACGGACTTCGTCGACATGGTCGCGGCGCTGCTCGGGTGAGCATCACCGTTGTGATCCCGACCATCGCCGGCCGGGAGGTCGAACTCGAGCGCGCTCTGGGGTCGGTGCGTGCGCAGACCGTCCCCGTCGCCTGGACGATGGTCATGCATGACATCGAGCGCACCGGCGCGGCCGCTACCCGAAACCGGGCATTGGCCAAAGTGGACACCGAGTGGGTCGCGTTCTGCGACGACGACGACGAGTTGTACCCGAACCACCTGCGGCTGTGCGCCCGGCATGCCCGGCTCACCGGCGCCGACGTCGTCTACCCGGGCTACGACGTCGACGGTGAGGACCCGATCGGCTGCTTCGGCATCCCCTTCGACCCGTTCCTGCTACGCCGGCGCAACTACATCCCGGTGACCGTGCTGGCCCGCACCGAGCTGGTGCGCAAGGCGGGCGGGTTCCAGGAACACCCGGACGAGAACGGCGACCCGTGCGAGGACTGGGGCCTGTGGCTGGCCCTGCTCGAGGCTGGCGCCAAGTTCTCCCACCTGCCGCAGCGCACCTGGCTCTGGCACAACGGCAACGGCACGAGAGGGCGGGGCACCGGTGACTGAGTACGCGACCCTGTCCGAACTGAAGGCCTACCTGGCCATCACCGACAGCACGTCGGACACGCAGCTCACCGACGCGCTGGTGACCGCGTCACGGGGCATCGACCACTTCTGTGGGCGCAAGTTCTCCGCCGACGGAGCGGCCTCGGCGCGGGTCTTCGTCCCGAGGGACTCCCGCATCCTGAAGGTCGACGACTTCCAGGGCACATCCGGGCTCATCATCGCGATCGACACCGGCGACGACGGCACGTTCGCCCGGACGCTCGTGGCCGCCGACTACGAACTGCAGCCGTTCAACCAGATCAACGACGGCGAGCCGAACTGGCCCTACTACCGCATCAACTACGTCACCTCGACGTGGCCACTGACCAACAACCGTGACGGCGCGGTGCAGGTCACCGCGAAGTGGGGCTGGCCGGCGGTGCCGGGTCCGGTCAAGCAGGCGTGCATCTACCTCGCCGAGGAGACCTTCAAGATGAAGGGCTCCCCGTTCGGTGTCGCTGCCAGCGACCAGTTCGGGCCGATCCGGATGCGGGACAACCCGAAGGTCATGAACATGCTCAAGCCCTACCAGGACTCTGTGGTGATGATGGCGTGACCACCATTACGCAGGTGCTGGACGGCATCGCGGCGGCGATCCGCGCCGGCCTTTCCGGTGACACGGTGGCCGGTCGCACGTTCTCGCTGTCGCCCGACTCTCTGAACCCGCCCACGATCGTCGTGGTGCCGGCGCCGGGCGACTTCTTGTTCTACGACGACACGTTCGACGGCACCGACAACTTCGCCGCATTGGTTAAGGTCCTCAACGGGACCCAGGACAGCAACTCGTCGCAGTCGCTGCTGCTGGGCTATATGGCCCGCTCGGGCGCCACGTCGATCCGGGCGGCGATCCTGGCCGCCCCGACGTTGGGTGGGATCTGCTCGTACATGCAGATCCCGACCGCGCAGAACTACGGCGACGTCGAATGGGCCGGACAGCAGTACCTCGGGTTCGAGCTACCCGTGGCGGTCTTCACGTGAGGTGGGTCGTCGCACAGCCGGGCCCGTCGTTCTCGGTGCAGGACATCTACGCCGGCTGGGTCGAAGCCCTGCGCGAACTCGGCCAGCACGTCGTCGAGTTCAACCTCGACGAGCGGTTGGCGTTCTACGGCGCGGCACTCAAGCAGGTGTCGGAGAATCACTTCGAGCGGTTCCTGACCGCCGAGCAGTCGTACGAGCTGGCCATCAACGGCTTGTATTCGACGCTGTACCAGGCTTGGCCGGACGTGCTGCTGGTGGTGTCCGGGTTCTTCGTCCCACCACGGCTGCTGGACCGCGCCAGGCGCACCCGCACACGCATCGTCATCGTCCACACCGAGAGTCCGTACGAGGATGAACGGCAGTTGGGGCTGGCGCAGTACGCGGATATCAACATCATCGACGACCCGACGAACCTTGACGCCTTCCGGCAGGTCGCGCCGACGTGGTACATGCCCAAGGCGTACCGGTCGAGCATCCACCATCACGGCCCGGTCGTGCCCGAACTCGAGTGCGACTTGGCGTTCGTCGGTACCGGCTATCCGTCGCGGGTCGAGTTCATGGAACAGATGGACCTGCAGGGCCTGGACGTGTTGCTGGCCGGGAACTGGCAGACAGTCGACGAGTCCTCGCCGCTGTACCCGTTCCTGGCGCATGACCCGGACCAGTGCCTGGACAACCACAAGACCGCCGACGTGTACCGCTCGGCTCGGGTCGGGTTGAACCTGTACCGGCGTGAGGCGCAGCGCCCAGAGTTGTCGGCCGGCCAGTCGATGGGTCCGCGTGAGGTGGAGATGGCCGCCTGCGGGCTGTTCTTCCTGCGCGACCCGCGCCCGGAGGGTGACGAGGTGCTGGGCATGCTGCCCACCTTCTCCTCACCGGCCGAGGCGTCAGATCTCGTCCGGTACTGGCTGGACCGGCCGGATGAGCGGGATGCGCTCGCGGCCAAGGCCCGCGACGCGGTCGCCGATCGCACGTTCGTCAATCACGCCGCGCACCTGTTGCGGCTTCTCGACGCCTGACACAACCACGAGAGAGTAGGGCATTATGAGCCGCTTGGCGGGCCGCAATGGGCGGATCTACATGGCACTGGCCTCCGGCGGCACCGCGACGCCGGTCGCGTATCAGGCGTCGTGGTCGCTCAACTTCACAACCAACAAGATCGACGTGACGGCGATGGGCGACGCGACGAAGGTCTACGTCGCCGGACTGCCCGACGCCTCGGGCCAGTTCGCCGGGTTCTACGACGACGCCACGGTGCAGACGTACACCGCGGCCACCGATGGTGTGGCGCGCGCGTTCTACCTGTACCCGAACATCTCCACGGCGCAGTACTTCTGGGGCACGGTGCTGCCGGACATGACGATCGACTCTTCTGTAGACGGTGCGATCGCTGTGTCGGCGTCGTTCGCCGCGGCTTCGCCGATTCTCAAGGTTGGCTGATGCCGGCCTCGGTCTCGCTGCATGGCGGGGCCGAGTTGCGCTACGTCGCGGGCAAACTGCGCAAGGCGGCCGCCCGGGATCTCACCCGCGAGTTGCGCTCGGGCCAGCGCAAGGCGTTCGCCCCGCTTCAGAAGGAGATCAAGGCCGAGGCCGCCGCGACGCTGCCCAAACGCGGCGGCTACGCGGTGGTGATGTCAAAGGCCGTCAAGGTCAGCGTGCGGACCGGGTTCGGCCCGAACGCGCTCACCGCCCGGGTCTACGCCCGGGGCAAGGCCGAGGCGCGCGACGTGGTGGCCGTGAATGACGGGCTGCTACGTCATCCCCGCTTCGGCCACCGCAGTCATTGGTACGCCCAGCGCATCCGTCGGGGCTTCGTGGACCGCCCGGTGGACCGGGTGGCCGACCGCGTGCTGAGCGAGTCGGCCGAGGCCGCCGAGCGTGTCCTGCAACAGATTGCGAGGACGTAGTGCCGCATCTCCGGCTGTCCGAGGCCGACCAGAAACGGCTGGGCTGCCCCGAGTTGCTGCCGTTCGACCTGCGTGGGATCACCAACCGCGAGGCGATCGAGATAGCCAAGCTCGGCTACAAGACGCCGACCCTGCTGCGCCGGGCGCTGTTCAGTACCATCGAGGACGGGTTCGACCCGCTGGCGTGGACGGCCGCGGTGTGGATCAGCCTGCGCCGGGCCGGCATCGAGACGGACGTGCGGGTGTTGGAGTTCGACGTCGACGAGTTGGTGTTCGTACCCGATGAGGAGCCCGAGACCCCGCAGACGGCGGAACCGGGAAAAGCGCCCGCGCGATCGAGGACCTCAGCGCGGAAGAGCTCGACCAGTGGCGCGACATCGAAGGCGAAGTCGAGAGCTACATAGTCCCGTTCACGATTCACCTTCCCGGCATCGTGTGGTGGCGCGAGATCTACGACATGCCGTTGGCCCTGTTCGACGCTTACAAGTCCTATGTGGATAGCAAGATGGGGCGGTGAGTCGTGCCCGCCGTCCGCGATCTCGTCCTCAACCTCAAGGAACGGCGCGAAGGTAACGCACTTCTCGGCGCGGCCCGGGACCTGGACAAACTCGCCCATGGCGCTGACGCCAGCGGCGACGCCTTCGAGCGGATGCGGGCCGATGCGAAGCGGCTGGACATACAGATCGCCGAGACCAAGGAACGCATCAAGGACCTGAACGTCCAGTACGCCCGCACCGGTGACAAGTCGCTGTTCGGCGACATCCGCAAGGAGGAGCGGGACCTTCGCCAACTGGAGAAGGTCCTCAAGTCGATCGGCGGCAACGTCGTCGGCCCGGTCGTCACCGACGACTTCGGTAAGCAGTTCTCCAGCGCGCTGGGCGGAACACGGATGACCGGCCCACTCATCGGCGCCCTCGTCGGTGCCGCCGTGGCCGCCGCTCCCACCGTCGGCGCGATGCTCGGCGGCGCCATCGCTGGCGCAGCGGGCACGGGTGCGATGGCCGCCGGGATCCTCAGCGCCATCAAGGACCCGAAGGTCCAGGACGCAGCCGGGCGGTTCGGCCAGGACATCTCGGCCGAGTTCTTCGGCGGTGGCCAGGCCTTCGTCGAGCCGGTCATCAAGTCGCTGGGCATCCTGCAGAAGGGCTTCGGCGACCTGCACCTCAGCGACCAGCTGGCGAAGGTGGCCCCCGACGTGGAGGTCATCGCCCAGGGGTTTGCCGACGCGGGCCGGGAGTTCATGAAGGGCTTCGGCCCGGCCCTGGACCGCATGGGCCCGCTGGCCGACATCGCCGGCAAGGGCATCGCCGACTTCGGCGAGGCGCTCGGCGAAGCGTTGGACAACATCACGGCATCGAAGGGCACCGTCGAAGGCCTCGAGACGCTGCTATCACTGCTGTCGGGCACGATCCGCGGACTCGGCGTCGGACTGGGCTGGTTGGGCGACCGCTTCCACGACTTCAACGTCATCGAGGCGAAAGTCTTCGGCGACCTGGAGGACGTCTACCAGAAGACGGGGCTGAGCAAGTTCGCGGCTGGCGCGGCTCGACTGAACGACGTCTTCGAGCGGATGACCGGCACCGGGGAGAACCTGCACGGGGTGCTGCACCGGCTGGGCTCGCAGGCGCTCGACCCGTTCGCCGGGTATCTGCATGACGCTGCGGAGGAAATGGACCGTCTGCGCAACGAGACCGACTCCACCCGCAAGTCCCTGGTGGACTACTTCAACACGTTGCAGGGCCAACTGGACGCGAACATCGCGTGGGAGCAGGCGATCGACGACCTCACGGCGTCGGTGGACAAGAACGGCACCTCGCTCGACATCACGACCCAGAAGGGCCGCGACAACACCCGGGCCGTCGAGGCCGGGCTGGAGGCGGCTCGCCGCCAGTACGAGACGGGCCAGCTCACCAACGAGCAGTACGACGCGCAGATCAAGAAGCTCATCGACATCGGCGTCAAGGCTGGGATATCGCGTCAGAAACTGGAAGAACTCGCCAAGCAGTACGAGATCCAGGTGGTAGTCAACATTCTTGCCGGTGCCATGCCGGCCATCGGGTCGAAGTTGGCTTCCATGTTCCAGAACATGTGGGGTAGTAGTGCTCCACCCGCAACGTCCACCAACCGCCGTGAGTCCTTCGCCGCCGGCGGCGTGACGCCCGCGTTCCAGCCCTTCCGGGTGCACGACAACGAGATGCTGTGGTCCAACCGCGAGCACTACGTGTCGACCGCCGCGCAGACCAACGCACTGATGTCCGGCGCGTCCGGCGGCTCGGCCAGTCCTGTCGTCATCTCCTTCGCCGCCACCGGCGACCCGTTGCTCGACGCCATCCTTCGCGAGCTGAAGAGCTACATCCGCGTCAACGGCGGCACCGGCTCGGACTCGGTACAGACCGCGCTCGGCTACTGAACCTCATCCGGACGACCGTCGTGATTGGACGGCCGTCCTTCTGTGCGCGCTGAAGGAGGGTGGTCAAAATCCACCGGTACAAGACGTTCAACGGACCAATGCCGACCACGGCCGCGCAGGCCGCGGTGACCACCGGTACGACGATTAAGACAATGCTGCAACTGGCCACGCCCTCGACGCGGCAGATCCAACTGATCTCATGGGGCTTCACCTTCTCGGAACCGGCCGGCGCCGTCGGGACGATTGAACTGCTGCAGACCGACGTCGCCGCGACGGTTACCGCACACGTCGCAGCGGGCGTGCAGCCGCTGGACCCGAACGCCCCGGCGAGCCTGCTCACGCTCGGCACGTCGGCAACCGGCTACACCAGCACCGCCGAGGGCTCGACCACAGCCACGCGGGTGTTCGACGTCCTCCGCGTTCCCACCACGGCGACGGGTTCGCCGATGCAGTACAGCTACCAGTGGATGCCCGACGAGCGTCCGATCGTCGCGGTGAGCAAGTTCGTCCGGGTGCGCGCTACGACGCCGACGAGCGGCGTGAACATGGTCGCCTGGGTGGTCTGGGACGAGTGAGTCGCTAAGTGCCATCGTCAGTCGCCCCACTGGTTGCCGGTTGGCGTTTGCGGCTGGGCAACCCAGCTGGGCCGCTCATGCCGGGCGACGAGGCGCTGCCGGTCACCTACCCGACGACGCCGCTGGCCATCAAGGTCCGCATCGCATTGGGTGCGGATCTGTCGGCCGATCCGCTCACCTGGGCGTGGCAGGACATCACCGACAAGGTCCGCTTCGACCTCGGCATCAGTCTGGAAACCGGTCGGCGGGAGAACTCCGGCTCGGTGACCACGGCGCGCGGCGTGCTGAAGCTCGACAACCGCGACGGCCGGTTCTCGAGGCGCAACCCGACCGGCCCCTACTACGGCCTGCTGTCCAAGAACACCCCGATCTGGGTCACGGTCGACGCGGGGCCGGGCGAGAAGACCCGCATGGAGATGTTCGTCAACGAGTGGCCGGTTCGTTGGTCCGACAAGTCGGCCACCGACTCGACGGTGACGATCCAGTGCGCGGGCGTGCTGCGGCGGCTGGCGCAGGGCCAGCGGTCACGCTCGGCGGTCCGCCGTTCGCTTCTGGGCGACCATCCGGTTGAGTACTGGCCCCTTGAGGACGGCGCCGATTCCGCCGCCGCGGGTTCGGCGGTCGGTGGCGTCAGCCTCTTCAACACGGGCGGCACGGTCACCTTCGCCAGCGTCGACGACGTGATCGGCACGCTGCCCGACTTCTCCGCCGGCGGCACGCTGGCCAGTAAAGCAGCGTTGCGTACGGCCAGCTCGACGGTGTGGACGGTTGAGCTGGTCAGCAAGGCGGCCGTCGGAGCCACGTCCCAAACACCGCTGCGTTGGCTCATCGACAGCGGCTCCTACAACCGGTACCGGTACTTCCCGGACCCGGTGAACGGGACGATCGACGTGTTCGCGTTCACGCCGGCGGGCGCGTTGGACAACCCGCTGACGGCTTCGGTGTCCATCAACGACGGCGGATTCCACCACGTCCGGATCGTGGCCCAGCAAAACGGCACCGGCATCGACTACCAGCTGTGGTTCGACGGTGTCCTGGTCGACACGGGTACCACCGCGTCGGTCACGCTCGGCCGGATCAGCGGTGTGCAGGTCTCACCGGACCAGGAGCCCGAGATCCAGTCCGTCGGGCATATCGCACTCTACGACTCGGCACTGACGTCCACCCGCGCGCTCATCGCAGACGCCTACGCGGGGGAGATGGCACACGTCCGACTGGCGCGGGTGTGTGCCGAGGAAGGCATCCTGTTCGACACGCTGGCCTCCACGTCGGCGACCATGGGCGCGCAGGGGTTCGACTCGCTGCCCGGCATTCTCCGTTCTGCCGAG
>JAAEAZ010127666.1_pt1 | contig 18451 bp, 16 predicted proteins | sample 7277811 | NCBI WGS metagenome assembly JAAEAZ01 (sample SAMN13876997, study PRJNA601929) | soil metagenome | isolation source: soil | host: Panicum virgatum | place: USA: Fermi National Accelerator Laboratory | collected 2010-11-19 | reverse complement strand
TTTCACCATGTCGTTTACTTCTTTTGCTATGCGTGCAAATTCTCCTTGCAATTCATGACCACCGATTTCCTGAGGCATCTGTTCTGAAAGATTTCCTTTGGCTACTGAACTGATGACATGTGCTATTTCGATGGTAGGATGAACAAGATCAGAGATAAGTGTATTGAGAGACTCAACCCCAGTGCTCCAGGCGCCCCTTGCTTGTGGAAGTTCTATTCGTTGAGTGAGCTTGCCTTGTTTACCTATCGTATTTCCCGCTTTTGTAAATTCCTGGATCATGCGTTCATTCATGGAAATGATATCATTCAATGTATCACATATTTTTCCGCTTATGCCTACCTGGTCAATGGGCATGCGTACACTGAAATTTCCATTCCTGACTTCATTTAAAACTTGTAATAGTTCTCTTTGATTTAACTGGCCATCAACTTGCTCTATCACTTTCGGATAGGAAATCAATGAGAGAAGTTCCGAGTTTTGCATTTTTTCTTTGGGCTCAACAACTGTTTTATTTTCTCTTTTTTCAAGAGTGTCATTGTTTCGATTAGAGCCATTCGAAATGTTTGATGAATTTCCTTTTTTTCTCATGGGTTGGGAGCGGTTTTAAACCATTAAAAAAACAATAATTTTAAAGAGAATTGAAAATTGACTTATAGAGTGGGTAATACGCATCTAAATTATTTTGATTCAATTAAACCTACCTTACATAATTCACCTAAAATGTTACACAATTGCGTATTCTTGTTGTTACATTTCCCTTTTAAATATTGGAAATTTTCATTTTAACCTCAGTTTTCCATGTCATCTTCTGAAATTATAGTCCGGATAGAACTGGACGACAACCGCGTTCCGGCAAAAATCGAATGGCAGGCCTCTGAGGCCGGTCAGAAACATCCGGCTGAAAGTAAGTCTGTGTTCCTTTCATTACTCGACAAAGAGACACTTGATACCTCAACATTATTTCTCTGGACGAAAGAGTGCCAGGTGGCTGAAATGGACAGGAATATCTATTATGCGATGGCTTCCATGAGTGACGGCTATTTCAGAGCCACACAGAATACTGAACTCGCTAATGAAATGCGCAGGTTTGTCCAATACTTCGGGGAGAAAACCGGAATTATTAAGGCTGAAGAAAAAACCTGAGATGGAGCCGGTACTATTCCGTAATGATGATGCAGGCCGTGAAGCATTTGCAACACTGGCTTCAAAAGCAGTTGCATGGATTGTTGACTATTATAAAAAAATTGAAATATTTCCTGTTCGCAGCCAGGTTGCTCCGAATGAAATTTATCGACAATTCCCGGAGAATGCACCCACACAACCGGTGAGTGATGATGAAGTTTTTAGAATATTAAATGAAGTGATCATCCCGGGGATGACGCATTGGCAACATCCAAACTTTTATGCATTCTTTCCGGGTAATACAAGTTTTCCATCAATAGCAGCAGAGATCATTACTTCAGGTATCGCTGCGCAATGCATGCTTTGGGAAAGTTCGCCTGCAGCTGCTGAATTGGAACAACGATGCATGGAATGGTGTCGTGATTTATTGGGCTTACCAAATGAATGGCATGGAGTAATTCAGGACACGGCATCGACAGCTACACTGACTGCATTGCTGACCGCTCGGGAATGGAAATCAGGTTATCGTATTTCAAAGAAAGGATTTGATGGAACGGTGTATCGAATTTATGCTTCTGCACAAGCGCATTCTTCTGTTGAAAAAGCCGTTCGGCTCGCGGGGTTTGGAACGGATAATTTGGTACCAATTGCAGTAGATGAAAATTTAGCTATCATTCCTGAACGATTAGAAGCGGCGATTAAAGAAGATTTGAAAAATGGATTTGTTCCAACTTGTGTAGTATCGACAATTGGTACTACAGGAACAGGCGCCTTTGATCCTGTAAGTGAAATAAGCGCTATCACATCGAGATATGGTCTGTGGCATCACGTGGATGCAGCTTATCTGGGCACAGCTCTCATGCTTGATGAATTATTTTTTTTGAGAACAGGGCTTGATGGGGCAGATAGCTTTGTATTCAATTCGCATAAATGGATGTTTGTGCAGTTTGATTGCACAGCCTATTACGTCCGTGATCCAGATCTGCTGATCCGAACGATGAGTATTAAAGCTTCGTACCTGGCCACCTCGCAGGAAGATAAAGTCAATGATTATCGCGATTGGGGTATCCCATTGGGTCGGCGATTTAGAGCGCTCAAATTATGGATGACCTTGCAACTGCTTGGGACCGATGCCATAAAAGAAAAACTAAGGTTTCATATTTCATTAGCTGAGAAAATTGAAAAACGAATCAGGGAGGATGCTTATCTTGAAATCGCTTACCCGCGATCACTCAATATTGTCACTTTCAGAGTCAAAAAAGAATTGGATCAGGACGGTGCATTGACAAGAAAAATGACAAATGAGATCAATGAAAGTGGAAAAGCATACATGACCCATGCTGCGGTGGAAGGACAAAGTTTAATCCGGTGGGTGACCGGGCAAACTTATGTGGAAGAACGACATATCGATGCGACATGGGAATTGATACAATCTATTTTGACTAAACTCATCTCACCATGACCTTACCTGCAAAAGCGGATCTCCTCAAAGCAAGAATGTGGCTTGAAGGAATGGTACATCACACACCGGTGTTGACATCGACTACTTTTGATGAAATGACGGGTGCAAATGTATTTTTCAAATGCGAAAATTTTCAACGCATGGGTGCTTACAAAATGAGAGGCGCTTCACATGCATTGACTCGTTTTCATCTCGACGAACTGGAGAATGGGGTCATCACACATTCATCAGGAAATTTCGCACAGGCAGTTGCTCTCGCAGCTAAAATGAAACATGTCAAAGCAAAAATTGTCATGCCCGAAAATTCTCCCGCTGTGAAAGTGGAGGCTGTGAGAGGTTATGGTGCAGAAATCATCTTCAGTGGCAACACGCCTGTTGACCGGGAGAATAAAGTCAATGAAATCATAAAAGCGAATGGGATGCCTTTTATTCATCCCTCTAACAACCTGAATGTGATTCTCGGCAATAGTACAGCGACACAGGAGTTTGTTGAGCAGGTTTCAGGACTTGATTATATCATTGCGCCGGTCGGTGGCGGAGGGTTATTGGCAGGGACTGCTCTGGCTGCACATTATTTTTCACCGCTTACACAAGTGATTGCTGCAGAACCCGAAAAAGTGGACGACGCTTACCGCTCACTCAAATCCGGAAAAATCGAAACCAATGAAACTGCTGATACGATAGCAGATGGCCTTCGAACTAATCTTGGTGATATCAATTTTCCTATCATCAAAGAATTAGTCCACAAAGTTTTACTGGTCAGTGAAAAAGAAATTGTCGATGCGATGAAGTGGGTTTGGGAAAGAATGAAAATTGTCATTGAACCCAGCAGTGCAGAGGCCGTTGCAGCAGTGATAAAATATAAAGATCAATTTAAGGACAAGAAAGTAGGAGTGATTATTACTGGAGGGAATGTGGATTTAGGGGAGGTGCTGAAGTTGATGAAAAGCTAAAAGCTAAAAGCTAAAAACTAACAACTAAAAGCTAAAAGTTAATTAAAATCATACTTCATTGCATAATATTCGATTTCATTCCGAAATCGCCGGGGCGAATGATTTGAGAATAGAGTTTGCTTTTCACTCTTTCCCCCCGACCCCTGCGTTTCTCCATTCATCTAACGCCACTTCGTTTCGTTTGATTTCATTCCGAAAACGCCGGGGCGAATGTTAATACGAAGATGTTGATTAAATTTTTTCGAAACCAGGAGCTTATTCTATTTTATAATCTATCGCCCCGGCGTTTCCAAGCAAAGGATGCGCTAAGAGGAACGCAGGGGTAGGGGGCAAAATGTAAATGTTTTCGACTTTCAAGTACATCAAATCCCGAGACATAGTATAAGAAACAAGTATAGATAAATTTAATCCATTATTACCCATCATCATTATAGATACATAATCTTAAAATCTTTAAGAGATAGCAGGTTATCGAATTCTTTATCCCCGGTGATCAGCGTTGCTTTTTTCTGAATGGTAAGTGCAGCAGCAAAAGCGTCCGCGTAGGACAAAGAAAATTTTGATTTTATTTTAGCCGCTTCCATCGAAAGTTTTAGATCTGCATTTACGATATCAACAGGCAATTGACGAAGCACTCGTAAAGATTCCTCAGCAAAATTTAGATTCGATTTCCTGGCGATCATATAGTAAACTTCCCCGGCATTGATCGTTGTGATGTATCCTTCAGCCTTATGTTGACTTATTTGAACGAGTATATCCCTGACCAATTCGTAACCTGGTTCCTCTCTGAGCAAAGCAATGATGGCATAACTGTCGAAAACGATTTTTTTCATCTTGAGCGCTTTCGAATCTGCGAAGATGAATTCGACTTCTTTTCTTCTCGCAATTTGTCTTCAGTTTTCCAGGTTTTTAATTCTTTTCGTGACGGCGCATGTTCTTTTAAGATGCCAACAAATTGGTTGAAATAAGCCTCATCCATCGGCTTGATCACCAGGCCGGCTTTGGTTTCCAAAAAAATGACCTTTTCCCCGGGCTGAAGGCCATATTTGAGCCGCAGCCGTTTAGGGATCAATAGTTGACCCTTTGAGGTCAATGAAGAAGATTCCATGGCGGATTATTTTTGAAGAAACGAAATAAAAAAAAGTAATAAAAAATATTTTGTGTTACATCTACAAATATAATAAAAAATAATAATTCTTACACAAATAATAGTTGCTAAATATTAATGTGCTGGGAGAATAAGTAAAGACAATGACACTGCCACATTGTCAAATTGCCACATTGTCAAATTATTACATTGCTACATAAATAATCGAAGAAGCCCTGTCCACATTCTTCCATTCCGATATCATCGTCCTGCTTCCGGAAATTACTGCTCCAACAGGACCAAAGAAATTATTTCCACTATATTTCTCACTCAACATACTCACATAAAAAGCATCCAACGGCATTGCTATTTTTTGCTTGAGTGTAAATCCATGTTTTACCATAAGTTTTTCCATCGACAAGGGGCTGAAATGCCACAAATGACGCGGTACATCATATGCTGCCCAATTATTTCCATACTGCTTTGCATCCCGTGATGTGTGATTTGGAACAGCAATGATCAATACACCATCACGCTTAAGTATTGAACGAAAATGAGACATGTATCCGGAAATATCCTGTACATGCTCCAGCACATGCCATAGAGTAATGACATCAAAACTATCAGGCTGCAATTGTCCAAGAACTTCAAGTGGCTGGATATCCATACCTAATTTTTCCGCACCAACTTTTCGGGCATGATCATCAGGTTCGAGTGCAGTCACATCCCAGTGATACTCCTGCATATAATGTGCAAAATGACCTGTGCCTGCACCTACATCGAGAAGTTTACCACTTTCTTTTTTACTGGCTCGTGAAACCCGGTCATATTTTTTCTCGAGCATATACCTTCGGGCAAGGTGATAGAGTTTGTTGGTCAGGCCTGACCTCGTGTCGCTATGAGATATATAATCCGTTGAGGCATAATATCTCCCTAGATCCTTTGCTGCAGGCTGCGGATAAGTCATTTTCAATTGACAGGAAGTACACTCTTTAAGTTCGAACCACTCCCCGGAAATGCTGTAATCCTTGACCTGGCCGGCATTTTTCCATTCTTTCCCTCTACAGGCAGGGCATATTAGTTCAGGCGTGGACCCATCAGGAATTGTCAGCATGAGTGCAAATGTAGGATTCGAAAGATAATATCCTGTTTTTCGCTTACGTCATCGGCTTAAGATGCTTATTTTTGCCGCCCTATGCCAAAAAGCCGGATTACTCTTTCCTCTACTTTTCTCAATGTTTTAGGCCTTTTCTTCCTATTCTCAGGGAGTAGTTTAATGGCCCAGACCGGCACATTACGTGGCCACCTTTATGACCAGTCTACCGGATCTGCCGTATCCTTTGCGAGTGTGATCCTTGTCGGAACTGACTTCAGAGCCATTACCGACATTGATGGATTCTTCAATTTTGCGGATATCCCTGCTTCCACGTACAATCTTGAGGCAGATTTTATCAGCTATGATACCCTGAGAAGTGTCGTGACAGTAGAGCCCAGCCAGGTAAAGTATGTCAAACTTTATATGGAACAGGGTTCTATTGAATTGCAGGAGATTAATGTCAGCGCCAGCCTTGAGCAACGCCGAAATGAAGTTAATTTTTCGAAGATCACGCTTACCCCACAACAAATAAAAGCCCTGCCCGCTGTAGGAGGAGAAGCTGATATCGCACAATATCTCCAGGTACTTCCCGGAGTCATATCCACTGGAGACCAGGGAGGCCAGATTTATATTCGCGGTGGCTCGCCGGTGCAGAACAAGATTTTATTGGATGGCATGACGATTTACAATCCATTTCATAGCATTGGATTCTTTAGTGTATTTGAAACAGAAGCTATTAAATCTGCAGAAGTTTTAACCGGGGGATTTGGTGCTGAATATGGAGGAAGAATTTCTGCTATTGTAGATCTTAAAACACGTGAGGGAGATAGATCGAGGTTTGGTGGTTTAGTATCAGCCAGTCCATTCCAGGTTAAAGGATTGCTCGAGGGACCAATCATCAAATTCAATCCGAAAAAAGATGCAAGTGCTTCTTTTCTCATCACTGTAAAACATTCACTTCTTGATCAAACATCCAAGACACTGTATAAATATGCAACGGATGATCCGCTTGGGCTCCCATATGCATATACAGATATTTATGGAAAAGCTTCTTTCCTGACTGGCAGCGGAAGTAAAATCGATTTCTTTGGATTTGATTTTACGGATGGTGTGAATTTGTCGGGCGTTGCAAAACTGGATTGGAATTCAGCAGGTGGTGGCCTTCATTTCAAACTTATACCCGGTTCTTCAAATATGATTATTTCCGGAACGATGGCATATTCAAATTATGACATTACTTTGAAGGCGGCTGATGAAGCTCCAAGAAGAAATAAGATAGGAGGATTTAATGCACTACTTGATTTTAGTTATTACGGAAAGGATAACCAGTTAAGCTATGGATTTGATCTGAATGGATTTAACACGGATTTCATCTTCAGGAATTTATATGGCATCACGCTTGAACAAAATGAAAACACAACAGAACTTGGAGGATATGTCACACTTCGGCACAAGGCTGGTGCTGTGATCATTGAGCCGGGCCTGCGTACACAATACTATGCTTCGTTAGGTGATTTCTCGCTGGAACCAAGGCTTGCTATTAAAGCGAACTTCTCCGATCATTTCAGAGTCAAATTCGCTGCAGGAAAATATTCTCAAAACCTGATCCCTACTGTCAATGAAAAAGATGTTGTCAATTTATTCGTAGGATTCCTTTCAGGTCCTGAAGAGAGAATTTATGAGCCGGGCACAAAGACGGAAACAAAAGACAAGCTTCAGAAAGCATGGCATGCATTGGGTGGATTTGAGTTCGATCTCAATGATGGATGGGAAATTAATGTCGAAGGATATTATAAAGATTTCAGTCAGTTGATTGGCATCAGTCGAAACAAACTTTCACAGGAAGATCCGGATTTCGAAACTGAAACAGGTAATGCTTATGGTGCAGACGTAAGTTTCAGCAAGCAGACCAAAAAGACTTATTTGTGGGCGACATATTCACTTGGATATGTCAATCGTGATGATGGAGAGCAGGTATATCCCGCGCATTTCGAACGAAGGCACAACGTCAATTTGTTAGCCACTATCAAGTTGGGAAGAAATTGGGATTTTAGTGTGCGATGGAATTATGGTGCAGGCTTCCCATTTACACTAACACAGGGATTTTATGGCAAATACAATCTCCTCGGTGGAATTGACTCTGATGTACTTAAAGGAAACCCGGATCTCGGCATTATATACAGTGAAAAACGCAATAGTGGGCATCTGCCTGATTACCATCGATTGGATGTATCGTTGAATAAAACATTTGAGTTGAAAAAGAACCTCAAATTTGAAGTATTAGCCAGTGTAACCAATCTTTATAATCGGGGCAATATCTTCTATTTTGATCGAGTCAGCTATGCCCGGGTCGACCAGCTTCCGATCCTTCCCAGTTTAACGCTTAAATTGGATTTTTAACCCGGGCATATATGCCATTTGGCCTTTGCCAATCGTTGTAGTTACACTGAAGAGGGCTGATCATTTTTTTAAATTACCGGATAGCACATCTTGGCTGATATTCAGAAAAATCGTTGCGTGATTAATCTTTATTTTTGCTGGTACTCTTGATTCACTTTCAACCATTTTATTCATTTTTATGAAAAAACACTGGTACGACATAGGGTATCAGATTGATAGATTGCTCATCGGCAGTTTTATACCGCCATTTATGATGGCCTTCTTTATGGCACTCTTTGTGTTGATAATGCAGTTTTTGTGGAAGTTTATTGAAGACATTATCGGCAAAGGTGTTGGAGCATTGATCATCCTTGAAATGTTTTTTTATAAATCAATTTCCCTTTTTCCGCTGGCATTACCCATTTCTATTTTATTGGCCTCTGTGATGGTCATGGGTAACATGGCAGAACGATTTGAGTTATCCAGCTTTAAATCTGCAGGCATTTCACTTACAAGAGTGTTACTCCCGTTAATCGTAGTCAGTTCTCTGATTGGAATATTTTCATTTTATTGTTCCAATACGATTATTCCAATTGCAAATCTTAAATATCAATCAAGGTTATACGACATCAGGAATTCAAAACCTACTTTAAGCATTGAGCCCGGAGTGTTCAATAATGATTTCAGCGGTTATTCAATTCGCGTCGGGAAAAAACTAAGCGATAAGAAGACGATTGAAGATATCATGGTTTATGATGATTCGCAACGCAACCGGGGCGAGCTCAATGTGGTAACTGCACAGAAAGGGCTTATGTATGCGGAAAACGGGGCTTTTGTCATGACGCTTTATGACGGAAATCAATATTCTGAATCTGAGTCAAATGATAAACCCAATGCCCTTCCATTCACCATTTCGCATTTCAAAGAATGGACTCGAAAATTTGACCTCAGCCAGTTTAATATGGACCGGACAGAAGAAGATCAATTCAAAGCTCATCAAATGATGAAAAGTGCACGGCAGATCGCGATTGAATTGGATACCCTCGATGATCAGATTGCATCTGAAAGAACAAATTACAGGAATAAATTTATTTTGTTTCGTGATTCAATTACACCTCCCGTAAAATCACTTGCCATCAATCCATATATCGCCAGGGATTCGATGACCAGGAAGACCAGGCCTGACATTGTATTTGAAGCCAATTCTCTTCCCGGTCAAAGATATAACAGGCTAAAAGTCATACTGGATTCAATCCCAACCAGCGGTGCAACAAGCCTGATCAGTTTGTTTCCCAGGGCAATCGTGAAAGATAAAAAGAGCAGGATTGTCAGCAATCTCATTGTGCAGCAATCAGGTATCGATCGCACTGACAGATCGATAGAGCGGCTGCAGTTGACCAGGCGAAAACATGTCTATCAGCTTCACTGGAAATTCAGTCTTGCCTTTGCCTGTATCGTGATGTTGATGATTGGTGGCCCGATGGGAACGATTGTGCGTAAGGGAGGATTTGGATATCCACTATTGGTATCGATTTTCTTTTTTACTTTTTTCATCATGAGCAATATCAGTTCACAAAAACTGAATGATTCAGAGAAAATGGATCCCATTCTGGCAGCATGGTTGCCGGTGATCTTGCTTAGTATCATTGCCGTTTTCCTGACATACAAAGCATTAAATGATTCCAAGGTGATGGATTTTGATAAATGGAAAACTTTTTTTGCAAGGCTCCTCCGACCTAAAGCGGCAACTGCATGAAAGGATTTTCATTGTTCAGGAACGGTGCAGTAATTCTGCTAATATTTGGTCTCCTTTTTACAATTATAGAAGATAAAGCATGGTTCCTTCTTTGGCTTTCTCAATACCGGAATGTAGTCACTGACTATTATTTTTATTACGTTACAAAACTGGGAGAGCCCTATAGTTTTGTAGCATGTGGTTTATTATTGTGGCTCTCTTCATGGAAGAAAATGATCACTGTTCCGCTTGTCGGAGTGCTGGTTATCATGACATCGTATTCATTGAAATTGTATTTCCATTTTGAGCGCCCCTCACTTTATCTTTCACGAATTGGTTACCAGGGTCCAATGGCTGTTTTAAATTATCCACTTTTAACCGGCCACAATGGTTTCCCGTCAGGACATTCCATGGCAGCATGGGCTTTATTTACATTGATGGCTGCGTTGTTGAAAAGGACATGGGTCAGCCTTGTGTGTTTATTCCTGGCCGTTTCTGTTTCCATTTCAAGAATATATCTTCTTGCTCACTTTTTAGAAGATGTGGTCGCAGGAGCCATGATAGGTGTTGCCCTGGGGTATGGAGTTTATTTTATTTATGACAAATGGATAAGAACAAAGTAAGTCGAAATACTCTTGTTCAGTTGAAACATTATCTTTGACCGCATTTTAAAAATTAATTATGAAAAATTTTATTCAGTTTATTACAGTCAGTTGTATTGTTTGCTTATTCATCGCATGCGACAAATCCGGAAGCCAGAATAATGCTGACGGATCGAAAAACACCGGTTTGAAAATTGCTTACGTCAATGGTGATACCATTCTGCTCAATTATAGAGAATTCCGGGCCCAGTCAGAAAGTATGGATGCCAAGCAGAAAGAAGCAGAAGATATGCTTCAGTCCAAAGGTGCCGCCCTGGAGAAAGAGTATAACGATTATCAGCAAAAAGCCAAAACAGGTACAATGACCGGCAAAGAAATGGAAGCCCATGAAAAGTATCTCACCAGCAAACAGCAGGATTTAATGGCAGAGCGCGACAGGCTCGCTAAAGAAATATCAGATGAATCCAGCCAGATCAATGATCGTCTTCAAAAAGCCATGCAGGATAAACTGGAAGCGATTAAAAAAAGAGATGGCTATGATTTTATCTTCAGCTACATCCACGGCGGATCCATTCTGCTTGCCGATCCAAAATATGACATCACTGCAGAAGTGCTGAAGGAATTGAATAAATCATCTGGTGAGAAGCCAGCTACTGATACATCGGCGAAGAAATAGAGGCTGTTGTCGTGAGTCGTCAATCGTGAGCCGTGAGTAGTGATTGAATTGTTCATCACAATTATTATAATAACTCATTTCAAAGATTGAGCGAAGCCGAAATCTTAATGTAGAAATTTTTGAGGGTCGCTGAGCGCTAGCCGAAGCGAACCGAATACCTATTCCGCCTTTTTAAACCTTCAAAACCACATTTTTAAACTGCGAAGTGATTTGTTCCCTCATCTGCAGCAAATCATAATGCACCCGGATATGTATGATCATCTCTTCATCATTTCCTTCAGCCTGTAATTCAGCAAGCCTTGCCTGGTTTTTTTCAATGTGATCCATGATGATCTTCAATTTGAGACGCAGGATGGCATTATGGGCATCTTTTTTAAAATTATCATCCGGATGCAATTGAATCTGCATCGGGATATCATGCTCCTCCCAACTAGCATATTCATATGGGAAGGAGAGGAGTTCAATGGCAAGAACCTGAATTTCCCTGTTAGGATGATTTGTAAAATATTCCGGGCGTGGCAATTGATCCTTCTCAAGCAGTGACTGGTATTCAGTTAGTATTTTTTTATAAACTGGATGCTGGATCTCATCCATGATGTCAAGAAGGCTGACAAGGATATATCGACTTAAGGGATTGACAGTTGAATCCGGGATATTTTTATCTCCATAATTAAGAAGTATGCGGATGATGTCTCTTTCCTGGTATTCATCTATAAGTGCTTTGTAATCAATAATATTGGCATCAATATTCTTTGCTTCTCTATCGAATATTTGTTTTTGGATTTCACTTTCTGATTGAGAAATATCTCTAGGAATACCTTGCCTTTTTTGTCTTAAAAATTCATCAATTGCTTTATTTGTGGCAGAAATTATAATATTCTCATCCATCTTGAGAAGATGGGAACATTGAGTAATAAATGCCGATCGTTTTATAGATTCTGTAATGTGGGCAAGGGTTTCAACAACATCTTTCAAAACAACAGCTCTTTGCATTGGATCATTACCCGCTTCCTTCAGCAGTAAACTTGTTTTGAATAGTATAAAGTCTTTACTGTTCTGCTTAATGTATTCATTAAAGCCGGCCATTCCGGATTTTTGAACAAAGGAATCAGGATCTTCACCTTCCGGTAACAAGACGATCCTGACATCCATATTTTCTTCGAGGATGAGATCAAGACCTCGCATTGCAGCTTTCACGCCGGCAACATCACTATCATATAAAACTGTAATCTGGCTTGCATAACGTCGAACAAGTCGTATCTGATCAGGTGTAAGCGAAGTTCCTGATGATGCCACAACATTTTCAATACCTGCCTGGTGCAAACTGATCACATCTGTATATCCTTCGACGAGAAAACAATTGTTCTCATCCCGGATCGCCTTCTTTGCATGGAAGAGGCCATACAACACTTTTCGTTTTTGATAAATCTCTGTTTCCGGTGAATTGATATACTTGGGACTTCTTTTATTGGCGAGAAGTTGACGCCCGGCAAAAGCAATCACTTTTCCTGAAATATTGAAAATTGGAAAAATAACCCTATGCCTGAAAAAATCACCTTCGTTTTGGGTCATGAGACCGGCTCTTTGGAGTATGTCTTTAGTGAAGCCGGCTTTTAATGCTTCACTGATCAGGGAATCTGCTGACTGGGAAGCATAACCAAGTCCAAAATTCTCGATGGTCTTGGTCCTGAAACCTCGTTCCTTAAAATAATGGAGGCCGGCTAATTGACCTTCTTCTGTCTGGAAAAGTTGTTTTTTAAAGAATTGCCAGGCAAATTCGAGGACCTTATAGATGGTTTCACGCTCTCGTTCAGCCAGGATCGACTCGGCATCCTGCTTAGTTTCTTCAAGTTGTATTCCATATTTGCCTGCCAGATAGCGTATTGCCTCCGGGAAGTCATAGCTCTCATGCTCCATGACGAATTTGACGCTGTCGCCTCCTTTGCCGCAACCAAAGCATTTATAGATGTTTCGGGTAGGGGATACCGAAAATGATGGGGTTTTTTCGTGGTGGAAGGGGCATAAGCCGATCAAATTTCCTCCCCGGCGCTTCAGGTTGACGAAGTCCTGCACAACTTCCTCAATCCGAGCCCTTTCTATAACTTCATCGATACTTTTCCGGCTGATCATCAGTGGTAAAACTAAGTCTTTAGACGATTTAATATAAATATGAGAATATTCTCTTGTGGAAACAATTTAAGGATGTTATATTTGTTTTGCAGTTAATCAAAACTGAGGGCTGCAACCACAAACTCGAATTCTTGATACGTTTTTAGGGTGTTCTCATAGTGTGTTCTTACCCGCTTTCCGATGGGGAGGCGGGTTTTTTTATGCCTTGAATTAAACGCCACAAATAATTGATCATCAACGTTATACCCTAATAAATGACAAGGTTTGGTATCGTCGGCATGGGCAAAATGGGACAGGCTTTGAGCGCCATCCTCGCCAGTGATAAAGCACATCAATTTCACACATTTAATCGCATCACAACAGACAATCAGTCACTGCTGAAATCATGTGATGTTATCATTGAATTTACAACACCTGAAGCTGCACCGGGTATCATCAGGCATTGTATTGATAACGGAATTGCTATTGTATCCGGTACCACAGGATGGCAGGAATATCATCTTCATTCAATCATTAAATTGTGTCAATCGAAACTTGGAAAATTCCTTTATGCTTCCAATTTCAGTATTGGGATGAACATCACGTTTGCACTGAATCGCAGACTTGCAATGATCATGAATGATTATCCTCAATTCAAAGCGTCGATCAAAGAGATCCATCACATTCATAAAAAGGATTCACCTAGCGGAACAGCGCATCGGCTGATTGAAGACATTATTGATCAACATAAACGCTATGATAATTTTGACCTCGTCAATCATCAAACACAAGATGATGGTTCCATCCTTCATGTAAATGTAATTCGCGAAGGAGAAGTAAAAGGCTATCACGAAGTGACATGGAATTCAGGATCCGAGGAAATCAAAATCAGTCATGAAGCTTTCGACCGGAAAATTTTTGCTGAAGGAGCGATCATGGCAGCGAGTTGGTTGGTTAATCAAAAACCTGGTGTGTACACAATGTCAGATATCATTGATCTATAACCCCCAATAAAAAAGCCTTCCATTTGAGCAGAAGGCCTTTTATTGTAAGTACAGTGTTTCTCAGTAAAGCATTACTTACCCGTTGCGATCAGTTTGATATTGAGGTCAAATACATCGGAGATCGCTTTGTCTCCAAGGTTATCAAAGAATTTATTTGAACCGTAGCGAATATTGTATAATGTCCTGTCGACTTTGATGTCAGCACTTGCATTAACCTGGTTTGGCTGATTGGTCACAATGGCATCAAATGTCACCGGGTTTGTAATTCCCTTAATCGTCAGGTCAGCAGTGATGGTATACACACCATCTCCCTGTGAAATAGCTTTTGTAGTAGCAAGTGTGGCAGTTGGAAAAGTGGAAACACTAAAAAAATCATCGGATTTTAAATGTCCTTCCAGTTTCGCCTTCCCTTCACCTGTCTGATCGAGATCCTGGATGGTAGCCATGTCCATTGTAAATGAGCCACCTGTAAAGATTCCATCTTTCATGTTGAGTACACCTTCTTTGATTGACACGGTACCGTTGTGCTTACCGGTTACTTTGTGGGCAGTCCATGCTACAACTGAAGTGGAAGTATTTACTTTAAATTGATCTGAATCCCCTGGATTTCCAGCCCTAAGAGCAAAAGAACCTGCAATAAACAGAACGAAAAGAAATAATTTATTCATTTGTATTAAGTATTTGATGTGAATGAAAAGAGAGCAACAAGGGCTACACCTTATTGTTTGGATTTTAATATTTTCTTAACATCTAAAAAAGATGAATGGGGATATACGGGAGGTGAATGGGGTGGAGTTCCCTTTTGCCCCTAAATCCCCTGATGCTTCGACAAGCTGACCTCATCCTTGTGCTACAGCTCAGCAACCAAGGGGACTTTATTTTTTCATTCAATATAAAAATGACAAAAAAGAGATGAGACAAGTATTCGAAATAGACTAATAAATCGAGTATCTATTCATGAATCTATCACCTCGATGTTTATTAATGATTTATTCGAAACGAATAACTTAAGTCCCCTTTTTCAGGGGATTTAGGGGCAAAGAGCAAGATCTCTCTCACGCTCTCGCACTCTTATTTGATGCCTGTCAATCCCCACGGTAATCTCGCTTGTGGCTCTCCAGACTGAACAGCCTGCCAGAAGCTGAAGACTTGTGGCACTTGTGATTGCATGAGAGAAGACACAGCGCTATTGCTGTCATTGTTGTGATCGATCAGATCAGTGATCATTTTTTGAAGCGGGTTCTGGAATATTGGATATTCTTTCAGGCGATATTCTTTCAGGCCTGCCAGGGTTGCCGCTGATTCGATTGCATCTTCGAGTGTGCCAAGTTTATCCACGAGACCATTTTTCACAGCTCTTTCACCTGACCAGATTCTTCCTTGTGCTATTGCATTCACATCATCCCTCGTCATGTGTCTTCCTTCAGCAACTTTGTTCAGGAACATCTCATAATATGCTTCAGTCCTTGATTGCATATATTTGTTTTCCCTGTCTGTCCATGGAAACATTACCGTGAAGTCAGCACTGTAAGGTCCGGTTTGAACCGTATCAAATCGTACTCCCAGTTTATCATTCAATACTCTTGACGGATTAGGAATAATGGAAAAAACACCAATGCTACCAGTAAGTGTATTAGGTTGCGCAAAAATGCTATCTGCCATTGCAGATAAATAATATCCACCCGAAGCAGCGAGATCACCCATCGACACAACAAGTTTTTTACCATCGGATTTAAGACCTGTCAACTGCCTGTAAATATTTTCTGCACTGAGTATGCTTCCACCGGGACTATTGATCCTTAAAACGACGGCCTTAATATCCTTATCGTTCCTGATTTCTTTCAGCAATTTCACGTAACGGGAATCATCGATGACGCCATACTCATCATGACCACTGACGATATCACCTTCAGCATAAACAACTGCTATTTTATCTTTTGCTTTATAATTTACCTCAGTAAGCGGAGTGACTGAAGCATACTCATCCATGCTGACGTAATGAATTTTATGCAATGGATCTTTTCCTAATTTTTCATTCATCCAAACTTCGCAATCACCCATCGAACCAATCTGGTCCACAAGTTTATGCGACAAAGCATCCTCTGCGCTTTTGATCTGGAACTGCCATGCCATATTTTTTAATGTGTCTACAGGGATATGTCGGGCAGCAGCAATGTCATCGAGATACATGGTATACGTATCCGTGAGATATTCACGAGTCTGAAGTTTACTTTCAGGACTCATGTCATATCTACGGAATGGTTCTGTTGCACTTTTAAAATTACCTGCGTAATAAATTTGAACATCAAGCCCGATTTTATCGAGCAAACCTTTAAAGAATGGAACATAACTTGCAAAGCCTCTGAAATCGACTGTGCCAACAGGATGTAATGTGATATGATCAGCAGGACTGGCCAGGTAATATCCTTCCTGCGTATAAAAATCACCGTATGCTGCCAGGAATTTGTCAGAAGCAGTGAATTCTTCCAGTGCATCGAGAATCACTTTTGAAGAGGATGCGCCAAGATCACCTGATCCATTTTCAATGAGGATACCACTGATCCGGTTATCTTCTGCAGCATGCCTGATGAGCCCGGCGACATCATGCAAACCCGGGACATCATGTTCATCCAGTGAAAAAGATCTTTTTACATTGTTCTTATGCTCAGGAATGTGTTCTGTAAAGTCAAGAGTCAGGACACTGCCGGCCGGAATATTCACTTTTGATCCACCACCACCTGCACTGGCTACAACAGCAGCCACAATAGCAATACCTATAAAAATAATTACAATGCCCGCCAGGACAACTCCCAGGCAGCTTGCCAATGTCATTTTCAAAAATTGTCTCATAGTTTTTTTCTATTTACACATCTGGTTAAGACGAGGTACAAAGGTCAGCATTTTCAACTGCTTATGGTAGGAGAGAGTTTATAGTTTAGACTATGAATAGGATGGTTTAATCTAAAAATTATCCCCCTGGCCTGAAGGCCAGGGCTATTCAAATTTTGAAAGAATGTTGAAGTATGAGTTACCCCGGCCTTCAGGCTGGGGAATTGAATATTTGAATTACACCGCCATCTTGCTTCTGCGCACAAGGAAAGCCTGAAGCACCGGGCTAAATCCCTGTTTTTGGTCAGCAGTGATGAAATCAATATGATATTGAAGGCATTTTAGTTTGAGGCGCTCATAGAATCCCGCCATTTGTTCTGTGTACAGACGTTTCACTTCGTGAGGTCGAATCTTTATTTTTTCGTCTGTTTCAAGATCGATGAACATATAAGGTTTATTGTCAAAGGCAAAGTCAATTTCTTTGTCATGATCGAGGACATGGAATAACACAACTTCATGCTTGTTGTGTCTGAGATGCTGTAATGCCCCGAAAATTTCTTCTTCCGATCCGCTTTCCAGCATGTCACTGAAGATGATCACCATTGATCTCTTGTGAATACTGTCCGCTATCTGGTGAAGAGATTGCGCTGCATTAGTAGTCTTATTGAGTTGTGGATTAGTTACAAGTTGTTCAAGATAATTGAGCATTAACCTGTAGTGAGTGACACTACTTTTACAATGCGTATGAATTTGCAGAGCGTTGTCAAATATGCTGAGTCCAAATGCATCTCTTTGTTTACGCAGGAGATTCATCAACGATGCTGCCGCCAGCACACTAAATCTCATTTTATTCCAACCAGGCTGATCTGCAGCCAGAAATGGATATTGCATGGAAGATGATGCATCGATGACAATTTGACAACGAAGATTTGTTTCTTCTTCAAATTTTTTGGAATACAACCGGTCTGTGCGGGCAAAGATCTTCCAATCGATGTTGCGGGTATTCTCTCCCGGATTGTAGAGGCGATGCTCAGCAAATTCTACTGAAAAGCCATGAAAAGGGCTCTTATGCAATCCGATAATAAACCCTTCAACCACCTGGCTTGCAAGCAATTCAAGATTATCGAATTTTCTTAGTTCAAACTGATCGAAGTAACTCATCGGGTCGAAGTTAAAGAAAAAGCCTTCGTGTATTCACGAAGGCTTTAACGTCTTATGTGTGCTTTATGGTTTACAAAGCGAGGACAGCTTCAAGCTTGTCGCTAAGGACCTTTTTACTTGTGGCGCCTACCTGTTTATCTACCACTTCACCGTTTTTGAGGTAAAGGATGGTAGGAATGTTGCGAACGCTGTATTTGAATGAAATCTCAGGGTTATTGTCCACGTTGACTTTAGCG
>JAAEAZ010390027.1_pt1 | contig 18472 bp, 14 predicted proteins | sample 7277811 | NCBI WGS metagenome assembly JAAEAZ01 (sample SAMN13876997, study PRJNA601929) | soil metagenome | isolation source: soil | host: Panicum virgatum | place: USA: Fermi National Accelerator Laboratory | collected 2010-11-19 | reverse complement strand
GAAAATCGAATTACCGGAAGAAGTGAAAGTACTCGGTACCTATACAGCAAATATCAACTTCCATCCTGAAGTGCATGCCACGATTCAGTTTGAAGTTGTAGAAGAATAGAACCAACCTGATTTCCCGGTGATGAACCTGGAAATAACCTATGAAGGTCCGAGTCGCAAGTCCCGGACCTTTATTTTTTTTACTCAAACTTTTGGAATAAATGATGAGGATGCACAACATCCACAGCTTTTATATTGTTATACGCACCATTCTAAAGAAGACCACATTCCTTTATGAACAATGATCTTTTTTAGAAATTCAGGTAAAACACTGATGTTTTTCTTGATTATTTGTCAGAATCTTGAACCATTAAGTTGATCCTTAAAAACTTAATGCTTATGTCCATCTTCAGATGAACATAATTTGAGCCGAAAACCTTTATTGAAGCTTTATTAAGAAAAGCTTGTTTCTCACCCTGGAGTTATTTGTAAAATCAAAAAGTCCGCACCCCGGTATTGATTTGTAACCAAATTAACTTCTAAATATGAAACGCACTTATCAATTATTGAGCCTGGGTTTTTCCCTTCTCATTTTTTTCCTGGTGATGACAGGATGCACCACAGATCAAAATGTCAATCCACAAGATTCTGTTCTCAGTGATCGTGGATTTACAACCATCGCTAACGGCACGAACATTAGCTTTTATGCCCTTTCCGACAGAAATGAACTTTTGAGATACAAAGCAGGTCCTCCCGCACAAATGGTATCCTTGGTTCCACTCACAGGATTAGATTCTGCGGAACATATGCTGGCCATTGATTTTCGCCCGGCAAATGGATTTCTATATGGAGTCTCTGATTATAGTCAGCTTTACATTATTGATCCGGGAAGTGGACAAACCAAGAATATATCCCGCGGTCCATTCGAACCTATCATTAAAGGATCAGCAGTTGGCTTTGATTTTGATCCCATTGCAGACAGGATTCGCCTGGTCACTGATGAAAACCAAAATCTCCGTTTAGATCCTGACATGGGTATTGTCAGCAATGTAGATATCGATCTTAGTCCTGCTTCTATGGTCAATTCAATTGCATATCAAAGAGCTTATACTCCTTCCAGGGTATTTCCACTGTATGATATCGATGCTTCCACAGGTGAATTATTAAAACAGGATCCACAGAATGATGGTACACTCACTCATGTTGGTCCATTGGGTTTAGTGATATCCGGTGAAGGTGGTTTTGATATCGGAACCAATAATAATACACACACGATATTTTCAAATCAAAATGCAGATAAAGGCTATGCAGTTTTATTTGGACATGCCGTAGCAGGGGGTGTAAATACGAATGATGATTTAGCTATCGATGCTTTCCGGGTTTGGGAAATCAGCCTTACAACTGGTAAAGCAACTTATAAAGGAAAATTTGACAGAAACATCATAGGAATTGCAATTCCTTAGTATTCTATTTAGGAGTTTTGATCAATATTTTTTTAGGGATAGCTGTCGGTGACCTCATCGACAGCTTTTCTTTATTTCCGGGCCATGAATGTCCAAAACAATTAAAACCTCTAGTAAATTAGGCCCCCGGATTCGACCCCATTCTATTACAATTCAGGGTAAAATAATCCTCATTTTTTGCCGAAAGTGCTCAATGGAATAGAAAATTGACTAATTTCGTTTCCCCCTAACCACTTTAGGCTATTGTGCTTGGTATGATGTTTGTTGGATTATTAATTCCTCCCGATGTTAAGTAATCAATTACAAGGTTTGAAGTTTCCTTCTCCTGTTGCATTGTACCCTGATAGATTTGTAACCTAATTAAATATTGATATATGAGACATAATTTTAATTTACTGATGCGAGGCTTCGCCTTGTGTTCAGTAATCTTGCTTTTTAACGGCTGTTCGCAAGATGATGCAGTCAAACCCCAGGACAACCAGTCCCTTGAAACTCGTGGGCTTACAGGTCCAGGAGGAGGAGCAGGTGTAAAATACTTTTATGGCTTAAGTGATCAAAATACACTCTATCTTTTTAAGCCAGGCCCGCCAGTCACTACTGTTAGCACTATTCCAATTCTGGGATTGGCAAGCAACGAACATCTCTATGCTATTGATTTCCGCCTTAACGGACAACTATATGGAGTAAGCAGCCTTAATATGCTTTATGTCATTGATGTGGTAAGCGGACAAGCAAAAGCTGTTTCACGCGGACCATTTGATCCTGCCTTAAAAGGATCTCTCATCGGTATGGACTTTGATCCTGCTGCTGACAAGATTCGAATCGTAACAGATGAAGATCAGAACATGGTTCTTGATCCTGATCAGGGCACTGTATTCAGTGTGGACTCAGATATCAATCCTGCCAGCACCAATGTAAATGCTATTGCTTATGGTTGGGGTACGGGCTTTGGCGTTCCAAGAACGTTTCCGCTTTATGATATAGATATTGCCCGCGGTTGGTTGTGCAAACAGGAACCACCTTACAAAGGAACTATCATACCCATTGCATCCTTAGGGATGGTCATCGGTGGAGAAGGTGGTTTTGATATTGCCAGAAGCAATCCTAATACAGGCTTAGCTGCCTTATATGGCCATTCCACACAACCTGGTGGAGGCGGAGGACTAGGTGATAACTTAGGTACTGATGCATACAGGGTATGGGAAATCACACTGTCAAACGGCAAAGCTGCGTACAGGGGTAAACTTCCAAGGAATATCATCGGTTTATCTATCCCTTAAGTCAATTTAAATAGGTTATGATTTAAATCTATCTCAAATCATACTTCAATAATTAGGAAAGCTGTCTTTGAATTCAGAGACAGCTTTCTTATTTGAGTTAATCTCCGAATTTAGTATTGAGGATATAAACATTGGCCCTTCAGAGAATTGACTAAATTTAGCCGAACAAAGAAGGAAATATTCAGATGAGTCAATCACAAGCTTTTGAAGTCATCGGCGGTAAATCTTTATCCGGTGAACTCATTCCTCAGGGAGCTAAAAACGAAGCCCTTCAAATCCTGAGTGCTGTTCTGCTTACAAGTGAAATTGTAGAAGTGAATAATATTCCGGACATCATCGATATCCGGATGTTGATCGAATTGCTTCGCGGCCTTGGAGTAAAAGTCATCGAGAAAGGTAAAGGACATTATACCTTCCAGGCAGATGAAGTCAGGCTTGAAAATTTTGCATCAGAGAATTTTCAAGCCAACAGCAGGAAAATCAGAGGCAGCGTGATGCTAATCGGCCCATTGCTTGCAAGGTTTCATAAAGCATATCTCCCCAAACCGGGTGGCGATAAGATTGGCCGCCGCCGTCTCGACACACACTTCAATGGATTTACCGATCTCGGTGCAAATTTCGTCTTTGATGAAAAGACAGATCAATACTATGTCGAAACAAAAGATGGATTACATGGAGCTTATGTTCTGATGGATGAAATCTCCGTGACAGGAACTGCAAATATTCTCATGGCGGCTGTCCTTGCGGAAGGAACAACAACGATTTATAATGCAGCATGCGAACCATACCTTCAGCAATTGTGCAGACTGCTTTCAGCAATGGGGGCGAAGATTGAAGGGCAGGGTTCTAATCTGTTGATCATACATGGTGTAGAAAAATTGGGAGGCGCTGTTCATCGCATTCTTCCTGACATGATCGAGATTGGATCCTTTATTGGACTCGCGGCCATGACTCAGTCTACAATCCGGATTAAGAATTGTCAAATCCCGGAGCTTGGTATTATTCCCCGCATTTTTGAACGACTTGGTATTATCATCAATGTCGAAAACGATGATCTCATTGTCCCTGCACAGGATCTGTACGAAATACAAACATTCATTGACGGATCGATCATGAATATCTATGATGCTCCATGGCCGGGATTTACACCTGACCTGATCAGCATTGTACTGGTAGTGGCTACACAAGCCCGAGGAAGTGTACTGATCCATCAAAAGATGTTTGAAAGCAGGCTTTTCTTCGTTGATAAATTAATTGATATGGGAGCCCAGATCATACTATGTGATCCGCATCGCGTGACAGTGATTGGCCTCGAACGAAAATATCCCCTGAGAGGAATTGAAATGAGCTCACCTGATATCCGTGCAGGTGTAGCATTGCTGATTGCTGCTTTATCTGCAACTGGTAAATCTCTCATTCACAATATCAACCAGATCGACCGCGGCTATGAAAATATTGATGGGAGATTGCAGGCACTCGGAGCACAGATCAGAAGACTTGACGTCTGATGTGAGTTGTCAGTTGTGAGTAGTCTTTCCGTTCGCTTCGACTCCGCTCAGCGACCATCGAAAATATCAACTCCCACGTTCAATAACATAATCTATCAAATCCTTCATGGATTGAGTCGCTGAAGATGAAGGGATTTCATCTACTAATCGAACAGCCTTCTGCACATATTTCTCCATTGCCTCTTTGGCATATTTAATTCCTCCACTCTGATGCACCTGAAGGATTAATTCTTTCACCTTCTTTTTATCCGTATTATGTTTTTCCACAGTCCGGATAAGTGTATTGCGCGTGGAACTGTCAACATTTTGGAGAGTATAGATCAAAGGCAGCGTCATTTTCTTTTCCTGGATATCAATGGCCCTAGGTTTTCCGACATCAATATCACCGTAATCAAAAAGATCATCCTTGATCTGAAAGGCAATCCCGATCGCCTCTCCGAATTTGTAAAATTTATCAATCATGACAGGATCTTCAGTCACAGAAGCTGCACCGGCGGCACATGATGCGGCAATAAGCGAAGCAGTTTTTTTGCTGATGATGTCAAAATAAATATCCTCTGTAATGTCCAACCGTCTTGCCTTTTCGATCTGCAACAACTCTCCTTCACTCATATCTCTTACCGCTCTTGACATGATCTGCAGAATATCATAAGCACGATTATCCAACGCCACTAACAAACCGCGTGATAACAGGTAATCACCTACAAGCACTGCGATTTTATTTTTCCATAATGCATTAATACTGAAAACACCTCTTCGTTGATGTGCATCATCCACCACATCATCATGAACTAACGTAGCTGTATGAAGCAACTCTACAAGTGATGCTGCGGTATAGGTCTTAGGAGTGATCTCACCGCAAATCTTTGCAGACAGGAGCACAAATATCGGCCTCATCTGCTTGCCCTTGCGGTTGACAATGTAATGCATGATCTTATCCAGGAGCGCGACCCGGCTTCTGACAGAGTCTCTGAAGTGCTTTTCAAAGGCTTCAAGTTCTGAAGCTATTGGAGCCTTTATCGCTTTGAGATCTTTGTTCATAGAATCAAGTCCCCTTCAGGGGATGGTTGCTGAGCTGTAGCAGATGGATGAGTAGAGCTGGTCGAAGCATTGGGGTGAGGGGTCTTGTTTTTCATTCCAATTAATATCACAATCGCAATGCAAAAGAAAAAGAAACTTCCCACCTTATCCGTCTCCACCATATCATTGAGCGTAAGAATAAAAAGTATGCAACAAAAAGAAACAAGTGCCACCATCAACAATTCTTTCCATGGACCTTTCTCCAATGAATGATACAACCTCTCTCCATACAAGAGAACACCTATGATTAGCGCAAGAAATATGAGAAGCCCGATGATCCCCTGGTCCACCGCCACCATCAGGTAATAATTATGCATCCCGGAATGCTCCGGATTGCCACTGACATAAGTGGTGAAATGTCGGTCGACATAACTTTGATAAAGACTATAAAAATTCCCGGGACCAAAACCGGCAATAGGCTTTTCTCTCAACATATAATACCCCGCAACCCATCGATAAAAACGCTCTACAGTCGATATATCTTCCAGCTTATAGGTGGCAGAAATGACGTCATTAAATTTTTTATGCGTTATCGTTTTTTCAAAATCAGGTGAATAATCGATGTAAGTATTATCATATGCCAACCAACCTACAACCAGGATAGACATTCCCAATGCAATCGGAATAACTACTCTCATCAACCGGAATTTGATCACAAAGAAACTCCCGATCGCCAATGGCACACAAAGCCACGCCGCACGTGTGTAAGAAAAATATATTCCCGAAACGATCAATATCATCGCGAGCAGGAAGAAAAATTTCGAAGCCTTACTTTCAAACCACCTTCTCAAAAACCAAACAAAAGGAAGAATGATACCAAGGCAACAGGCATAATCGACATGATTACGATAGATCGGGATGACAGCATTGTTGATATGCTCAAAACTGAAACCGTATTGACTATGCCGGATCATGATGATGATCACCGTAGCAATCAGCGGAACCAGGAAATACAAGCCCCATTGTTTAAAGTCCTTTATTTCCCGAAATAAAATCAACGGAATAAGAATAAAACAAACCAGGTACCATGTCTTGGCCAGCGTAAATTTGACGGAGATCAGCGGGTTACTGGCCATAACGGAAGTAATGATGATCCAGAAGAAATGTATCGTCAGGATGACGAAGATGGGATGAAGAATAAAGCTGAAGTCAATGTTTTTATGATATAAAAAAAGATAGCCCACAAGTAAAAGACAACTGATCCACATGAAAGTCTCAGCAGGAAAATCAGTGGATAGTCCACCCGGTAAGTCAACTTCAATCGCAAACGGAATGGTAGCCCAGATCAACAAATAAAGCCTCCTAAAATCACCGAGACTCCAGATGAGCACAAGCAGCCCAAATGGAACCGCCAGAAAAATGACTTTATCAGAAGCCAGGTAGCCAAGTAAGCAGCCAAGAAAAAGAACCATCAATGCAGAGAATAAACCCACTCGTTGGCCAGCAAATGATAGAATCCGGTTGGCAATCTGCTCCATTGGTCCAAAGATATAGGTTGATGGTCTTAGAGGTATATCCTGATCCGCGATGTCTTTAGACGGTTCAGATGCCAGAAAACTATATTTTTACCCTTAGCTACTAATCTGAGAACCGTGCTCGAATTCTTTAAAAAGAATCACCTGATCAACAGCCTACTTTTATTGCCTTATGCCCTGTTCATAAGGATTGTGGCTGTTTTATTTGAAGGCGCCCGGATTCCGGGTGAAATCAACGGGGCATGGGGAGGAGATTTCATTCTCAATACCCACCACTGGGGTGTTGGAGAATTCCTGTTTTCAACCTTCCTGGTTTTTATTCAGGCGGCTATCATCAACAGGCTTTATATCCGGCAGAGTATGCTGGGAGAAATCAACCTCTTTCCCGGTCTCTGCTATATTCTACTCACAGCCTTGCATCCGTCTTTCATCGGGGTCTCGTCTGTCTTACTGGCCAATACCACGCTCCTGATTGCCCTGATTTATTTGTTCGATGTTCTCAAAAAGGAAAAGCAGGAAGAAACACGGTTTATGGCAGGCTGGTGGCTGGCTGTTTCCGGACTTTTATATACCCCTTATATGCTGCTTGTGCTTTTTGGACTTATAGCTATGAGTATGCTCAAAACCTTGAAAGTCAAGGATATATTCCAATATTTCACAGGATATCTGAGCCCTTTCTTCATCCGCTGGATGCTCAATATTATATTCACTCGAAACATTACGCCCAGGTTTTTTTATGCCTTCGAAAACTTTAGTCTTCCTCATTTTCGCAATGGCCACGGGACTGCTGATATCATTGCCACCACAATTCTTGGTTTGTTGATGCTCTTTAGTTTATTGGGCTATGGCCAGATCATTGCCCGCAAGAATATACATGCCCAGAAAAAAATAGATGCCCTTTATGCTTTGGTTTTCTTCTGTCTCCCGATGACATTTTTTTCTCAGACGGTTGGCGCCCAGTACCTGATGGTGTTCATGATCCCCTTTTCCTTATTCCTGGCTCTTTTACTGCGAATGGTCAAACACCCGGCCATCGCCGAGTCCATTCATTTTATTTTATTCGTCTGTGCTTTATTAACACAGGTTTTAATCCTTATCTGAAAAAGGTTGGTTATATTGGATGTGCAGATTCTTTCGTTTAACCATTGAATCATTTAGTTCCTTTAAATTTTTAATTGCCTATATCTTCAATTTTACATGAGCCAGATCGCCTGGACATATGTCGATGATGATGGTTACCGTCATGAAGTGGGGCTCTTTCACGGAGACAATTCAGGACATCTCCTTGTCTATTGCAATTCCCGCATCGTTGTGATCGATTTCAATGTGCTCACCAGTAAAAATTATTCTTTCTTCATTGATGAGGAACTTTGCGATGTGGCCATCGAAGAAAAAGAAGGAAAGTTTTCATACGGATTTACAATAGATCAGATCACCGATACACCTCGAAACAGGGGCAGAAGGAAAATGAACAGGGACGAAGTGAAGCAGACATTAATTATGGCCGCTGCCTGCGTCGTCATGATTACCCTCGTGGTTTTCTTGGTATTGCATATTTAAACGCTTATTTTGCCGCCCCCAATGGAGAATAGACTGGATACCCATATAGAAAGCCTCATTTTTGTCGCCCAACAACCCGTCAAAAGAGAGGATATACGCTACAACCTCGAGAATGCCCTGCAGGTAAAAATCGATCCTGCAGACATAGACGATGCAATACTCAGGCTCCAGGAAAAATATTGGGATGATAATTTTGCTATTGAAATTGTTGAAGTAGCAGAAGGCTTTCAATTTGTCACAAAAGGTGCATATCATCATGTAGTGGGACACTATCTTAAACAACTGACCAAACGAAGATTGTCAAAAGTCGCTTTAGAAACTTTAGCCATCATCGCCTATCGTCAACCTGTATCGAGAGCTGAAATCGAACAAATCAGGGGAGTCAATGCAGATTATGCCATTGACAAATTGCTCGAAAAAGAATTGATCGAAATCGTAGGTCGTTCGACAGGCCCTGGCAAACCTCTTCTTTATTCTGCCAGCCCCAAATTCATGGATTATTTTGGCTTAAAATCAATGGAAGATCTTCCCCAGCTAAAAGAATTCCAGGCCGCTTCTGAAGAAATCGGTGAACCTTCTTCCCTGGAAGAGGTTGTGTCATATGATTCACATTCAGGTCACAATGGTGAGAACCTTCTGGCCTCCTCTGATGATGAATCTGAATAATCATTTTCTATGAGTGATACGCTTGTCAATAAAATTGCTGAAAGTGGTCTGATCACCCTGCGGCCAGAAGAATGGACGCCGGATATCACTCCATTGACCCTTGATCTGAAGGATTATCTGTTCATGGAATTAATTCTTAAAGAACAGGACTTTCGGACCGCAATGAAAAATCACAATTGGTCCCAATATTCCGGGAAACCACTTTGTGTTTTTTGTTCCACGGATGCAATTATTCCAAGTTGGGCGTACATGATCATTTCATCTTTAGCTAGTCCATTTACCAAAGACATTTTTTTTGGAACAACCGATCAATGGCTTAGTCATCGTTTGCTTGATTACATTGATCATCTGGATATTTCACAATACAAGGATCAGAGAGTGATCATCAAAGGCTGCAGCGATGGAGTTAACATAGGACCTGAGATTTATATGTCACTCACTAACAAACTCGTTCCTGTAGTTAAATCACTCATGTTTGGAGAACCTTGTTCTACTGTTCCTGTCTTCAAGCGCCCGAAAGGAGACGTATAAAACTGTACCTTCATCACGTGTATACTGCTGAATCACTCGCGGCCCTTTTTCCGGGGAGAGCGCATCATCTTACCGATCCATCAGACCCTGTTCAGAATATCTGCATCGATAGTCGTAAAGCAGCATGGCAGCCTCATGCACTTTTTATAGCTCTCCAGGGAGCTCGCACAGATGGTCATCGATACATCCATGAAGCATGGGAACGCGGTGTGCGTAGTTTCCTGATCCAGGAAGACATTGATATTAAATCTCTTCCGGATGCAAATTATATCGGGGTGCCTAACGTCATTGATGCATTTCATGTCATTGCATCTCATCATCGCGATCAATATGAAGGCAAAGTCATCACCATCATCGGCAGCAATGGAAAGACATGGGTGAAAGAATGGTTGTACATGCTTCTTTACCGGGAACTATCAGTTTATCGCAGTCCGGGCAGTTACAATAGCCAGGTAGGTGTGCCACTTTCCGTTTTTAATATTCCATTGAATACCTCTTATGCGATCATTGAAGCAGGTATTTCGCATCCGGGAGAAATGGAAAAATTGCAAAAAATAATTCGCCCGGATATAGTTGTTTTTACGCATTTGGGTGATGCGCATGATGAAGGATTTGGTTATGATGCTCATCTTAAATTGAAAGAAAAATTATTGATGTGTTCCGGTGCATCATCCATTGTTTTTCCTGCTGATGAAATTGAAGTCGCAGATACCATCAAAAGTTCTTTTCCGGATAAATATTTTTTCACATGGAGCCAGCATGGCGAGGGTACGATCAATGCGTCGGTTGAAAATATTAATCATCATTCTTCGATCAGTTTTACCCTTGATGGAAAAAGATGGGATTACACCATTCCATTCGTTGGTACAGTTCCGGTGTCAAATAGTCTTGCGTGCATGACGACCATTGTTGCTACAGGAATACCGGTTGGCGACACTTTGCCTTATTTTAGTGAACTGCAGGCGATAGATATGCGCCTTAAAGCAGAGAATGCAATCCAGGGTTGTGTATTGATCAATGATAGTTATAGTCTCGATCTTGATTCCTTACAATTTGCATTAGATAGCCTTGACATCGCGGGTCCAACGAAGCGAAAAACATTAATTCTCTCTGATCATGCACATGGCCGTCCAAGAATTTATCGGGAAATCGCCGGTATGATCGAGGGTGCCAGGGTGGACAAATTGATCTGCATTGGACAAGAGGTCCGTGAACTCGTCGAACTGATGCCGGTGGAAATAGAATGCACATCTTTTGCGGATGTTGATGAAATGATCCGGATGGGCGTCATGGCAGATTTTCATGACGAAGTTATTTTATTGAAAGGGGCAAGACGATTTGGATTTGAACGTATTGCAAGGTTATTGAGATTGAAATCACACAGTGCTGTTTTGCATGTTGATTTTGGCGCATTGGATCACAACCTCCGATATTTCTATCAAATGATCCGTCCGGGTGTCAAAAAGATTGCAGTCGTGAAAGCGAACGCCTATGGTGCCGGCAGTCTTGAAGTGTGCCGATTTTTATCTTATCAGCATATTGACATGCTGGCGGTAGCGTTGATTGATGAAGGGATTGAATTGCGCGAAGCGGGGATCACCTTACCATTGATGGTGCTCAATCCTGATCCGGAAGGCATGGACCTCATCACACAGCATCATCTCGAACCTGAAATTTATAATATCCACATCCTTGAAAAATTACTGGCACAATGTCAATTTAGCCAGGAGCATGCGGTCATTCATCTTAAGTTGGATTCCGGTACGCATCGTCTTGGATTTGTGCAGCAGGATTTACAACAACTGATTAAAATACTTTCTGATCAGCCCTGGATTAAAGTCGGATCTGTCTTCACCCATTTGTCCGGGAGTGATGAGGAAAAATTTGATGACTTCACGCATGAGCAGGTGAAGCGGTTTGATCAGATGTATGATCAGCTTGCAGCAGGTCTTGGTTATTCTCCGTTCCGGCATGTACTGAGTTCGTCCGGCATTCTTCGTTTTCCGCAATATCAATATGAAGGAGTGCGATTGGGTATTGGATTATATGGGGTAGGAATTCCGCAGCATCCGCCATTAATGCCGGTGCATAGTCTGAAAGCGCGTATTCTCCACATTCAGCAGATTGAAGCTGGAGAGTCTGTCAGTTACTCACGGAGTTTTATGACAGATCGAACACGCCGCATTGCTACCGTCAATATCGGCTACGCAGATGGCCTTCCGAGAATAGCAGGTAATGTGGGCGGTACATTTATGTTGCATGGAAAGATCGCTCCGATCACTGGCCGTGTGTGCATGGACATGACGATGATCGATGTCTCTGAAATAGCAGAAGCGGAAATAGGGGATGAGGTGATCATTTTCAATCAGGATCATTCGATCGAAATTTTAGCGAAGGCATGCAATACGATCCCGTATGAGATCATGACGCATTTGAATCCAAGGATTAGGAAGATTTACGAACATTAGCCCCACACAATATCTAACGCTCTTCGAAGTTTTCAAACTTCAAATAAATATTCACAGCAAAGAGACTACTGCTCACAAGTAAACTTTTTCCCCAGGCTGCGGTTTTATTTTCATGTTGTGTGATAATATTTTTATTCATCTAAACCTCTAATGCCATGACTAAGTATTCAAAAAAAGCAGAAAATAAAATCCATAAGGTGCTGCACGAATTTGAAGAAGGCGAATTAAAGTCCGGGTCCGGACGAAAAGTAACGAGCCGAAAACAAGCAATAGCTATCGGTATCAGTGAAGCCCGTGAAAGTGGCGCTAAAGTTCCACCTCCAAAATCAAACCGTAGAAAAACTACTAAAGGAAAATCTACCCGATAAATATTGACAATATCAAATATTAATTTTCCTTTTTTTTAATAGACTGCAGGATAACCTATTCACCATCAATGCAGCGGCAAGCATGTGACGAATAGCTACCTAAGTAATTTCCTAGGTTTCGCCTTAGCCTCCTCCTCCGCCTTCACCTTAGCCTCAGCCTTCATCGGATGCCGTAGGTTCAGCGGAGGAATCCTTTGTTAACCATATGTTACCAGCCTGCCCAAGCCTCATTTTTTGCCTAAACTCGCAGCAAGATTAAGCCTCCAAAGCCCGTTAAATCCCTATTTTTGCGCACTTCTCTTTTAAAATCAACATTTTAACACATGCGATTTTCCATTATTCTCTCCCTGATCACCTTTTTCTTGATATCCGGGCTTCGCAGCCAGACAGCTGACCCAGTTCTTTTTACTGTAGATGGTCAACCTGTTCAAGCTTCTGAATTTACCTACATCTATAGCAAGAACAACCGCGACGATGCCGATTTTTCAGAAAAAAGCCTTCGTGAATATCTCGACCTATATACCAAATTCAAACTCAAAGTCCGCGAAGCCTACGCCATGGGCCTCGACACCGTCACCTCTCTGAGAAATGAACTGGATGGTTATCGCAAACAACTAGCCGATAGCTATCTCAATGATAAAGAAGTGACTGCCCGATTGGTCCACGAAGCTTATGACCGCATGCAGGAAGATGTTCATGTTGCACACATTTTAGTGCGCACCAATCCAAATGTTTCCACCGACACGATGAAAGGATATGCAAAGATCCAGGAAATCTTCTCGAAACTCCAGGCGGGTGAATCGTGGGACGATTTGGTACGTCATTATTCAGAAGATAATACCACCAAAGAATTGAGTGGTGACCTGGGTTACATTACCGCTATCATTCCAAGTGGTTTTTATTCATTCGAGACGGCAGCATACACTACGCCGGTCGGATCATATTCACCACCTATCCGCACAAGCCTCGGTTATCACATCGTCAAAGTATTAGGCAAGCGACCTGCAAGAGGAGAAATGGATGTAGCTCATATTCTCATTCGCGTCAAACCTGATGAAAGTAATAACCTGGATGCAAAAGCGAAAATAGATGACCTATACCAGCAAATTCAAAAAGGTGCAAGGTTTGAAGATATAGCACGCAAATCATCAGAAGATAAAACGACTGCAGACAGAGGTGGATTTATCGGAACGATGACCATCAACCAATTTGAAAAAGCATTCGAAGAAGCAGCCTATGGCTTACAGAATGATGGAGATATAGCACCACCTATTCGCACACGCCTCGGATGGCATATCATCAAACGCGTCAAGAAACGCCCAATGTTGACATTCGATGCAGCGAAAAGAAAAATCGAAACCCAGATAAGCCGTGATGAAAGAATGACCAGCGCCCGCCAGGTTATGATCAACAGGATTAAAACTGAAGCAGGATACACGATGGATCAGAAAGTGTATGATGAGTTCCTGAGCCTCGTTGGTGAAGATCTTCAAACTTATCGCTGGCAGGTTCCGGCTGTAGAGCCAAAAACGCTCATTACTATCGGTAAAGATGTGTATACGAATATTGATTTTGGAAATTATATCCGCAATAATGCACGCACCCGGATGGGAGTTGCAAAAGGAACACCAAACAAAGAGATCGTGGATAAAGTATTCAACGAATTTGTCGGTGAGAAAGCATTGTATTACGAAGAACGAAATCTCGCGAATAAATATCCTGAATTCAAAGCTTTGATGCGTGAATATGAAGAAGGTATTTTACTCTTTGAAGCTACCAAGATCAATGTGTGGGATAAAGCAAGTAAGGATACTGCAGGACTCGTGGCTTACCACCAGGCACATCGCGATCATTACATGTGGGATGAAAGACTCGATGTGGCTACATTGACAGTAGATTCAACGATGAGAAGCAAATTACCAACACTCAAGAAATGGGCTGTAAAAAAACCATTGACGGTTGTAGCTTCAAAAGCTGCGAAGCAAAAAATTCCAACTAAAGTCACACAGCGGATATATCAGAAAGATGAGACATTGCCAACCGGATTGACATGGGCTGTTGGCCATATGGCTGATCTTCCCGATAGCAGTGGATTTGTGAGGGCAGAAAGAATTATTCCTCCTCAGCCAAAATCACTCGAAGAGGCGAGAGGTTACATCATCGCTGATTATCAGGATCAATTGGAAAAAGAATGGGTAGCATCACTGCAGAAAAAATATCCTGTGCATGTGGACGAAACCGTTCTGCTTTCCCTGGTGAAGAAATAATCATTTGTCTTTTGTATAGTCATCATGGATTAAATTCTTTTGTATTAAGTTGTCTCGTTACGGCGGCATGTTGTTTGTCATGTCATAAACCTAAAATAGTTGATGAGAAAAAACGAGACCCTGCCACGTTGGCGCAGGTATTTCAATACAAACTTACTTATGATGACATCAAGGATCTGATCCAGACTTATGCAACTCCTGATGACAGTGTTCAACAGGTACGAAGTCTGACAGAGCATTGGGTGAGAGACCGGCTTTTATTGGTGGAAGCAGAAAAGAATTTTCCAAAAGAAGTCAACATGAATAAATTGCTTGAAGATTACAGGCAATCACTCGTGATGCATTTCTTTGAACAACAAGTGATCGAAGAAAGACTCGATACGGTGATCACCGAAAATGATCTCGAGCGATATTATGAAGCCAATAAAGAACAACATCGGCTCGAATCAGGAATCCTGAGAGGCTATTATTTTAAAATCAGGAAGCCTCTGGGTCAGAATGACAAGATCCTTTCATGGTGGAGGACATTCCCGACACAACATTATGATGAAGTCCTTTCCTATGCCAGCAAGCATGCCAAAACGAATTGGGCAGATTCTTCGGAATGGCATGAAATGAACATGGTGATCCAACTTTTTCCCGAGGGAACACTTTCTCCCTCATCTATTCGTTTTAAACGGGAAGTAGCCAGGGAGGACAGGGATTATTTCTATTTACTTTATCCCGTTGAAGTATATTATGAAAGAGATATAGCTCCACTATCCCGCATCAGGGCCCAGGCTGCGAGATATATCATCCATCAACGGGAACTTGAATTATTGGAGAGTATTAAAAAAGAAATATACGACAGGGACATACAGCTTGACCAGGTCAAAATATATACAAAATGAAAAGATTGAATTTTACAGGCATTATCATTTCAATGTTGATGGTGGCATCCCCTTTCCTGAAGGCACAGGATACCATCGTCCTTGATAAAATCATTGCCAAGGTCGGTGGAGAAGTCATTTTCCATTCTGATGTCGAAGAACAAATGGCAATGATGCGGGAACACAAACAAAATCCCGGTGAGACGGAAAGATGTCTTGTCCTTGAAAGCCTGATGGCTCAAGCTATGCTGGTCCATTATGCAAAAATTGACAGTGTCAAGGTGACAGAAGAGCAGATAAATTCTGAAATTGATTCGAGGATGAACCAGATTCTTTCCATGATGAACAATGATCGCAAAATGTTCCAGGATGTATACGGTCAGACAGTAAGTGAAATGCGCGAACAGGTGAAAGATGATATGGAACGCAAATTACAGGCTGATAAAATGCGGTCAGAAATAATGGAAAAAGTGCAGGTTACTCCTTCCGAAGTCGTAGATTTTTTCAATCATATTCCAAAAGATAGTTTGCCCTATTTCAATGCAGAAGTTGAATTGGCGGAGATTGTCATGTATCCCGAAGTGAATCCTGAAGAAAGAGCTAAGGCCATTAAAAAAATAAACGATATCAAAGACCAGCTTAAAGCCGGAGCAGACTTTGAAGACTTGGCAAGAAAATATTCAGATGATGGAAGTGCAAAAGACGGCGGTAACCTGGGTTGGACAACACGAGGAAGTTTTGTTCCTGAATTTGAAGGAGCTGCTTTCCAGTTAGAGAAAGGGCAGATATCAGATGTCGTTGAGACAGAATATGGATTTCACATCATTCAGTTGATTGAGCGCAGAGTTAATTCTATCAATACGCGTCATATCCTTATTCGTCCAAGAATCACAGACGCAGATCTTGCAAAAATCACCAATAAACTTGATTCCATCAGGCATCTTATCCTAATTGATTCTATGACCTTCGCTGATGCAGTTCATAAATTCGGAAATAAAAAAGTGCAGAGTTTCAGTAATAATGGACGCATGATCAATCCAAAAACCTCTAACACTTTTTTTGAAACTGGTGATGTAGACAGTGAGATCTTCTTTAGCATCGATACACTCAAAGAGGGTGGCATCACACCTCCGATTCAATACCGCACTCCGACTGGTGACTTCATGTACAAAATCGTTCAGCTCCAGGGAAGGACATCACCTCACCTTGCCAACCTCAAGCAAGATTACAGTCGAATTCAGGATGCAGCACGTGAGAGCAAACGAAACATTGCTTTCAGTGAATGGCTCAAGAAAAAGCTGACCAATACTTATATCATGATCGATTCCCAATACAGCCACTGTCCAAATATTGAACACTGGAATGCGAAGTGGACAGGGACATCGAGGACATAGTGTCATTCATGTCGTTTTCACTCTAAGCTTTCGGTCCGGGGAAATTCACAAACTTTAGTTGTGCTTTTTACTTTTCCTACCTTCGGGAAAGTACATGAAATCAATCCTCGCTGTTATTCTCATTTCTTTCATTTGGTTCCTGCTCGGGGCCATCTATTATCCAAAATGGAACAAGCCCGGATCTGAAGCTGCAATAAGCTGGGATGTCAGCGGGTATTATCAGTATTTGCCCGCCATCTTCATTTACCACGATATCAAAAAGCAGGAGTACATGGGAGATATCAATGCTAAATATCTTCCATCACCGGCATATGATCAAAATTTTGGACATCACGATTCGGGCAATAGGGTAAATAAATATGCCATTGGCCAGGCGGTTATGTATACTCCTTTTTTCCTGCTGGCACATGTGTATGCTAAGTTGACTAAATCTTATCCGGCTGATGGGTATAGTAAACCTTACCAAATTGCAATCTGGTTGAGCAGCTTGTTAATGTCAATTCTTGGACTCGTTTTATTGCGGAGAATATTAAAATTTTATTTTGAAGATCGCATTGTTGCATGGGTTCTCATTGCTTTAGGTCTTGCCACTAACTGGATGGAATATGCCAGCATCAGCAATGGAATGAATCATACATGGCTTTTCACTTTGCTTTGCGGATTGATTTTATCTACCATTCGTTTTTATAAAAAATTGGATTGGACTTCCGTAGCCGGAATCGGAATTTTCCTGGGACTGGCAGTATTGACAAGACCCACTGAAATCATCTGGTGTTTGGTTCCATTGCTGTGGGGAATACAATCTATTCATGAGCGATTTTTGTTTCTTTTAAAAAATTGGATTAAAATTTTTGTTGCTGCAGCGATCGCAGGATCTGTCATATTCATTCAAATGATCTATTGGAAATATGTGGCAGGAGAATGGATTGTATACACTTATGGAGAACAGGGGTTTTCCTGGCTGCATCCAAAAATCTGGAAAGGACTCATGGGAGTCAATGTAGGATGGTGGTTATATTCTCCAGTGATGCTTGTCGCTATGTTTGGCTGGACCAAGATGTATAGAAAATTAAAACCTGTTTTCTGGCCAACATTCCTTACTTCCTTGTTGGCTATTTACATCACTTTGAGTTGGGGCCATTGGGAAAGTGGGGGAGGATTGGGTCAGCGGAATCTCATCCAGGTTTATCCTTTGTTGGCATTTCCCCTGGCCATGTGCATCAATTGGTTTGACCAAAAAAAATGGAGTAGGGTAGTTTGGTACATTATTCTCCTATGCAATTTTTATTATTCAGCTTGGTGGGTAAACCAGGCACATAAAGGAGGATTCTTTCAGCCCGGACAGATGACTACACCTTATTTCTTCAGTATCGTCGGCAGACCTCATCCTGATCGGGACAAATTCAAATTACTTGACACGGATGAATATTTTAAAGGCACTCCGCATCAACTTAATGTCATATCCCAAAATGATTTTGAAAAGGATACAACACAATATCTTCTTCCATCGCCCGGTGGTGGTAGAGCAGTTGGTCTCAATGCAGAACATAAATAT
>JAAEAZ010278890.1_pt1 | contig 19811 bp, 17 predicted proteins | sample 7277811 | NCBI WGS metagenome assembly JAAEAZ01 (sample SAMN13876997, study PRJNA601929) | soil metagenome | isolation source: soil | host: Panicum virgatum | place: USA: Fermi National Accelerator Laboratory | collected 2010-11-19 | reverse complement strand
GTGATCGGCTTACATGCTGCTGCTCCAATTCTATTCGATGTACTGAGGATGCTGGATGATGACCAACCCTGGTGGGAAGAGCCTTATGATGAACTGACGCCGAAAGTGGTCTGCAGGAAAAGTGGATGGCTTGCAGGTGCTTTATGCACAGATGTGGATACAACTTATATGGTGAATGGAAACCAGGTGCCGCGTGTTTGCGATTTCCATGCAACATATTATACGGACAAAACAAAGACATATCGTTTTGAACCTGATTGCATGAGTGATGATGCTGTGTTAACCAATTACTTTGTTGTACCTGCGATAGCTGAGAATTATTACAAGCGATACAATCCATCGTATCAAAGTGTGCCTCCCTTAAGTCCTGGTTGTATCGGTGATCAGGATCCAGGTCAGGATCTTGCTATCATCTATCCAAGGACGGGTTCAAAAATTTATATTCCTTATGAATGGGACCACGAGAGGTCGAGGGCGGTTTTTTCTGCGGTGCATCGATCTGATAATGCTTATGTGTATTGGACTCTTGACAAGCATTACATCGGCAAGACGAAGGAATTCAACCAGATTGAAATTGACCCAACTCCCGGAATGCATCAATTAGTAGTGCAGGATGAGTTTGGGAGTGTGGCATCTACTTCGTTTGAAGTACTGAATAAAAAGTGAAAAACTAACAACTAAAAGTGAAAAGTGAAAAACGAAAAGTGAAAAACGAAAACTCACTACTATCGCCTCATACTAAACTTGCTCACTAGATGCTATGAACGCAGATTTATCATGAAAAATTAAGATCAATTTCACTAACCCTAATGATTGACATAAAGAGAAAGTAAAATAATCTTAATGGATCATAAAATATCTTAAATAACCTGCGTTCTAATAAAGTATTATCCAAATCCTGTTAACTCAAATATCTCAGCCACATGAAAATCATTAAAGTAACCTATACCGCAAAAGAAGAATATGTCGAACAAAATCAGAAAAACATTAAAACCGTTATGGCTGATCTGCGAAAGCTTAATTATACGGGCATTAATTATAATTCCTGTTTAAGTCCTGATGGAAAAACTTTTATCCACACTGCGTTTTATCAAACAGAAGAGGATCATAAATTACTGATGGAATTACCATCTTTTAAATATTTCCAGGAGCAGCTAAAAGCAAATGGACTTGAGGTTCCTCCCAGGCAGGAAGTTTTGACTTTAGTAGGTTCGTCACCTCTGATTTTTGAACAGGGATAGGTATTATGATTTATTATGGATGAAAATGATATTCATAGCGTTACGCTGAAAATTATTAATTCAAAACGTTACACAAGGCTAAGGCCAATAAGGTATTCCATTTACATCATTTGTTTTCTGTTGTTTTATATTCCAATCAGGCCATTGGGACGACCATCTGTCACGGATTATCTCGGGATCAACAGGACCTTAGTGTATGGGGCACTGATTGCGTTAATCATCATTGCCATTATGCTTTACAGGTATTCCAAAAATTATGAGTGGCATGGAAATCTAACACTAGATTCTGATCATATCACTATAAGTTTATTCAACCTTGAACCATTATTATTTTCAATTCAAGAACTAAAGAACTTCAGGATATCAAGAGGTTCTACTGTACACCATATAGAAGATGACCGGTATCCTCCAGAAACCAACGATAACTGGATCAATTTTAATCATAACGATATTGATTATCAATATGAATTCAGTATCGAAACGCTGGAGATAAATAATGAATTTGAAAAAGTAATTTATGACCTTCGGAATAAATATGATTCGTTTTACTATGAATCTATTTAGGCAGGAATAATTCTCTTCGAAATTATTTCATTAATGTCATGTCTCCTGACTTCGTAATCACCTGGCCGCCATTGACGACCAATTCGACCCAATAAACATAAACACCGGGATTCAATACTTTACCGGAATAAGATCCGTCCCAGCCATATTGGGCATCATTGGGAGGAAAGTGAGTTTTTTCAAAAACCTGGTTGCCCCACCTGTCGAATATCCGCAATGCATTTACTTCGGTGATCTGGTCATTCGACTGGATATAGAATACATCATTGACTCCATCATTATTGGGAGAAAAAATATCCGGAATAAATGTAGCCGGAGGAATATAATCCATGGTATGACATTCAATGGTGGATGAGCTCGGACCGCAAGCTGTGGGACCTAAGGCAGTAACAGTGATGCTCACTGTTGTATCATCCGGCAGATTAGTGATCGTATAAGTTGTGCCTGATATTCTTCCAGGTCCCAATGAACTGCTAACACTATACTGAGTGGCTCCTATGACAGGTTCCCATGAAATTGATAATGAATAAAAATCTTCTGTGAGACAATTCAATTGTGGCGGATCAAGTGGTGCATCAATTCTTACGGGGACAGAAAAAGAATTAGATATGCAACCATGGTAATCAATAATAAGTCCCAGTGTATAATTTCCGGGTGTATCCCAATGTAGAGCATAATCAATCGGAAACAGAATCTGCACTGCATTTGCACCATCAAAGTTCCAGTTCCATTGTGAAGATGCATATGCAAATCCGTTAGACACCAATTCCAAAGTACTATCAAGGCAAGGCACCCCTTTGACTTCAAATGAAGCTATCGGTGTCATCAGGACTTCCAGAAAAATTGAGTCTGTATATGTGCAGCCGCCATCCTCGACAACGACGGTCACCGTAGTATGGTCATCACCCATTCCGCTTGCAACTAAAGATGGATCAAATAAGCCTGAAGGATTAGCAATGCCTTTTCCTGACCATGTTATGGAAGGGTTGCCCGATAAACCGTTGATCATCACATCCAACATTATCGGATTTCCATCTGAACATAAAAAACCTGGGTTAGGAATGGCAAGTGTAGCAAATGGACATTGTTTAGCAGTACATGAAATAGATACTGTATCACTATTTCCGCAAGGAAGCGATCCAATGCTCCAAACAGAAAGAGTAACTTTATCGCCTTCATTAAGATTATTAATTAACAACGATGTATTTGCAGTTTGTAAAATTCCTGAAGATGCACCATTATTAATAACATATTCATAACCAAATTGACCGGATGCAGGGGACCAATCAAACGTCACTGAACTTAAAGTCTCTGATTGACAATCCACAACAGGAGCTATTAGCGGATCGAAAATCTGAACCTGCACAGCTGAGTCATACGTACATCCTGAAACATTGTTATTCCAGGTGTAATTGATCGAAGTGCTATTACCAATTACGAGATTTGGATAAAGGGTGTCGCCGGAAATACCTTTTCCTGACAATTGACCACCGACAGGAGTTGTATTGATGACAATGAAAGGCACATCTCTGCAATAGGCTGATTGCAAACCAGGAAATCCTATTGCTTGCGAAGGACATACATCTGTGATGCAAGTTATAGTATTGGAAAGCGGTGTTGTACAAATTGAATCATACAATGCCGTAACTGTAAAGGTTAATGTGTCACCTTGCCCCAGTCCACCAATATTAAAGGAATTCAATTGGGTGATCAGGGGATCTCCCATCAGTCCGTTGAGCTTAAAAAATATTTGATAATCAGTCGTAACTGATGACCATATGATCGAAATAGAATCAATAGAAGTGAAATCACAAGCGGGAATTGGGTATGATGAACTTTCTATTTGAATTGGTATCGCAGCAAGATTTGAAATACAACCATCCGCTTCAACCATGGCATAAACTGTATCGTTACCGGAGGTGTAAGTAGCAGGATTAGAAATGATGTTAGCTCCAAGGTTATCACTGAACCAGGTCACTGTTCCATTTCCGCCATCAATAATGATATCTGATTGGGTCAAATCAATCATGGCCGTATTTGAATCCAAAACACATACCTGGATGATAGTAGGATTGGCTACCAGGCTGTCTACAATTTGTAAGGTGATCGGAACGGTAGGTGAAATACAGAATCCATTTGTCACCGTAGCATAAAGGATGGTGTCTCCGGATGTAAAAGATGTATTGTTTACAATCGGAACATTATTCGCAACATCTGCATACCATGTGACGAGTCCTGTGTTGTTGCTGATCAGCGGATCGACAGTTGTGAGGTCCACTGTCACTTGTCCATTTGTGTCGCCGCATCGCATAATGGAATATGGATTGGCTACCGGTTGATCAAGGATAAAGAGGTTGACAGGAACCAAAGCAGAGGTACAAATACCATTAGTGATATCGGCATATAAGGTCAGACTGATCAAGCCGGGGAATGAATCCGGAGATGTAATGGGTATCATGCCAAATGAGTCCATAAACCAATTTACCTGGTTGGCCCCTCCAATACTATTATCATATACAGTCAGATCGATCATGAGTGTGTCTCCGAACGGTTTGCAAAATTGAAGGACTTGTGCATTTGCAAATAATTCCGTTGAAACGGAAAGAATAATTTCTGCAGGTGATGAAATACAGCTTCCAATTGATACAGTTGCATAAATATTGGTATCACCTGTCATGAAAGTGGTCGGATTTGAAATAGCCATTGCCAATGCAGAATCTCCGTACCAGGTGACATTGCCTGTGTTTCCACTGATAAGCGTGTCTAATGATGTCAGATTATAGATGATCATCCCGCTAGTATCTCCGCAAAGACTTAATGACATGCCCGTAGCTGTTGCAGAAGAAAGCACACTAAGATCCACAGGCACAATATTTGAAATACAAGTTCCAGCAGTTACGCTGGCATAGACAGTAGTATCTCCACTCATGAACATGTCCGGTGTTGCGATCACTATATTACCTAGCGAATCTATAAACCAATTGACCTGTCCTGTCCCACCACTGACCTGACCAGCAATATTTAATAAATTGAATATTGCAACACCAGATCCATCATCGCACAAAGAATATTGCACCGGTACTGCAGAAACTGAATTAATAATGATGAGATCTACCGGTACTATTTGAGATAAACAGACTCCATCATTCACCTGTGCGAAAACAGTTGAGCCTGCACTCACATATGCATTGGTATTAACAATGGGAATTAATCCCTGTGCATCTTCGAACCATTGAACAGAACCGGTACCACCACTGACAAGTGTATCTGCATTTGTCAGAACAAATGTTCCCTGACCTGAACTATCAGCGCAGGTTTCCAGGAAAGAAGGATGACCCACAGGGCTTTCCTGGACTACCAAATCAACCTGAACAGGATTTGATACACAGGTACCATTGTCAATCCTTGCAAAAACAATTGTTGTTTCAGTTAATAATCCCATTGGATTTGGAATCGGATCAATGAATGTCGGATCCCAAAACCAATCCACACCTCCTATCCCTCCGCTCACCTGCAAAGCATAGTCAAACAGATTAAACAATGCTTCTCCGGAACCGTCGTCACACTTGGCTACAGTAGTTGGAATTCCAACAGGTGTCGGATCAACAATTAAATCAACAGGTACAGGATCCGAATTGCATATTCCATCAAATACAACAGCATAAACTGTAGTTGTTGAGGTGAGAAATGCATTTGGGGCAGTGATCTGATCATACAATTCAATTTCAAGGTACCAGGTTATTGTTCCATTCCCGGCGCTCACTGTAGGTTCAAGAAGTGTAAGATCAAATATCGCCTGGTCATTATCGTCGCCACAGAGATGAGTTTGAGTAGGATCTCCGTCCGGTTTCGGATCAACGATGAGGTCAACTTCTACAGGATCAGAAATACACGGACCATCTTGTACAGCAGCATAAACTGTAACATTACCGCTTAAAAATTGTGATGGATCAGAAATTGGACTCACAAGATTCGGATCCAGGTACCATAATACATTTCCAATGCCGCCACTCACTGTTCCATCTAATGTCGTGAGGTCGAACGTGGTCATGTCATTATTTTCCTCGCACATATTGATCGAGGTTGGATTCGCTATAGGTTGTGTCAGAATTTCGAGATCCACCGGTACAGGAGCAGAAAGACAGGAACCATTATCCACGACAGCATATACAGTGGACGAACCGGATAAATAATTAGTTGGAACACTGATGCTACCCGTCAAATCAGAATTTTGAAACCACAATACATTGAATCCTGATCCGAGATTGACAATGTCATTAACGGAGGTGAGATCAAATAAATCCATGGCATTAACGCTGCACAATTGAATACTGGCAGGTTGTGCTGGAGGAGCCCCCGGGGATACATTTACAGCTATGTCAAGTTCTTCGGTACATCCTTGTGCATCAGTCACAGTTACCTGGTAACTTCCGGGGATTAATCCGCTATTGAGTGACATATTGTTTCCATTAGACCAATTGTAAGAATATGGAGGAAGTCCATCCTGCGGAGCAAGTTCTATGCTGCCATTTGGTGAATCAGGACATGTGGCATCAGTCACCGTGATCCCTGTATCAAATCCTACCGGGCAACAAACACCTCCGCCTCCGCAATTAATCGTGATGGCTGAACCGCCAAGATCAAGAAGTATATGAGTAGGATTAGCAATGTCGCCTGTCAGCCAGACTATGCTATCAATTCCACTGGCAACAACTAAGTCAAGGTTCATTGTGGTATTGCATCCGATATCTTCGATGACACCTCCATCAGTGCAGCAAGTACCCCAACTCCAATTGCCGGTGAATAATGGTGGTGATCCGCCAAATTCACCTGAATCATCCTGGACAGCAATGTATGCAGTAGCAGGAACACAGTTGAATTCGAAGGATAATGAACCGCCTGAACCGCTGTTAGCAATATCAGCGATAAGGAACAAACTAATAATGCCTGTATTGATGTCTTCGTAAAGGAATAAAATCAGGGCGTTAGAAAGTTCCAGGCCGGTATTTGCACTTGAGGCATTGGGGTTACCATAGGAATAAAACAGGGATGCCTCTTCACTTCCTTCTAATGCTGAGATTGGATATGTGTTTCCGTCCTGTGTAATGGCGCAGTCGCATGTCACCAAAGATGCAGGCAACGAAACAGGTGTAATGGAGAAATGATGTAATGGTAAAGCAGATAATGAATGAAAAAAGCCTGTTGTACATAACAAACTGATGATTTTAATCTTGTAGAGTTTGAATCCCGGCATGGGCGCAGTGACAATTTTAGTCAACTAATCTTATGTGGTGGTCTACAGTGTGATTCTCAAGCCTTTGACCCGAAGAATTATTTGAGCCCCAAAGCAGGTTCAAGATAAGAACTTAGATGAAATAGTGAGTGGTGTGGTTATTTTTATAAAGTTTTAGAGGGGATTGTTGAGGAGTATTGCCTTGGTCGGATGTTATAAATCTAAATCTTTGATTAGCTTAAATGGAAGGAGGAGTATACAAATACCAGCTATTAAATCTTTTACATCCAAAGTGTTTGATTCATGTCAAAGCGTATCTTTTGTGATTAAAACTTTGCAATACCAATTTAAATGCGTATATTTTTTCTTCCACTCAATATTATTCCTTTATTCTTATTAAGACTATTGCTTTTACAAGCACTCTTGTAAATTGCCAATTGGAGATTTGCGGTTGTGTGTTCAGTAACTGTATTCTATATTTTACTCCATTTTCTAGAGTACTTTTTCTCGAATTTGTTTTGATTGACTAAAAGTTAATTAAAACATGGATAGTTTTCTATTTTTTATAACCTGAAACTAGATTATTCAATCCTCCTATACTCTGAAGAGTCCCTCTTTATTATTAGTATTTTTTATCTATAAATTTTCATTTATGAAAAACATTATGCACCAATCGTCATTGAATTCGTGGCGCAAAATTGTTCCAATAATTACAGTCATTGGAATACTTACCATTTTCTCTTGCGAGAAAGACAATTTGTTCTCATCACAGAAACATTCTAATGGTGGAGCACAAATCTTACCCAGAAGTGTTGCTGATCCAACTCTTGCTACTGCAGGTTATTTGCTCTTTGATGATCGTGACCATCTTACAGGCTATTATGCTTATCTTGTATCTGTGACAGATACAGCAAGTGATATTTCAGTTGCGCTGTTAAACATAATAAGTAGATTAGGCCACCAAGCACTTTTCTACTCAGACACAGCAGCTTTTGCAAGCCCGTCAAAACTTGCGATCACGGATGCTTCTATATGTGATCCTTTGAGAAAGGCAATTCTAAATTCTCACTATGAAGTTGGAATTGGTGATTCACTTTTTGTATTTCAAAATAGATGGGAAATATATAGTTTTCCTTTAACAGACACACAGATGAGAGATACTCTTAGGGCAAGTGAGAAAGGAACTTTAGTGGATCAATTTAAATGGACATCAGCAACGCGACTAGTAAACTCGGAACCAGTTGCAGAAGTTGCAGTTACGCAACGTGGAGTATTCTGCACTCAAATAAATAGAATTTATAGGGCCTCGCCATGTGATAGACCATTATCGGTATTAGTAATTGGAGGAGCAGCAATTTTGGGTATTGGTTCCGCTTTTGATATGGATATTGATTGGGGAGATGGATCATCAACTATTGATAACTCAAATTTAGGTATTGAAGTGTTTGACCATACATATTCTGCAGCTGGTACATTTACCATTGTGGCAATACTAAATACCTCATGTTCCGGATCAATAACTTTTACATCGGCAGCTGATGTTACAGTTGGCGAAATGTGTGATCATCAAAGCGCAGGCCTTGAAGGATGGTTAGCAAATGGTACCATTGGAATGAATAGTGAAATATGGACAGCAAATGACCCTTTTGGCACTCACGCTGGCGCCAAGACATCATGCTATCAATTTATCAACAGTAAATGGAGAGACGTCAAAGGTACTGTCTCAGCTCATATTGATGCTGATTTTAGGGATCAAGAATGTGGTGTGGAGGACACTGATGGTGAAACAGATTCTTGCGGTAATTGCAAATCTAAAAAAGCAACCGTACCATCATCTACTGTGAACAAGTATCACGTTACAGGAGATTTGACTTCAACTCATTCAATTACAAGAAATAGTATAACTTTAAATAATAGTCTTGAACTTGTATTTGATTGTGATTAACTAACAAATAATCTTGTGGCGATTTGGTAATTATTTCCAAATCGCCACATTTAATTTAATTTTTATGAAACGAATAAGCGTATTTTGTCTTTTCATAAGCACGATGTGCACGGCACAGAAATTTGAATTTATATTCGGCTTAAGTCCAACATATTCTCTCACAAGTGACAATATTAGTTATGAAATAAAACCTGAATATAAACCTATAGTACTAATTGAAGACCCACGAAATGCGGATAAATTTGATTCAAAATCAGTAGATTGGATTCAAAATAAAAATTATTTTGGGATTGAACCTTCTATTGAAATAGGTTATAGATTGGGTAATAATCTACTGATAAATTTTGGGTTTTTTGGTAGGCATCGACAATTGAGATATGACGTATATATACCAATTATTTCTGATTCACCAAATTATTCACACTCATATAAATTGGACTATAATTTTGTCGCTACTACAATTGGGATCAATTTTAGGAATGAAACCCAAAATATTAATATAGGAATAAATGCTGGATTTAATTATCCTTTAAATAAACTAGAAGAGTATCATACTTATGATCAAACTTTTGATCAATTTAATATTCGTGAATCAGTAACAGGTCAAGCTAAAATAATTCATAATTTTTCTAGTTTTACACTTAACCCACTGATCAAATTAACTATAAATAAAAAATTAAGCGATAAATTTGAAATTGGTCTCTCAGCTGAAAAGCAAATAAAGAATGATTATGGGTCATACATTAGTATTATTGATAATTCAACCTCAAAAACCATTTTAAAGGGAAGTGTACTGGGAAGTGATTTAACATTAGGCATCAAGGTCGGATACAAGCTTTTATTTAAGAAGAATGATAATAAGTGAATGTCGTCATACATTATTCCATTCCATTGAAGATATCGAGTTCCTAATCAAAATAAGCCAACAGAATATGAACGATAATCTTAAGAAAAAGGCGACTGATTCAAGTCGAGTAAGTCAACAAGAGAAAATATCGAATTATATTTTCAAAGGGCTTATACCTTATTTTAAATTAGTTTTTAAAATATATTAGTTATGGAAATTCGTATCATAATATTACGTGTTTCAATTTATCTTATAGGAGCCTTAAATAGTGCAAATGGTCAGGTATATTTTGGAATAAAATCTGGTTTGAATTTATCTAATCAAATTCATGATGGTTTTGTAATAGATGTTGGATCAAAAATAATACCTACATATATGGTTGGCGGGTTGGCAGAATTTGTAATTTCAAAAGCTTGTCAAATAGAGACAGGATTGCAATTGCAAGTGAAAGGAGCTGAAGGAACATCTCCAATTAAATTTAGAACTTCATTAAATTATTTGTATTTGCCTGTTAAATTGGATTACAATGTAAAAAAAATTACGTTTGGATTTGGATTTTATGATGCAATTGCCATTGGTGGTAAAAATGAAGAGAATGGTCAAAATGAAGAATTGAAATTAGGCGAAGGTATTCATGATTTATATAGTCGAGTTGATTATGGAATTATTTTTGAAGGCGGATATTTATTTGATAAAATCAGATTAACTTTTAACTATGATTTAGGTTTAGGAAATATAATTCCCCAGGATATTAAGGACAATTATGCGAGTATTAGCATCAAAAATGTTGTTTTTGGAATTGCATTATCTTATTTTTTTCTTGATAATAAATGATTTGCTTATTTCATATTGGATGTGAGTAAGGCTACCTATTCCTTCTTTAAAAAAAAGGTGCTGTTCAGTCGAACAACACCTCTACTTTCATACTAATTGCTCTTGTGAATATGCTAGTTATATTTTCCCCTGATAAACCAGGAATTGTCATTTAAGATGACACCAAGTTTAAAACGCATAAAATTTTCCCGGAGATTTTCTCCGCCGGTTCGTCTACCTATGTCGAGGCTGGTTTGTATCCATGCTATATTTCTTTGGAGGATCAAAGGAAATCCGGCACCTGCAGTAAATGCCCAGGCACTCACCTGTGATCCATCAATGACACGAGGATCAGTCAGTGTATAAAATCCGCCTCGATATTCTACTCGTTTAAAATAAGAACTAAGTGAATTGGCATCCGGAATCCAGGCTGCTCCTATTCCCAATCTATGGCTATTGTTCATCACAGACACACTTGAGTCCCGGGAATCATTTTGATAAGAAGACCAGGAAGATGCCTGGTAATCAATTCCAAATCTTACATCACCTGAATGCCGGTACATGATCCCACCGCCCCAGGTTGTAGGAAGGGTGGCATTCCCGGCTCTATCCTGTATATATAGAGCAGTATCGGCGTCATTGGTAAGTGAATTAATGGCAATCTTGCTGATGTCAGATTTAATATTCAGGTTTGATTGACCGCTCACAAATAATCCTACGGATAACAATTTGGATGGATTATCTTTTTTCTCCCTGGCTTTCTTCAAATCCATTGGATGTTCATACAAAACTCCTACACGATATTGGAATCCTTTATAAGAATTTACTGACTGGAAAAAGTCACGGTATGCATTTCCAAGATTTCCAAAAAAAGTTTCTTCGAAAAAAGTTTCTTTTCCATAAATATAACTGAGGTTAAGTCCTGCAGCAAAATTTTTGTACTTGAAACCATTCCCCCAATTAAGTTGATAAAGTCCTCCTGAGCCCATAAAAGTTCTGTCGACATCGCCGATCGAATCAAGTACATCATTGACTTTGACAAAATATCCAACTGAAGTATAAGGCCTTAATGAAAAACTTGTTCCCCATGACACATCAGTTTCGCGACGCTCTAACGCTTCGTTGAGGGGATTGATAAGAGGAATGTTCAGACTGAGGTGATCAAGATTGCCGCTCCAAATAGTTTGTGTCTCATCGAATCTTTTGACGTTGGCACGTTTAATAAAAAATCCCACCTGCAGGTCGGTATATTGAAGGAATCCCAGTGAAGCCGGATTGTCAAGATTTGTTTCAAAAAAATCATGATAAGTAGCTGCCATACCTCCCATCGCATGACTTGTCGGCATGTCAGACTCGGAAAAATCGCCCAATCCGAACCGGGAAAAGGGTGAATTATCCTGGGCCTGGGACATGGCCATGGTGGTTGAAATAATAACCAAAAGACTGATTAACAGTAACTTACCTTGCATACTTAACATTGAAGGATAATATTTGGAAGAGGCCATGAGTGACCAATTCGGGCTCGACAAATATCTGACTTTCCAGCTTGCCAGCCAAAAAAGGGCAATCGCCACCGGTAATAACGATAGAAACGTCTCCGTATGCGTCCCTTGCCCGATTTAATAGCCCTTCGATTTCCATGACCATTCCGAGGCATGCTCCGTTCTGCATTGCATGCAAAGTTGAATCTCCAAAAATGGAAGAAGGCCATCCGGGATCTACAAGAGGCAAACGTGCTGTTTGTTCGTGCATTGCTCTAAGTCGCATGTACAATCCCGGCGCAATATTCCCTCCGAGATAAATGCCGGTATGTAATACAAGATCAGTCGTAATGCAAGTCCCGGCATCGACTACAAGGCAATTCCTCTCCGGATATAATGCATGGGCTCCACAAGCTGCAGCAATGCGATCATGGCCAAGTGTTTCACGCGTTGAGTATACGATCTGAATTGGTAGCGGAGTTTCATGACTTAGTTCAACCATTATACCTGGTATCTCAAGTCGTGAGCTATCCCAATTCCTTTTTCCTGTAGAAGAAATAATGGCATGAATGATATTTTTATCCAGGGTCCATTCGTATAAATCAGTGAAACTGTTTTCATCAAACGTATTTGAAAAAACGAGATGGCCTTGCGCATCGTATACTGCGCATTTGGTCCGGCTATTTCCACTGTCAATACAAAGGTACATTCCCGAATTACGAATTACGAATTACGAATTACGATTTTAGTTTTAATGTGTTCGTCTTTTTTGGACGCGGATTTATTAAGATGATTAAGATTTATTAAGATTGTTATTACTTTTTCGACAGATCATTCAATAGTATTAAAAGCAAAGCTCACTAAAAGTCACTCACCACTCACTACTCACCACTGACTAATGTTTAAAATGTCTGAATCCTGTCATCACCATGGCCATATTAACTCTATCACAATAATCTATACTTTCCTGGTCTTTCACTGAACCGCCCGGATGGATTACTGCAGTGATACCTGCTTCATGAGCTATCTGAACGCAATCAGGAAAAGGGAAAAAAGCTTCTGAAGCCATTACCGCACCGTCAAGATTAAATCCAAATGTCTTTGCCTTGAGGATAGCCTGGTTGAGAGCATCGACTCTTGAGGTCTGGCCACAACCCATGCCGATTAACTGAGCGCCTCTGACTAAAGCGATGCCATTTGATTTGAGATGCTTGACACATTTATTTGCAAACAGTAAATCATTCACTTCGGAGGATGCTGGTGTTCTTTTTGTGACAGTTTTTAAATTCCCTTCATCTTCAGTCATCCTGTCCATGTCCTGGACGATGTACCCATCCAATAATGTTTTTACTTGTTTTTGTGTTGCCGGGAATTTATTTAATTGCAGCAGTATCCTGTTTTTCTTTGACGTCAAAATGGATAATGCATCTTTTTCAAATCCAGGTGCAATAAGCACTTCATAAAATATTTCATTGATATCTTTCGCCGTATTGGAATCGATGGTTTTGTTGCTGATTAACACTCCGCCAAATGCTGAAACCGGATCTGCAGCAAGCGCAGATTTCCAAGCTTCCTGGATCGAATTTCGAGTGGAAACACCACAAGCATTCGTATGTTTCAGGATAGCAAATGTCGGAGGGCTGTCACGGAATTCATACATGAGTTGTATCGCGGCATCAACATCAACAAGATTGTTATAAGACAATTCCTTTCCGCTGAGTTTTTGAAATATCGAATTTGGTTCGCCGAAATAAACAGCCTGCTGATGAGGATTTTCTCCATACCGGAGTGGGGTAGCGTGATGCATTGAAATTTTCAGGCTAACATCCAGGCCATCACGATTGAAATAATCATAAATATTTTTATCGTAATGAGAAGTAACCCTGAATGCACGCGTAGCAAAATAATGGCGATCCTCTATGTCAGAATTTGCTCCCTTCGAAATCAATAACTGATGAAATGATTCATAATCGTCCCTCGATGGAACAATCACCACATCTGAATAATTTTTTGCTGCCGCACGGATCAGGGAAATACCGCCGACATCAATTTTTTCGATGATCGTGGATTCATCAGTTGATGATCGGACGGTCTCTTCGAATGGATAGAGATCTACAATGACAAGATCGATCGGTGGAATATCATATTGCCTGAGCTGATCCATGTGGTTTTTTTCCCTGCGGGCTAAAATACCTCCGAAGATTTTCGGATGAAGTGTTTTCACGCGGCCATCGAGGATTGAGGGATATCCTGTGAGATCTTCTACGGACAGAGCTTCCATTCCCAGGGACCTGATGTAGTCAAGACTTCCGCCTGTACTATAGATGGTGACGTTATGCTGATGTAAAAGCCTGATGATTTCTTCGAGGCCTTCTTTATGATAAACGGAAATGAGTGCGGAACTGATTGGCTTTGAGGAGCCCATGCGGTTTAGGTTGATGAGGGGCAAAGGTAGCTCCGAATTCAGAATAAGGAATAAGGAACAGCGAATTTAGAAATCAGCAAAAGGAAGTGTTTTACCATTTTAGAGACCTTTCTTATCCCTTAGATCCAATATATTTCCAAGGTTGAAACAATGTCTGCACCGAGCTTCATAGATATTTCTTTCTCCTAAAACAACGGTCTCAGGATCATCGCTGAGCCTGTAAGTATGTGTAGCCAGGTTTCCACAATGATGGCAGATGGCATGGAGTTTTGTGATGTACTCTGCAACAGCCAGGAGGTCGGGCATGGGGCCGAAAGGCCTTCCCCTGAAATCCATATCCAGTCCTGCGACAATGACCCTATGTCCACGGATGGCTAATTCTTCACAGACAGGTGTCAGTTGGTCATCAAAGAACTGCGCCTCATCAATTCCGATCACCATTATATCCCGGCCAACCGAAAGTATTTCTTCTGCTTTCATGACAGGTCGGGATGCAATTGTCCTGGCATCATGACTGACGACATCATCCTTGCTATAGCGGGTATCCTTGGCCGGTTTGAAAATCTCCACGGATTGTTCAGCTATTTTAGCCCGCTTAAGACGGCGGATCAACTCCTCCGTTTTACCGGAAAACATCGACCCGCAGATAACTTCTATCCATCCCCTGCGTTGTGTATGAAATGAAGGCTCGAGAAACATGGCGGTCACAAAGATGCACGGAATACTTTTACTTTTTTCATGGCTCCGAAAGTATACCGACAACTCTCTCAATTATAGGTTTTTAGAGGGCCATCCATCAGACCACACAATATTTACCCCTTTCGTATCATAATTAGAAAGCAGACATTCTTAACTTGCCACACTTAATGAATAGCACGATGGATCTTAAAAAAGCACAACGATTACTCCATAAAATCGAGGCATTTCTTGACAACGGAAATGCCCAGGAACTCTCAAGACTGGAGAAAGATCTGATCAGATCTTATGTCCTCCAATTATATGATGTCGTCACTGATGAAGTGTCATCCCATGAACCTGAAGAAGAAAAACCTATCAAGTTTGTTGAGCACAAAATGCCAGTAAGAGAGCCTGCTCCCAAAATTGAAGTTCCACAAGCGAAGGAATTTGAAACGACAAAACCATTTCAACCAGATTTTGGAACATCGAGTCAAAAAGAAAAACCTGTTGAAGTCCCGGTCCGGATGACTCAAAAACCTTCACTACCTGTAGAAACAAAATCATTTCAATATCGCGAACCTGAACCTGTCAAAGAGACAATTCAACCTGTTAAAACAAATCAATCTTCATCAGAAGTAAATGAAGAGCTGGTCAAACTTTTTGATCTTCCCAAAACGGATGAGATGTCAGGACGATTCACGCATATTCCGATTACAAGTATTGAATCTGCCATGGGATTGAATGAAAGGATATTTACGCTCAACGAATTATTCGGTGGTGATAAAGCACTGTTTGACTCCACTTGTAATCGTCTAAATCATCTCGGCTCATATGCTGAAGCCAAAACGATGCTCATGAACGGACCTGCGAAAGATTTTCGTTGGACAGAACCTGAGCGTCTTAAAATGGCTGAACAGTTTGTGCGGATTGTATCAAGGAGATATCCGAAATCCGTTTCCTGACCAGATGTATTCAAAGATTCTGAATAAGCTGAAATTTCCAATTGGTTTTGTTGGATTGATATGGGTGATTTATATTTTCCAGGTAAGTTCCGGAATTGATTTAAGGACACTGGGTGTATATCCCAGGAGAATTGAAGGATTACCGGGAATACTGACCTCACCACTTATTCATGGAAGTTGGGAGCACTTGTTTTATAATTCCGTTTCTTTATTAATTCTCAGCGCCATTCTTTTTTGGTTTTATCCGAAGATTGCTTTAAAAAGTTTTATCTGGATTTATTTATTGTCCGGGCTTGGAATCTGGATTTTTGCAGCGCCATATACTTATCATATTGGTGCCAGTGGAATCGTATATGGAATGATATCGTTTGTATTCTGGAGCGGGATATTTCGGCGCAACATTAAATCAATTGTACTGGCATTGATCATTCTGATTCTCTACGCCGGATATTTTGGAGGCATTATGCCCGGGCAACAAGGTATCTCATGGGAAGGCCATCTCCTTGGTGCTGTTGCAGGCATTCTCCTGGCCTGGATTTATAAATCGGACATTGAAGAGGATGAAATTCCTGTAGTAGATGCAGATGATGAGGAAGATAAAGAGAGGGAGTATTTTCTGCCGAGGGATGTGTTTGATGTGAAAAAGGAGGATTAATCTCCATGCAACCCTTTCCATTTTCCTCTGTCTTTCCCCTATATTTATTCACAAATTCTCTCAAACATTTAATCTCTCAGATCATGGCACACCGAATTATTTTCTCATTACTTTTTGCGATTTTATTGGTAAGTAGCAAATCCATTGCCCAATCATGGGGGTCAGGTATTTCAGGGGAAGGGGAAGTCGTCAAGCAAGAGATCACTCTTGAACCATTGAATGGAATAAACCTTGGGTTCAGTGGCGACGTTATCTTAACTCCCGGAACGACTCAGAAGATTGTATTGGAAGGGCAGCAAAATATCCTTGACAATATCAAGCGGGATGTCAAAGACGGAAAATGGAATATTAATTACGAAAAAAATGTACATAACGCCAAGAATGTGACTGTATATGTCACATTGCCTTCTTTGAAAGAAGTTGGATTAAGTGGCAGCGGATCGATACATTCAACAGGAAAATTCAGCGGGCTCGGCGATTTGGATATCAATGTATCCGGATCAGGTCATGTCACATTTGAATATGAAGCACAAACTACTGATCTCGCTTTAAGCGGCTCCGGTGAAATCAACCTTTCAGGTATGAGCAAATCGCTTGAGATTTCAATAAGCGGTTCAGGTGATGTTGCTGCATCCCGCCTGGTGACAGATGATTGTCAAATTCATATCAGTGGCTCAGGTGATGCTTCGGTGCATGCCGATAAAAACCTGGAGACACATATTTCCGGAAGTGGTGATGTTGTTTATTCAGGCAATGCCAGTGTAGTGACCAGGATAAGCGGCAGTGGTGGCGTGACGAAAAATTAAATTATAGATTTTAAAGCTCTGCGCACAGATCCATGCACAGACAGGAGTGTTGAAGCCTCTTCATAACTCAATTCGGTTTGTTCCATGATCATGCGCACGCCGCGATCTATAAGTTTGTTGTTGGTAAGCTGCATGTCTACCATTTTATTGTCTTCAATTCTTCCAAGTCGAATCATCACTGTTGTTGAGATCATGTTGAGGATTAATTTCTGGGCAGTGCCTGCTTTCATACGAGTGCTGCCTGTAACTACTTCGGGGCCGACAACACATACGATGGGATGATCCGCTTGGATGATCAAAGGGGCATCAGGATTACAGGTGATGCAACCGGTGAGTACATTATTTTCTCTAGCTGTTTGAAGTCCGCCAATGACATAAGGTGTAGTGCCCGATGCAGCAATGCCTATCAATGTATCTGATGAATTTATTTGAAATACCAACAGATCTTTCCACGCCTGTTCGGGATCATCTTCTGCGAATTCCTGCGCTTTCCTGATGGCCGCATCGCCACCTGCGATCAGTCCGATGACATCATTTTCATCCACGCCAAAAGTAGGAGGACATTCTGAAGCATCGAGTATACCAAGCCTACCGCTCGACCCGGCGCCGATATAAAACAATCTTCCGCCATCGATCATGCGCATGACGATGTCATCGACCAGGCGTTCGACAGCAGGAATACATGAAGCTACATTTAGTGCGACAGTTTGATCCTCATGATTAATATTGGAAAGGATCTCACCTGTGGACATCTTCTCGAGATGGCGATAGTGTGAATCCTTTTCTGTAATCCGGGTCATGAGCTTATCGTGAATCCCTAAGTCGGATCAGCAATATTCGTTGAAAGCTGCCTTTAGGTTTTCAGCGATCATCATAGCGCTGCGGCCTTCAATGTGATGACGCTCCAGGAAATGAACCAGGCGTCCATCCTTAAATAAGGCGATGGCGGGTGATGATGGAGGATAAGGAAGAAGATATTCCCTGACTTTAGATGTGGCATCAGTGTCAACCCCGGCAAAAACAGTGTATAGATTTTCGGGCTGTTTCTCATTCTGCAGGGCTATTTTGACTCCCGGACGTGCCATAGCGGCCGCACAGCCACATACTGAATTGACGACCAGCAATGCTGTACCGCTTTGATTTTCAAGGACATCTGTCACTTCCTGGGGTGTTTCCAGCGCTTCAAAACCAACGGAAAGTAAATCCTGGGTCATGGGCGCAACTAATTCAGCTGGATACATATTTAAAGATTTTGGATTTTAGAATTTAGATTTTGCAATTCAATCGTGGTTAACAAAGGTAAGGGAGAATTAGTTTTAATGCTCCATTTGCCCCTAAATCCCCTAAAGGGGACTTATATAAATCTAATAATGCTTTAACCTACTTCACGCAACAAAGAGCTGCAGATCAGCAACCAGGGACTTATTTATATTTCGGTCTAAATGGAGATGATTAAAAAAGACTATCAGAATAAAAATATGTTGCATCTCAAGTATTGAAGAAGCTCAACTGGCTATTAGATATGGTGCAAATGCAATTGGCCTGGTAGGGCCGATGCCGAGTGGTCCGGGGCCAATAGAAATTCCATTGATCAGGGAAATTGCTTCTACTGTTCCTCCTGGTATTTCAACTTTTTTATTGACTAGCGAAACAAATACGGATGGCATCATTAATATTTATCATAAAACACAAACTCAAGTATTGCAACTAGTGGATTCTGTTGACCATTTCAATGTCTTTTCAGATTTAAAAAAAATATTACCTCATGTCAGAATTGTCCAGGTGATTCATGTTGTCGGTCCTGAATCACTTGATGAGGCATTAAGTGTTGCTCCGCATGTCGATGCACTTTTGCTGGACAGTGGAAATCCAAAACTTAAAGTGAAAGAACTGGGTGGTACGGGCAGAGTTCATGACTGGGCAGTGAGCAGGGCGATTGTGGAGCAATCAGGCAAGCCTGTTTTTTTAGCAGGTGGTCTAAATGCATTGAACGTCAGGGAAGCTATAGAAAAAGTAAATCCCTTCGGAGTGGATGTATGTTCCGGATTGAGAACGAATGGAAAATTGGATGAAAGGTTACTTGAAAGATTTATGATCGAGGTAAGAGGGACTTTAAAATAATTTTGGAATTTGGAATTTGGAATTTCGATTTATGCCTCAC
>JAAEAZ010345683.1_pt1 | contig 19843 bp, 16 predicted proteins | sample 7277811 | NCBI WGS metagenome assembly JAAEAZ01 (sample SAMN13876997, study PRJNA601929) | soil metagenome | isolation source: soil | host: Panicum virgatum | place: USA: Fermi National Accelerator Laboratory | collected 2010-11-19 | reverse complement strand
TTGTATAACAATTCCAATTCTGGAATAATAGATAGAAATATCTCGCCTAAAACTTAGGGAATTAGATAATAATAATAAAAAAATAGAACATAATAACATAATAACTTTTATTTAATTATAGGTATCAAAAATATAATATTACATATTATTAATATAATTTTATGTAATATTAACTTTATTAACCTTTTTTTTTTAAGATAAAAACAATTTTTAAATTTTTAAAATTGTTAAAAATAATAAATATTTTTATAATACGTAACATAATGACAAAAAAGTATGGATATAAATAGATTGTAATTTTCAGGTTATTTTGATTCTAGCATAACAATTTTTCATAGCTAATGAAACGCCTACTATCCAATTAGAACGGATGAAAAATACAATTTGAAATAATTTTCAATATATTATAACAAATTTGTTAACTTTATTTTTTTTTATAATATATAATTTTATAATTATTTTTAAATTATTTAATATCCTCAATAATATATAGAAATAAATAAAAAAAGTCACACTACATCCACAAAATGTCAATAAAGTATACCTGATTCTAACCCTAAATGATGATGATCAGTAAAATGATAAGCAAGCATACGTCAAAAACCAACTGCTAAGAAAGCAGTACCTACTATTACATGTAACCCATGAAAACCAGTTCCAAAAAAGAAACAAGAACCATAAATTCCATCTGATATAGTAAAAGATGAAACTGTATATTCTATACCTTGTAAAATTGTAAATAATGTAGCCAATAAAATTGTAAAAATTAAACCATATATTGCTCCTTTTCTATTACCTTGTATAACAGAATGGTGAGCATAAGTTACTGTAACACCTGATGATAATAATATAATAGTATTCAATAAAGGTAACTCAAATGGATTAATACCATGTATACCCATAGGAGGTCATTGAGCACCTAATTCTATATTAGGTGATAATGAACTATGAAAAAAAGTTCAAAAAATAGCTAAAAAAAACAAAGCTTCAGAAACTATAAATAAACCTACTCCTAAATTTAAACCTCTTTGTACAGCAGATGTATGATTTCCTAAATAAGTACCCTCTGATATTACATCTCTAAATCAGAAAGTCATTGATATAATTACATTATAAAGAGCTATAAAAAATAAATAACCTACAAAAAAAAAACCATGCATACTTAATACTCCTGTAGTTGTAAGAGTAAAAAGAGCAGTACTTGTATAAATAGGTCAAGGAGAAGGAGATACTAAATGATAAGGATGATTTTGAAAATTACTTTTTGTTCTATAATTCATTAATAATATATAAATTAAATAATTAAAATTCTAATTAAATTTTTTTATCTGAAATAGTAATGGCAATAGCACCAATCATAGCTAATAATAATATAATAGAAGCTAGTAATAATCATATACTATAAGTACTATACATAATATTACCAATACTTGTAATATTTGTAACATCCATTAAATTAGTATCTCAATTATTACTACTAGTATAAATAATTTGTTGTTTATAATCTATAATATTATAAAAAAACTGATTTTGTTCTTGTTTTATAATATACAATTTTTCAAAAAAAGAATTATAAAAATGATTCACAAAACTAAATTGTATATAATTAAAATATATATTTTGACCTAATATATATACAAAAGGTATTAAACTTAACATAGCTAAAGGTAAATAATTATTAGTTTCACTTAATAATTCCGAGATCCTAATATTTATTAACATTAATATAAAAATAAATAAAATAGATATAGCACCAACATAAACTAATAAATAAGATATACCTATAAAACTTAAATCTATTAATATTAAATAACATGAAATTGTAGAAAATAATCCAATTAAAAACAGAACAGATACTATAGGATTTTTACTAATAATAGTGTAAACTCCAAATAATATACATATAAAAGACAATATGTCTAAAATTTCTATAAAAAACCCATTAGTTTTTATGTCAGATATTAAATACAAACAATTCATTATTTATAATTATACCTCACTATAAACATATTTTATATATTATATAATTAAAAAAAAATAAATATGAGAATACAACTATGATTATATAAAATAATAACAATAATTATTATTTTATAATAAGAAAAAATATTAACTAGAATTTACGACACTAACTGATAACAACCAACCATATATGCAATTTTAGCTTTACATCTTTCAAAAAAAAAATATTTAATATATTATCTAGTAACCTACATAGCAAATAAAAATTACTTTATAAATGATTTTATTATATTTATTATTAGGTTAAGTAACTTTAAAAATGAAATTATAAAGTATATAAATTTATATATACTTATTATACAAACTTTTATAATTTTATTATAGTTTTCACAATTATTAGTTATAGTAATTTATAATTATAAATAAAGCTATTTTAGCTACAAATATAGCTATAAATAACATTATATAACTAAATATTAATAAAAAATTGCTAGCTTTATTTCATATTTTTAAATATCGATTTACTATGAAATTTAATATTTTACCAAAATTATTTTTTGGTATAAATTTATTATAATTTATATTTAATATATATCTACTAATATATATATTTAAAATTATATATAAAAATAATAAAGCACCATATAGCAAAATGTTTATATCAAATAATAAATTTAAAGGATAATCACTTAGATTATTAATACCATTATTTTCCGAATTTACAGAAAAACAAATAAAGTTAAGCTTATTAATCCCATTAGATGTATTAGCACTATTGTTGTTTAAAACACGAGACATTATAGCCGTAGTACTTTGAACAACAGCTATAGTACCTAAACCAGCCATTATTTTAACAATAGGTGGTCCTCCTACATATTGAGCAACTTTGAATCCAATAGTAGCACCACCCGCAGAATATATAGCAGCTGCTAAACTATTAATACCCTCTTTACTAAAACTAGTTTTAATATTTGGATTATTTATATTAACAGTAGCACCAGTACCTACATTAATATTGTTATTATTATCATCTGTTACACTTAATATTATATCATATATTTTCTCTAAATCTAATTCAATATTAAATATAAAATAAAAAATAAAGAAAAATATAAAAAATAAAATAATATTTATAATTGGATAAAACATATTTCTAAATTTTATATAAACATTTTTATTTATAAAATTTAAGTAATTATTTACAATTAAATAATCTAAAGAGATAGCTAAAATAAAGAAACTTACAAATAATAAATTAGAAAAAGATAAAAAAGGATACATAAATACAAAGGTATCCTAACTTTAAATATGTATTATTAATCATATCTATAAAACAAAAATGAGAATGCAACTGAATATAATTATATAAAAGAAAAAAAATAAATTATTATTTTTCTAGGAAGAAAAGGAATTGAACCTTTGATAACTAAAAGCTATTGAGTTTACAGCTCAACCCGTAAACCAACAAACGGACCCTTCCTTATAAAGACAAAAATATACACATTTAAAATAAATAATATTTAATATTGTTATTAATTAAAAATGATATTAATAAATAAAAATCTTTTTTTTGGATTTGAACCAACAGAAATAAAATAAAATTTCATATACCATATAAAGATATGTAAAAAAAAAAATTATTTTACATATAATATTTTTGTTAAATTTTATCTATCCCGTGCAATTTCCATTACACGAACCTTATTTCGACTTAACACCAATTAAAGTCATGCATACGAAAATGATATATATATCATATATATCAAAATATATAAACTAAAATATACAAAAATTAAACTTATTGCACATACTTCTTTCAGCGCCTGACGAGTGGTTAGTACCTAACTGAGATAAAATTCACCGTGACGTGCTGATTCACGATTACTAGTAATTCCTTATTCATGTAGTCGAGTTACAGACTACAATTCATATTATAACCAATTTTAAGGATTAGCTCCATTTCACAATATTGCATCCTTTTGTAAAGGTATATGTGGCACGTCTATAGCCCACAATATTACACAGCGATCAAATTTATCATACAAACAAATATATTAATAATATACATTTAAACGAGATAGCTGTTAGTCTAACAACTACATTCTTTCTTCATTCATTGAAGCTTTTTTTTTTTAAATTTTACTAAAACCTTCCGATGTTAAGTGTTCTTTATTTTTTAACATATTAACGACTTTAACAAAATCATAAAAATCTAAACTTTTTTGACCTTGTATAGGGTATTCATTAAAAAAAGGAATAATTATATCCTGAATATCTGAATATTTTGTAACTTGAAAATTTACAGAATTATTTCCATAATAAACATAAGATATTTTATCATCTTTTTTATAATTACCTAATTTAAAATAAGTAACTAAAGATTTAATAAGCTCTTTTTCTCTAATATTTAATCCTATTGCAAATCTTAATCTAACTCTACTACCTATTTTAGTAGTAGAAGAATTACTAATTTTTATATTAAAACTACCATCTCCACTTGAAAATCCAGCCATTCAATTAGGATCAGGAATACCTTTAAAAATATACTCTGGTCTAATGACATTACTTTCTTTTCAATTAATAAATGTTCTTTTTAAATTAATATTAAGACCTAAATTAAGAGAAGATTTTATTGCTATTAATTTTAATAATCCTCCTTTAGTTAAATGCTCTTTAAGCTTAATTATATAAAAAGCTTTTTTAAATAAAATATAATCAGCTATTTTAGCAGAAACAAGTGGATATTTATCAAAATGATCTATAATTATTTGTAAATCATTAATAGATTCAACTCTATATTGTACAGAATTCTTACCATGTTTATGTAATTTACCCACACCTAAAAAAGATTGAATATTTTCTAATAATTTAGTATCTTTTATATGTAATGCTATAGCAAAAATAGCATTAATTCTTCAATTAGTTTTATATTTATCATTACGTTGAATAAAAATAGAAAAAGAACTTTCTGCATCTGCAAAACCCGTAAAAAATCAAGGATTCATTGAAAATTTTTGAACATTAAACGGCTTGTGGGTAATCGTTGTAGTATATGTTTTTAATATATTTTTTTGGTTAGAAAGGATTTTGATTTGATAATTTCTTTCGAAATCCATTAGAGTACACCTTATATACGTCTTATTAAAATAATAATTATTATTATAATATAAATAGTATAAACTACCGTCTACTCGTTGCTCTTTTACAAATTTAAATATTAAATCTGATTTAGATCCGCGATATTCCATTTCTTTTTCAATCATATTCTGACTTATTACCTTACATGAAGGATTAGTTCATCCACAAATAGCTTTTCAACTATAGCTTGGTATCAGAAGCTTTAGGAAGTTCCCGGAGTTTGATAGTTTTACCCACACAAGTGATTTCCTATATCACTCAGCAGGCCATGATGACTTGTCTTGATCCCTCTTATCTAGTCCAATATAGCGGCGAACCACTTTATGTAAATAAATAAAGTGAGGGTTTTCGTTAATTAAAGGAGTTAACCAAATCTCACGACATTAACTGACGACAGCCGTGCAGCGCTTGTAATAATTTAATATTATTCAAATTGTGGTAAGGTTTTTCGCGGATTATCGAATTAAATAACATACTTCACTACTGGTTTCAGAAACGGTCTAATGATTTCAGTTTCAATGTTGCCATATTACTCTTGAGGTGGAATGCTTACACTTTCATTTATAAGATAAATACTAATATCTAACTTATGACATTCATAATTTTCTGCTTGGACTACTAGGGTATCTAGTTGAGTAAAATAAAATCCTCTCGAATTTACTTCCCCATAGAACCGTACAAGCTACTTTCATAGCATACGGCTCAAACATTATATACGCTTATAAACTATTACCTATTTTTCATTCATTATATTGAACATTTTTATATCCTTGTAAAGGTATATTATTCTTATCATCTAAAAATACGATTAAATTTTCAATATCTTTTTTACTTGATATAAATAATTGAAACATTTCTTTTCTTATTTTACCTATATCTCGAGCTCTTTCTGATCTTTTGATAACATTAGGCCCAAAACATAACCTTTTTTTTATTATTTCTAGAGCATCTTTATCTGAATGCTCTATATAAAAAATAAGTTTATTATTTTTGATATTAAAAGAACCTTCACCATTAATAAAACCAATTATTCAATTATCAATATTTAATTCAGTAAAAATATTTTTTTTACCTTCCATTTCTTTAGTTATATATAATAAACGTTCAGTTTTATATTTATTATATTCTTCTAATGTTTTAAATTCATTAATATGATTAATTAATCCTTCTTTTAATAACTGATATCTAATTAATTGATTTTTTGTTAATAAAGGATTAGGTTCAAATACATTTTCAATTAAATACAATAAACCTTGTTTGTCATTTACTGCTAAACGTGCATCTGGTTTATTTGTATATACATAAATTGAACCTATACCATTTAATTTAATTTGTATATCTTTTATCATCTCTATATCTCTTTTATGCATAGATAAATGATAAGAATAACCTACATTTATTTTACTAATTTTACCTGATTTTAATAATCTTTTCTTAGGATAAATTTGAAAATTCCCCTCAGCATCATTCAATCCAATAAATCATTTTAACCAATTATTATAATTTTTATTAATCTCCATATTTTCCATGTCCATAATACTTTGATTAAAAATTAATAAATTTAATAAAAAATGAAAGAAAATAATAAATAGTATAAACAGCATAAATAACATCTATACGTAAGTCTGCACTTTTTCAAGTTAGGTAATAAATACCTTATCCACTCCATTACAAAATAGCCTTAGCTTTTTACGTTATCCCTTTACCTCTAATCGATAATTTATTTTACAATAAATCCTGCAAATAGATATTATTTCTTATTTGCGAATTAAAGGCATTATCCTGTTTTCTAATAAAAACAAAATTCTTCCTTAGGTTCCAACTTTACTTTGTTAATTATTTGTTCATCTTAATTTAGCCAAGGACACGCTAAATGCCTAATTTGTAATAATAAAATAAAACTTCCTATATACAAGGAAACAAAGTTTTAATTACATTGGTTCAATTTCTTTAACCATAGAAGAAAGCCTATTGATATAAATATAATTTACAATATATTATATCCTAGAGCTTTATAAAAAATAGTTACCTATTAAATATATCTAGTTAGGCTATTGTAAGATGAAATACAATCTATAATCAATAAAAGTTATAGAATTTTCATTAGAACTTTTCAGGTCGCACATCCTTATTGCTACCCAAGCCTTCGTCCCTCAACGTCAGTTTTTACATAAAAGGCTGCCTTCGCCTATATCAGTCCTTTTAGTATCATAAAATTTTATCTTTACTCTAAAAGTTCTCCCCTTCTCTTATAAAACTCTAGTAAAAAAATACCATTTTAAGGTTTAATTTACCGTCTAGGTACCCTTTAAACCTAATAAAGATGATTAACACTAGTCTTTTACGTATTACCGCGACTGCTGGCACGTAGTTTGGTCAAGACTTATAAATAGAAAAATGTCATAATCCTTTTTCCATTTAGAATTTTATACGATTTATTCGTTACTGTATTAATAAATATTAATACAAATACATTCTTCCAAGTTACTGGTTCAGCCCTTAGGCCATTGACCAATATTCCTCACTGCTGTACTAATGCGTATTGGGGTTTTTTCAGACCCAATGTGATCGATAAACCTCTCAGTTACGATTACGGTTATATAGCTAGCTAAGACATTACCTTTTCTACTACTGTCCGAAATATTAATTAACATCTTAAAGCGAAATTATTTTATTTCTTTTTTATTATAAGGGATTTTACCTTTCTTTAAGGTAGCCAAAATATTAATTACTCACCTGTACACCACTTTTAATTAATAATTATAACTAAACGTACGATTAGCATGTGTCAAGCACTTGGACAGCGTTCAATCAGAGCCATCATCAAACTCATAAAAATATAAATATGTTATAAATATAACATATTACTATATGTTTTGACATAATAATATGATATATATATATAATATTATTAACATAATCAGATAAATAGAATTAAAATTTTTTTAATTAAAAAAAATTTTTTAATTTTTTAATAAATTTGATAAGTAAAGTAATACTTACAATAGATACAATTAAGCCGGATTCTGTAATTATACATAATTCTAAAAAAAAATTTAATGTAGGGGTAATGTTCCTATTATATAATATATAATAATAATATATTATTTATATAATAATTTGTTTCTCCAAATATTCCATAATTTTTATCATTATATGTGTTATATATACATTTAACAAATTTAGGACTTTCCTATCCTTAAATGGGATTATATAATTTGTATCATATTATAAATTTATTTATTTTAATGTAAATCTAAGGAATCTTTAATATAAGACGCAGTCAATACTACAAAAACTTGAGATTGAATAAAGGCAATACCAAATTCCAAACCAGAAAAAGCAAGAATAAAAGCTAATGGTAATAAACCTATAAAAAAGAACAGAATTCCACTGGACATAATATTATAAGTAAACCCACTTAATATAGATAAAAGCATGTGCCCTGATATTATATTAGCCGCAAGTCTTAAACCTAATGATATATTACGAGCTAAATAAGATATAAATTCTATTAGGACTAATAAAGGTAATAAACTTAAAGGACAACCAGAAGGCACAAAAAAAGAAAAAAATTCTAATCCATGTTTTTGAAGACCTAAAAAAGTAACACCTAAAACTACAGTAAAACTAATAAAAAAAGTTAAAATAAAATGAGATGTTGAAGCAAAACTATAAGGAATCATACCTATTAAATTATTTATTAAAATAAATAAAAATAATGCATATATAAAAGGAAAATAAACTTGTCCTTTATTTGGATTTATTTGATTTATAACTATACTATGTATAGTTGCATATAAGGATTCTTGATTTATAGATCATCTATTAGATATTAATCTATTATAATTAGTAGCCAATTTATTAATACTTAAAATAATTGTTGTACTGATTAATAAATATAATCCAATATTTGTTAAAGATATATGACTATTATTTAAAATATTTAAATTAATACATATTAAATCTCTTATTTCAAATTGATCTAAAGGGCTTAATACAATAAAATTATTCATTAAAAAAGTTTAAGATATATTTAAATTAAATAGTATTTTAGAACTTGGAATATTTAATATATAAAAATATTAAATTAATTACCTACTTATATTATTTAATAAAATTAAAATTTTTAATTTTATTATTATTATAAACAAATTATAACTTGTTTATATATATACGTGTTATGAATAAACGAACAAATTTTGGTAAAATATATTTACTAAATGTAAATATTAAAAAAGTCAATAAAATAAAAGTAAAAAATGCTTGATTTACAAAAAAAAAAGGTATTAATTGAGGCATAATATGATATGTTTACAGGATATTTTCATATATATATCATAATTTTACAAAAAAAGCAAAAAAAGATTTACAGTAATTATACTATAAATTATAAATAAATTAATGTTATAAACATTATTACAAAAATATACAATAATATTAAAAAGCCAATAAAAATCAATTTAAAATACTAATTAAGTTAAATAAAATTAATATAAAATGTATTTTAAAATAAGATGAAAATCTAATAAATATTAAAATTATAAATTAAAGAAGAAACTGAATAATGTAAACCATCTAAAATAGGAGCAGGATAAATACCAAAAAAAATTGTAAATATAATAAGAATAAATAAAATTGCAAATTCCCTTTTACTTACATCACTAATATAATTAATAAAATAAGAAGAATAATTACCACCAAAAGCTATTCTATTATACATAAATATAGTAAAAGCTGCGGAGAATATAATAGAACTACTAGCTAAAACACCTAAAACAGGCATTCTTTCAAATACACCATAAAGTGACATAAATTCACCTAAAAAATTTAAAGTAATAGGAGCACCACAATTACCTAAAGATAATACAAAAAATAAAATACAAAAAACAGGCATTATTTGAGCCATACCTCTATAATATGTAATTAATCTAGTAGAAGATCTATCATATAAAACACCTCCTACACATATAAATAAACCAGAAGAGACAAAACCATGTGCTAAACCCAAAGTAATAGCACCCTCTATTCCTTGAACAGAATTACTAAATGCACCTAAAAGATATACAGCTGCATGAGATACAGATGAATAAGCAATAAGTTCTTTAATATCTATTGTTCTTAATGTACTAAAACTAGCATATAAAATAGTTATTATACCTATTACAAATACAATATATGTATAATTAATAGTAGCTTTAGGTAATAAAGGTAATATTAATCTAAATACACCATATAAACTTAATTTTAGAACTATACCAGCTAAAATTATACTACCTGCTAAAGGTGATTCAACATGAGCTTTTAATAATCAAGTATTTAAAAATATTGTAGGAGTTTTAACTGCAAACGATAAAAAAATACCATAAAATAAAAAAAGTTGAATAACATAGCCATAATTTGCTTTAGATAATGCATCAAAATCTGTTGTACCCATTATAGATGACATTGTAATTATAGAAAGTAACATAAATAATGAACCTAATAAAGTATATAAAAATAAATAAAAACTAGCTCTTACTTTATTACTAGATCCAAATAATCCTATTAATAAAAATAAAGGAGGTAATATACTTTCAAAAAATATATAAAATAATAATATATCTAATACTAAAAAAACAGCTAATAATAATGTTTCTAATAATAGTATTATTACTACAAATGACAATACATTATTTATTTTTATTGTATTTCAATTAGATAATAAACATATAGGTAGAATTATTGTTGTTAATAATACAAAATATATAGATATTCCATCTATACCTAAATAGATATCAAAATAATTTATTTTATAATGTTCTTGTACCTGTATAAATTGAAATTGTTTACCGCTAAAATCAAATAATATAAATATTATTAAAGACACAATTAAATTAATAATTGTAGTTATTAAACCAAGATATTTAATTTGTCTATCTGATATAAAAGATAAACCATAAGATGTATATATTAAAATAATAAATATTCCTAATAAAGGAATTAATAATAATGATAAAAGAGATATCAAAATATTTATTCATATAAATAAAAATTCTTCCAGATTAAATATATAGTATACTAACCTTATGTAACACCATACAAATATATATGGCTAATAATGAATATGTTAAATAATTAAAGAATAAAAAATATTTTATTATTATTTTTATAATATAAAAATTTTTTATAATTCAATTATAACTATAAAATAAATTTATAAAAATAATAATTAATAATTATAATAAAGAAAAATTACAAGGTAAAATATTTAAACCAAGGACAATACATGGTATAAATACTATATATCCTATAATAATAGGTAATAATATAGTTCAACAAGCAGACATCAATTGATCAAATCTTATTCTAGGAAATGAAGCTCTAGCTCAAATAAATACAAATACAAGAACAGATGTTTTAAAAGCTAAGTTTAAACTATTAAAAGCATTAAATAAAAAATCAGAAAATAAAAAATTGTAATCATAAAAAGGAATATATTCAATGAATTTCGAAAAATAATTAAAAATATAAATTAAAATATTTAAAGGTAAAAAATTTAAATAACCTCCTAAAAACAAAACACTAGTTAATAAACAAATTAAAACAATGCTAGCATATTCAGCTAAAAAGAAAAATACAAAAATAACTGCAGAATGTTCTGTCATAAAACCACTAACAAGTTCAGATTCCATATAATATATTTTTATAAAAAGAGATTATATTAGCTTTTATTTATTTTAAAGTAATATAAATTATTGAAAACTTTTCCAGTTTTTATATATTTACCCATTGTAGTTCTACTAATATTTAAATCTCTAGCCATTGCGGCATTATTATTATACTTTTTAATTAAATCATGATTTAAATCATAAAGACCTACTCCAAAAGGGTATTTTTTCATATTTCTACTAATTAAAACTTTAGTCGTTTCTGTATGTTTTTTACCAAACATTGGATTTTTTTCACCGAATTTTCTTATTAAATTTTTTGCTTCTTCTGTATGAGTTTTACCATACATAGGATGATTAATTTTATTTTTGAATCTTTTAATCATTTTTAATAAGGCTTCTGGTGTATGTTTATAACCTAACATACTAGTAGATATACTTTTAAAATTATATAAATTTTTAAAATCAAATTTACCAATGTACTTAGTTTCTAAATCAGTCAATTTTTTATTAGTAAATGGTTTATTTATATATTCAAGTATACGAAAAGTAAAATTGCTTAGACCATATTTTTTGATAGCATTTTGTAAATATCTATTTGATTTTCTACCTACAATATGTTCAAGTAAACGTAAATACAAATCTTTAGCACTACCTATATATTGTTTTCCATTTATTTCATTATATAAACTATAAATTCCTGATTTATTTCTTAAAAAATTTATATAATATTTTACAGTATCAGTATTATTTAATGAATTAAAAACTTTAGGTAAAGATTCTTTAGAAGAATTGTTAAAATTTGAATTATTAGAATTATTTCCAAAATAATTTGAATTACTGGAATTATTTCCAACAGAAAAAAATACTAAACTACATAAGTTCATATTTCTTTCCAATCTCTTTAATAATACACTATTTTCATAATGAATTGGACTATATTATATTTAATACTAAGATTAATATTAAATGATTGCGTATAGTCTCTGAAGAATCCAATAAACATAGATATATTTATTAGTTTCCTGCTGATTAACCCAAATATTAGGTATTTTCAGCAAATAGCAATCTTTATAGAGGCCGAATGAACTATAATTAAACAGCCTCTGCTAAATCAAATGGAGCTCTATTTGTTTCTGCTATACAACCTATAAAAAATACAATAAAAATAGGAAATAATGGTAATAAAAAATAAACAGCTTTTTGAGCTTCTATTATTGCAGTTAAATTTAAACTACCTGTAAATAATATTACTAATAATATAACAGAGCTTAAAATTAATTCATAACTAATTAATTGAGCTGTACTTCTTAACGAACCTAAAAATGCATATTTTGAATTAGCTGACCAACCAGCTAATAAAATACCATATGTAGATAATGAAGAAACAGCTAATATGTATAATATTCCTAAACTAAAATCTGAAATATATAATCCTAAACCATAAGGTATAACAGCATAACCTAATAAAGAGAATATTAATGTAATTATAGGTCCAAGAAAAAATAAAATTATATTAGCTTGTGTAGGTGAAATATATTCTTTTAACAATAATTTCAATGCATCAGCAAATGCTTGTAATAAACCATAATATCCTACTACGTTAGGTCCTAATCTTCTTTGCATACTGGCCATTGTTTTTCTTTCTGAAATTGTTACGAATGCTACAGTTAATAATGCAGGAACAATAACTAATAATCCCTCAATAATTGATACTATCGATATCATTTTATTAAAATTAATACTACAATTAAAAATAATTAAAAATTTATTTATTTAATATAATATTATTAAATTATAATATCTTAATAATTTTATATACTTTAAAGTATATAAAATTATTAATTATAATTGACATAATTAATATTTATATAATATATAGTTTAAAAATAATACAATACAAACTAAATAAAACTTAGTTATAATATGTAAATATATTTAGTATTGAATAATTATCTACTATTAAATTAATTAATAAAAAAATTAATTTTTTTATTAATTAATCAGATTAAGAATTAATAATATTAATATAATTAGGAGTTAGGGGAAATCGAATCCCTATATTTCAATTTGCAATTGAAATGCATAACCTTATACTCAAACTCCTATATATATTATAAAATAATAATATAAAAATATATAATGAAAAAATAAAAATAATAATTTTATTTATTATAAATTAAAGAATAGTTATTTCAATTTTTTATACTAAAATTATACATTTGTTTACTTTCAATTTTCAATGCATTTTTATCTAATTCAAAAGCAAAACCTAAAGTTAATACAATAAAAAAAACAAGCATAATAATTAAACCATATAATCCATTAAAATAAGCACTTACAACATAAGGATAAACTAATAAAATTTCTAAATCAAATAAAAGAAATAATAAAGCAAAGATAAAAAAAGATATACTAAATTGTGTTCTATTTTGTCCTAAAAATGAATGAAAACCACATTCAAAAGCACTATCTTTTTCTTGATAGGAGTTATGAGGAGAAAAAACTAAATTAATTACCAATAATAATAAGGCTAAAATAGGTATAAATAAAAAAAAAAAAGTAGTTGTCGTCATGTTTTTATTTAATAAATTTTGTTCATACTAAAATATACAAAAATGGAAAAAATTAATAAATAATAAAAAAATTTTTAAATAAATGGTAAAAATAAATAAAAATTTTTTTTGTTTATATATTCAAAATACAAAAAAATTATAATTTAATATGTTAATTATTATTTATAATTACATTATATAATATAGTAAATTAATAATGAATTTATTTAGTTGTTAAATTTATTAAACTATTTTCTAATAAATTAACTAAAGGAACTATTATAAGAAAATGAGAAAAATATAATGCTGTAGAAATTTGTCCAAACTCAATAAAAGGAGATTCAACATGTTTTGCTCCTAATTGCATTAAAATTAAAAAATTAGCTACAAATATAAAAAAAAATATTTTACTAAAAGGTCTAAATTGTATACCTCTTAATTTAGATATATCAGAAAAAGGCATAATTAGTAATATTAAAAGAGCAGAAAACATAGCAATAACACCTAATAATTTATTAGGTATAGATCTTAAAATGGCATAAAAAGGTAAAAGATCAGTTAAATTTAATATACAAAATTAGTTATTTTTTTTTTTATAACTATTTTGTAAATGATAGCTTTATAAACCTAATTTATATAACATTTCTTTAATAAAATATGGACTAATTAAAGATTTTAAATTATCCATAGACTCCTTAAAAATATAAATACGAGGTTTTTTATCCCTGTTATAATGTATTGAACATTTAAGATTAAATTTATTTTGTAATGTAAACATTAATTTATCTACGTCTTTATTAGAAAAAGCATAAACACTAATATGTAAACCATTACCTTGTCGGCTCCCATCATCCATTATTCAAAAAGCTAAACCTCTGGGAGTTAATAATTCATATATATTATTAGGCACTGTTTTTACATTTAAATTATAAAACATTTGTCTAAATACATTAAAACAAGGAAGTTGCATAGTCGTGAAAGATATAGCACTATACATTTTTTTAGTTCTATTATCCTTAACCAATCTAGATTGAAGTATATAATCTTTAACACAAAAAGGCTTAAAAAAACTATACACATAATTAAAATATTCTCTATGAGTTATAGCAGTTTGAGCATACACTAATCTAGAATTAGAGAAAGGTGATCTTTTCACTATGTGCGCATCACCGAGTAATATACCTACTAATATTTCCTTTACATTATCTGGTATTGTAATTAAGGCTCTCTCAACGTAAGATAAACGTTTAATACCTTTTGTAGAACGAGCTGCAAACAAAACAAAACTAGCTAATAAAATAATAGTGGTATATGAATCATATTAAATAAATATTTAAATAAATTATATCACTATAATGTTTGGACTATATATTCTTTCATAAATTTTATTAAAAAACTTATAAAGTCTCGCGTATAGTCTCTGAAGATCCCAAATATATACAATTATTACAATAAAAAATTATTTAGTTTCTTGCTGATTGTCTTGATAAATTTAAGAGTTTCCAGCAAATAGCGAGATTAAGTGACATCTTTAACATCACTCTGGAACTATAGCAGGAGGAGTTTGCATAGGATTAGCCATTACATAATTTTCACTATCACCTAAAGCATTAGGCATAAAGAAAACAAAAATAGATAAAACAAACATAAAAATAAAAATAGTAATTAAATCTTTAAAAATAAAATAAGGAGCAAAAGGTAATCTATCATAATTACCTGAAATACCTAAAGGGTTATTTGACCCTACTGTATCATGTAAAGTAATTAAATGCATTAATGCTAATGCAGCTAAAACAAAAGGTAATAAAAAATGTAAAGCAAAAAATCTATTTAATGTAGCATTATTAACAGAAAAACCACCTCAAATAAACTCGACAATATCTTGACCAACTCAAGGTATAGCACTCATAAGATTAGTGATAACTGTTGCACCTCATAAACTCATTTGTCCATAAGGAAGAACATACAGACTTACTTATTATAATAAGCCATAATAACTTTTATTTCGTATATTATGCAGTCTTATACTGAAGTTCCGACTGTGCATTAAGCAGCATTTCAGCCACCCATTAGTGACCCAGTCTGTCGCGATTCTTTATATAACCAACGATCTTAAAGTATTTAAAAACTTATTTGATCGTTTTCACTAATATTGCCTAATAATCTTAAAAACTATTATATAACCCCGTCGGGTTATACCACTTTAATCTTTTTTTCTCTATAAAGATTGCAAAAAGATTGTTACTTATGGGACTATGATTTAATATAAAAATATTAAAGTATAATTATTATATTATGATCTATTTACTATTCCGCAAGGTAGTTTTGTCCGCCTAAAAAGGCTGGGCGGGACTAAAATCTTTTACTATTCATTGTCTTTTTACTAATTTTTTTTCTGTCTGTAAAGCTCTTCTAATTGTTTTTTCATTACAGTTTATAGCTTTAGCTGCATCTAAAATAGTATAATATTCACCATAAATAGTACCATTTAAATTGTACAAAATAACAGGTCTTGTATGTTTTATACATTTTTGTTTAGATTCTTCTGACATAGGAGATCTTTTTAAAGCTTTTTCTCTAATTTTTTCTATTGTTTCTTGAAATAATTTATTTCCTCTATTTAAACTACCTATCATCTCTCGTCTAGCATCAGTATATATATCTTTCATTTTTTGACGATCGACTTCAGTATGTTTATATCCAAAACTAGATCCTGCTTCAGTTAATATATTATAATTAGGTAACAACAATTTCAAATATTTATCTTCTAAATCCATTAATTCCTTATTATTTTCTTTTGTTACGATATTAGGATATAATTCTAATACTATAAAAGCAAAATTTTCTAAATTATATTTTTTAACGGCAAATTTAACTATTTTGCTACCTCTAAAATAAATAAGATGATTACTGAATCTAGAATAGAATTTATTAGTTGCAGCGGAACCTATATAATAATCTTTAGTTATTTTATTAACGATCATATATATTCCGCTTAAATCTCTAGTATTATTTAATACTTGTTTTCTAGTCTCTTCTAAATTTAAATTTTCAAAAATGTATAAAGGATTTAGACCTAATTCTTTAATTATTTCCTTTAATCTATCAGAAATATTAAGATTATTATTTGCAGAACTTGTATAATATTTCCTTAAACTAGTCCAAAAGGGGGTTTGGCCCCATATATTGGTTGGACCTCAAAATAGACTAGCTTTGTTGTATAATCCTTTGTTTATTTTATTATACTTAAATTGTTTTATATCTCCTTTTTTACTTTTATCTACAATTTTTCTTCATATTACTATATAAAATATATAAAGAAAAATAACCGATAAAATATATAAATAGGAAACATTTATATTAAACCATTTTGGGCTATGTAAATAACCCAAGAAAGCAGTAGCCATCATTACTATCAATATAATAGTTCCAATAACTCAAGTTAATGTTCTAGGTGCTTTATAAGATCCATAATATAAACCTCTACCTATATGTAGATAAACTAAAAAAAAAAACGCAGAGGCTGTATTTGAGTGTAAATAACGTATTAATCATCCATTGTTTACATCCCGCATAATATGTTCTATAGAATCAAAAGCCTCTAAAACATTAGGTGTATAATGCATAGCTAATGTTACACCTGTAACTATTTGTATAATTAAACATAAAGCTAATAAAGATCCAAAATTTCACAAATAACTAATGTTAGATGGTTGAGGTGAATCAATTACATATGAATTTACCATTTTTAATAATGGATGACTTTTCAAAATTCTCATGTGTTTTATTATAAATTTTTATAATTTTAATCTATATTCATGTTTAAAAAAATTAATCTTGTTAAAAATTTATATCTTTTCTAAATAAAAAATAAAAATATAATTTAAAATAGATATTTAAAATATTATAAAATTACTATATATAATTATAAGGTGAAAATAAAATAATAGACAAAATATTAGACATATGCAATCATTGATTAGGCATAAACATAAATAAAATAATAATAAGAGTTAAAATAGAAATAATTATAGAAAGAGAATTAGATAATGATATTTGAGATGATTTCAAATAAATAGTATCTAAAATATTATTATTTTTAATAATTTGTGCTGGAATTTTAATATTAAATAAACTCCAACTATATTTATAAGAATATATATCAAAAAACATAATTTTAACAATATTTAAATAATAAACTGCGCTTATTACACTAGTAATTACAGCAATTAAAGTCATAAAAAGAAAACCATCTTGTAAAGCAGCAGATAAAATCATCTGTTTTGCAAAAAAACCAACAAGAGGTGGTATACCTGCAAAAGAAAAAATAGTAATAGCTAAACTTATAGCTAATGTATGATTTAGAAAAAAATATCCTTTTATTTGACTTAATAATTGAATAGGTGAATTATTTTTATCTAATAAATTAATATTATTAATATTTTTATTAGTAAATATAAATAATGTATAACCAATACTAATTAATATAAAAAAAGCATTTAAATTAGATATACTATATTGTATAAGATAAAAAATAAAAGATTGTATAGATTCAACACTATTAATACTTAAAGCCAATAATAAAAATCCTATATGAGATATAGTACTATAAGCAAATAATCTTTTAATTCTAAATTGTGTTAAACCTAAAATAGTACCTATTATTAAAGATAATAAACTACTTACTAATAAACTAGAAGTTCAAGTATATTCTGTTGAGATATATATATTATTTATATAATGCACCAAATGTAATAATACAATAAAAATAGCTATTTTTGGTATTATAGCTACAAAAGTAGTAACAATAGTTGGTATACCATCATAAACATCAGGAGACCAAAAATGGAAAGGAGCAGCTGATATTTTAAATAAAAATCCTATAGTTATTAATAATAAACAATAAGGTATATAATTAGTAATATCTCAATAAATTATATTATTTTGTTCTTCATTAACTATATTAGATAAATTAGTTATTATATAAAAACTATCAATATATGTAGTACCAGAATTTGCATATATTAAACCTATACCTAATAAAATAAAACAAGAAGATAAACCACCTAATAAAAAATAAGTTAAACCTGCAGATGTAGATAATTCAGAATTTCTGTACATTGTACATAGCAAATATAATCCATAACTTTGTAATTCTATTGATAAATAAATTGATATTAAATCACTACTTGAAATTAATAATACACTACCTGTTATTATAAATAATATAATTAAAGTATATTCAATAATAGAAAACTGTTCTCCTTTTTTATTAATTATATTTGTTATAAATAATTTTAATTTTGTAAATATTAATTTATAAAAAGTTGAATATTGATTAGATCAATATTTTCTAGGATAAAAACTTGTTAAATTTAATATAAATAAAGTAAGCAAAAATATTAATATATCAAAAACAAGAGATATTGAAGATATATCAAATAAGCCACCAAAAAGTCCTATACCTTGGTCTAAATATGAAATAAATAAGTTGTTATAACAAAAAAATATACAATATAATTGTATAACAATTCCAAT